>Ga0208826_1000140_pt1 | contig 80304 bp, 59 predicted proteins | sample AD_UKC115_MetaG_FD_184451 | JGI IMG/M metagenome (GOLD analysis project Ga0208826, IMG submission 184451) | Active sludge microbial communities of municipal wastewater-treating anaerobic digesters from Hong Kong - AD_UKC115_MetaG (SPAdes)... | ecosystem: Engineered > Bioreactor > Anaerobic >... | reverse complement strand
GGCCGATGGCGCGGCGAGCAGTGCCAGCACGGCGGCCATATCGGCGGCGCTGACCTCGCGCGAGGGCGCGGCCGGCTCGCGCTGCAGCGCGTAGTCGCTGGCCAGGCGCGGCGGATCGAAGCGCGTCTGCGGCGCATACAGCGGCGCCGGCACGCGGAAGCCGACGGCGGCCGGCCACGCGCGGTAGATCTCGCGATACAGCAGCACGGCCTCGAGCAGGGTGAGGTCGGCCCCGGGATGCAGGCCGTCCTCGGCCAGCCAGGCTCCCTGCGGCGCCGCCGCGCGTACCCGCAGCAGGGGCAGCGCGACCGGCACGTGACGCAGGCGCAGGCGGCGCGCCAGCGAGGCCTCCGCGCGCTGCAGGCGCTCGGCCACGCGCGCGTCGTCCTGGTAGGTGCCGAGCAGCAGCACGCTCGCTGCGTGCGCGCGCGCCAGGGCCGCCAGCGCCGCATGGGCGGCCTCTGACTGGCGCACGCGCGCGCCGTCGCGGTCACCGGCCAGCTCGCCGCCGCGCTCCTGCAGCACCAACCGATCGTAGTGCCCGCGTTCGACAACGGCGCGCGCGCTGCCGTCGGCCACGCGCTGCTGCAAGGTGGCACCGGCCTTCACCAGCATCTCGCTGTGCAGGCGCTGGCCGTTGGCGGCGGCCAGCGCGTCGAGCACGGCCGGCAGGTTGCCCGTGTAGACCAGGCTGTTGCCAATGAACAGCAGGCGCTGTTCCTGTGCTGCGCTGGCCACGGCAAGCGGGGCCAGGACGAGCACGGCGAGACCCAGGGCGAGACGGACAAGAGCGCAGCAGCGGCGGGAGAGAAGGGGCATGGGCGAGAGCCTGGGCAGTGCACGAGGATGGGACGAGGATGGCGATCCTGGCAGCGAGGACGCGCACGCGGGTGCGGGCGACGCAGGCGGCCCGCCTTCGACGGTGGTCGGGGCAGACCAGGGCCGCTGGCGCTGATGCAGATCAAGGTCCGCCGCGTCCCGGTGCGCGCAAGCTCCACCCACCACCACGCCGTCGGAGCCCGCCATGGAACAGCCCAGCCAACCCGCCTATGCGCCCTACCCCTTCGATGCCCGCGGCATCGCGCGCCGCTTCCGCCACTCCGCCATCTTCGGCGCACTGGGCGCGCTGCAGCCGGGCGAGGCGATGCGCTTCGTCAACGACCATGACCCGCTGCCGCTGCTGGACCAGCTGCGCGAACGCTATGGTGAACGCGTGGACATCCGCTATCTGCGGCGCGAACCCGGCGACATCATGATCGACTTCGTCGTGCGTCCCTAGCGCGGCCATGCCGGCCCCACCGAACCCCGGCGCGGGCGGACCGCGCGACCCGGCTGCGGCGCCGCTGGCGCCGCCCGACCTGGCCGTGGACGGCGCCCTGGTGGCGCGCGGCCTGGGCCTGGACACCGACACCTTCCGCGCGCTGATGCGCCAGGGGCGCATCGCCAGCCTGTGCGAACGCGGCGTCGGTGCCGATCTCGGGCGCTACCGCGTCAGCTTCTATTACGGCAAGCGCCGCCTGCGCCTCGTGCTCGACGACCGCGGCAACGTGCTGCAGACGCAGTGACGACGGCCACATGTGGCCGCATCGGCACTGGACCTCAGCGCGGCGCGTTCACCAGCGGCACGCCGAGACCACGACCCGACACCGGCGCGAGACCGAGACCCATGCGCAGGCCCGTGCCGATGCGCGCGGCGTAGCCCTGCATCTGCGCCGCTGCTGCCGCGCCGAGCACCTCGGCCGTGGTGGCCGCCCACAGCGCCAGCCAGTGCTCGAAATGCTCGGCGCGCACCTGCGGCAGGGCGCGGTGCGCCGCCATGGGATTGCCGCGATAGCTTCCGGCGCGCAGCACCACCGAGGCCCAGAAGTCCGTCAGCAGGCGCTTGTGCGCGTCCCAGTCGTGCACCACCGGATTGAATACCGGACCGAGCACGGCATCGGCCTGCACGCGATCGTAGAAACGATCCACCAGCGCGGCGAGCGCGGCTTCGTCGAGGTGTTCGTGGCGGGACATGGCGGCAGGCGGCAGGGGAACGGCGGATCAGTGTGCCCATCGCGCCGATGCCGCTGCCTTGATCCGGATCAAGGCGCCGCAGCCGCCGTCATGGCGTGCCCAGGAAGCGCAGGCCAACGCCCGGCTCGGTGGCGATCCAGCGCGGCGAAGTCGGCGTGTCGCCGAGCTTCTGGCGCAACTTGGCCACGAGGATGCGCAGGTAGTGCGTGTCCTGCTGGTGGGTCGGTCCCCACACCTCGCGCAGGATCTGCGGCTGGGTCACGACGCGGCCGGCATGGCGCACGAGCAGGGCCAGCAGCAGGTATTCCTTGCGCGACAGCGCCAGCAGCTCGCCGCCCAGCCTGACCTCGCGCCGGGCCATGTCCACGCGCAGCACGCCATCGTCGAACAGCGGCGGCATCTCGCCGGGCGCGGCGCGGTCGCGCAGCAGGGCGCGGATGCGCGCCATCAGTTCCTGCACACCAAAGGGCTTGGTGACGTAGTCGTTCGCGCCGGCGTCGAAGGCGCGCACCTTTTCCGCCTCGCCGGCGCGCACGCTGAGCACGATCACCGGCACAGCCGACCACTGCCGCAACTCCTCCAGCACCGCGTGCCCGTCGCGGTCTGGCAGGCCCAGGTCGAGCACGACCAGGTCCGCGCCGCTGCCCGCCAGCGCGGCGAGACCGTCGCTTGCATTGGCGGCGAGCGCCACGCGGTAGCCCTGGGCGCGCAGGCTGATGTCGAGGAAGCGGCGGATCTGCGGCTCGTCGTCGATGACGAGGATGCGCGGGGCCGCGGCCGTCGCGGTGGCGGGAGCGCTCATGCGTCTATCGTACGCAAGTCCCGTGCGGCGGACCGCCTAGGGCGGCAGCCGCCGCGGCAGGCGCAGGCGGATGGTGGTGCCGCGTCCGTCGGCCCCGGCGAGGGCCTCCACGCTGCCCCCGTGCGCGCCGATCATGCCCTGGCAGATGGCGAGGCCCAAGCCCGTGCCCGGCCCGCCGCGGTCGCCGCGTTCCACGCTGTAGAACATGTCGAAGATGCGCCGGCGCTCCGCCTCCGGGATGCCGGGGCCGCGGTCGGAGACGTCGATGCGCAGCGTGCCGTCGTCCAGCCGTTGCGCCTCAATGACGATGAGTTCGTCCGGCGGCGAGAAGCGCGCGGCGTTCTCGATGACGTTGAACAGGGCCTGCTCGATCAGCGCCGCGTGCACCCACACCGGACCCACGTCGGCAGCGATGTGCACCGCGAAGCGCGCTTCGGGGCGGTAGCGCTGCAGGCGCGTCACGGCGGAACCGATCAACTCGTCGACACCGATCCAGTCGCGGTGCAGGGTGAGTCCGCCGTGGCCGAGTCGGGTCATGTCGAGCAGGTTCTGGATGTAGCGGTCCAGGCGCTCGCCCTCGCCGCGGATGGTCTCCAGCAGGGCGCGGCGGTCGTCACGGCTGATCGCCTCGGCATAGCTCTCCAGACTGCCGGCGGCGCCGATGATGGCTGCCAGCGGTGAGCGCAGGTCGTGCGACACCGACGACAGCAGCGCCGAGCGCAGGCGCTCGGTCTCGCCGCTGACGCGGGCGTCCTGCAGGTCGGCGACCAGACGCACGCGCTCCAGCGCCTGGGCGATCTCCTCGGCCATGGCCTCGGCCAGGCGGCGCTGCTCGGCGCCGAGCCGCGTCTGGCCCGGCGGGAAGCGCAGCCCGACCACGCCGACGGCGCCGGCCCGGGCCAGCAGGGGCAGGAACCACCAGTCGGCCGCGCCCATGGTGTCGGTGTAGCGCCCGGCGGGCTGCCCGCGCCGGCGCGCCCAGTCGGCGGCGGCGCGGTCGCGGTCGCCGAGCGGATCGCCGGCGGCTGCCGTCGGCGTGTCCAGTTCCACCAGGGCATCGGCACCGAGGGCGCGGCGCAGCGCGCGCGTGCCGGCAGCCACCACCTGGCCCAGGTCAGCCGCGCCGGCCAGCGCCTGCGACAGGGCCTGCAGGGCCGTGGCGTGCACGTTGGCGGCCTGCAGCCCGAGCACCTGCGCGCGCAGGCGCGAGGCGAGCCGCCCGGCCACCAGAGCAGCGAGCAGGAACAGCACCACGGTGGTCACGCCCTGGCTGGCCTGGATGCGGAAGGTGAAGCGCGGTTCGATGAAGAAGAAGTTGTAACTGGCGAAGCACAGCGTCGCGGCCACCACCGCCGCGCTCATGCCGGTGCGCGCGGCGACCAGGACCACGGCGACGATGAACACCATGGACAGATCGTCCAGGCCGACCCAGCGCTCGGCCAGCGCGGCCACGAGCGTGGCGGCGGCAGCGGCCAGCACCGCCAGCGCCGCGTCGCCGCGGCTGAGCAGCCAGCCGGGCAGCGTGCGCGGCGCACGGCGGGAACGGGCGCGCGCTTCGGGCGTGCTGACGATGGTCAGTTCGTAATGCGCCCCGCGCTGGATCAGCCGCTGCGTCAGGGTGCGGTTGAACATGCGGGCGACGGGGCGCTCGCGCGTGCGTCCGATGACGATGGCCGAGGCGCCGCAGCGTGCGGCGTAATCGAGCAGGGTGTCGACCACGCTGGCGCCGTGCAGCAGCTCGCTCTCGCCGCCGAGGCGGCGCGCCAGGGCGAAGGCGCGGTCGCGTTCCGCCTGTACGCCGGCAGCGGGCGTGCCGCCGGTTTCCACGCTGACCACGCTCCAGGGGGCGTCGCGGCGCTCGGCCAGGCGCCGCGCCACGCGCACCAGGTATTCCGACTGGCCGCGCCCGTCGATGGCCACGAGCACGCGCCGGCGCAGCGAGGCGCCGGGCAGACCGCGCGCCGCCTGGGCCTCGCGCAGGTCGCTGTCGACGCGGTCGGCGGCCACCTGTAGCGCCAACTCGCGCAGCGCGGCCAGGTTGGAAGGCGAGAAGAAGGCCTGCAGCGCCTGCGCCGCCTGCTCGGGCACGTAGACCTTGCCCTGCTGCAGGCGCTCGATCAGCTCGCGCGGCGGCAGGTCGACCAGGACGATGTCGCGCAAACGATCGAACACCACGTCGGGAACCGTCTCACCCACGCGCACGCCGGTGATGCGGTGGACGACGTCGTTCAGGCTTTCCAGGTGCTGGATGTTGATCGTGGTGTGCACGTCGATGCCGGCGTCGAGCAGCTCCAGCACGTCCTGCCAGCGGCGCTCGTGGCGGCTGCCGGGCACGTTGCGATGGGCGAGTTCGTCGACGATGGCGAGCGCGGGCCGACGCGCCAGCATCGCGTCGAGGTCGAACTCCTCCAGCACGCGCCCGGAGTACTCGATGCGCCGGCGCGGGATCTGCTCGAGCCCATCGAGCAGCGCCGCGGTCTCGGCGCGCCCGTGCGTCTCCACGATGCCGACGACGACGTCGACGCCGCGACGCCCGAGTTCGCGTGCGCGGCTGAGCATCGCATAGGTCTTGCCGACCCCGGGCGCGGCGCCGAGGAAGATCGTGAGCCGCCCGGCGCCTTCGCGACGCAATGCGCCGATGAGGGCGTCGGCCTGGGCCGAACGTGGATCGTTCATCGCTGCATTGTGCAACGATCAGCGTGCGCCGGCGTCGAGCGCGAAATTGAGCGCCAGCACATTGACCCGCGGCTGACCCAAGACGCCGAACTGCGGCCGCTCGATGTGGCGCTCGAGCAGCGCCGCCACCTCGCCCTCGGCGAGGCCGCGTGCCCTGGCGACGCGCCTGACCTGCAGCCGCGCCGCCGCCGGCGACAGGTGCGGATCGAGGCCGCTGGCCGACTCGGTCACGAGGTCGCCAGGCACCGACTCGCGGGCGACGCCCTCGCGCGCGGCGACTGCGGCGAGCGCGGCGTCGAGGCGCTGGCGCAGGTCCGGATTGCTGCGCGCCTGGTTGCTGCCGCTCGCCCGCATCGGGTCGTAGTTGGCCGCTGACGGCCGCGGCGAGAAGTAGCGCGCGTCGGTGAACGGCTGCGCGACGAGCGCGGAGCCGACAAGCTTGCCGCCCTGTTCGAGCAGGCTGCCGCTCGCGGCGTAGGGGAACAGCGCGCGGCCGAGTGCGGTACCGACGAGCGAGTAGAGGAAGCCATAGCCGACGAGCACGATGGCGGCGAGCACGAGCGCCGCGCGCCAGGAGGCGCGGTCGTCGAGGTGGTGGGGGACGTGGTTCACGGTCAGACTCCGATGGCGGCGAGCAGCAGGTCGATCGCCTTGATGCCGACGAAGGGCAGCAGCAGGCCGCCGACGCCGTAGACCAGCATGTTCCGGCGCAACAGCGCGACCGCGCTCGCGGGCTTGAAGCGCACGCCCTTGAGCGCGAGCGGGATGAGCGCAGGGATGATGAGCGCATTGAAGATCAGCGCCGACAGCACCGCGCTGTTCGGACTGGCCAGGCGCATGACATTGAGCGATGCCATCGACGGCAGCGCCGCGGCGAACATCGCCGGCAGGATGGCGAAGTACTTGGAGACGTCGTTGGCGAGCGAGAAGGTGGTCAGCGCGCCGCGCGTGATCAGCTGCTGCTTGCCGACCTCGACCACCGCGAGCAGCTTGGCCGGGTCGTTGTCGAGGTCGACCATGTTGCCGGCTTCCTTCGCCGCCTGCGTGCCCGAGTTCATTGCCACACCGACGTCGGCCTGGGCCAGCGCCGGCGCGTCGTTGGTGCCGTCACCGACCATGGCGATGAGGTGGCCGGCGGCCTGCTCGGCGCGGATTCGCGCGAGCTTGTCCTCGGGCGTGGCTTCGGCGATGAAGTCGTCGACGCCCGCCTCCGCGGCGATGGCCGCGGCGGTGAGCGGATTGTCGCCGGTGAGCATGACCGTGCGGATACCCATGGCGCGCAGGCGTGCGAAGCGTTCCTTGACGCCGTGCTTGACCACATCGGACAGCTCGACCACGCCGAGCACGTGCCGGCCGTCGGCGACGACGAGTGGCGTCGCGCCGCTGCGCGCGACCTGGGCGACGCGCGCGTCGAGCTCGGGTGAGACGGTGCCGCCCCGCGCGGCGACATGGCGCGCGATGGCGTCGCTCGCGCCCTTGCGGATCGAACGCGAGCCGATGTCGACGCCGGACATGCGCGTCTGTGCGCTGAACGCCACGAACGTCGCCTGCTCCGGGTGCTCGATGCGGCTGCGCTGTTCGCGCGCGAGCCGGACGATGGATTTCCCCTCCGGCGTCGGGTCGGCCAGCGACGCCAGGAGCGCGGCGTCGCGCAGTTGCTCGCGTTCGATGCCACCAAGCGGATGGAAAGCGGTGGCCTGGCGGTCGCCGTGCGTGATCGTGCCGGTCTTGTCCAGCAGCAGCACGTCGACGTCGCCGGCGATCTCGACCGCCTTGCCCGACTTGGCCAGCACGTTGGCCTTCAGCGCGCGGTTCATGCCGGCGATGCCGATCGCCGGCAGCAGACCGCCGATCGTGGTCGGGATGAGGCAGACGAGCAGAGCGACGAGCAGCAGCGGATCGAGCGTCATGCCGACGAAGCGGGCAAGAAAGGGCAGGCTGACGCACACGACGAGAAACGTCAGGGTCATCGCCGCGAGCAGGATCGTCAGCGCGATCTCGTTGGGCGTCTTCTGCCGGTTCGCGCCCTCGACCAGGGCGATCATGCGGTCGAGGAAGCTGCCGCCCGGCTCGGCGCTCACGCGCACGACGATCTCGTCCGAGAGCACCTTGGTGCCGCCGATCACGCCGCTGCGGTCGGTGCCGGCCTCGCGCAGCACCGGCGCGGATTCCCCGGTGACCGCGGCCTCGTTGATGGTGGCGACGCCGCGCTCGATCTCGCCGTCGGCGGGCACGAACTCGCCGGCGCAAACGACCACGCGGTCGCCCGCGCGCAGTTCGCTCGCAGGCACGCGCGTTTCCTGGCCGGTGTCGTCGAGGCGGCGGCCGACGAGGTCGCGCCGCGCGGCGCGCAGCGACGCCGCCTGGCCGCGCCCGCGCGCTTGGGCCATGGCTTCGGCGAAATTGGCGAAGAGGACGGTCACGAACAGGATGAGCGTCACCGCGATGCCGAACACCTTGTCGGTCGCCAAGGCAAAGGTGAACAGCGCGGCAAGCACGGTGCCGAGCAGCACGACCGCCATCACCGGGCTTCTGATCGCCTGGCGCGGCGCGAGCTTGCGAAAGGCGGCGGCGACCGCGGCGCGCAGTCCCGCGGCGCCGATCCCACTGGCCGGAAGGCGGCGCGCGGCGCCGAGATGGAGCGGAAGTTCGGTCACGGCGGTCTCCTCACGAAGCGGCGAGCGAGAGGTGCTCGGCCACCGGGCCGAGGACCAGCGCGGGCAGGAACTGCAGGACGGTCAGTATCACGATGACGGCGATCAGGGTGAGCGCGAAGGTCGGGGTTTCCACGTGCAGGCTGCCCGCGCTCTGCGGCACGAGCTTCTTGCGCGCCATCAGGCCGGCGATCGCCAGCGGCACGATCAGCGCCGGATAGCGGCCGAGGATCAGCACGAGCGTGCAGGACAGGTTCCACCAGTAGGTGTCGTCGCCGAGGCCCTCGAAGCCGGAGCCGTTGTTGGCGAACGCGGACACGTACTCGTAGAAGACCTGGCTCACGCCGTGGAAGCCGGGATTGGAGTTGCCCGTGAGCGAGGGCAGGCTGAGCGCGACCGCGGTGAATCCGAGCACAACGATCGGCTGCAGCAGGATCAACAGCGCGAGCAGGCGCACTTCGGCGGCTTCGATCTTGCGTCCGAACAGCGCGGGCGTACGGCCGGTCATGAGTCCGGCGAGGAATACCGCGAGCAGCAGGTAGACGAGGAACTGCATGAGGCCGCAGCCGACGCCGCCCCAGATCGCGTTGACGAGCATGTCGACAATGGCGACTGCGCCGGTCAGCGGCGCGAGCGAGTCGTGCATCGCATCGACCGAACCGTTGCTCGTCTGCGTGGTCAGGGTCGCCCACAGCGCCGAGGCGTCGGCACCGAAGCGTGCCTCCTTGCCTTCCATGAGGGCAATGTCGTGCGCGCTGGCCGAATGGCCTTCCGACCAGACGCCGAGCCCGCTGGAAGTGACCGACATCAGCAGCATGCAGCCGAAGACGAGCAGCGCAAGGCGGCGGCGCACGAGGCCACCGGCCATGACCGTCACCGCGACGGGCACGAGGAGGATCGCGAGTGACTCGAGGAAGTTCGAGAACGGCGTCGGATTCTCCAGCGCCACCGCGCTGTTCGGCCCGTACCAGCCGCCGCCGTTGGTACCCAGCTGCTTGATTGCGACCATGGGCGCGACCGGGCCGAGCGGGATGTGCTGCTGTTTGAGGTCGACCGTCGTGTCGACGGGCGCGACCGTAGGGCCGCGTGCGAGCGTTGCCGGCACGCCCTGCGAGGTCAGCAGCACCGACCAGAGCAGGCACAGCGGCAGCATGAAGCGCAGCGTGGCGCGCGTAAGGTCGACCCAGTAGTTGCCGAGGTCGCGCTCGGGCGGAGCGGCCGGTAGCGGCATCTGCTGCGTCGCCGCGCGCACAGCCTGCGGATCGCGGCCGCCGAACAGGCCGCGCAAGGTCGCAACGACCATCGCGAGACCCATCATCGGCGTGATCACCTGCAGGCCGACGATGCCGACCATCTGCGACAGGTACGACAGCTGCGCCTGGCCCGAGTAGTGCTGCTGGTTCGTGTTGGTGAGGAAGGACACCATCGTGTGCAGCGCGAGGTCCCAGCGCATGTTCGGCGCGGCGTCCGGGTTGAGGGGCAGCCACGCCTGGGTCATGAACTGCAGCCAGACCAGCGCCCCCAGCACGACGTTGCTGGCGACGAAGGCGAGCGCGTAGCCCTTCCACGACATGCCGCGGCGCGGGTCGGTGCCAAGCGCACGGTAGATCAGCCGCTCGAGCGGGCCGAACAGGGCGTCGAGGCGCAAGGCGTCGCCCCGCATCACACGCGCCAGGTACACGCCGAGCGGCCCGCCGAGGACGATCGCCGCGGTGAACACGAGGACGATTTCGATCATGGCACTGGGTCCCTGTGGCGGAACGCTGTGGTGCTAGGTCGTGGCACTCAGAAGTCCTCCGGGCGCAGTACGACGTAGAGCAGGTAGATGAAGCTCAGGATGACCAGCACGCTGCAGACGACGATCAACCAGACGGGCATGTTGGATATCTCCTCAGAAGGTGGCTTGCAGGGCGGCTTCCACGCGCGAACCGGCGGAGTCGTCGCCGAAGATCGCCTTGGCTTCGCGCTCGGTCGCATGGCCGGACAGGCGAAGCTCAAGCGGCGCGTGGAGCGCCCAGATCGCGCTGAGCTGCGCGTGCGTGTAGCCACTGCGGGCGACGGCGTCACGGCTCAGGAAGTAGTGCGACAGCATCGCCTCGAGGCGAAACCGGTCGTTCAGCGGGAAGCGCGCACCGACCTGGGTGTAGAGGCCGCTGTGATCGTGGCCGAGTGCCTGGTTGGACCAGCCGGCGGACAGCCAGCAGCGGCTGCGCCAGGTCAGTGTTCCGTTCAATTCGGTCCAGTCGAGATCGACCGACGTGCGCGGGTAGGCGTAGCGCAGCAGGTTGACGTCGACGGCCCAGTCGTCGGAGAGGGGCTTGCTCCAGCCGAGTGTCAGATCCAGTTCGATGCCTGCGTCGAGCTCAGGGGCGAAGCGGATGCTTGATCCCCACGCGGACGCATAGAGGCCGCGGTCGCCGGACAGCCTGAAGCCGGCCTGCAGGGCGGGGGCGCCCTGCGATTGCGTGCTGCCGCGCCAGACGTAGTCCGTGGTCAGGGTGGCGTTGCCGTCCAGGGAGGCGGCCGGTGTTGCGGCGGCTAGAAGCGCCAGGACGGCGCCGAAGCGCAGTTGGGTGCCGGTGGCGGGCATGCTCGGGGCGATGCGGCGGGCCGGAATGGCCACGGGCACAGATTGCGGCGCGGGCGCGTAAAGACGCCATGCCACCGCGGCCGACGCGGCGTAAATTCAGCGTAAATCCGTCGGCCGATGCGTGCGGCCGCCGGACGCGGACTCAGTCCGCGCTCACCGTGCGCCCGCGCGCCCACTCGCGCAGGCTTTCCACCTGTTCGGCCATCAGCACCGACAGCGGACGCGTGGCGGCGAGCTCCTGCCGTACGTGGGCCTGGTCGAGTGGACGCTGCGCTGCGGCCGCCGCATACAGCGCGGCGACGATGGCCTGTTCGATTTCCGCGCCGGAGAAGCCGGCGCTGGCCGCCGCCAGGGCCGGCAGGTCGAAGGCATCGAGCTTCTGGCTGCGCTTGGCCAGGTGCAGGCGGAAGATCTCCGCGCGCGCCGCCTCCACCGGCAGGTCGACGAAGAAGATTTCGTCGAAGCGGCCCTTGCGCAGCAGTTCCGCCGGCAGGTCCTGCACCTGGTTGGCGGTGGCGACGAGGAACACGTTGGCGCGGCGTTCGGCCATCCAGGTGAGCAGGTAGCCCAGCACCCGGCGCGACACGCCGTCGTCGCTGCTGCCCTGGGCCAGGCCCTTCTCGATCTCGTCCACCCAGAGCACACAGGGCGCCAGCAGCTCTGCATTCCCCAGCGCGGCGCGCAGGTTGCGCTCGGTCTCGCCGTGGAACTTGTTGTAGAGCGAGCCGAAGTCCAGGCGCGCCAGCGGCACGCCCAGACCGCCGGCGATGGCCTTGGCGGCCAGGCTCTTGCCGCAGCCCTGCACGCCCAGCAGCAGCACACCCTTGGGCGGATCCAGCGGCACCGGCGTCTTGGCCCCGAGGAAGGCGCCGCGGCGCTGGGCGATCCAGGTCTTCAGGCGTGCCAGGCCGGCCACGTCACCGAACTGCGCGGTGTCGTACTCGAAGTGCAGTAGGCCGTCGCGGTTGAGCAACTCGAACTTGGCCTTGGCCAGCTCGGGCAGGTCGCTGGCGCCGAGCGCGCCGTCGCGCCAGATGAGCTGGCGCGCGATCTGCCGCGCGTCGGCCAGCGACAGACCGAGCAGGTTGCGCACGATGGTGCGGGCCGCCTCGGCGTCCACCTCCACGCGCCGGCCGGTCTCGCGCGAGTAGGCGAAGGCCTCGGCGCGCAGCATGTCGGCGATGGCCTTGAGGTCGGGCAGGCTCGGCTTGTAGTGGGTGGCGTAGGGAACCAGTTCCTCCGGCAGTTCCACCTTGGGTGCGATCAGCACCAGGGTGTGCGCCTCGCTGTCGTGGCGCTGCACGATTTCGCGCATGAGGCGCAGCACCATCGGGTAGCGCAGGTAGGGATTGAAATCCAGCAGCAGGTAGATACTGCGCTGGCTGCTTTGACGGATGGCCTGCAGGGTGTAGGAGGCATCGGGCGCGATGCCCGGATCCTCGTCCTCGTCCATGTCCAGGCGCTTGAGGCCCTCGGTGATGCTCCAGCGGTACAGCGGGCGCAGCACCTGGGCATTGGCGTGGCGGAAGCTTTCCAGCACGCGCGCCTCCTCGGCCGACTCGATGACGATCAGCGGGGTGGCGGCGCGCAGCAGGGTGATCAGGTCGTCGTGGGAGGCCATGCGGACGGTACGTGGGGCGGGGCGCGCCATGGCGGGCGCGGGCGCGCCGCGCAGGCGGTGCGCAAGCCTAGCAAAAAGGCGGGGCGCGCCGGCCTGCGGCATAATTCCGCCCTTGCCACGGCCGCGGCCGTCGTCCCGATGCCTCGCGCCACCCCTCCCTGCCTTCCGGTTCCCGCATGAAAGAAATCGTCCAGCTGCACCTGTCCGGCCGCCTCGACGAGGCCGCCGCCGCCTACCGCGAGCTGCTCTCGCGCGAACCCGGCAACGTCGACGGCCTGCGCCTGTACGCCGTGCTGCAGCGCCAGCGCGGCGAGCTGGCCGAGGCGACACGCCTGCTGGAGACCGCCCGCACCGTGGCGCCGCAACGCGGCGACCTCGTGCTGGAGCTGGCCGGGGTGCGCTTCCTGGAACAGGACTACGCCGGCGCAGCCGCGCAGGCGCAGGCCGCCCTGGTGCTCGATCCCAACCTGGGCGGCGCGCATTCGCTGCTGGGCCAGCTGGACCTGATGCACGGGCGCCTGGCCGAGGCCGAGACGCGCTTCCGCACCGCCCTGCGCGCGGACGAGAACGACCCCACCGCACTGACCGGCCTGGGCCACGTGTTCCTGGAGCGCGAAGACGGCGAGAGCGCGCTGCGCTACCTGACGCGCGCGGCCGAACTCAATCCGCACGAGGGCCTGATCCAGTTCGCCCTGGGCCGCGCCTTCCGCGCCCACGGCAATGCCGCCTTCGCCGAGCAGGCCCTGGGCAACGCCCTGCGCCTGCGTCCCGAGCTGCACGGCGCGCGCCTGCTGCTGGGCCAGGTGCTGGTGGAGCAGGGCCGTGCCGCCGAGGCCGAGGCGCAGTTCGCCGTGCTGGGCGAAGCGCCGGCCTGGCGCCGCGCCGCGCTGGCCGGCCTGGGCGACGCCGCGCGCAGCCAGGGCCGTCTGGAGATGGCCATGCAGCGCTACCGCGAATCGCTCGCCGTCGATGCGCAGCAGCCGCTGGTGCTGCAGGCGCTGGCCTGGTGCCTGCTGCAGCGCGGCGACGCCGACGCCGCGGTGGCGCTGTACACGGACCACCTGGCGGCGCATCCCGGCGACCGCGTGATCCTCGCCGCCCTGGCCGAACTGCAGATGGGCCTGGGCCGCGCCGAGACGGCGCAGGAGCTGTGGCACGAGCTGATCGCGCGCCATCCCGACGATGCGCTGGCGGCACTGCGCCTGGCCCTGCTGTGCGAGCGCAACGGCGAGTACGCCGACGCCATGAGCTACGTGCAGCGCGCGGCGCAACAGTTCCCGCGCGACCCGGAGCTGGCCTTCATCCGCATCCGCACCGCCCTGCGCGAGGGCGACCGCGCGCGTGCCCTGGAACTGCTGGAGGCGCTGCGCGGCTTCCGCCTCGATGCCGGCCAGGCGCGCCTGGCCTCGCACTACCGCGGCCTGGTGCACGACCAGGTGGGCGAGGTCGCGCAGGCCGTGGCCTACTGGTGCGATTCGCACCGCGACCTGCCGGCGCAGGTGCACGCGCAGGAGGCGCTGCCGGCGGAGTTCGCCGCACAGGTCGCCGCGGTGCAGGCGCTGGCGGCGCCCGAGGGCCGCGCGCCGGTGTTCCTGCTCGGCCTGCCCGGCAGCGAAGTGGAGCGCATCGCTGCGCTGCTGATGGAGCAGGACGGTGTGCAGGTGCTGCGCGACCGCAGCATGATGCCGCTGCGCCAGGACGACTTCGCCGCCCCCGATTTCGCCGCCTACGCCGCGGGTCTGCCGGCCGAGGATGCCGCCGCGCGGCGCGCGCGCTACCTGGCCGAGCGCCGCCGTCTCGGCGGCGACGAGGCGACGGCGTCGGTGGACTGGCTGCTGCGCTGGGACGCGCGCTTCCTGCCGCTGCTGCGCGCGGCCTTTCCCGACGCCACCCTCATCGTGGCCGAGCGCGATCCGCGCGACACCTTGCTGACCTGGCTGGCCTACGGCTGGATGCCGGGCTTTCCGCTGCCCGATCCGGCCGCCGGGGCGGCGTGGTTGCAACGCGCCCGCGCGCACCTCGCCGCACTCGACGACGGCGGCCTGAAGGTGGTGCGCGTGGACGTGGACGCCGTGCTGGCCGATCCGGTCGGCGCCGGTCAGGCGCTCGCCGCGGCCGTGGGCCTGCCGGCGCTGGTGCCGGGGCGCCCGCACCTCGGCCTTGGCGGCTTGGGCCTCGGCCTGCCGCGCGGGCGCTGGCGCGCCTACGAGGACGAGCTGGCGGCGGCCTTCGCCGCGCTGCGCAGCTAGCTCCGCGTGACGGTGCACCGCGCCGGGCCGGGCGCGGTGCGGTTCAGCCCGGCAGGAAGAGCAGCAGGGCCGCGCCCAGGGCGATGCGGTACCAGGCGAACACGTCGTAGCGGTGGGTGCGGATGTAGCCCAGCAGCCACTTCACCACGACGAAGGCCACCAGCGTGGACACGGCGAAGGCCACACCCAGCGCGCTCCAGCTCTCCACCGCGGCGTCGCCGCCCCTGAGCGTCTTCAGCAGCTCGTAGCCGCTGGCGGCGAACATGGTCGGGATGCCCACCAGGAAGGCGAATTCGGTCGCCGCGGCGCGATCGTTGGTGCCGGCCAGCAGGGCCACGAAGATGGTCGCCGCCGAGCGCGAGGTGCCGGGGAACACGCCGGCCAGCACCTGGAACAGACCCACCAGCACCGCCACGGTCCAGGTCACCTGGGCGCTCGGCGGCCGTCTTGCCGCCAGCCACTCGGCCGCCAGCATCCACACACCGCCCAGCACCAGGGCCCAGGCCACCGGCGTGATGCGCTCGGGCAGCTTGAAGCCGAGCTTGCTCACGGCCAGGCCGAGCGCCGCGGTGATGAGGAAGGCCAGCATCAGCTTGGCGGCGTAGTCACGCTGCTCGGGCTCGTGCAGCGTGGTGGCCAGCCGCCACAGGCGCTCGCGGTAGATCAGGCACACGGCAAGGATGGCACCGGCCTGGATGGCGATGTTGAACAGGTCCGAGCGCGCGCCCAGCCAGTGCTCGGCGATCAGCAGATGCCCGGTGCTGGAGATGGGCAGGAATTCGGTGATGCCCTCGATCACTCCCAACAGCACGGCATTGAGCAGGTCGGACACGGACGGTTCCCTCGGGCAGTAGCGATGGCGCCGCGGCCTGCGGCAAAGGGCGGCAAGGATACGCGAGCGGCGCCGGCCCGCCGCACCGGGCCGGCGCGACCGGCCGGCCGATGCTGCGTCCGCACAAGATCGCGCCATGTCGGTGCATGTGCTCTGAATTTGCGCTTCAGAATGGTGCATTCACCCCGTCGCGGCGCAGCGGGTGTTTCGCAAGCCACTGATAGGAAGGTTTTTTTTCCTTGGCACGGCACTTGATAGGAGAAAGCCACCTTCATCCTCCGCAAGGAAATCCGATGTCCGTCGACAAGGTTCTCAAGCTGATCCAGGACGAGTCCGTCGAGTTCGTGGACCTGCGCTTCGCCGACATGCGCGGCGTGCAGCACCACGTGACCTTCCCCGCCCACGCCATCGACGCCGGCACCTTCGAGGACGGCAAGATGTTCGACGGCTCCTCCATCGCCGGCTGGAAGGGCATCAACGAGTCCGACATGGTGCTGCTGCCGGACGCCGACACCGCCTTCATCGACCCCTTCTTCGCGCACAAGACTCTGGCCGTGGTGTGCGACGTGCTGGAACCCAGCACCATGCAGGCCTACTCGCGCGACCCGCGTTCCATCGCCAAGCGTGCCGAGGCCTTCCTCAAATCCACCGGCCTGGCCGACACCGCCTTCTTCGGCCCCGAACCCGAGTTCTTCATCTTTGACTCGGTGCGCTGGCAGAACGACATGGGCAAGGTGTTCTACGAGATCGAGTCCGGCGAGGCGGCCTGGTCGTCGAAGTACCGCTACGAGGAAGGCAACTCGGGCTACCGTCCGGGTGTGAAGGGCGGCTACTTCCCGCTGCCGCCGGTGGATTCCTTCCAGGACCTGCGCGGTGAGATGTGCCAGGTGCTGGAGCAGCTCGGCCAGCACGTGGAAGTGCACCACCACGAGGTGGCCAACGCCGGCCAGTGCGAGATCGGCACGCGCTTCAACACCCTGGTGAAGAAGGCCGACGAGCTGGCCACGCTGAAGTACGTGATCCGCAACGTGGCGCACCGCAACGGCAAGACCGTCACCTTCATGCCCAAGCCCATCGTCGGCGACAACGGCAGCGGCATGCACGTGCACCAGTCCCTGGCCAAGGCCGGCCAGAACCTGTTCTCGGGCGACCTCTACGGCGGCCTGTCGCAGACCGCGCTGTACTACATCGGCGGCATCTTCAAGCACGCGCGCGCCATCAACGCCTTCACCAACTCCACCACCAACAGCTACAAGCGCCTGGTGCCGGGCTACGAGGCTCCGGTGATGCTGGCCTACTCGGCGCGCAACCGCTCGGCGAGCTGCCGCATTCCCTTCGTCACCAACCCCAAGGCGCGCCGCATCGAGATCCGCTTCCCCGATCCGATGCAGTCGGGCTACCTGTCCTTCGCCGTGCTGATGATGGCCGGACTGGACGGCATCCTGAACAAGATCGACCCGGGTGCGCCCATGGACAAGGACCTGTACGACCTGCCGCCGGAGGAGGAGAAGAACATCCCCACCGTGTGCCACAGCCTCGACCAGGCCCTGGCCGCGCTGGACAAGGACCGCGACTTCCTCAAGGCCGGCGGCGTGTTCAACGACGACTTCATCGATGCCTACATCGAGCTGAAGATGCAGGAGGTGACCAAGTTCCGCGCCTCCACGCATCCGCTCGAGTACCAGATGTACTACGCGATCTGACGCCGTCACGGCGGTGCAAGGCCCCTCTCCCGGCGGGAGAGGGGTTGCGGTGAGGGTCCGGCTGTCGCGGAGCGCATGGAGCACAGGGCGTCATGCCTGGCGGTGGATCACCGCAGTGTTCCATCGACGCGCTCCGCCGGAACCCTCATCCGGCCCGACGGGCCACCTTCTCCCGGAGGAAGAAGGATGAGCGACAACAAGGGCGAACCCGGCGCAGCCGGGGTTCTTCAACGCCACCGTTTCCGTCCGGATGCGGTGTTGGGGACAAGTGGATGTCTGCACGATGTCGCCGCGGAGCGGTGACCGGTCGGAGGGGGCGTTCGTCTCGAACGCAGGCCGCGGAGGCGGCCACCAAGGGGCGGCACAGCCTCGCAGCACCCCGGAGCGGAATCGGCTGGGACGCCACGCACGCCGCGCAGCGTGCGCTCCCTTTCGCCTTGACTCCCTCGACCCGGAGACTGCCATGTCCTCATACCTCCCTGCCGCTTCCTTGCGCCTTCTTTCCGGCCTCGTTGCCCTCGGCCTCGCCACTGCCGCCGCGGCACAGACCGCGTCGCGCTGGAGCGTTTCCGGCAATCTCGCCGGCACCAGCGATTACCTGTTCCGCGGCCTGTCGCAGACCAGCCAGGACCCCGCCATGCAGGGCGGCCTGGAAGCCGCCCACGCCAGCGGCGCCTACCTCGGCGCCTGGGCCAGCAACGTAAGCTGGCTGTCCGACCTGTCCAGCGCGGCCGCGCCCGTGTCCAACAGCCTGGAAGTGGATGCCTACGCCGGCTGGCGCGGCAACCTCGGCGACGCGCTGAAATTCGACGCCGGCCTCTACACCTACTACTACCCCGGCGACTACCCGGGCGGCTTCACCAAGCCCAACACGACCGAGCTGTATGTCGGCCTGGGCTGGGGACCGGCGACGCTGAAGTACTCCTACGCGCTCACCGACACCTTCGGCTTCAACCACTCCGACGGCAGCGACTACCTGGATCTGTCCGTCAACTGGGAGTTCTCGCCCGGCTGGACGCTCAACGGCCATGCCGGCCACCAGCGCATCCGCCGCAGCAGCGCGGCCGACTACAGCGACTGGAAGCTCGGCCTCACCCGCGCCTTCGACGGCGGCTGGTCGCTCGCTCTGGCCTACAGCGACAGCAACGCCGATCGCGGTGTGTACACCAATCCGGGCGGCGACTACCTCGGCCGCAGCACCGGCGTCCTCACCCTCACCAAGACTTTCTGACCCAAGGAGCGCCGCCGTGAAATTCATCATCGCCATCATCCGGCCGTTCAAGCTCGACGAGGTGCGCGACGCGCTCGCCCAGGCGGGCGTGACCGGCCTCACCGTGACCGAAGTGAAGGGCTATGGACGCCAGAAGGGCCACACCGAGCTCTATCGCGGGGCCGAGTACGTCGTCGACTTCGTGCCGAAGATCAAGCTCGAGGCCGCCGTACCCGACGAACGCGTGGACGTGATCGTGGACGCGATCAGCGAAGCGGCGCGGACCGACAAGGTGGGCGACGGCAAGATCTTCGTCCTCGACCTCGTGCAGGCCACGCGCATCCGCACCGGCGAAACCGGCGACGACGCCCTCTAGACCCTTCGCGAGGAACGACCATGACCGCAATGACTTCCGTTCGCGAGAGCGCCCCGCGTCTCGCCGTCGCCAGCCTTCCCCTGCTGACGCTGTTCGCCACCGCCGTACTGGCGCAGGACGCGGCGCCCGCCGCCGCCGCCGCAGCGGCGGCCGTCGCCCCCACCGTGGACAAGGGCGACGTCGCCTGGATGCTCGTCTCCACCCTGCTCGTCACCCTGATGGCCGTGCCCGGACTGGCCCTGTTCTACGGCGGCCTGGTGCGCGCCAAGAACATGCTCTCGGTGCTGATGCAGGTGCTGGTGGTGTTCTCGCTGATCCTGGTGCTGTGGGCCGCGTACGGCTACAGCCTGGCCTTCGTCGGCGGCAACGCCGTGATCGGCAGCCTGGACAAGCTGTTCCTGGCGGGCGTGACCAAGGAGAGTCTCGCCGATACCTTCACCGCCACGGTGAAGCTGCCGGAGTACGTGTTCATCGCCTTCCAGGCCACCTTCGCCGCCATCACCTGCGCGCTCATCGTCGGCTCCCTGGCCGAGCGGGTGAAGTTCTCCGCGGTGCTGCTGTTCTCGGTGCTGTGGTTCACCTTCTGCTACCTGCCCATCGCGCACATGGTGTGGGGCGCGGGCGGCTACCTCCTCGGCAAGGGCGCGCTGGATTTCGCCGGTGGCACCGTAGTGCACATCAACGCTGGCGTGGCCGGCCTCGTGGGGGCCTACTTCCTCGGCAAGCGCACGGGCCTGGGCAAGGAGAAGATGGCGCCGCACAACCTGCCGCTGACCATGACCGGCGCCTCGCTGCTGTGGGTCGGCTGGTTCGGCTTCAACGCCGGCTCCAACCTCGAAGCTACGTCCGGCGCGGCGCTGGCTTTCATCAACACGCTGATGGCCACCGCCGCCGCGGTGCTGTCCTGGTCGGCGCTGGAAGCGCTGCTGCGCAGGAAGGCCTCCATGCTGGGCGGGGCCTCGGGCGCCGTCGCGGGCCTGGTGGCGATCACCCCGGCCTGCGGCACGGTCGGCGTCATGGGCGCCATCGTCATCGGCCTCGTCGCCGGCGTAGTGTGCTTCTGGGGCGTGACGGGCCTGAAGCGCCTGCTCGGCGCCGACGACACCCTGGACGTGTTCGGCGTGCACGGCGTCGGCGGCATCAGCGGCGCGCTGCTCACCGGCGTGTTCACCGCGCCGGCCCTTGGCGGCACCGGCGCCGCGGACTTCTCCATCGCCCACCAGCTCGGCGTGCAGGCCCTCGGCGTCGGCATCACCGTGGTCTGGTCGGCCGTGGTGGCGACGCTGGCCTACCTCGTGGTCAAGGCCGTGTTCGGCCTGCGCGTCAGCGTGGACGAGGAACGCGAAGGCCTCGACGTGGCGGCGCACGGCGAGTCGGCGTACGAGCTGTAAGTTCCGGCCGAGCACCGCAGGGCGCCGCAGGGCGCTCTGCGGTTCCCATCATCGGTGGAAACGCGCACGAATGTGGAGCGGGACCTGGCTCCCGATCCGGGTTGGTGCCTCCGCACATCGAGTCTCCACAGGTTGTGCTCAATGCGTGAAGCGTCAGAGTGCAACGGGAGGATCTGTGCGGATAGCTGCGCAAGATCTGTGCTTGAGTCACTCCCCCGCGAACAACTCCGCCACCTCGTCCTCGCTGAAGCGCAGGGCGTCCACATCGCCGCCGTCGAGCAGGGCCTCAGCGAGTTCGGCCTTGCGCTGCTGCAGGGCCTGGATCTTTTCTTCCACGGTGTCGGCACAAATCAGCTTGTAGACGAACACCGGCTTGTCCTGGCCGATGCGGTGGGCGCGGTCGGTGGCCTGGGCTTCCACCGCGGGGTTCCACCAGGGATCGTAGTGGATGACGGTGTCGGCGGCGGTGAGGTTGAGGCCGACGCCGCCGGCCTTCAGGCTGACCAGGAACAGCGGCACCTTGCCGGCCTGGAAGGCCTTCACGCGCGCGGCGCGCTCGGCCGCGGGCGTCTGCCCGGTGAGGCTGGCGTGGCGCAGGCCGCGCGCGTCGAGCGCGGCGGCGATGAGGGCCAGCATCTCGGTGAACTGGCTGAACACCAGCACGTGGCGGCCCTCGGCGACGAGGCCGTCGAGGAGGTCGAGCAGCAGGTCGAGCTTGGCCGATTCACGCACGCCGCGGGCGGCGTCGAGCTTGACCAGACGCGGATCGCAACAGGCCTGGCGCAGCTTGAGCAGGGCGTCGAGCACGACGATGCCGCTCTGCGCGAGGCCGCGCTGGCGCAGCTCGGCCAGCACGCGGTCGTGCTGGGCCAGGCGCAGGGTTTCGTACAGCGCGCGCTGCTCGCCCTGCAGTTCCACGCGGCGCAGGATCTCGTTCTTGGCCGGCAGGTCGTGCAGTACGTCGTCCTTGCGCCGGCGCAGCAGCAGCGGGGCGATGCGCCGCTGCAGGCGTTCGCGCCGCTCGGCGTCGGCGTGCTTCTCGATCGGCGTGCGGTAGAAGCGCGCGAACTGCTTCTCGCTGCCGAGCAAGCCCGGTTCCACCGCGTCGAACTGTGCCCACAGCTCACCCAGGTGGTTTTCCAGCGGCGTGCCGGTCATGGCCAGACGCCGGCGCGCCGGCAGCTCGCGCACGATCTTCGCCGCCTGGCTGCGGGCGTTCTTCACGGCCTGAGCTTCGTCCAGCACCAGCAGCGAATAGGTGTGGTCGAGCAGGGCCTCGCGGTCGCGCAGCAGCAGCGGGTAGGTGGTGATGACGAGGTCGTGCTGCGGAATGCTCGGATGCAGGCCGAGGCGCTGCGGCCCCTGCAGCACCAGTACGCGCAGCGCGGGCACGAAGCGCTGCGCCTCGTCGCGCCAGTTGGCCACCAGACTGGTGGGGGCCACCACCAGCACCGGCGCGGGCAGGCGGCCCTGCTGCTTCTCGTCGAGCACGTGGGCCAGCACCTGCACGGTCTTGCCCAGGCCCATGTCGTCGGCCAGCACGCCGCCCAGGCCCGCCTCGGCCAGTCCGCGCAACCAGGCCAGGCCGTCGCGCTGGTAGGGACGCAGGCTGGCGCCGAAGCCCGACGGTTCGGCCCGCGGCACGCGTTCGGCGCGCAGATGCGCGGCCAGCTCCCGCAGGCGCTCGCCACCGCGCCACACCAGGCTCGGCGCCTGCTGCAGGGCCTCCACGCCCAGCCACTGCGCGCGGCGCAGGTGCAGATGGTCGTCGCGGCCGCGCAGCGGCGCCTGCTGCAGCCACTCCAGCAGGGGCGCGATCAGCCGGCGCAGGCGCGCCAGCGGCAGCAGGGCGCGGCGGCGCGCATCCAGCGGCACCAGCCAGGTGGCGTCGGCGGGCTCGCCCTTGCGTGGCGCCAGCGGAAAGGCCGGATCGGCCAGCAGGCGGCGCAGGATCGGCAGCAGGTCCACGCGCTCGCCGTCGATGTCGATGCCCAGGCGCAGGTCGAACCAGGTGCGCCCGCGCTCCTCCACGTCGACGAACCAGTCGCGCGGCTCGTCCAGCAGCTGGTAGGGGAAGCTCTCCTCGAACTCCAGGCGGAAGCCGGCGTCGCGCAGGCGCGGCGCCAGGGCGAAGAACTGGTCGGCCGAGGCGGCCTGCTCGCGGCCGCGGTCAAGCACCCAGTCGCCGGCCTGCAGCGCGCCGGGCGCGGCACCGCGCAGGGGTGCGAGTTCCTCGATCTGGCTGAGGCCCAGCGCCACCAGTCGCTCCCAGGCCGCCAGCTCCGTGGTGCGGTCGCGCTCGGCGGCCTCCGCGGCCGGCAGCACGCCGGTGGCCGCGGGCAGGCGCCGGCCGCCGGCGTAGTCGAAGGCCAGCCGCGCCACGCCCATGGCGTAGGCCACGGGATGCTCACGCGGGCCGGCCTGCGCCGCCTCGGCGCGCAGGCGCAGCACCGGCGTGGGCGGCGTGCGGCGGGACGCCGGCGCCGGCACGGTGGGCGGCAGCGGCACGGAAACGTCGGTCATGCAGGGCAGATGGGGGCGCGATGCAAACGAATCATCGTGCCCGGCGGCGGCGGCGGCGTCCAGCCCCGCGCGCCGCGCGGCGGCTCAGCCGAAGAAGCGGTAGCACACGGCGATGGCGGCCACGACGCCGGCGAGGTCGGCAATGAGCGCGCAGGCCACGGCATGGCGCGCGCGGCGGAGGCCCACCGCGCCGAAGTACACGGCCAGCACGTAGAAGGTGGTCTCGGTGCTGCCCTGCACGGTCGCGGCAAGCAGGGCGGGGAAGCTGTCCACGCCGTGGGTCTTCATGGTTTCGATCAGCAGGGCGCGTGCGGCGCTGCCGGAGAAGGGCTTCACCAGCGCCGTGGGCAGGGCCTCGACGAAGCGCGTGTCCCAGCCGGCGGAGGCAGCCAGCCAGCGCAGGCCGTCGAGGGCCAGGTCCAGCGCGCCCGACGCACGCAGCACGCCCACGGCGCACAGCATGGCGACGAGGTAGGGCAGCAGGTCGCGGGCCACCTCGAAGCCCTGCTTGGCGCCGTCAACGAAACTTTCGTACAGCGGCACGCGGCGCCAGGCACCGGCGGCGAGGAAGGCCAGCACGAGACTGAACAGCACGAGGTTGCCGGCCAGCGAGGACAACGCGGCGAGGGCGGCCGACGTCATGCCGGCGAGCACGAGGAACAGCGCGGACAGCACCACCGCGATGCCGAGCAGCCAGCACAGCACCACCGCATCCCACAGCTTCAGGCGCTGCACCACGGCCACGGCGAGGAAGCCGGCCAGGGTCGAGGCCGTGGTAGCGAGCAGGATGGGCAGGAACACCAGGGTCGGGTCGGGCGCGCCCTGCTGCGCGCGGTACATGAAGATCGACACCGGCAGCAGGGTGAGCGAGGACGCGTTCAGCACCAGGAACAGGATCTGCGCGTTGCTGGCCGTGTCGGCGCTGGGGTTGAGCGTCTGCAGCTCGCGCATGGCGCGCAGGCCGATGGGGGTGGCGGCATTGTCCAGGCCCAGCATGTTGGCGGCGAAATTGAGCGTGATCAGCCCCAGCGCCGGATGGTTGCGCGGCACCTCGGGCATCAGCCGCGCGAACAGCGGGCCGAGCGCGCGGGCGAGCAGATCGACCAGGCCGGCACGCTCGGCGATGCGCAGGAAGCCCAGCCACAGCGTGAGCGTGCCGAACAGGAGGATCATTACCTCCACCGACAGTCGCGCCATGTCGAACAGCGCGGTCACCATGGCGCCGAAGACGCCGGCATCGCCGCCGCCGAGCCAGCGCCATAGCGCCGCCGCGGCCGCGGCGAGGAAGAAGCCGAACCAGAGCCGATTGAGCATGCGCGCGATCAGGCCCGAAGCGGTCGGCGAATGCAATCGCGCGGCGTCGCCTGCGATCCCTGCGGCGAAACCGGCGACTCCCCTACCCGGGTGGTCGCCACAGTCCACTGATCCCTGCGCCCATCGCCGTCACGCGCGGCGCGCGGCCTGTGCGACGGGCGCTTCGCCGGGGTCGACCTGGGCGAGGTCCGGGCACGCGGCGCGCACGAGGCGCGCCGGACTGCGGTGTGCGGTGCGCGCGGGTTCAGGCCGCCTGGCGGGCGGCCGCCGGACGGCGCCACAGGGCGAGCAGCTCGTCCCACTTGGCGCGGGCCGTTTCCAGGTGCGCGTGCTTGACGTGGCCGTAGCCGCGGATGTGCTCGGGCACGCTGGCGATCTCCACGGCCAGGGCATGGTTGTCGTGGTCCAGCGTGGCCAGCAGCTCGTCGACGCTGGCGCGGTAGTCGGCGATGAGCTGGCGCTCCATCCTGCGCTCGGCCGTGTAGCCGAACACGTCCAACGCCGTGCCACGCAGACCGCGCAGCTTGGCCAGGAGCTTGAACGCGCCGAACACCCAGGCGCCATACTCGGCCTTCTTCAGCCTGCCCTCGGCGTCCTTCCTGGCCAACAGCGGCGGCGCGAGGTGGAAGTGCAGGCGATAGTCGCCGTCGAACTGTTCCTTCACCCGGCGCTCGAACTCGCCGCTGGTGTAGAGGCGCGCCACTTCGTACTCGTCCTTGTAGGCCATCAGCTTGAAGGCGTAGCGCGCCACCGCCTCGGTGAGCGCGGTGAAGCCCGGCGCCTTCTGCGCCTCGGCCGCTCGCACCTTCGCCACCAGGTCCTGGTACTGCTGCGCGTAGGCGGCATTCTGGTAGTCGGTGAGGAAGGCGGCGCGGCGGGCGATACGCGCGTCGAGGCTGGGGCTGAGCACGTCGTCCTGCAGGGTCAGGCTGGTGGGGTCGAGCGCCAGCGGCGCTTCCTGCACCAGGCCCGCGGCAACGAGCACCTGCTTCAGATCGTGCGCGGCGAGGCGGCCCCAGTTGAAGGCGGCGCGGTTCATTTCCACCGCGGCACCGTTCAGGTCGATGGCGCGCAGCAGGGCCTCGTGCGACAGCGGCACCCAGCCCTTCTGCCAGGCGTAGCCGAGCATGAAGAGGTTGGTGGCGATGGAGTCGCCGAGCAGGGCCGTGGCGATCTCGGTGGCATCCACCAGCTCCGGCTGTTCGCCGGCCAGGGCCAGCTTGACCGTGTCGATGATCTGTTGCGCCGGGAACTGCAGGTCCGGGCGCGTGGTGAAGCTGCCGGGCATGGCCTCGTAGGTGTTGAGCACCACGCGCGAGCGGCCGGCGCGGATCTTCGACAGCGCCCAGTAGTCGTTCACCACCACCATGTCGCAGCCGAGCACGAGGTCGGCTTCGCCCGCGGCGATGCGTACCGCGTGGATGTCCGCCGGTGCGCGCGCGATGCGCAGGTGGCAGGTCACGGCGCCGCCCTTCTGCGCGAGGCCAGTCTGGTCGAGCACCGTGGCACCCTTGCCTTCCAGGTGCGCGGCCATGCCGATCAGCGCGCCGATAGTCACCACGCCGGTGCCGCCGATGCCGGTGACGAGGATGTTCCAGGGCTGCGCCAGGTCACTGGCGAACACCGGCGCGGGCAGCGCGTCGAAGTCGACCTGCGCCTTGCCCTTGGCCTTCTTCAACCCGCCGCCGTGCACGGTGACGAAGCTCGGGCAGAAGCCCTTCACGCAGCTGAAGTCCTTGTTGCAGTTGCTCTGGTCGATCTCGCGCTTGCGCCCGTACTCGGTCTCCTTGGGCAGCACCGACACGCAGAAGCTCTCCTTGCCGCAGTCACCGCAACCCTCGCACACCAGCGAATTGATGAAGACGCGCTTCTTGGGATCCTCCATCTTGCCGCGCTTGCGCCGCCGGCGCTTTTCCGTGGCGCAGGTCTGGTCGTAGATGATGACGCTGACGCCGGGCGTCTCGCGCAGGCGCTTCTGCACCGCATCGAGCTCGTCGCGGTGCAGGAATTCCACGCCCTCCGGGAAGATTTCCGGCCGCGACCACTTGGCGATGTCGTCGCTGAGCACGACGATGGTCTGCACGCCCTCGCTGCGTACCTGGTGGGCGATGTCCGGCACCGTGAGCGTGCCGTCCACCGGCTGGCCGCCGGTCATGGCCACCGCGTCGTTGTAGAGGATCTTGTAGGTGATGTTGACCTTCGCGGCGATGGCCTGGCGGATGGCCAGCGAGCCGGAGTGGAAATAGGTGCCGTCACCGAGGTTCTGGAAGACGTGCGGGGTTTCGGTGAACGGCGCCTGGCCGCACCAGGTGACGCCTTCGCCGCCCATCTGGGTGAAGGTGTCGGTCCGGCGGTCCATCCAGGTGACCATGTAGTGGCAGCCGATGCCGCCCAGGGCGCGCGAGCCCTCGGGCACCTTGGTGGAGGTGTTGTGCGGGCAGCCCGAGCAGTAGTGCGCGGCGCGCGGGAAGCTGGCGCGCGGCAGGGTGAGTTCCTTCTCCTTGGCCTCGATCCAGGCCACGCGCTCGCGGATGGCCTCGCTGGTGAAGAAGCGCGCCAGGCGGCGGGCGATGACCAGCGCGATCATTGCCGGGGTGAGCTCGCTGGTGCTGGGCAGCACCCAGTTGCCAGCCTCGTCGTACTTGCCGACGATGCTCGGGCGCACGTGGTGATCCCAGTTGTACATGGACTCCTTCATCTGCGATTCGATGAAGGAGCGCTTCTCCTCGACCACGATGATGTCTTCCAGGCCGCGGGCAAACTCGCGGATGCCCAGCGGCTCCAGCGGCCAGGTCATGCCGACCTTGTACACGCGGATGCCGATGTCGGCGGCGTCGCGGGCGCTGATGCCGAGGTACTCCAGCGCCTGCAGCACGTCCAGGTAGCTCTTGCCGGTGGTGACGATGCCCAGGCGCGCGCGCGGCGAATCGATCACCACGCGGTCGATGCCGTTGGCGCGGGCGAAGGCGGTGGCCGCCGCCACGGCGTAGCGGTGCAGGCGCATCTCCTGCTCCAGCGGCGGATCGGGCCAGCGGATGTTCAGGCCGCCCGGCGGCAGCTCGAAGTCGGTGGGGATGACGATGTCGAGCTGGTGCGGGTTGACGTTGACCGAGGCCGAGGACTCCACCGTCTCGGCGATGGTCTTGAAGCCGACCCAGCGCCCGGTGAAGCGGCTCATGGCCCAGCCGAGCAGGCCCATGTCGAGGATGTCCTGCACCCCGGCCGGGTTGAGCACCGGCATCATCGCGCTGACGAATTCGAGCTCCGAGCCGTGTGGCAGCGTCGACGAGCGGCAAGCGTGGTCGTCGGCGGCCAGCGCCAGCACGCCACCGAAGGTCGAGGTGCCGGCGGCATTGCCGTGCTTGAACACGTCGCCGCAGCGGTCCACACCCGGGCCCTTGCCGTACCACATGGCGAACACGCCGTCGTACTTCGCGCCGGGGAACAGATTGGCCTGCTGCGTGCCCCACACCATGGTCGCGCCGAGGTCCTCGTTCAGGCCCGGCGTGAACTCGATGGCGGAACTCTTCAGGTGCTTCTTCGCCTTCCACAGCTCCAGGTCGAAGCCGCCCAGCGGGCTGCCGCGGTAGCCGGAGATGAAGCCGGCGGTGTTCTGGCCGGCGGCGCGGTCGCGCATCTGCTGCATCAGCGGCAGGCGTACCAGGGCCTGCACGCCGGACAGGTAGATGCGGCCTTCGGTGCGGGTGTACTTGTGCTCCAGCGTGTAGTCGGTATCGACCTGCGGGCGAGCGGGCGCGGCGGCGGGGGCGGACATGCGCGATTCCGGGGCGAGCGGAGGGGGCGCCAGTGTAGCCGCTCCGAACTTGCCCGCGCAGAATCCCATGTACGGACAATTGCTGCCTAAGCGGCTGAATTGCCGAGACATCGAATCGGGAGGCCAGCCTGTGCCGGCAAGCTTGTGCCGCCCCGGCGCCGTGCTCCCGGCGGGGCATGACCTTGCCGCAGTGCAGCTTGTTTCCGTTCGTCGACTCGTATACCAAGGCGCGTCGCTCCGCCCGGGGACGGGGGGTTCTCGGTCGGTAGACGGGGTCGACGGGGGTCGATCCGACGCAGGGTGGCGAGCTGGCAGAGGCGGTTCCGCGGGGCGCTGCGCGTCCCGACTCGGGATCTCCCGGCGCCGCCCACGACATCGGTGTGGGGAGGAGCGGAATGGGGCGTTCGATGCGAACCGCCGGCGCGCAAGCGCGCGGCCGGGTGTGGCTGTGCACGCTGGTGACGGCAGTGTGGGGTGGCGTGGCGGCCGCGGCGCCGCCGCGGGCGATGTCCGCCGCCGCCCCGGCGCCGACCGCGACGAGCGCCACCATCGCGTCCGCCCCGGTCAGCGAGACCCTCGACGGCACCACCCTGACCCGGCGCGACTATGCCGCGACGCTCAGCGCCAACCAGACCGTGAGCATCGACAATCCCTACGGCGACGTGCACGTGCGCTTCGGCGGCTTCGAGCACCGGGTGGAGGTGCACGCGGTGTTCCAGCAGCCGCAGGAGGCCGCGCCGCTGGCGCTGGCGCCGGCGGCCGACGGCGCCGACTACCGCATCGCCGCGCGCCCGCCCGAGGGCGCACCGCTGCATGAGGGCCAGCGCGTGGACCTGTCCGTGCTGTTGCCCGAGGGCCACGCCCTGCGCGTGCGCACGCAGCGCGGCGCCATCGATGTGCGCGGCGTGCGCGCCGCGGTGGACCTCCTGAGCATCGACGGCGACATCACCCTGCGCGGCATCCGCGGCGCCATCCAGGCGCAGACCGGCGCGGGCGCGATCGAGGCCGCGCTGGCCAGCGCCCCGCGCGGCTCGCGCCAGCGCCTGGCCACGTCCACCGGCGACATCCGCCTGGGTGTGGACGACGGCCTGGATGCACTGCTGGAGATGGCCACCTCGAACCAGTTCGCCACCGACTACTCGCTGCGGGTGGAGCGCCGTCCGGGCCAGGAGCCGAACAAGCTGGCACGGGCGGTGGTGGGGCGCGACCGCGCCAGGATCCGTGTGGAAAGCGCGCGCGGCGAAATCCTCCTGCTGCGTCGCGCGAGTTACATCGTCGCTGGCAAGGGGGCGCCGGCGGCGACGGCGGAAGCGGAAGACAACGACAGCGATTGACACGCGCGCCGGCGGCGGGCGGGCCCCTGTTCCCGCGCCGCCGCTGTCGCAGCGCCGTCGGCGGTGTTCCGCAAGTGGGGATGTTCTGCTTTTTCACTTCTGGGGAGGATGCAACGTGAGAATCCGCAATCTTTGCCTTGCCGCGATCGGGCTGCTGCTGCCCGCGCTGGCGCTGGCGGACCAGGGAGCCGTGTACGTCGGCGCCCAGGTCAGCGAGCCGGTCACGCCGGTCGACGTGCGCGTGGACCTGCGCGATCTGCCGACGGCGCCGCTGTGGCGTCCCGGCATGCCGGTCATGGAGGCGCACAAGCGCCAGTTCCATGCGCCGGGCAAGCTCAACACGGCCACGTCGCCGGCGCGCGAGACCGCACCGGACCGCCTGCCCGAGTTGCAGCAGCTGTGGGACAGCGCCGGCGAGCGCGCGCAGCGCGCCAGCAGCGGCCGCGTCACCATCAGCAACGGCAGCACCGGCGTTTACCCGGGCGACCCGGTGGTGGACGTGAGTCCGAACTACATCATCTACGGCGTCAACGGCAACAGCACGACCCACACCACCTTCACGGTCTACGACAAGACCGGCACCAAGCTCGCCGGGCCGACGGCGATGTCCTCGCTGGCGCCGAGCGGCGACGGCTGCCGCACTTCGCAGAGCGATCCCATCGTGCTGTTCGATCGCCTCGCCGGCCGCTGGTTCCTGCTCGAGATGGGCGGCACGAGCTCCGCGCCGAAGATGTGCATCTACATCTCCAAGAGCGAGAACCCGGTCAGCGGCGGCTGGTGGTTCTACGGCTTCTCCACGCCCACGACCAACGATTACCCGCACTGCGGCGTGTGGAACAACGCCTATGTGTGCAGCGACAACGAAGGCGGCAGCACCGTCACCTTCTACGCCTACGACCGCGCCAACATGTTGCTGGGCAACACCGCGCGCGGCGCGCAGCGCTTCTCCAGCGTGCCCTCGCTGGGCGGCTACGGCTTCCAGGCGCTGACGCCGGCCAACTTCATGGGCGACGCCAGCCACGCACCGCCGGCCGGCGCGCCGCAGATCCTCGCGCGCCACCACGATGACGAGGCGCACGACGGCGCCAGCGCCGATCCGGCGCACGACTTCATCGACCTGTACGCGCTGAACCTCGACTGGAACACCCCGGGCAACAGCAGCATCAGCACCCTGCCGCGCATCCAGATCACCGAGTTCAACAGCTGGTTCACCGACTACTCGACCTTCGCCACCGTGCCGCAGCCGGGATCGACCAGCAAGCTCGATCCGATCCGTGAGGTGATCTTCAACACGATGGTCTACCGCAACCTCGGCAGCTACGAGTCGATCGTCGGCGACTTCGCCACCAACCAGAACACGGCGCGCAGCGGCAGCACCGTCGACGCCGGCATCCGCTGGTTCGAGCTGCGCAAGTCGGGCGGCGGCAACTGGACGCTGTACCAGGAGGGCACCTTCAGTCCCGGCGACAGCAACACGCACCATCTGGAGGGTTCGCTGGCCACCGACAAGAACGGCAACATCGGCATGGGCTACAACGTCACCAAGACGAGCTCTCCGGTGGTGTACGCCAGCCTGCGCTACACCGGGCGCAAGGCGGCCGATCCCGCCGGCGTCATGACCGTGGCCGAGACCGACATCGCCACCGGCGCGGCCGCCGAGACCTCCGGCCGCTGGGGCGACTACTACTCCACCGTGGTCGATCCGGCCGACGACTGCACCTTCTGGACGGTCGGCATGTACCGGCCGAGCGGCAGCTGGGCCACGCGCATCGGCAGCTTCAAGTTCGACGACTGCGGTACTGCGACCACTTACTCGATCTCCGGCAGCGTCACCACCAGCGGCGGCGCGGGCATTGCCGGCGTCACGGTGAGCAGCGGCAGCGCCAGCACCACCACCAACAGCAGCGGCTCATACACCCTGGCCAACCTCGCCAACGGCAGCTACACCATCACGCCCAGCCTGTCCGGCTACACCTTCTCCCCGGCCAGCCGCAGCGTGAGCGTCAGCGGCGCCAACGTGAGCGGGCAGAACTTCACCGGCACGGCGCCCGCCAACAACCCGCCCACGGCGAACTTCAGCTTCGCCACCAACGGCCTCAGCGCCAGCTTCACCGACGGCTCCAGCGACAGCGACGGCAGCATCGCCTCGCGCTCCTGGAACTTCGGCGACAGCACCAGCTCCAGCGCCACCAACCCCAGCCACACCTACGCCGCGGCCGGCACCTACAGCGTCACACTGACGGTGACCGACAACGGCGGAGCCAGCAATGCGGTGACCAAGTCGGTGACGGTGACCGCGCCGGCCAACGTGCCACCGGTGGCCAACTTCGGTTTCACCACCTCCGGCCTGACGGCCAGCTTCACCGACAGCTCCAGCGACAGCGACGGCAGCATCGCCTCGCGCTCCTGGAACTTCGGCGACAGCACCAGCTCCACCGCCACCAACCCCAGCCACACCTACGCCGCAGCCGGCACCTACAGCGTCACGCTGACTGTCACCGACAATGCCGGTGCCACCAACACCAAGTCCCAGTCCGTCACGGTATCCAGCGGCAACGTGCTGCAGAACGGGGTCACCGTCAGCAACCTCTCGGCCGCCACCGGCGCGGACCTGGTCTACACCATGAACGTGCCGGCCGGGGCCGCCAACCTCAGCTTCACCACTTCCGGCGGCAGCGGTGATGCCGACCTCTACGTGAAGTTCGGCGCGGCACCCACCGACTCGGTCTACGACTGCCGTCCCTACAAGAGCGGCAACGCCGAGTCCTGCAGCTTTGCCAGCCCCTCGGCCGGCACCTGGTATGTGCGCGTGAAGGCCTACAGCGCCTATTCCGGCCTGAGCCTGGTCGGCAGCTACGGCACCGCGCCGCCGCCGAACGTGCTGCAGAACGGCGTGGCGGTGACCAACCTCTCGGCGGCGACCAATGCCGCGGTCAACTACACCATGACCGTGCCGGCGGGTGCGACCAACCTGAGGTTCGTTATCAGCGGCGGCAGCGGCGACGCCGACCTCTATGTGAAGTTCGGCTCGGCCCCCACCACCAGCAGCTACGACTGCCGCCCATACCTGTCGGGCAACAGCGAGACCTGCTCCATCACGACGGCCCAGGCCGGCACCTACTACGTCATGGTGCGCGCATACAGCGCCTACTCCGGCGTCAGCCTCACCGGCAGCTACACGCCCTAGGGCCCCTACCGCCTGCCGCCCCTTGGGGGCGGCAGGATTCCAGTTCCGGGGCGGCGCAAGCCGCCCCGTTTTTTTGCGGAAACACCGCTCACGGAGCGCAGCCGCGACTCAGGTCGCGTCGTGCTGCAGGGCGGGCTCGCTGCGGCGGTCGGGAATGAGCCAGAGCAAGGCGACCCGCACGTACAGCGCCTGCGCCGCGCGGGCGTTCCAGGCGGTGAGGCCGATCGCGGAGAGATAGAGCAGCGGCGAGGCCTTGCCCTACCCGTCGCCGCCGGCCGCGCGGCACAGCAGCGGCTCGGGCCCATGCGCGGCGATCAGGCGCTGCTGCGGCAGTCAGCAGGCGATGGCCGCCATCCGCAGCACCACACCACCGGCCGCCGTCGGCAGCGCGGCGAAGTGGATCTCCCCCCATCCAGCCGGTGGCGAAGGGGAAACAGCGAGAGCCAGAACAGCACGTGCAGGTCGGCCCACAGGGCGGCGCCGTCCAGCTGGCGCACCGCGTGCAGCATGTGATCGTGGTTGTTTCATTGGATGCCGACCTCGACGAAGCTCGGCGCGTAGCTCAGGAACAGCGGCAGCAGCGGCTGCAGGGGGTCGACGCCCTCGCCCTGCGGCAACTTCGCCTCCAGCGCCATGGTGGAGATGGCGAGGACGCCATCGCTGAACGCCTCCAGGCGCCTCTTGGCCATGAACGGTCACCCCTGTGCGCGGACTGCGGGCGGGGATTCTCGCACCGCGGGCGCTGCGCGCGCCGAACCGCCGACGCGCGACCGCGGCGGGCTCAGGCCACGCCGCGTTCGGGCAGCACGATGCCGAGCTGCTGCAGGATCGACCCCGCCGCCTCGCGCCCGTCGTACACGGCGCGCACCACGAGATCGGCGCCGCGCACGTTGTCACCGCCCGCGAAGACCCTGTCGTGGCTGGTCTGCAGGGGCAGACGGCCCGCGCCGCCCACGCTGAGGCGACCGGCGGCATCCAGCGCGAGACCGAACTCGCGGAACCACGGCGCGGGGCTGGGCTGGAAGCCGAAGGCCAGCAGCACCACGTCGGCGGCGAGGGTCTCCTCGCTGCCGGGCACGGCCTGGGGCCGCGCGCGGCCGGCGCCATCGGCCACGAGCCGCGTGCCGGCCACGCGCACGCCGCGCACTCCCGCGGCATCGCCCAGCAACTCCAGCGGCTGGCGGTTGAAGAGGAACTGCACGCCCTCGTCGCGGGCATATTTCACCTCGCGCCGCGAGCCGGGCATGTTGGCCTCGTCGCGGCGGTAGACGCAGCTCACCTGGGCCGCGCCCAGGCGGATGGACGAGCGCACGCAGTCCATGGCCGTGTCGCCGCCGCCCAGCACCACCACGCGCTTGCCGGCGAGCTCGGGCAGCACGTCGTCGCCGCGCGCGCTGCCGAGCAGGCGGCGCACGTTGGCCACGAGGAAGGGCAGGGCGCGCTGCACGCCGGGAAGAGCCGAACCGGGCAGGCCGCCGTCCACCTCGGTGTAGGCGCCGGTGCCGAGGAACACGGCGTCGTAATCGTCGAGCAGGCGGGCGAAGGCGACGTCACGGCCCACCTCGGTGCCGAGGTGGAAGCGCACGCCGATCTCCTCCAGCAGGGCGCGGCGCGTGCGCACCACGGCCTTGTCCAGCTTGAAGGGCGGGATGCCGAAGGTGAGCAGGCCGCCGATTTCCTCGTAGCGGTCGAACACCTCGGCCTGCACGCCGGCGCGCGCCAGGCGGTCGGCCGCGGCGAGGCCGGCCGGACCGGCGCCGACGATGGCCACACGGCGGCCGGTGGGCGCCTCCACCGTAGGGCGCCAGCCGCGCTTGAGCGCCTCGTCGGTGACCCAGCGTTCGATGGCGCCGATGGTGACCGCACCGAACTGGGTGTCCTCCAGGGTGCAGGCGCCCTCGCACAGGCGATCCTGCGGGCACACGCGGCCGCAGATTTCCGGCAGCGGATTGGTCTCGTGCATGAGGCTGGCGGCGTCCTCGATGCGCCCGTCCTGCACCAGCTTCAGCCACTGCGGAATGCGGTTGCCGAGCGGGCATTCCCAGGAGCAGTAGGGATTGCCGCAGTCGATGCAGCGCGAGGCCTGGTCGCCGGCGTCGCCGTTGACGAAGCCCTCGTGGATCTCGCCGAAGCCGAGCACGCGCACCGGCACCGGCACCTCGCGCGGCAGGGTGCGGTGGAATTTGAGGAAGGGGAAGGTCTTCTCGCTCATGCCGCGCGCCTCAGCTCGTCGGCGAGCGCGGCCAGGCTGGCGGCCTTGGGCTTCACCAGCCAGATCTTGTGCAGCACGTTGCGGAAGTCGTCGAGCAGCTGCGTGGCCCAGGCGCTGCCGGTGTGGGCGATGTGGTTGGCCAGCAGGCTGCGCAGGTGCTGCAGGTGGTTCTCCATGCCTTCCAGCGAGATGCGGTGGATGTCCACCAGTTCGTGGTTGTAGCGGTCGACGAAATCGCGGGTGAGGTCGAGCACGTAGGCGAAGCCGCCGGTCATGCCCGCGGCGAAGTTGAGGCCGGTGCGGCCGAGCACCACCACCACGCCGCCGGTCATGTACTCGCAGCCGTGATCGCCCACGCCCTCCACCACCGCCAGCGCGCCGGAATTGCGCACGCCGAAGCGTTCGCCGGCGCGACCGGCCACATACAGCTCGCCGCCGGTGGCGCCGTAGAGGCAGGTGTTGCCGACCAGGGCCGTGTCCTGCGAAGCGTAGCGCGCAGCGCGCGGCGGCCGCACCACGATGCGCCCGCCGGCCATGCCCTTACCGACGCCGTCGTTGGCCTCGCCTTCCAGGTGCAGGCACACGCCGCCGGCATTCCACGCGCCGAAGCTCTGCCCGGCGCTGCCGAGCAGCTCCAGCGTGACCGGCGCGTCGGCCATGCCGGCGTCGCCCCAGCGCCGCGCCACTTCGCCCGACAGGTGCGCGCCGATGGCGCGGTCGGTGTTGTGCACGGCATAGCGGAAGCGGCCGCCGGCCTTCTCCGCCACCGCGGCAGCGGTGTCGCGCACGATGCGCGCAGCCAGGTCTTCGGCGCGGCGCGGCGGCGGCGCGGCGACACAGGCGGCCACGCCCGGCGCCGGCTGTGCCGGCGCCAGCAGGGCCGACACATCGGTGTGGCGCTGCTTGCCGGTCACGCCCTCCAGGCGCTGCAGCAGGTCGGTGCGTCCGACGATGTCGCCCAGGCTGCGCGCACCCAGTGCGGCAAGGCGCTCGCGCACGTCCGCGGCGATGAAGCGGAAGAAGTGCTCGACCATCTCCGGTGCGCCGGTGAAGTGCTGCTTGCGCAGGATCTCGTTCTGGGTGGCGATGCCGGTGGCGCAGGAGTTGAGGTGGCAGATGCGCAGGTACTTGCAGCCCAGCGCCACCATCGGCGCGGTGCCGAAGCCGAAGGAGTCGGCGCCGAGCAGGGCCGCCTTGATCACATCCAGACCGGTCTTGAGGCCACCGTCGGTCTGCAGGATCACGCGCGAGCGCAGGCCGTTCATCACCAGCGTCTGATGCGTCTCGGCCAGACCCAGTTCCCACGGCGTGCCGGCGTAGCGGATCGAGGTGAGCGGACTGGCGCCGGTGCCGCCGTCGTGACCCGACACGGTGATGAGGTCCGCGCCGGCCTTGACCACGCCCGCGGCAATGGTGCCGACGCCGGCGTGGGCGACCAGCTTCACCGACACCAGGGCCGCAGGATTCACCGCGCGCAGGTCGTAGATCAGCTCGGTCAGATCCTCGATGGAATAGATGTCGTGGTGCGGCGGCGGCGAGATCAGGCCGATGCCCGGCTTGGCGTAGCGCAGGCGCGCGATCAGCGGATTGACCTTGTCGCCGGGCAACTGGCCGCCCTCGCCCGGCTTGGCGCCCTGGGCGATCTTGATCTGCAGCACCTCGGCATTGACCAGGTAGGCGGGCGTGACGCCGAAGCGGCCGGAGGCCACCTGCTTGATCTTGGACGAGCGCTCGGTGCCGTAGCGTGCGGGGTCCTCGCCGCCCTCGCCGGAATTGCTGCGCGCGCCAAGGCGGTTCATGCCGGTGGCCAGGGCCTCGTGCGCCTCGGGCGACAGCGCGCCCAGCGACATGCCGGCGGAGTCGAAGCGCTTGAGTACCGCGGCCTCGGGTTCCACCGCGTCCAGCGCCAGCGGCGCCGCGGCGGGCACCACCTGCAGGAGGTCGCGCAGGGTCGAGGGCGCGCGGCCGTTCACGGCGTCGGCGTAGCGCTGGTACAGGCTGCGGTCGCCGCTGCGCACGGCGGCCTGCAGGGCGCCGACCACCGCCGGGTTGTACATGTGGTATTCGCCGTCCGGCACGGCCTTGAGCAGGCCGCCGGGCTTGAGCCAGCGCGACGGGGTCTCGGCCGCCCGCGCCTGCTCGCGCAGTTCCTGTTCAAGGTCAGCAAAACCGGCGCCGCCGATGCGCGAGGGCGTTCCCGGGAAGCACAGGTCGACCACCTCCGGCGCGAGGCCGAGGATCTCGAACAGCCGCGCGCCGCGGTAGCCCGCGATGGAGGAGATGCCCATCTTTGACAGGATCTTCAGCAGGCCCTTCTTGATGCCGCGGCGGTAGCTGCGGCCGATCTCCGACGGCGCCTCGCCCTCGCGGCCCTTGAGCTCGCCGCGGCGATTCATGTCGTAGAGGGTCTGATAGGCGAGGTAGGGATACACCGCCGTGGCGCCGAAGCCGATCAGGCAGGCGAAGTGGTGGGCGTCGCGCGCGCTGCCGGTCTCCACCAGCAGGTTGCAGTCGCAGCGCAGCTGGCGCTGCACCAGGTGGGCGTGGACCGCACCCGTGGCAAGCAGGGCGTGCACCGGCGTCATGCCGTCCTTGGCGTAGCGGTCCGACAGCAGCAGCAGCACCGCGCCCTCGCGCACGGCCTGCTCGGCCTCGGCACACAGGCGCCGCAGCGCGGCTTCGAGCGATTCCTCCGGGCCGAAGTACAGGTCGAGCAGGCGCTGGCGCTGGGTGTACTCCGGCAGGGCGAGGATCTGCCGCAGCTTGCGCTGCGACAGCACCGGCGAGTTCAGCAGCACCTGACGCGCGTTCTCCGGCGCCAGGGCGAAGACGTTGCCCTCCTGCCCGATCTGCGTGATGAGGCTCATCACCAGCTTCTCGCGCAGCGGGTCGATGGGCGGATTGGTGACCTGGGCGAAGGCCTGGCGGAAATACTCGTACAGCGGCCGGCTCTGGCGCGACAGCACGGCGATGGGCGTGTCGTCTCCCATGGAACCGGTGGCCTCGGCCTCGCTTTCGGCCAGGGCCTTGAGCACCACGTCGCGCTCCTCGCGCGTGAGGGCGAACAGGTGCTGGTAGCGCGCCAGCATCTCCGGCGCGAAGGGTTCGGCCGCCAGCGCGGGGTCGATCAGATGCGAGTCGAGGTAGTGCACGCCTTCGCGCAACCATTGCTTGAACGGCGCGCGCGCGCGGTTCACCGCGTCGATGGCGGCGTCGTCGAGCAGGCGGTTGGCGGCGAGGTCCACCGCCAGCATCTCGCCGGGGCCGAGGCGGCCCTTGGCCAGGATGCGCTCCTCGGGCACGTCCCACAGGCCGGCCTCGGAAGCGACGATGAGGTGGCCGTCGTCGCTGCGCGCCCAGCGCGCCGGGCGCAGGCCGTTGCGGTCGAGGGTGCAGGCGGCGTAGCGGGCGTCGCAGATCACCAGACCCGCCGGCCCGTCCCAGGGCTCGCTGTGCAGGGCGTAGTACTCGTAGAAGGCTTCGAGGTCTTCGTCGAGATCTTCGCGCGCGGCATAGGCCGGCGGCACCAGGATGCGCAGCGCGGCGGTGAGCTCGATGCCGCCGGCGACCAGCAGCTCGAGCATGTTGTCCAGGCTCTGCGAATCCGAGCCGGCGGTGGACACCGGTGGACCGAGGTCGGACAGCTCCAGCAGGGGCGAGCGCAGCTTGGGTGCGCGCGCGCCGATCCAGGTGCGGTTGGCGCCGATGGTGTTGATCTCGCCGTTGTGGGCGAGCAGGCGGAAGGGCTGGGCCAGCTGCCAGTTGGGCAGGGTGTTGGTGGAGAAGCGCTGGTGGAAGGTGGCCGCGCGCACGGCGAGGTCGGGGCGCTGCAGGTCGGGAAACACCTCGTGCAGGCGTCCGGGCGCAGCCATGGCCTTGTAGCCGATGGTCGCCGCGGACAGGCTGACGACGTAGAAGGCCGCCTCGTGTGCCAGGGCCTGCTCGGTGCGGCGGCGGGCGCGGAACAGGGCGCGCTCGAAGGCCGCCTCGTCGAAGCGGTCGGGCGCGTTCGCGAACAGCTGCTCGATGCGCGGGCGGTGCGCCAGACCCAGCGGCCCGCAGGCTTCGTCCGCCAGCGGCACCGCGCGCCACCCGGCAGCGGCCAGACCTTCCTCACGCAGCAGGCGCTCGAACTGCGCACGCGCCGCGGCGGCACGATCCGCGTCGTGCGGCAGAAACACCAGGCCCGCGGCGAAGCGCGTACCCACAGCGATGTGCGCCTCGTCGGCCAGGGCACGCAGCCAGGCCTCGGGCCGGTACAGCAGGATGCCGCAGCCGTCGCCGGTCACGCCGTCGGCATTGACGCCGCCGCGGTGGGCCATCTTGGCCAGGGCGGCAAAGGCCTGGTCCACCAGCCAGCGGCTGGCGCGGCCATCGATGTTCACGAGCAGGCCGAAGCCGCAGCTGTCGTGCTCGAAGGCGGGATCGTACAGGCGCGGCGTACTGCGACGCGTCATGGGCGTGTCCGTCGGCTCGCGGCGGGCCGTTCCAGTGCGGCCTGCTGCGGAGGGCTTGGGCACAGGCACGTTCCGTCGGACCCGGCGGAGGCCGGCGCTGGCCCCGCCGCATCGAATCAAACACAGATGTTGCGATGCGTCAAACCACCCGGACGGCCAAATGCCGAAGCTCCATAAGTCGAGGTCGCGGCAGGGCACGGCCGGGCCATGCGGACAATCTCACGCGCGCTGGGGTAGAGTCGCGGGCACAAGGGAGGGGGACGGATGACATCTCGCCTGGGTGGCCTGTCGGTGCTGGTGGTCGAGGACCACAGCTTCCAGCGCGGTATCGCGCTGCACCTGCTCGGCGAACTGGGTGTCGGCCGCGCCCTGGAGGCGGCCCACGGCCGCGAGGCACTGGATCGGCTGAACGGCCTCAGCGACGCGGTCGACATCCTCCTGGTCGACCTCGACCTGCCCGAGATGGACGGCATCGAACTCATCGGCCACGTCGCCGCACGCAAGCTGGCGCGCGCCGTGGTGGTGCTCTCGGCCCTCGACCCGGCCCTGCTCAACACGGTACAGAACATGGCACGGGCCTCGGGCCTGCGCGTGTTGGGCACGGTGGAGAAGCCGCTCACCGTCGGCAAGCTGGCCGAGGTGCTCGAGCACTTCCACAGCGCCCACGAGGAAGACAACGAGGACGCGCCGCTGGTGCTGGCCGACGGCGAACTGGCCGATGCGCTGGAACACGACGAATTCGAACCCTGGTTCCAACCCCAGGTATCGCTGGCCAGCGGCCACGTCGTCGGTGTGGAGGCGCTGGCGCGCTGGGTGCGCCACGACCAGGTGGTGGGGCCGATGCGCTTCGTGCCCGAGCTGGAGCAGCAGGGCCTGATCGACCGCTTCACCGAGCGCATCCTGTACAAGGCCTGCCGCTGGCGCTCGCGCTGGGCGGCCAGCGGGCTGGAGCTGCGCATGTCGGTCAACGTGTCCATGCTCAACCTGGCCAAGGTGGACACCGCCGACCGCTACCAGGACCTGGCGCAGCAGGCCGGCGTGAAGCCGCGCGACGTGGTGCTGGAGATCACCGAGAGTTCGGTCATGGGCGAAGCCGCCAGCGTGCTGAACGTGCTGGCACGCCTGCGCCTGAAGGGCTTCGGCCTGGCGGTGGACGATTTCGGCACCGGCTATTCCTCGCTGTCGCAGCTGTCGCAGATCCCGGTGACCGAGCTGAAGATCGACCAGGGCTTCGTCACCGGCGCGCCCGGCCACACGCGCAAGCGCGCGGTGGTCGAGACCAGCTTGGAACTGGCACGCAAGCTTGACCTCGGCACGGTGGCCGAGGGCGTGGAGACGCTGCAGGAGTGGCAGATGCTGGCCGAGCTGGGCTGCCAGCTGGCACAGGGCTTCCTGATCACCCCGGCGGTGGCGGGCAATGCCCTGCCGGAGTGCCTGGCGCACTGGCGAAAACCCGGCAACTGAGCGGCCCGCCCGCGCGCGCCGCCGCTCCCGTCCTGCCCGCGAGCGATCCCATGGACATTCCGCAGCGCCGCCTCCGCATCCGTCAGCAACTCCTGTGGCTGTTCGGTCTGATGCTGGCCACCGGGGCGAGCGTGCTGCTGCTGGACGAGGTGGCCCACCGCGGCACTCTCGACACCTTCGATCGCCTGCGCGCGGAATCGCTCGACGGCCTGCGCCACGTCAAGCTGGTGTCGGATGCCTACGGCCTGGACGTGGTCGACACGACCTTCCGCGTGCGCAACAACCTCATGGGCTGGGAGCAGGGCGTGGAGGTGCTGGACCGCGCCACCGCGCGCATCCAGGAGCACTGGCAGGCGCTGCAGGACACGCCGCTGCCGCCGGAGCAGCAGGGCCTGGTCACCGAGATCGGCCGCGCGCGCGAGACCGCCGACCGCGCCGCGGCCAAGCTGCGCGCCATCCTGAAGTCGCAGGACATCGGCGCCCTCGGCCGCTTCGCCGATACCGAGCTGTACCCGGCCATCGACCCGGTGACCACGCGCCTGCAGTTCCTCTCCGATCTGAAGATGATCGCCGCGCAGCAGCGCCTGGACGAGGACATGGAGCGCACGCGCCGCCTGGGCTGGTGGCGGGTGGGGCTGTCGCTGCTGACCTTCCTGGTGGTGGCCCTGGTCGGGCGCCAGGTGCTGCGGCAGATCTACCGCGGCGTGGAGACCCTGGTCAGCCTGACCCAGGCGCTGCGCCGCAACCTGTTCGACGACGCTCCGGTGGAGCTGCCGCGCGGCGAGCTGGGCGACGTGGCCACGGCCTTCCTCGACATGCGCGACGACCTGCGCCGCAAGGCGCTGGAGCTGAGCGAGAGCGAGGCGCGCGCGCAGGAGGCCAATCGCGCCAAGAGCGCCTTCCTGGCCGCCATGAGCCACGAGATCCGCACGCCCATGGTGGGCATCAGCGGCATGCTGGAGCTGCTCTCGCACACCTCGCTCGATCCCGAGCAGCGCCACTGCGTCGACGTGATCGACAGTTCGGCGCAGAGCCTGCTGCAGATCATCGGCGACATCCTGGACTTCTCCAAGATCGAGGCTGGCAAGCTCGAGCTGGCTCCGGAGGCGAGCGACCTGCGCCGCCTGACCGAAGCCTGCGTCAACAACTTCCTGGGTGTCGCCTCGGGCAAGGGCCTCAAGCTCAGCTGGCGCTTCGACGAGGGCATCGGCCCGGCCCACCGCGTCGACCCACTGCGCCTGCGCCAGGTGCTGTCGAACCTGCTGGCCAACGCGCTGAAGTTCACCCACAAGGGCGGCGTGAGCCTGGAGGTGGAGCAGTTGATGCTCGACGGCGACACCGAGACGCTGGCCTTCCGCGTACACGACAGCGGCATCGGCATCGCGCCCGAGCACCAGGAAAAACTGTTCTCGCCCTTCAGTCAGGTCGACAGCGGCACGGCGCGGCAGTACGGCGGCACCGGCCTCGGCCTGGCCATCTGCCGCCGTCTGGCCCAGCTCATGGGCGGCGAACTCGGCCTGCGCAGCCAGCTCGGCGAAGGCACCACGGTGAGTCTGGTGCTGCCGCTGCCGCGCGTCGACCCGGCCCTGCTGCTGCAGGGTCCCAAGGCCGACGACGAAGTGCCGCGCCGCGCCCTGCCCACGCTGGCCCAGGCCCTGGCCGAGCGCAGCCTGATCCTGCTCGTCGACGACCACCCGACCAACCGCGAAGTGCTCGTGCGCCAGCTCGCCCGTGCCGGCTATGCCTGCGAGACCGCCGCCGACGGCGAGGAGGCCCTGGCGCGCTGGAAGAGCGGACGTTATGCCCTGGTGCTGACCGACATCCACATGCCGCGTCTGGACGGCTACGGCCTGGTGGCCGCGCTGCGCGAACAGGAGCGGCGCGACCGCCTGCCGCGCACGCCGGTGATCGCCCTCACCGCCAACGTCAGCAAGGGCGAGGCGGAGCGCTGCCTCGCCGCCGGCATGGACGACTTCCTGCCCAAGCCGGTGACCCTGGCGCAACTGGCGCGGCACCTGCGCCAGTGGCTGCCGCACGTGGTGTTCGCAGCGCCGACCGCGCTGGCGCCGGCGCCGCCCGCACCGACGGCGTCCACGGTGCCGGCGCCGCGCAGCGACGAGGTGCTGGATGAGCGCGTGCTGCGCGACATCGCCGGTGCCGACGTCGTGCTGGCGCACAACCTGCTGGGCGACTTCCTCGCCGCCACGCAGCGCGATATCGCCGCGCTGGATGCGGCGCAGTCGGCCGGCGACCGCGAGTCCGCCGCGCGCGAGGCGCACCGCATCAAGGGCGCCGCGCGCCTGGTCGGCGCGGCGGCGCTGGCCCGCGCCGCCGCCGCGGTGGAGAGCGCGGCGCGCGATGCGGCCAGCCCGCTGCAGTCCAGCGCCGCGCTGCACGAGGGTCTGGCGGCGCTGCTGGCGCGGCACGCGTCGCTGCGTCCGTGAGCGCGCGCCCGCGACCCCTGCTGATCGGCCTGTCGCCGCGCCTGCTGGCGCCGGTGCCGCCGCAGCTCGGCTTCCGCGGCAAGACCCTGCAGTACCTGGAGCAGTCGGTGGCGCACTGGGTCATGGCCCTGGGCGCCCTGCCGGTGATGGTGCCGACGGTGCAGCACGACTCGCCCATCCGCCGCAGCGACGTGCACGTGCACGACTTCGTGGCCGCGCTCGACGGCCTGATCCTGCAGGGCGGCGCCGACATCCACCCGCGTCTGTACGGGCAGGAGGCCTCGCCGCACCTGGGTGCGGTGGACGAGCTGCGCGACCGCTTCGAGCTGGACCTGCTGCGCGGCTTTGCCGCGGCCGGCAAGCCGGTGTTCGGCATCTGCCGCGGCCTGCAGCTCATCAACGTGGCCTGCGGCGGCACCCTGCACCAGGACCTGCTCGCCGAGGGCGCCAGCGCGCAGGCACACAGTCACGCCGACGCCTACGACCGCCACAGCCATGGCCTGCACATCGCCGCCGGCACCTGGCTGTCGTCGCGCTATGACGGCGCCACGACCGGCCGCGTGAACTCCATCCACCACCAGGGCATTGCCCGCCTCGGCGCAGGCCTCGGGGTGGAAGCGCGCGCCGAGGACGGAGTGATCGAGTGCGTGCGCGGCAGCGGCGCGCACTTCCTGCTCGGCGTGCAGTGGCACCCGGAATTCCACGACGGCAGCGACCCCGACCTGCTGCCCGCCGATCCGCTGCTGCAGGCATTCCTCGACGCGGCGGCGCAGCGGCGCGGCTGAGGCGGCTGAGGCGGCTGAGGCGGTTGAGGCGGTTGAGGCGGTTGAGGGGGTTGAGGTGGTTGAGGTGGTTGAGGTGGTTGAGGCGGCAGGCTACGGCGCCCCTGCTAAAGTCTTGAGCTCGGTACGCCACGAATGTCGTGCGGTGATCGCCTGCAGCTGCTTTGCTATTGGCGCGAGGCGCCGCAAGGGCAGTAGCGTTTCGCGGAATCCCGGAGCACTTCGAGCCATGGCGCGGTTGTCATGCCAATCGACGCACGGAGCTGCCATTTCTGTTGCGAGTCAACTGTGAGCCGCGAAACGGCGCCGATTTCCACAAAGGCCTAGCCATGGCCCACGTAGGTCGCCGAATGGAGGTTGGCGCGGAGGTGGATTCTCGATCGTCGTTAGGCCGGTGATAATGGGGAGGGTCGCTTCGCGCCGCGGCGTGCATTGCGCCAGGGAGATAGCCACCTTCGGGGAACAATTTCACATGACGGCACCTACCATCTTTGACGCCTGCCAGCCCCGCGATGACGTGCGCGAGGGGCGCGTCAGTGATGCTGATCTGGCTGCCGATCTCGCCGCGGTCATTCGCGGAACGTCGGTGCCGGACTATTCCGACCCAGCCCGCTTCTTCGCCAATACCTACCCCACGCGCGGCCTCAAGAATCTGCTGGAGGCCGTCTGCAGGCGCCTGAGTGGCGCCGGCGGCGAAGCGGCCGCCGTGCTTCGTCTGGACACCTCGTTCGGCGGCGGCAAGACGCACGGCCTTATTGCGCTGGTCCATGCGGCCGGCGGCATGAGGGGCGTCGCCCGGCCTGAGGAGTTCATCGACCCCGCCCTGCTGCCGGTCGGGCCCGTGCGGATCGCCGCGTTTGACGGCGAGAACGCCGACCCGGCCAACGGGCGGTCTATGGGCGATGGCGTCCGCGCGCATACGCCTTGGGGCGAAATCGCATACGCCCTCGCTGGCAAGGATGGCTTCGAGCGTGTCCGTGCCAGCGACGAGCAGGCCGTTGCACCCGGTGCCGACACCCTCAAGGAGCTGTTTGGAAACCAGCCCACCCTCATCTTGCTGGACGAGCCTGCCATCTATTTGCGTAAGGTCCGCGGACTGCCGCACGGCGGGCGTGACCAGCTAGCCGCCTTCCTGACCTCACTGATCAAGGCTGTCGAGTCCTCGCCCAACGTCTCGCTGGTCTTCTCTCTTGCGGTCGGCAAGGACGGGCGAGCCTCTGACGCCTACGCGGAGGAGAACGATTTCCTGGCCAGCCGGATGGCCGAGATCGAGAGTGTCGCCGCGCGAAAGGCAACGTTGCTGAACCCGACGGAGGACGATGAAACCGCGCTGGTACTCCGGCGCCGGCTGTTCGCTCAGATCGATCCGCAGAAGGCGGCCGAGGCCGTCGCGGCCTACCGGGCCCTGTGGAAGCAGCACGCCGCTGCACTGCCACCCACCGCAGCGGATGGGGACATCGCCGAGCAGTTCGAGCGCAGCTACCCGCTGCACCCCGCGCTGCTGGACACCCTGACGCACAAGACGGCTACCCTCGGCACCTTCCACCGCGTGCGCGGCATGCTTCGCCTGCTCGTCCGCACCGTCGCCCAGCTCTGGCAGGATCGGCCCGCCGACGCTACGGCGATACATCTGCACCACATCGATCCGGCCAACCCGGCGATCTACCAGGAGATCGTCACTCGGCTGCAGCAGCCTGAGCTGGTCCCGGCCATCCGCTCCGATGTCGCCGGTGAAAAGGGCCAGCTCGCGCTCGCCCAGCAGATCGACAAGGCGCAGTACGCCGGCCTGCCGCCCTACGCGGCCTATGCGGCGCGCACGGTTCTGGTTCACACGCTGGCGTTCAACTCGGACCTGCGTGGCGTCAATGCCGACGAACTGCGGCTGGCGATGCTCGGCCCGGCGCTGGACGGGTCTTTCATCGACGACGCGCGCACCCGCTTTCGCGACCAGTCCGCCTACCTCGATGATCGTCCCAACGCGCCGCTTCGCTTCCTCTACGAGCCAAATCTCACCCAGCTCGTACGCCGCGAGGAGCGCAACGTCGATCGCGAAGAGATCCGAGCCGCGCTGCAGGACGAGATCCGACGGATCTTCGGCGGCACGACCCTGGACCTCGTGCCGTTCCCGGCCGGGCCCTGGGACGTCCCAGACGAGGTCGGGAGCGGCGCGCCTCGCCTGGCGCTGATCAACCACGAGGCGGACGCAGTGGCCCCCGGACAGGAAGGGCTCCCCGATCGCGTGCAGGAGATCTTCGAGCGCAAGGGCAATTCCGGCAGCCTGCGGATGCAGCGCAACAACCTCGTGTTTCTGGTTGCGGAAGAGGGGCGAGTGCAGCTCATGGTCGAGCGCATGATGCGGCGCCTCGCCCTGCAGCAGATGACGCGCAACGAGCGCATCCGCGAGCTGCCCGAGCACCACCAGGCCAAGCTGCGCGAATGGCAGGAGCGGTCCCGCCACGAACTCGCGGTGGCCGTGGCGCAGTGCTACCGGAATCTCTACTACCCGGCGCGCAATCGCGCCGCGGGCGCCAACGTCGATCTGGCCCATTCGGTCATTGACCTGGGCACCGCATCTGATCGCCCCGGCGCTGGCCAGCAGCAGTTGCTCACGGCGCTGCGCGACCTCAACAAGCTGCGCGGCGTCGAGGACGCGCCGGAGTCGCCGGCCTACGTGCGCGATCGCACTCCGTTGAAGCGCGGCCAGATCAGCACCGTAGACTTACGCAACGAGTTCCGCAAGGATCCGGCGCTCTCGATTCTGCTCGGCGACGACGCCTTCATAAAGCTGGTTCGCACAGGCGTCGAACGCGGCGATTACATCTACCGGCGCGGGGACCTGGTCTATGGCCAGGGCGATCCCGGCGCGCAAATCATGATCGACGAGCAGTCCTTCGTGCTCACTCGCGCATTCGCCGAGCAAAGCGGGCTGTGGCCGCGTAAGCCTGCCGGAGGGCCCTCACCCGGCCCGATGGCGCCAACACCGCTGGGCAGCACTCCCCCTGGTGGTGGAACGCCGCAGCCCTACACACCGCATACGCCGACCGCTCAGCCTCTCGTCGCCGACGGGTCGTCGCGCCTGCAGGCTGAAGGGGCGCTCAAGGAGGCCCTGGGCATCCTGTTCGACAAGGCCCGCGGCAGCGGCTGCAAGCAGCTAGCCGCCCTCACGGTGCAGTGCTTCGATGCCGGCGACCTGTTTCGGCTTCTTCCGGCGGCCAATGGCATCTCGGGCGCCACCAAGCGGGTCAGCGTGAACGTGGACCTGGAGATGGCGGAAGGCGGCCTGCTGACGATCGAGTTCACGGGACCCCTAACCGAGGCCCAGTTGGTTCGAGAGTTCCTGCAGCCGCAGCTGACCGCCGCCAAGGACAAGAACGCCCGGATGCTCAGGTTCGAGCTTCGCTTCAGCGATGGCCTCGACCTCGCCGGCGACGCACCGGAGCGCCTGCGCGATCAGCTCACACGCGTGGGGAATGGCGCCGCTTTCGTGTCTGCTGAAGCGGAGCGCGCTTGATGGCCAGCCGCAACATCAAACCCATCCGCCCCGCCCGCAGCGCGGCGCCCCGTTACGAGCTGAGGCTCTATCGCCACGGCCCCGGCGACAGCGAAATGCGCGTCTACCGTTTGCCGGTAGCCACCAGTGAGGACGGTGAAGCCGTATTCGTCGGCGGACTGCGCGGAGCGGGGATGGAGCGCTTCGAGCCTCGCATTCTGCGCATCCTGCGCCACCATGGCGTCCGCCTCGGGCCGGGCGCGCCGGGTCGGCGCAATGTCCAGGGCCTTGATGAGGAGACCGCCCTGGTCCTCGGGTTGCTGTTCCGCACCCTGGCGCCGATGCGCAACCGCGACAACATGCAGGCCTGCGTCGATGGCATCGAACGCATGGGCCGTGAGGAGGCCGCCTACTGGCTCGGCATGGTCATGCACCGGCGCAAGCCTCGGCAAATCCTCCAGGCCCTGCGCATCGTCCTGAATGCGTCCGAGGACTGACAGGATGCGTTCGAACCTGGACCTCGCCCGCCGACATTGCCCAAAACCTGAACGGGGGCCGAAACTTCTCTCGCCCTGTTCAAGTCACTTGACACATTGTAAAGTGACTCGGCAGCGCCGGGGGAGAGTACATGCCAAAGGGTCTGGGATCGTGGCCGAGAGCGCCGCTTGTCCTATCGGTCATTGAGATTGGTTACGCGAAGCGAGCCAAGTTCTCCGAGGAGGCGGCCGCTCTCGGTGACTTGCAGACGCGCGGACTCTATCCGTTCGTGGAAGAGGGGACCTTGAAGGAGTTCAAGGTGCAGACCTCGCCAGAGAAGATCGAAGTCACAACGGAAGATAGTCCGTCGTGGGTGCTGGCGAACGAAAGCAAGACAGTCGCCGCCCGAGTCCTTCCGACCAAGCTCACATTTTTTGATGCTGACTACGAAGGCGATTTCACCGGATCGCTGCGTAGGCTGCATGAAGTGCTCGACACTTGGTCCCGATCAGCGGCCTCACTGACGATCACTGAGGTGCGAGTACGAACCTTCGATGTGGCATTGCCTCCCGAAAGCATCGGGCTGCAGCGTTGGCTTCGACAGAAGTGGCATGCCGGCGATATCGATTCTCGGCACAGCAGTGGAATGGCTATCAGGGACTATCCTAAGGACGATGGCTCGCTTCATGTCCGAGTGCGATCGAGGAGCGTAAAAGCAAACCAGCGAATCGCTCCTCCGCCTGATCTGATGATGGCCGTGAATATCAAACTGCCCTCAGATCTTGTAGGGCCGTACCGAGGTGACTCCAGCATCGCGATGGTGGATGTCGAGCGCGTGGTGAAAGGCGAACGGATCGCCTTGGAGGACATAGATTCCCTGCTTTCCGCTGCTCATGAGGATGCCAGCCGAGAGTTCGAAGGCGTGTTCGAAAAATTGGCTCTGGATTACTTTCGAGGTCTGGAGTCGGGAGCCGACAAATGAATGCCGATGCACTGCCAAACGAGGATTTTCGGAACACCCCAAGCGCTCCATATGCTTGGGTCGTTGCCGCTGAGGATGAGCGCGAATCACCGCAGTTCATCATGGATCTGCTTGCGTCGGACGGGATTGTCCTGAAGTCCGGCTCGGCAAGTGGGTACACACCCAAGCATGTGCATCATCCTGAGGCTGCTGACGCGACGCTTCTGCTGCAGATGATCACGCTGCATCTCGCGCCGACCCGAGCGCAGTTGGCTGATGCGCTTGGCGTTAGCCGTCAACGCATCTATCAGCTGCTGGACGGTGAAAATCCCGGTCCTGAGACGCTCGCGCGTTTGCAGGCGGTTGCGGCGCTCGCCAGAGAGTGGCAAGCAAGGCATTCACGCCCGATGGGCATGATTCTGCCCAAGCCCACCAAGGAGCTGAACGCGCTCTGGCAAGCCTTGGCGCAACAGCCAACCGCCCACTCGACCATCGATGGCTTGATGGACGGACTCGCGGCGCGACATGCCGAGTTCGAGGCACGCGAGAATCGGCTGACTCCCTTCCGGCTCGCACAGCAGGAGCCCGGCCAGCGTGGCCTGCTTCCGCCAGTCGGTTACTGGTCGGAATGACGGGGCGGCCTGGTGACGGGGGTCCTGTCGGGCTGGAGCCAAGGTGACTTCGTCCCGCTTGCGGCCCATCGAGACCTGGGCCTGCCGGACGACGGCTCTGTGCGGGCGATCATCACTCCCTACTCGTGCGTGATGGCACAGGCCGAGCCCAACACGGCCATCGATCTGCTGTTGGTTCACCGCGCGAAGAAAAACCCGGGCTTCTTTTTCGGCCGTAGTCTCCGGAAGCTCAATCTCTTCGCATTTGGCGAAGAGGCCGAGCACTACTTCGATGCCACCCCTGCAGACCGGCGCATCATCCAAGCGCAGCAACTGATCCCCTACACGCGCGATTCTTCACTGCAGCTTGTTCCTGCACATCGCGAGGGCCTGTCGTACTGGATGGCGCAACGCTTTCTCCGAGTTGCCTTGCCCGACGAGTTCAACAAGGCGTGGGAACCCGCGCGCGAGGAACTGCGGAAGCTGGGCAAGCGGATGAACGCCTGCCGGATCGTGCTGCTCATGCAGCGAGTGACCGATTCAGGCAAGTACGCGATCAATCTCATGCTCGTGGTGGATCCTGCCGCCCGTGACTCGATCGAGGAGCTGCAAAAAGCCGGCACTGCGATGGAGAAGGCGCTCTTGTCTTGCGAGCGCATCGAAGAGGTAGAGGCGGAGGTGCTTCCTGCGGAGGCCGTTTCCCTGCGCGACTTCTGGGAGTGGTCGCACTTCGACGCCTTTGACGACATCTCGATGACTGCTGGTCACGCTGGTCCCACCAACCATGCACATGGCGTGGTGGAGGGCGTCTCCAAGCGCGCACCGCTGCTTCAGCGACTGCGTTGGGCTTGGATCATCCTTCGTGGAACCCGGCGGTGAGCAAGATGTTGCCTCGTCGTATCGCGCGGCCGACTGGTCGGGAGGCGAACGCGCTCCGCACGAGGTGGATGATGCTAGGCCTGCCTGCGCGCGGCTGCGGCCAAAGCGCCCAGCGCTGCGGGGGCGACCGGATGAGATGGCGCGCATTGATGTCGCATTTCCGGTCGATCAATGAGCGTGAATGCGCGCCGCGCATTCCCGCGGCATTTCAATGAGCCGGAGGGTCGGGTGTTCTCGCCGGTCATCGTCGTAAGCCGCTCCGAGGTCGAGGCCCGGGACCCGTCCTCGGTGCTCGAAGCCCTGCGCGCCCTCATTGCATCGCCCGACGCAGCCCGGCAGTACTGCGAGTCGGTGGACATCGCTTTCGCTGGCTACGACGGCGTGCGAGACGAACTGTTCGAGATCCCCGAGGTCCGGGAGTTCGTCTACGCCCTCGATGAGCAGTTTCCGTACTGGCTGTTCTTTCTGGACAAGTCCGCGCTGGGGCTCCAGTGCCTCGCCCACTGCTTCCTGCCGCCGTTCCTCACCGCCGAGGCTCGGCAGCGGATTCATCGCGAGCAATTGGCCGAGCTGCTTTCCAAGCGCTGGTTTCCTGCGATGAACCAGGTCTGCGAATGGGTAGGCTTCAGCGAGGCGCAAATCGAGACGCTCACGAACCGGTCGGTGGACTACCTGTTCAACGGACCGGCTGCGGCCTAGCGAATGGCCCGGCGAACCAAACACAACGACGTGGCGGACATGCGCCGCTGTGACACTGGCGCAAACAACCACGGGAACGCGCAATGACGACCTCACGCCTGATCGAGCACTGGTTGCCCATCGCAGAGCTTGGCATCGAGAGCCTGCGCGAGCGGACGCCGATGACGCCATTTCCGGCGCCTAACCGACTGCATGTTTGGTGGGCGAGGCGTCCCCTTACGGCGTCGCGAGCGGCGATTTTGGCCTCGCTCTTGCCAGCTGATGCAGATCAAGACCAGTTCCTCAAGGTGATGGGTGTCCACGGCGATCCGAAGAGAGCACAGCGTCTGATCGAGCAAGCACGAAGAACTGGCGAGCGAGTGAAGGACCCGTACGGATACTCACGCGCTTTCGCTTACCTCCCGAGTGCGGCCGAGCGCAGATGGGTGGTCGAACAGGCGAAGAAGCTGGGCTTAACGGCACCGACAGTGCTCGATCCAACTGCGGGCGGAGGAGCGATTCCCTTCGAATCCGTAAGGCTGGGCTTGCCAACCTACGGAAACGATTTGAATCCCGTTGCCTCACTAATTGAGCACGCGACGATTGAGTGGCCTCTGATGCATGGGGCCAAGCCCAAAGAACGTCTTGAGAAGATTGGTGTGGCGTTCAAGAAGCGGATCGAGGATGAACTCACAGGCCTATTTCCACAGAGGTCACTTCCCGATCAGATCGACCTGACCTACCTCTGGGCTCGCACCATCACCTGCCCGCACTGCGATGGTCTGGTGCCGCTGTCGCCGAACTGGAAGCTGGCGGGAGACGGTACCGGCGTGCGGGTGAAGCCCGACACCGCGACCCGTCGCTGTGGCTTCGAGATCGTTGCCAAGACCAAGGATCAGTCCGAAGGCACGGTGGCGCGCGGCGATGGCCTGTGTCCGTTTCCCGATTGCGGTCGCCCGATCGACGGCGACTACATCAAGATGGAAGCGCAGGCCGGGCGGATGGGCGAGCAGCTGTACGCCATCGTCTACAAGCGCCGTGTGCTGAAGGCCACGAAGACCGGACGCAAGAGCGAGGGCTGGGAACGGGGCTATCGCGCACCGTCGCCCGAGGATGAAGTGTCCGCCCTGATCGCGCAGCGTCTGGCCGAAAAGATGCCGCTGTGGGAAGCAAACGATGACATCCCCAACGAGCGTGTCCCGCCCACCATCAATGATGATCGACCGATCCAGTACGGCATGCCACTGTGGCGCGACCTGTTCTCGCCGCGCCAACTGCTCGGCCACGTGACCGCTGTGGAGATCTACCGGGAGCTGCTCGAGGAGGAGCGCGCGGCCGGTCGACTCGATGAGCTGACGCGTGCAGCCTTTGGCTACCTCGCGCTGTCGCTGGACAAGCTGCGCGATTACAACTCGCGCATGGCGCGTTGGCATTCGAATCGCGAGGTGATGGTCAACACCTTCGACCGCCATGACTTTGCCTTCAAGTGGTCCTATGCCGAGATGGCGCCATTGATCGTCGGCCTCGGCTTCGACTGGGCAATCGAGCAGACGGCGAAGTGTATCGACGAGCTGGTGGCCCTGGTGCGACCCGAGGCGGGCGGCGGCAAGAAGGGTCGCAAGGCCAGCGAACTCGACCAGCGCATGGGTGGCGGCCTGTTCATGGCCGAATGCGCGCCGTCCTACTCCACCCAGGCCATCGAGCTGAGCTGCAAGTCCGGCGAGGCGCTGGACCACATCGGCGATGCCAGCATCGACTGCGTGGTGATGGACCCGCCGTACTACGACAACGTGATGTACGCCGAGCTGTCGGACTTCTTCTACGTCTGGCTCAAGCGCACGGCCGGTCGCGTCTATCCGGAGCTGTTCCGCCGTCAGCTCACCGACAAGGACAGCGAGGCGGTGGCCAACCCGGCGCGCTTCCGCGGTGAAAAGGGCGCCAAGGTGCTGGCCGGGCGAGACTACCAGCAGCGTATGGCGGCGATCTTCGCCGAGTGCCGGCGGGTGCTGAAGCCCGACGGCATCATGACCCTGATGTTCACCCACAAGGCTACCGGTGCCTGGGATGCGCTGACCAAGGGGCTTATGGAGGCGGGCTTCACCATCACGGCGTCATGGCCGATCAACACCGAGGCCGAAGGCTCGCTGCACATCAAGGACAAGGCTGCCGCCAACAGCACGATCTTCCTGGTCTGCCGGCCGCGACCGCCCAAGGCGGCGGACGACACCCTGTACTGGGAGGACGTGGAGCCGAACCTGGCCGCCGCAGTGCGCAAGCGCGTGGCGGAGTTCCAGAATGCCGGCATCCGCGGCGTCGACCTGTACCTCGCCAGCTTCGGTCCGGCGCTGGAAGAGTTCTCCAAGCACTGGCCACTCCGCCGCGGACGCCCGCGGCCACAGCCCGAGCAGACCCGCCGCAGTCGCCAGGCCGCATTGTTCCAGGAAGAATCCGATCCCTACGAGGCGACGCCCGAGGACGCGCTGGAATCTGCACGGCGCGAGGTGAAGGATTGGCGCCTCAAGCAGCTCGTGCAGCAGAACACCCGCGCCGAACTCGATCCGTCCACCGCCTGGTTCGTGCTGGCCTGGGACAGCTTCGGCGCACCGGAATTTCCGTATGACGAAGCGCTGATGCTGGCCCGCGCCGTGGGCGTGGACCTGGAACGCGACATCGTCGGCAAGCTGGCTGAGAAGAAGGCGAACAACCTGCAGCTGCTCGACTCCGCGGCCCGCGTCGCCAAAGGACGCAGCGGTTCGGCCGACGGCTCCAGCGGCATGCTCGATGCCCTGCACCATGCGGCGCAGCGCGCCCGCAGTCGTGGTGCGGCCGTGGCGCTGGAGCTGGTGCACCACAACGGCCTGGATGCCGACCCGAAGTTCCTGCTCGCGCTCGAAGCCCTGCTGGAGGTGCTGCCGGTGCCGCCGGGGCTGCGCGGCGAAGCCGGTGAGGCCGAAGACCACGCCGGCGATTTCGATGCGCTGGAAAAGCTCCGCCGTCTGGCCTTTGCCGACCAGATCGGCCAGCCCGAGCAGTTGCGCATGTTCGAAGAGCAGCAGCGCGCCCTGGAGGCAGCCCGGTGAGCCTGCTGCGCGACCACGACTGGCGAATCCGCTACACGCCCGAGCAAGGCAACCTGCTCGACCTCGTGTACGTGCCCGCCCTGCGTTGCGCGCACACCTACGACCGCACCACGGGCTACTTCAACGCGCGGGCGCTGACGCTGGCGGCGCGCGGCGTCGAGTACCTGATCCACAACGGCGGCCGCATGCGGCTCATCATCGGCTGCACGCTCGACGAGCCCGAGGTGCAGGCGATCGAGAAGGGGCAGTCGCTGCGCGAGACCGTCGAGGCGCAACTGCTGGCGAGCCCATTGCAGCCGCAGCGCCCCGAAGAGACCGATGCCCTGGCACTGCTGGCATGGATGGTGGCCCACGGCATCCTTGAAACCAAGGTAGCCATCCCCTGCGACGCCCAGCGTCGCCCGCTGCCAGCCAGCGGCCCGCTTTTCCACGAGAAGTCCGGCATCTTCGAAGACAAGACCGGCGACAAGATCGCCTTCAACGGCAGCCTCAACGAGACCGCCGCCGGCTGGACACTCAACTGGGAGAGTCTGAACTTGTTCCGCTCCTGGGTGGAGCCAGAGCGGGTCGCGGCGGAAGAAGAGAGCTTCGGCCGCCTGTGGGCGGACAAGGCCAACCGGGTGATCACCCTCGATGTGCCAGCCGCGGTGCGTCAGGACCTGCTGCGCTTCCTGCCGGCGGATGACCGGTTGCCGCCGGGCCTGCAGCCGACCGAGCAGGAGCGCGACGGATTTGAGCCCGCCGTGATTGATCTGGTTCCGCCTGCGCCGGTCGTCGACCTGGACGAACGCCGGCGTGCCCTGTGGGGCTTCATCCGCGAAGCGCCACGCTTGCCGGGCGGCGGCACCCTCGTCGGCGAGGCCACGGCCGCGGTGACGCCGTGGCCGCACCAGGTGCGCGCCTTCCATCGTCTCTACGACCAGTGGCCGCCGCGCCTGCTGATCGCCGACGAGGTAGGCCTCGGCAAGACCATCCAGGCCGGCCTGCTGCTGCGCCAGGCCTGGCTCGCCGGGCGCGCCAGCCGCATCCTTGTGATGGCGCCGGCCAGCGTCTGCAAGCAGTGGCAGATCGAGCTGCGTGAGAAGTTCAACCTGAACTGGCCGATCTACGACGGCCATGTGCTGCGCTGGCAGCCCACGCCGGCGCAGCCCGAGGGGCGCGAACTGGCCGTGCTGCGATCCGAATGGCATCGCCAGCCGGCGGTCATCGTCTCCAGCCACCTGCTGCGCCGGCAGGATCGCTTCGACGAGGTGATCAACCAGGCCGAGCCCTGGGATCTCGTCGTCCTCGACGAAGCACACCATGCCCGGCGGCGCAGCCTGGCCAATCTCGACGATGCGCGCCCCAACGCCCTGCTGCGGCTGATGCGTGAACTGGCGCCGCGCGTGCCTGGCCTCGTGCTGCTCACCGCGACGCCGATGCAGGTGCATCCCATCGAGGTGTGGGACCTGCTTGCCCTGCTCGGCCTTCCCGACGGGTGGCACGGCCGCGCCTTTCTCGACTTCTTCGAGCTGGTCGCGCATCCGAATCCCTCGAACGAGGCGCTGGATCGCATCGCTCGGCTGTTCACCGCGGCCGAACGACGCTTCGGCCTGCGCGATCCCGCGCAGTTGCAGCGGCGGCTGGAGGGCGTGGGTGCGCTGCGCCTGCGCCGCGTGCTGGATGCCCTACGCTCGGAAGCCAGCATTCCCCGTCGCATGCTCAGCGCCGAGGACCGGCAGCTTGCTCTGCGCATCGCGCGACAGGCCTCGCCTGTCAGCTGCCTGATCTCGCGCCACACCCGCGCCTTGCTGCGGCGCTATCACGAGCGCGGCCTGATCTCGACGCGCGTGGCCACGCGAATGGTCGAAGACCGCTTCCTCGATATGAGCGAGGGCGAGGCCGCGCTGTACGCGGCGCTAGAGGAATACATCACCCAGACCTACAACAAAGCGTCGAAGGAAGAGCGCTCGGCCATTGGCTTCGTGCTGACGATCTACCGTCGACGCCTGGCCAGCAGCACCCGCGCCCTGATCCTGACCCTCGACAAGCACCTGCAGGCGGTCCGGCAAGGCGGCGCCGTACCGGACCTGCTCTCCGCTGATGATCGCGAGGCGCTGGAGTCGGATGTAGACGCGGGTGATGAGGCCGACCTCGATGCGGCCGAGCGCGCGGCGCTTGCCCGCGAAGAGGCCGGCGAAATCGAGACTCTATTGCGACTGGCGCGCAGCCTGCCCGAGGACACTAAGCTCGGCGCGCTTCGCGAAGCCATCGCCGAGTTGCGCGCGGGCGGACATGCGCAGGTGATGGTGTTCACCCAGTTCACCGACACGATGGACCTGCTGCGCGAGAATCTCTCCGGCCAGGACGACCTGACGTTGATGTGCTTCTCGGGGCGCGGCGGTGAGATCCGCGGCCAGGACGGTTCATGGCGCACAATTTCGCGCGACGAGACCAAGCGTCGCTTCCGCCAGGGCGAGGCGCATGTGCTGCTCTGCACCGATGCCGCAGCGGAAGGTTTGAACTTCCAGTTCTGCGGTGCGCTGATCAATTACGACATGCCGTGGAACCCGATGCGTGTCGAGCAGCGCATTGGTCGTATCGACCGACTCGGGCAGCGCTTTCCCGAGATTCGCATCATCAACCTGCACTACGAGGACAGCATTGAGGCCGATGTGTACCGCGCGCTCGGCTCGCGCATCGATCTGTTCCAGGCCGTGGTCGGCAAGTTGCAGCCGATCCTGTCCAAGCTGCCCAGCCTCATCACGGCGCGCGTGCTCACGGGTGGGTCGCACGGAGAAGCCGGACGCCAGCAGGTCGCAGAAGAAGTTGCGCAGGAAGCCGCCGCGGCCGAAGAGCAGAGCTTCGACCTCGACGCCATCCTGGAAGACGATCTGGTGATGCCGACGCGACTCACTCCGCCGCTAACGCTGCCGCAGCTGGGCGCGGTGATGCACGCACCAGAGCTGCTGCCCACCCAGCTTCAGCTCACGCCGCTGGGGAATGCCGACTGGAGTCTGCGCCTGCCGGGCATGTCGAGGCCGGTCCGTGTCACCGCCGATCCGGAGTTCTTCGAGCAGCACGCCGGAAGCGTGGAGCTATGGTCGCCGGGTAGCCCCGTGTTTCCTGAACCAGAGTGGGCGGAATGGCGTCCGGAACAAGGCACGCCGCCTTTCTTAGCGGCAGTCTGTCCGTGACTCATACCATGAGCGCAGCGGCTTTCACGAGCAGGCTCAGTCGTCACATGAGCAGCTCACTCAACGACGGCTACGCTCGGAGAGCCAATTTGTTTGGCGATTTCACCGCACGTGTACCGAGTGCCGGCGCTCCGGCGAGCCCTTTGCGTTCGGTGGACCCTTACGGCAGCGACCCCGACCTGCTGCCCGCCGATCCGCTGCTGCAGGCATTCCTCGACGCGGCGGCGCAGCGGCGCGGCTAGGGGCGGCGGGCTAGAGCGCGTCGGCGTCCAGCTCGCCGGTGCGGATGCGCACCACCTGGTCCAGGCCGTAGACGAAGATCTTGCCGTCGCCGATCTTGCCGGTGTTGGCCGCGTGCATGATGGCCTCGACCACGCGCTCGACGGCGTCGTTGTTCACCGCCACTTCGAGCTTGAGCTTGGGCAGGAAATCCACCACGTACTCGGCGCCGCGGTACAGCTCGGTATGACCCTTCTGGCGCCCGAAGCCCTTGACCTCGGTGACGGTGATGCCGGTCACACCCACGTCGGCCAGTGCCTCGCGCACGTCGTCGAGCTTGAACGGCTTGATGATGGCGACGACCATTTTCATGAGCGGACCTCGCGGCGGGCCGGACGGTGACGCGGCGACTATAGCGGCAAAGCGCCGCGCTGCCGACGCGCCGCCGCAGCACCGGCTGAGGTAGGAAAATTCCTACCCACCGTGCGGCGCGTGCCCGACGCCGCGCCGACGGCGGCCGGCTACACTGCCGTCCAGCATCCGCATTCGGGGACCTTCCATGATCGACGTGCGCTCCATCGACGAACTGGCCCGGCGCCTGGCCGAGCTCGTGCCGCCCGGCGCGCGCGAGGCGCGCGCCGAACTGGCCGACAACTTCCGCGACGCGCTGCGCGCGGGGTTGCGCCGGCTCGACCTGGTGACGCGCGAGGAGTTCGACGTGCAGCGCTGCGTGCTGCTGCGCACGCGCGAAAAGGTCGAGACCCTGGAACAGCGCGTGGCCCAGCTCGAGGCCGCGCTGGACCCGGCGCCGCGCCACTGAGCCGCGCGGCGCCGCCGCGCCGCGGTTTTCCCGGGAGCTGGCCCCGCCCCATCCCCCATCCCAAACGGGGCGGGGCCAGGTTTTCGCTGTCCTGCCGCCGGAGTTGCCGTGACCCGCCTGCCCGCTGCCGTGTCCCGCCGAACCTGCCGTGCCGCGCGGCGGGGCGCGCGCTGGCCGGCGCTCGCGTGGACGGCGGCGGAGGCGGCGGCGTGAGCCTGGCCGTGGTCCACTCGCGCGCCCAGGACGGCGTGGCGGCGCCGGAGGTGGCGGTGGAAGTGCACCTGTCCGGCGGCCTGCCCGGCACGGCCATCGTCGGTCTGCCCGAGGCCGCCGTGCGCGAGGCGCGCGATCGCGTGCGCGTGGCCATCCAGGCGGCGCAGTTCGATTACCCGGCGCGGCGCGTGACGGTTAACCTCGCCCCGGCCGACCTGCCCAAGGACGGCGGCCGCTTCGACCTGCCCATCGCGCTGGGCATCCTCGCCGCCAATGGCGCGCTGCCGCTGGCGGCGCTGCAGGGACACGAGTTCCTCGGCGAGCTGGCCTTGAGCGGCGAGCTGCGCGCGGTGACCGGCGTGCTGCCCGCCCTGCTCAAGGCGCGGGCGCAGGGTCGCTGTGCCGTGATCCCGGCAGCCAATGCCGCCGAGGCGGCCCTGCTCGACGATGCCGAGGTGCGCGTGGCGCACAGCCTGCTCGACGTCTGCGCCCACCTGCGCGGCCAGGCCGCGCTGCCGCGCGCCGCGGCGGGTCCGCCGGGCGTGCCGGCCGCGGCCGAGACCGACCTGGCCGAGGTGCGCGGCCAGGCGCAGGCGCGGCGTGCGCTGGAGCTGGCCGCGGCCGGCGGCCATCATCTGGTGTTCGTCGGGCCGCCCGGCACCGGCAAGACCCTGCTGGCCAGCCGCCTGCCCGGCATCCTGCCGCCGCTGTCGGAGGCCGAGGCACTGGAAAGCTGCGCCGTGCGCTCGGTGGCCGGCCTGGGCGTGGATCCGGCGCGCTGGCGCGAGCGCCCGTTCCGCGCGCCGCACCACACCGCCTCGGCCGTGGCCCTCGTCGGCGGCGGCTCGCAGCCGCGCCCGGGCGAGATTTCCCTGGCCCATCATGGCGTGCTGTTCCTGGACGAGCTGCCCGAGTTCGACCGCCACGTGCTGGAGGTGCTGCGCGAGCCGCTGGAGTCCGGCCGGGTGAGCATCGCGCGGGCGGCGCGCCAGGCGGAGTTTCCGGCGCGTTTCCAGCTGGTGGCAGCCATGAACCCCTGCCCCTGCGGCCATGCCGGCGATCCCTCGGGCCGTTGCCGCTGCACGCCGGATCAGATCGTGCGTTACCGCCACCGCGTGTCCGGACCGCTGTGGGACCGCATCGACCTGCAGCTGGAGGTGCCGCGCGTGCCCCTGGCCGAGCTCAATGCCGCGGCCGCGGCGGGCGAGCCCAGCGCCAGCGTGCGCGCCCGCGTGGTGGCGGCGCGCGAGCGCCAGCTGGCCCGCGCCGGCAAGGCCAACGTGGCCCTGGGCAACCGCGAGGTGGAGCGCGACTGCGCCCTGGGCGCCGCCGAACGCGGCCTGCTCGAACGCGCCGTCGATCGCCTCGGCCTGTCGGCGCGCGCCTACCACCGCATCCTGCGCGTGGCACGCAGCATCGCCGACCTCGCCGCCGCGCCGCGCATCGACGCCAGTCACCTGGCCGAGGCCATCCAGTACCGCCGCCTGCAAGCGCGCGGCTGAACGCGCACGCCGCGGCAGCGAGCGCTCCGCGGCTACACTCGCGGCATGAGTGTGTGCCAAGCCGAGGCCGCCGCGCCCGACCTTCGCAGCGGCAGCCTGCGTGAGGTGATCCAGGCCCTGCCCGCCGCCGCTGCCGACCGCGCGGTGCTGGTGTTGGTGCTGGAAGCCCAGGGCTCGACCTACCGCAAGCCCGGCGCCGTGCTGCTGCGCGGCGGCGAGGCCGCGGTGGGCTGGCTCTCGGGCGGCTGCCTGGAGGCGGAGCTGGACCTGGTGGCGGCGCAGGTGCTGGCCCACGACCGCGCCCGCGTGCACGCCTTCGACACGCACGGCGACGACGACCTGCTGTTCGGCTCGGCCAGCGGCTGTCGCGGCGCCGTGACCCTGCTGCTGCTGCCCGTGCACGGTGCGCATCCGCTGGTCGCCGCGCTGCAGGCGCTGGGCGAGGCGCTCGGAATGCTCGAGCTCACCCTGGGTGAGGATGGCGCCGGCAGCGCGCGCATCGATGCGCAGGCCTGGGCCTGGCCGGCATCGGCGCCGGGCGGCGCGCGGCAGTGGACCCTGCGGCTGCCGCCGCCGCCGCGCCTGCTGCTGCTCGGCGTCGGCCCGGAAGCGGCGCCGCTGATCCGTCACGCCCGCGCGCTGGGCTGGCAGGTGGACGCGGTGGAGCACCGCGGCCGCTGGCGCAGCCACGCCCGGGATGCCGATCGGCTGGTCGACGCGCCGCCCGAGGCCGCCTGGGCACAGCTCGACCCGGCGCGCTACCGCGCCGCGGTGGTGATGAGCCACCACTACGGTCACGACTTGGTGCATTTGCAGCATCTGCAGCCAAGCCGCATCGGCTATGTCGGTCTGCTCGGTCCGCCGGCGCGGCGCGACGCCCTGCTGACCGCGCTCGGCGCCGCGGCATCGAGCCTGATCCCGCGCCTGCACGCGCCGGTCGGTCTGCGCCTGGGCGGCGAAGGGCCGGCCGCCATCGCCCTGGGCATCCTGGCGGAACTGCAGCGCCACCTAACCGAGCCCGCGGCGTGAGCGGTGCGGCGCACGCTGCGGTGCTGCTGGCCGCTGGCGCCTCGCACCGTCTGGGCGAGCCCAAGCAGTTGCTGCGCCTCGACGGCGAGACCCTGGTGCACCGCGCCGCGCGGATGGCCCTGGCCACGGCGCCGCGCGAGGCGGTGATCGTGCTGGGCCACGACGCCGCGGCGACGGGCGCCGCCGTGGCGGACCTGCCGCTGCGCGCCGTGCGCTGCGCCGACCATGCCCGCGGCATGGGCGCATCGCTCGCGACCGGACTGGCGGCCCTGTCCGCGGACTGTGCCGGCGCCCTGGTGCTGCTGTGCGATCAGCCCGCGCTGACCGCGGCCCACCTGCAAGCGCTCGTTGCCGCCTGGCGTACGCGGCCCGCGGGCGCCGCCGCCAGTGCCTATGCGGACGTGCTGGGCGTGCCCGCGCTGCTGCCGCGGGCGTGGTTCGCCCAGATCGATGCCGAGGGCGATCGCGGTGCGCGCCAGCTGTTGCGCGAACGTCGCGCCGAGGTGCTCGCCGTGGCCTGCGCGGCCCTGGCCGCGGACATCGACACGCCGGCCCAGCGCGCCGCCTGGGAGTGACGCGGCCGGCCCCGGCGCCGCTGCGCCGTTCGGCCCGGCCGCGATACCGGCGCGGGCAGGCCTACAAGCCGCCCGGCATCGTGGTGGCGAACACGTAGCCCGCGGCGATGCCCCACACCATCATGAGCAGCGTGGCGAGCAGCAGCAGGCCCTCGGCGGCCAGCAGCAGCGGCCGCCAGGGCGAGGTCCGCGGCAGCGCCGACCAGGCGGCCGAGAGCAGGGCAGCGACCAGGCCGAACCAGAACCAGCGCGGCCACCAGACGGCGAAGGCCCGCACCAGGGGCGCCTGGGTCGCGGCGTCGCTGCGCTCGAACAGGTGCACCAGCAGCAGACCCACGCCGCCGAAGACCAGACTGGTGCCCGGCGCCCACAGCACCAGGCCGGGGCGGGGCTCAGCCATGCTGACCGGCCAGGCCGAGATAGTCGTTCTTCAGTTTCACGTACTGCCGCGCGGAGTAGTACAGGCGCTCGATCTCCGCATCGGACAGGCGCCGCAGCAGGCGTGCCGGATTGCCCACCCACAGCTCGCCTTCACCGACGACCTTGCCCGGCGCGATCACGGCTCCGGCACCGACGAAGCCGTGCTTCCTCACCACCGCGCCGTCGAGCACGGTGGCGTGCATGCCGATCAGACAGGCGTCCTCGAGGGTGCAGGCGTGGATCACCGCGGCGTGGCCGATGGTCACGTCGTCGCCGATCAGGGTGGGAAAACCGCCCGGCGTATACGGGCCGTCGTGGGTCACGTGCACGATGCCGCCGTCCTGCACATTGGAGCGCGCGCCGATGCGGATGCGCTGCACGTCGCCGCGGATCACCGCGCCCGGCCAGACCGAGCTGTCGGCGCCGATTTCCACGTCGCCGATCACCACGGCTGCCGGATCGACATAGGCCGAATCGGCCACGCTGGGCAGGATGCCGCGGTAGATGCGCAGTTTCATCGGGGCGGGGAATCGGCCGGGAGTGGCGCGATGCTACACCGCGCGCGGCGCGGCGGCGGCGCCGCGCCTGCAGCGCCGTCAAACGCGCGTTAGACTGCCGCCATGGACACGCCCGTCGACACCGCCACCCTGCACGCCCTGTTCGAGCGCCAGCGCGCCGCCTGGCTCGCCCGCAAGCCCGACTATGCGCAGCGCATGGACGATCTCGCGCGCCTGCGCGAGGGCTTCAAGCGCCGTCTGGACGAGCTCGTGCGCGCCATGGACGCCGACTTCGGCCGGCGTTCGCGCCACGAGTCGCTGCTCACCGACGGCATGACCGTGCTGCACGAGATTGACCTCGTGCGCAGCAGGCTGCGCCGCTGGATGCGCCCGCAGCGGCGCGCGGTGGACTGGCTGTTCCTGCCGGCACGGGCGGAGATCCGCTACCAGGCGCTGGGCGTGGTGGGCGTGATCGCGCCGTGGAACTACCCGGTCAATCTCGCCCTGATCCCGCTGGTGAGCGCGCTGGCCGCCGGCAACCACGTCATGCTCAAGCCCAGCGAGTTCACTCCGCGCACTTCGCAGGCCATGGCCGAGCTGCTCGCCAACCTGTTCCCCGCCGAGCGCGTGACCACGGTGCTCGGCGGCGCCGACGTGGCGGCGGCCTTCGCCGCGCTGCCCTTCGACCACCTGCTGTTCACCGGCTCCACCGCCGTGGGCAAGCGCGTGATGGCGGCGGCGGCGCCCAACCTCACGCCGGTGACGCTGGAACTGGGCGGCAAGTCGCCGGCCATCATCGCCCCGGACTACCCGCTCGCCACGGCCGCCGCGCGCCTGGGCATGGGCAAGCTGCTCAATGCCGGGCAGACCTGCATCGCCCCGGACTACGTGCTGATCAGCCCCGAGCGCCGCGACGCCTTCGTGGCCGCGCTGCGTGCCTATGTGACGCAGGCCTACCCGGCGCTGCGCGACTCGGCCGACTACACCAGCATCGTCAATGCGCGGCAGTACGAGCGCCTGGCCGGCCTGGTGGAGGAGGCGCGCGCCCGCGGCGCCACCGTCGTCACCCTGCCCGACGCGGCCGCCAGCGATCCTGCACGCCGCGTGTTCGCGCCCACCCTGGTGCTCGATGCGCCGGAGGACACGCGCGTGATGCAGGAGGAGATCTTCGGTCCCATCCTGCCCATCGTCGCGGTGAAGGACGTGGACGCGGCCATCGCCTACGTCAACGCGCGTCCCCGGCCGCTGGCGCTGTACCACTTCGACCTCGATGCCGCGCGCACGCGGCGCGTGCTCGACGCCTGCGTGGCCGGCGGCGTCAGCGTGAACGACTGCATCCTGCACAACGCGCAGAGCGAGCTGCCCTTCGGCGGCGTCGGTCCGGCGGGCATGGGTCATTACCACGGCCACCACGGCTTCCTCACCTTCTCCAAGCAGATGCCGGTGTTCCGCCAGTCGCGCCTGTCCTCGATGGCGCTGATGCGTCCGCCCTACGGAAAGCTGGCGGATTTCCTGGTGAAGTTCCTCACGCGCTGAGGCATGGGCGGCACGCGCGCCGGCAAGCCGGAACCGCCCGACGCAGCGCCGCCGGCGCGGCCGTGGCGCGCAGTGGTGGGCTTCGGCCTGCTCGGCGGCGTTCTGATCGCCGGCCTGCGGGCACTGGAATACCGCTATCTGCTGCTGCAGCACTCGGCCGAGGTCTATGCCGGCATCGTCGCCGCGCTGTTCGCGCTGCTGGGCATCTGGCTGGGCGGGCGCTTCAGCCGCCCGCGTGAGCGCGTCGTGCTGCGCGAGGTACCGGTTCCGGTAGCGGCGACGGCGCAGTTCACGCGCGACGAGGCCGCCCTTGCCCGGCTGGGGCTGACCCCGCGCGAGATGGGGACCCTCGAGCTGATCGCCGCGGGCCTGAGCACGCGCGAAATCGCCGCACGGCTGTTCCTGAGCGAGAACACGGTCAAGACCCACACCAGCCGGGTGTTCGAGAAGCTCGGCGCACGCCGCCGGCTGCAGGCGGTGCAGCGGGCGCGCGAACAGCGCCTGATCCCCTGACGCAGCCCGGCAAACGGGTGGTTCGACGCGATTTCACCCGAACGGGTGACGCCGGGCGAGGCGCCTTGCGCCTAGCATCCCGCCACCTGCCCAAACGGAGCGAGCTATGCAGCGCGTGATCCTGGTCTACGGTTCCATCGCCGGCGCCATCCTCGCGGCGGTGATGTTCGCCACCCTGCCGCTGATGCACCACATCTCACTGAAGAGCTCCGAGATCATTGGTTACACCACGATGGTCGTCGCCTTTCTCATGGTGTTCTTCGGCGTGCGCGCCTACCGCGACGGCGCGGGCGGCGGCGCGATCGGTTTCGGCCGCGCCCTGGGCATCGGCCTGCTCATCGCCCTGCTGGGCAGCGTGTTCTACGTGGCCGCCTGGGAAGTGATCTACCACCTCTTCATGCCCGACTTCTTCGACGGCTACATGGAGGCAGTGCTGCGCGAGGCGCGCGCGCACGGCGCCAGCGAGGCCCAGCTGGCGGAACAGGCCAGGCAGATGGCCGAGTTCAAGGAGATGTACAAGAACCCGCTGGTGAACATCGCCTTCACCCTGCTCGAGCCCTTGCCGGTCGGCGTGGTGATGAGCGTGGTGTCGGCGGGCATCCTTCGGCGCCGCGCGCGCACCTAGCGCGGGGTGCGTCGGAGCGGGTCGGGCACCGCGGCGACATCGCATCGCGGTGCCGGCGGGCTTCGCAGCGGCCGCGGCGTCCCTTCTCCCGCGCCGGGAGGCGCGGGCAAGGGCTCAGAACTTGCCGCTCTGGTAGTCCTGGATGGCCTGCACGATCTGCTCGGGCGTGTTCATCACGAAGGGGCCGTACTTGGCCACCGGCTCCTTGAGCGGCCGGCCGGCGACGAGGATCAGACGCGTCGCCGCGTTGTCGGGTGCGGCGATGTCCAGCGCCTCGCCGAGGCTCAACACGCCCAGCTCACCGCGCCCCAGGTGCTTTGCCGATGCGCCCTCACCCAGGCGCGCGCTGCCTTCGTAGACGTAGGCGAAGGCGTTGTGCTCGGCCGGCAGCTGCGCGCGGTAGCGCGCGCCGGCGTCCAGGCGCAGGTCGAGGTACAGCGGCTCGGTGACGATGCCCTGCACCGGACCGGCCGTGCCGTCAGCACTGCCGGCGATCACGCGCAGGCGCACGCCCGGCGCGGGGCCGATCTCCGGCACGCTGTCCGGCGCGATGTCCTGGTAGCGCGGCGCGGTCATCTTGTCCCTGGCGGGCAGGTTCACCCACAGCTGGAAGCCCCACATCAGGCCGTCCTCCTGCTCGGGCATCTCCGAGTGCACGATGCCGCGCCCGGCCGTCATCCACTGCACGCTGCCGGCCTTGAGGTAGCCCGTGTTGCCCTGGTTGTCGCCGTGGCGCATGTTGCCGGCGAGCATGTAGGTCACGGTCTCGAACCCGCGGTGCGGATGGCTGGGAAAACCGGCGATGTAGTCCGTGCCCTGATCGGAGCGGAACTCGTCCAGCATCAGGAAGGGGTCGAGCATGTCCAGCGCCGGCTGGCCGATGACGCGCGTGAGCTTGACGCCGGCGCCGTCGCTGGTGGGCATGCCGCGCACGGTGTGGACGACGCGGCGGGAGGAAGTGCTCATGCGGACTCCGGGAGTGGGGATGCCGCGCAAGATGGCACTGCGGGTGGCGCGTTCCAAGGCGCGGGACGGGAATGCACCGTTGCGCGCCGGGCAACAATGGAGCGGGTGTCGTGGTCCCGGGTCGGTGCCACGAAGCGGCCCCGATCCCGGCCGAGGCGATCTCAGTGCACCCACTTGCCGCCGCGCCGCCGCGGCGGTTCGGCGAATTCGGACGCTGCGGCGCCGCCGCTGGCGGTCTTCTCGCGCTCGCTGGCCGGATGCACGCGCCAGTACTGCGCCACGTTGGACACCGCCTCGGGCAACTGCGCCAGGCAGTCGTCGTATTCCTTGTCGGACAGGCGTTCGAACTCGGTTTCGGACTGCAGCACGCCCTCGTCGATGGCCAGGGCCATGATCGGGCCGAGCAGTTCCATGAGCTGCGGGTCTTCGGACAGGCGGCTTTCCCAGGTGCCGGCGCGCAGGTCGATGCCGCGGCTGAAGCCCTCGCACCAGCCCAGCGCCGACAGCGTCGTGCCGCCGTCTTCGAGCTCCACCTCGCCGAGGATCGGCTCGTAGGTCTCCGCCTCGATCTCGGCCAGGATCGAATCGTTCAGGCGTGCCAGCAGCGAGAGGATGAACTCGCCTTCCTCCTCGTCGGCGAAGGGCGCGTGCAGCACTTCGGGCAGCCACTCGTCGGGCAGGGCGGGCTCGGGTCCGACGGCCAGCGCGGTGAGCAGGCCGTGCACGCCATCGAGCAGCAGATCCGGCTCGTCGTCGCGCGCCTGGCGGCGCAGGAACTGGTCCAGCTCCTCCAGCTCGTCGTCGCGCAGGGAAATCTCGTCGGTCACGGGTTCAGTTCCAGCAGGGCCGGCGCGTGGTCGGAGGGGCGCTCCCAGGTGCGCGGCGTGCGGTCGATGGTGGCGCCCTTGAGGCGCGGCTTCAAGGCATCGGCGGCCAGCACCAGGTCGATGCGCAGGCCGAGATTGCGGCGGAAGGCGGCCTGGCGGTAATCCCACCAGCTGTAGTGGCCGCCCTCGGGGTGGAACAGACGGAAACTGTCGTGCAGGCCGAGGTCGAACAGGCGCCGCAGCGCCTCGCGCTCGGGCGTCGAGCACAGCACCTGCTCGCGCCAGGCCTCGGGGTCGTGCACATCGCGGTCGTCCGGGGCGATATTGAAATCGCCGAGCACCACCAGGTTCGGATGGCGACGGATCTCCTCGGCGAGGAAGGCCGTCACCTTGGCCAGCCAGTCGAGCTTGTAGGCGTACTTGTCGCTGCCGACCTCCTGACCGTTGACCACGTAGAGGTCGACGATGCGCAGATCGCCGACGCTGGCCACCAGAACGCGCCGCTGCGGGTCGTCCAGACCCGGAATGTCGCTGAGCACGTCGCGCGGCATCTCGCGCGCGAGGATGGCCACGCCGTTGTAGGTCTTCTGGCCGGAAAAAACGCTGCGGTAACCCAGTGCGGCCAGTTCCGTGTCGGGAAACTTGGCGTCTTCGAGCTTGGTTTCCTGCAGGGCCACGATGTCGGGCGCTGCGTCGGCCAGCCATTGCTTCAGGTGCGGCAGACGCACATTGAGGGAATTGACGTTCCAGGTGGCGATTTTCATGGGGCCGGCGCTCATGCGTGCAGTTTACTGGATCGCCCAGCGATGACCGCTCAACTCCGAGCCGGCCGCAGGCGGCAAGCGCCAGGCCCAGCGCGACGACAGCGCCGCAATAACGCCCGCGGCGACGAAGGCGCAAGCATAGGGCGTGGCCGCCGTCGCGTGGGGCAACAGCGCGCTGGCCGCTTCCAGCGCAGCGCTGCCGAAAGCGATGCCGAGGGTGGCAGCGAGTTGCTGCGCGGTGCTGGCAAGGGTAGTGGCACCACTGAGTTCGTGCTGTTCCACCTCGGCATAGGTGAGCGCGTTCAATGCGGTGAACTGCAGCGAGCGCAGCAGGCCGCCGAAGAACAGCACGGCGAGGATCACACCGTGCCACAGCTGCGGCGTGAACAACGCATACAGGGCTAGGCTGGCACCGACGGCGAGGGCGTTCAGCATCAACACGCGACGGAAGCCGTGCCGGCGCAGCACGCGCGTAGCCAGGGTCTTCATGCCGATGGCGCCCACGGCGGAGACGAACGTGGTGAGCCCCGAAGCCAGCGGCGTGAAACCGAAGGCCAACTGCAGCAGCAGCGGCAAGAGCAGGGGCAGCGCGCCAATGCCGATACGGAACACCGCTCCGCCGACCACGCCGCAGCGGTAGGTGGGAAGGCGCAGCAGGCCGAGGTCGAACAGCGGCTGCGGCACGCGCCGCGCGTGGCGGAGATAGGCCAGCAGCAGCGCCACGCCGAGCGCGAGACTGGCGGCGATGACCGTGTCGGATACCAGATGGCGACCGAGGGCCGAGACGCCGAAGAGCAGCGCCAGCAGTCCGCCGCCGCAGTAGAGGAAACCGCGCACGTCCAGCGGCGCCGGCTGCGCCTCGCGCCGTTCCGGGACGTAGCGCCACCCCAGTACCATGCCGAGGGCCGCGATAGGCAGGTTGATGAGGAAGATCCAGCGCCAGTCGAAGTAGGTGGTGATGAAACCGCCCAGCGGCGGTCCAAGCACCGGCCCGAGCAGGGCGGGAATGGTGAGGTAGCTCAGTGCCTTCACCAGCTCCGGCTTGGGCGTTCCTTGCAGCAGCACCAGGCGCCCCACCGGCACCATCATTGCCCCGCCCAGCCCCTGCAGGAAGCGCGCAGCGACGATGGCCGGGAGGCTCGGCGCTGCCGCGCAGGCGAGCGAGCCCAGCAGGAACACGCCGATCGCGGCGACGAAGGTGCGCCGCGAGCCGAGGCGGTCGGCGACCCATCCGCTGACCGGCACGAAGACCGCGAGGCTGGCGAGATAGGCGGTGAGCGCCAGCTTGAGCGCTACCGGCGCCACGCCGAAGTCCTGCGCCATCGCCGGCAATGAGGTCGCCAGCACGGTCGAGTCGAGGTTCTCGATGAACAGCGCGCAGGCGACGATCAGCGGCAGCAGCGGCAGACGCACGGCGCGGCAGGTCGTCGCTGCGCGCGGCGCTTCCTCAGGCCGCCAGGCCGTAGCTGCGCAGCAGGGCCTCGGGTTCAGGCTCACGCCCGCGGAAGGCGACGAAGCTCTCCAGCGCCGGTCGCGAGCCACCCACGGCGAGGATGGCTTCGCGGAAGTCGTTGCCGGTGCGGCGGTCGAAGATGCCCGCCTCCTCGAAGCGGGCGAAGGCGTCGGCCGACAGCACTTCGGCCCACAGGTAGCTGTAGTAGCCCGCGCCGTAGCCGCCGGCGAAGATGTGGGTGAAGCTGTGCGGGAAGCGGTGCCAGGCCGGCGGGCGGATCACCGCCACTTCGTTGCGCACTTCATCCAGCAGTTCCAGCGTGCGGCCGCCGCGCGCGGGGTCGTACTCGTGGTGCAGGCGGAAGTCGAACAGGGCGAACTCGATCTGGCGCACGAGGAAGAGGCCGGCGTGGAAGTGCCGCGCCGCCTGCATGCGTTCGAACAGCGCCTGCGGCAGCCGCTCGCCGCTGCGGTAGTGCCGCGCGAACAGGTCGAGCGCCTCGCGCTGCCAGCCGAAGTTCTCCATGAACTGGCTGGGCAGCTCCACCGCGTCCCACTCCACGCCGCTGATGCCGGACACGCCCGGGTAGTCGATCTCGGTCAGCAGGTGGTGCAGGCCGTGGCCGAACTCGTGGAACAGGGTGAGCACGTCGTCGTGCGTGAGCAGGGAGGGCACGTCGCCACCCGCCGCGCCGCGGGTAGGCGGAGCGAAGTTGCAGGTGAGATAGGCGATGGGCCGGTGCAGGGTCGTGCCGTCGTGGAAGCGCGAGCGGCACACGTCCATCCAGGCGCCGCCGCGCTTGCCGTTGCGCGCGTAGAGATCGACGTAGGCGCCAGCGATGACACGGCCCTCGGCATCGAGCACATCGTAGTAGCGAACGTCGGCATGCCACACGTCCACGCCGTCGCGCCGCGCCAGGCGCACGCCGAACACGCGCTCGGTGATGGCGAACAGGCCGTCGAGCACGGCGTCGAGGGGGAAGTAGGGCTTGAGCTCCTCCTCGTTCAGGGCGTACTTCTTCTCGCGCAATTTTTCACTGGCGTAGCCGACGTCCCAGGGCTGCAGCTCGGCCAGGCCGAGTTCCGCGGCGGCGAAGGCGCGCAACTCAGCCAGATCGCGCAGCGCGGCGGGCTTGGCCTTGGCGGCCAGATCGTGCAGGAAGGCCAGCACGCGCCCGGGCGTGGGCGCCATCTTGGTGGCCAGCGATTCCTCGGCGGCATTGGCGAAGCCGAGCAGCTGCGCGGCTTCATGGCGCAGGGCGGGGATGCGCTCGATGCGCGCGGAGTTGTCGTAGGTGCCGGCGTGCGGCCCCTGGTCCGAGGCGCGGGTGGCGTGCGCGGTGTAGACGCGCTCGCGCAGGGCGCGGTCGTCGGCATAGGTCAGCACGGCCTGCACGCTGGGCTGCTTCAGCGTGACCAGCCAGCCGTCGAGGTTCTTCTCGCGGGCGTATTCGCGCAGCACGGCGCGGCCGGACTCGGGGATGCCGGCGAGCTGGGCCGGGTCCATCAGGGGCTCGCTCCAGGCCTCGCTGGCGTCCAGCACGGCCTCTTCGAATTCCGTGGCGAGCCGGGACAGCTCGTTGGCAATGGCCTTGAAACGCGAGCGCGCCGGCTCCTCCAACGCCACCCCAGAGAGGCGGAAGTCGCGCAGGGCGTGCTCGGTCAGGGTGCGCGCGGCGCGGTCCAGGGCGGCGAAGCCCGGTCCGTCCGCCACGGCCTTCACGGCTGCGTACAGCGCGCGGTTCTGGCCGAGTTCGGTGCTGTGCTCGGTGATCTTCTCCAGCGCCGCGGCATAGGCCGCGCGCAGGGCCGGCGAGTCCTGCACCGAATGCAGGTGCGACACCGGCGACCAGGCGTGGCCGAGGCGCTCTTCCAGCGCCTCCTGCGGCAGCAGCGTGTTGGCGAAATCGCGCGAGGCATTCGCCGCCACCAGGGCATCGATGGCCCGGCGATAGTCGGCCAGGATGGCGTCGATGGCCGGCTCCACGTGCTCGGGGCGGATGGCGGAGAAGGGCGGCAAGGGATCGGAGCACAGCAGGGGATTGTCGGTGGCCATCGGCGGGCTTCGCGGAGAAATCGGTCTCCCAACGTGGCCCGTGGCCGGCGCAAAATCAAGGGTCCGCGCTAGGATGCCGCCATGGCCCCGGCCTCGCCCGACGAGAATCCCGACCTCTCCGCCCTGCTCGCCGGCACGGCCATGTTCCGCCACCTCGACGAGGCGCAGCGGCGCGAATTGGCCGGCCGCTGCGAGTGGTTCGCCCTGCCCGGGGGCGCCACGCTGTTCGAGCATGGCGATGCCTCCGATGCGCTGTACCTGCTGCGCTCGGGCAGCCTCGGCGCTTTCCGCGGCGACGGCCACGTCGGCCCGCCGCATCTGATCGGCGTGGTGGCGGCGGGCGAGACGGTGGGCGAGCTCGGCGTGATCGTCGACCAACCGCGTTCGGCCACGGTGCGGGCGCTGCGTGACTCGGAATTGCTGCGCCTGTCGCGCGAGGCCTTCCAGAGCCTGGTGGAACGCCAGCCGCGCGCCATGCTGGAGGCTGCGCGCGTGGCGGTGGAGCGCCTGGTCGCACGCAGCGCCGGGCAGCCGCTGTCGGCGCCGCGCACCCTGGCCATTCTGCCGCAGTCACGCAGCACCGACGCCGCGGCCTTCGCAGCCGCGCTGCAGTTGGCTCTGGCCGATTACGGCCGCTGCAGCATGCTCGACGCCGGCAGCGGCGGCGACCACACCAGCGCCTGGTTCGCCGCGCGCGAGGCCGAGGCGCGTTACGTGCTTTACGTGGCCGACGTGGAGGATCGTCACCGCGATTGGCGTGAGTTGTGCGTCCGCCAGGCCGACGCCCTGGTGCTGCTGGCCGATGCCAATGCCGTGCCGGGTCCTTGGCCAGACATCGCCTGCGCCAGTGCCACCGCCGCACTGCACCGCCCGCGCCATCTCGTGCTGCTGCATACGCAGGGGGAGATCCGCCGCGGCGCCGGCCGCGCATGGCTGGCGCAGACGCCGGGTGCGCGCCTGCACCACGTCCGCGGTGCGCGCGACGCCGAGCGCGTGGCGCGGCTCATCGTCGGCCGCAGCCTGGGCCTGGTGCTGTCCGGCGGCGGGGCGCGCGGCTTCGCCCACATCGGCGTGGTGCGCGCGCTGCGCGAGGCGGGGCTGCGCATCGACACGGTCGGCGGCACCAGCATCGGCGCCATCATCGGTGCCGGCGTGGCCGCCGACTGGAGCGACGAGGAGATGCTGGAGCGCTACCGGCGCGCCTTTGTCGACGGCGCACCTCTGCGCGACTACACACTGCCCTTCGTCGCCATGACGCGCGGCGCGCGCGTGGCGCGCCTGCTGCGCGAAGCGTTCGGCGCGCGTGACATCGAGGACCTCGCCCTGCCGTACTTCGCCGTGTCGGCCAACCTCACCGGCGGCACCGCGGTGGTGCACCGCGAGGGGCCGCTGTGGCTGTGGTTGCGCGCCTCCTGCGCCATTCCCGGCGTACTGCCGCCGGTGCTGCACCGCGGCCAGGTGCTGGTGGATGGCGCGGTCATCAACAACCTGCCCACCGACGTGATGCGCGAGGAGGGCGTGGCCGACGTGGCAGCCGTGGACATCGGTGCCGATGATGTGTTGCACGCGGGCACCGAGGAATTCTGCACGCCGCCGGCCTGGCGACTGCTGTGGGACCGCCTGCACCGTCCGCGGCGCCCCGGCCTGCTGTCCATCCTGCTGCGCGCGGGCATGGTCAACGCCGAAGCCGCCAGCCATGCACGGCGCGCCCTGGCCAGCCTGCTGCTCACGCCACCCCTGGGCGACGTGGAGTTGCTCGACTGGAAGGCCTACGAGCGGGCCATCGAACTGGGTTATCGCTACGCGCGCGAGGTCATCGGCGGCGAACGCCCGCGGGAACTGCCCTGAGCCTGGCGCGCCGAGGGCAGCCGGCCGACGCTGCGGCGCGCGCTTGCGCAGTCGATGGCGCCGGGCGCGCCCCCACGATGGACCTCGGACAGGCCCTGCCTACTTGCCGATACAGAAGCTGGCGAAGATGCGCCCGAGGAGATCGTCGGCGCTGAATTCGCCGGTGAGCTCGCCCAGATGCTGCTGCGCCTGGCGCAGCTCTTCGGCAGCGAGTTCGCCCGCGCGCAGCACGCGCAGTGCGTGCCCCGCCGCGTCCACGTGGAACGCCACCTGCTCCAGCGCCAGCACGTGGCGCGTGCGAGCGGAGAAGGCACCGGCGCTGCCTTCGCCCGCTCCGGCGAGCCGCTTCAGCTCCGCGCGCAGCAGGTCGAGGCCCGCGCCGGTGCGCGCGGACAGGTACAGGGTCACGCCCTCGGCCGTCTGGTCGCGTCGCGCCGCAACACCGTTCAGGTCGATCTTGTTGCAGACAGTCAGCACCGCACAGCCGGGCGGCAGGTCCGACAGCAGCGCGCGGTCGGCCTGTGCATGGGCGGCGTCGGTGACCAGCAGGGCCACGTCGGCGCGCGCCAGTTCGGCACGCGCGCGGCGCATGCCTTCCTGCTCGATGGCGTCACCGCTGTCGCGCAGGCCGGCGGTGTCGACCAGGGTGAGGGCGACGCCGTCGACATCGACCTGCTCGCGCAACAGGTCGCGGGTGGTGCCGGGAATCGGCGTGACGATGGCGCGATCGCTGGCGGCGAGGGCATTGAGCAGGCTCGACTTGCCGGCATTGGGCCGGCCGACGATCACGGCGTGCAGGCCGTCGACCAGGCGCACGCCGCGGCGCGTATCGGCAAGCAGCGTGGCCACCTCTCCGCGCAGGGCAACGAGATCGCGCTGCAGGTCTGGCGTGGCGAGAAAATCGATCTCTTCCTCGGGAAAATCGATCGCCGCCTCGATCCACAGGCGCAGGCGGATCAGCCCTGCCAGGAGGTCGTGCACGCGGCGCGAGAACGCGCCCTCGAGGGAGTGGAGGGCGGCACGCGCCGCCGCTTCGGATCGGCTGGCGATGAGATCGGCCACCGCTTCGGCCTGGGTCAGATCGAGCTTGCCGTTGAGAAAGGCCCGCTCGGAGAATTCGCCGGCCCGCGCCGGTCGCGCACCCAACTGGCAGACGCGACGCAACAGCAGGTCCAGCACCACCGGCGCGCCGTGGGTCTGCAGTTCCAGCACGTCCTCGCCGGTGAAGGAGCGCGGCGCGGGAAAGTGCAGCAGCAGGCCGCGGTCGATGAGCTCGCCGGCCGCGTCGCGCAGCGCGGCATAGTGGGCGTGGCGCGGGCGCGGCGCCCGGCCGAGCAGGGCATATGCGATGGCGGCCGCGGCGGGACCCGACACGCGCAGCACGCCGACACCACCGGCGCCGGCCGGAGTGGCGACGGCGGTGATGGTGTCGCGCGGCGCGTTCATGGCCTCAGGCTTTTTCGCCGGCCTCGATGCGCTTGGTGATGATCCACTGCTGCAGCAGCGACGTCATGCCGTTGACCGTCCAGTACAGCACCAGGCCCGCCGGGAAGAAGGCAAACATGACCGCGAACATCACCGGCATGATCTTCATCATGCGCGCCTGCATCGGGTCCATGCCGGTGGTGGGCGTGAGGTACTGCGTGACGATCATGGTGGCGCCGTTGAGCAGTGGCAGCACGAAGTAGGGGTCGGGAGCGGAGAGGTTCTGCAGCCAGCCCACGAAGGGCGCCTGGCGCAGCTCGACGCTCTCCAGCAACACCCAGTAGAGGGCGAAGAACACCGGCATCTGGATCAGCATCGGCAGGCAGCCGCCGAGGGGATTGATCTTTTCCTTCTGGTACAGCTCGAGCATCGCCTGATTCATCTTCTGGCGGTCCTCGCCGTAGCGATCCTTCAGCGCCTGCACGCGCGGCTGCAGCTTGCGCATCTTGGCCATGGAGCGGAACTGCGCCTCGGTCAGCTTGAACATCAGCGCCTTGATCAGCAGCACCAGCAGGATGATGGCGAAGCCCCAGTTGCCGACGAGGGCATGGATCTTGGACAGCACCCAGTGCAGCGGCTCGGCGATGAAGGTGAGCACGCCGTAGTCGGCGGTGAGCGACAGGCCCGGCGCAATCTGGTCGACCGTGCTCTGCAGCTTGGGTCCCACGTACAGGCGCGCGCTGCTGCTCGCGCTGGCGCCGGGCGCGAGCGTGATCGCCGGGCCGAGCGTGCGGATCAGATAGCGCGCGGGATTGGCGGTGACGATCGCGGTGGCGTATTGGTCGGTCTCGCCGGCAGCCGGGATCCAGGCGGCGAAGAAGTAGTGCTGCAGCATCGCCGCCCAACCGTCCTTGAAGCTGGCATTGAGCGCTTCACCGGCGAACTTGTCGAAGCGCAGCTTCTTGAACTTGCTTTCCGGGCTGTACCAGGCCGCGCCGACGAAGCTGTAGCGCTCGGGATTGTTGAAGGAGAAGAAGCCGGTGTTGGGGATGACCGGCTGCACGCGCTGCAGCTGGCGGTAGGCATTGCCGCTCCAGGCGTCCGTGCCCTGGTTGTCGATCTCCTGGCGCTCCTCCACCACGTAGCTGCCGCGGCGCAGGGTGTACAGCTTGCGCACGCTGAGCCCACTGGCGGCGTCGGTCCAGGTCAACGGGACCTGGATCTGGTCCTGACCGGCGGCCAGTTCGTAGCGCGTCTGCTCGGCGCTGAACTCCGCCTGGTGGTCCGGCGCCTTGCCGGTGTTGCTGACCAGGCCCGACTGGGCGACGAAGTAGCTCGGGCCGGCATCGTCGAGCAGGCGCACGGGTCGGTCGAATTGCTTGGGTTGCTGCGGATAGGCCAACAGCTCGGCGCGCACGATGCTGCCGCCATGCGGATCGATGGCGAGGTCAAGCACATCGGTGCGCACGTGCACCAGCGCCGCGCTGCTCGCGGGCGCCGCCGCGCTTGCGGGGACCGCGGGAACCGCGGAGCCGGCGGGCATGGCCGGGGCAGTGGGCGTGTCGTTGGCCGCACCGGCAACGGGTGCGGACGCGACCGGAGCATCCGCGGCGGGTGCAGGGTGCGCATAGTCCTGTTGCCACTGATTCCAGATCAGGTAACCGACGAACAGCAGGGCGAGCAGGAGGAAGGAACGCGAATTGTTCATGGGGGAGGCGAATTTGGCGGTAACGCGGGAGCGGCGCGATGCGGGCACAGGGCGCTCCCTGCGCGCGGGCCGGAAGCTCGTGGCGGGAGGGCTGGCTGGCCGCGGCGGCGGCGCGGGAGTCGTCGGGCCGTAAGGGACGGGCGATGACGACCTAGGAATTGGCGCCGCGCATTGTGCCGGCCGCGGGTGCCGGCATCAATGCCGCCAGGCGCTGCCACAGGCTGTCGAGGTCGCGCAGCAGCTCGGCACCCTCGATCGCTACGGCGCTGGGGCGGGCGATGATGAGCACGTCCACGCAGGGCAGGCGGGTGCGCCAGCGGCGAAAGCTCTCGCGTGCCAGGCGCTTGAGGCGATTGCGTTGCACGGCGCGCTTGGAGACGCGCTTGGAGACCGCCAAGCCAAGCCGGCAGCTGGCGAGGGCGTTGGAGCGAAACTCGGCGTGGAAGTGGCGGCAGGCCAGGCGTTGGCCGCCACGCAAGGCGGCGAATTCCGCCGCCTTCAGCAGCCGCGCGGCCCGGGGGAAGCCTTGCGCTTCCATGGTGCCGCGCGGTGGTGTGTTACACGGCGAGACGCTTGCGGCCCTTGGCGCGACGCGCGTTGAGGACCTTGCGGCCGCCCTTGGTCTTCATGCGGGCGCGGAATCCGTGGTCACGGGCGCGCTTGATGCGGCTGGGCTGATACGTGCGCTTCATGGCGTCGACTCCGACTGAGGTAAGCAGCAAAAAGGCGCGGGAGAATACGGGGCGGACGCCGCGTCTGTCAAGGCGCAGCGTGGCGCAAACCGTTGGCGCGGCGTAGACTTGCGCGCCCCCTTGGCGTGCCCGTCCGGGTCCGCCCCCTGTCTCACGAGGAAGTAATGACCGAACTCTGGCGGCGCTGCGTGGAACGCCTGGAAGGCGAGTTCAGTGCCGAGGAACTGCACACCTATCTGAAACCCCTGCAGGCGGTGGAGGACGACAGCGGGCTGCGCCTGCTCGCCCCGAACGCCTACACGCGCGAGCACGTGGAGAGCGCGCTTCTGCCGCGCATTCGCGCTGTGCTGCAGCACCTGGCCGGCCGAGCGGTCGCGGTGAGGCTGGAGGTGGGGGCCGTGGCGGCGCGCAAGTCCGCGGCGCGTGGCGGTGCGATCGAGGCGGAGGTGGCGGAGTTCGACAGCAATCTCGATCCCCATTACACGTTCGACAGCTTCGTGGAGGGCAAGTCCAACCAGCTCGGCAAGGCGGCGGCGATGCAGGTGGCGACCAATCCTGGCCGCGCCTACAACCCCTTGCTGCTCTACGGGGGCACGGGCCTGGGCAAGACCCACCTGATGCATGCCGCTGGCAACCTCATGCGCGCGAACAATCCGCGCACCAAGGTGCTCTACCTGCGCTCGGAGCAGTTCGTCAGCGCAATGATCGAGGCCCTGCGCAACAAGAACATGGACGAGTTCAAGCGCCGCTTCCGCGAGGTGGATGCGCTGCTCATCGACGACATCCAGTTCTTCGCTGGCAAGGAGACCACGCAGGAAGAATTCTTCCACACGTTCAATGCGCTGTTCGAGGGCAAGCAGCAGATCATCCTTACCTGTGACCGCTACCCGCGCGAAGTGGACAAGCTTGAGCCGCGTCTGAAATCGCGCCTCGGCTGGGGGCTGTCGGTGGCGATCGAGCCACCGGATTTCGAGACCAGGGCGGCCATCCTGTTGTCGAAGGCGCAGGCAAAGGGCGTGGCATTGCCCGAGGACGTGGCCCTGCTGGTGGCGCGGCGCATGCGGTCGAACGTGCGCGACCTCGAAGGCGCGCTCAACACGTTGGCCGCGCGCGCGAATTTCATGGGCAAGGCGATCACACCAGAGTTTGCCCAGGAGACCCTGCGCGATCTGCTGACGGTGCACGCGCAGGCGATCACTATCGCCAATATTCAGAAGACGGTGGCGGACTTCTATCAGCTGCGGCTGCAGGACCTGTTGTCCAAGCGGCGCTCCCGGTCGTTGGCGCGGCCGCGGCAGATGGCGATGGCGCTCTGCAAGGAGCTGACCGAGCACAGCCTGCCGGAGATCGGCGAGGCCTTCGGTGGACGCGACCATACGACGGTGCTGCATGCCTGCCGAACCATCCGCGACCTGATCGAGACCGACGGCAAGTTGCGACAGGACTGGGAGAAACTGGTGCGGATCCTGACGGGCTGATGCTTGACCGACTGCACGCCTGTGGATAAACAGTGGGCAGATCGGACGGGGCAAGTTATCCACAGACCAGCTACAGGTAGCGGGCTCTGCTGACTGCGGTGTCTGACGTTTTAGTTTATTGATTTTTAAGGTGATATTCGGCTTATGCGGATATGCACAGGGCCTACTGCCACCACCGTTCTGTTCTAGAGCAAAAGAACAGAAGCATTGCCCAATTGACCTTATCGGAACCTTCCCATGCGATTCAGTATCCAGCGCGAAGCCCTGTTGAAGCCCCTGCAGCAGGTGGTGGGCGTAGTGGAGCGTCGGCAGACCCTGCCGGTGCTGGCGAACCTGTTGGTGAGCGTCGGGAATGGTCAGGTGGCCCTGACCGGCACGGATCTCGAGGTGGAGATGGTTGCCAGGGCCGAGGTGCAGGATGCGGAGCCGGGGGAAACCACGATTCCGGCGCGCAAGTTGTTCGACATCTGCCGGGCGCTGCCTGACGGCGTGCGCATCGAGTTGAAGCATGCGGGTGAGAAGGCCGCACTGTCCGCCGGTCGCAGCCGGTTCACCCTGGCGACGTTGCCGGCGGGCGAGTTCCCTGTGGTCGAGAACATCGAGGTGGTGGACCGGGTCAGCTTGCCCGAGGCGTCACTGAAGGATCTGATGGAGCGCACGGCATTTGCGATGGCGCATCAGGATGTCCGCTACTACCTGAACGGCATGCTTTTGGATCTGCGCGAGAGCAGTCTGCGCTGTGTGGCTACCGACGGGCATCGGCTTGCGCTGGCTGAGACCGGCGTGGGCGAGGCCGCCGCCGCGCGTCGGCAGCTGATCATTCCGCGCAAGGGCGTGCTGGAGTTGCAGGGCTTGCTGGAGACGGGCGACGGCAGTGTGGAGTTGGAGTTCGGCAGGAATCACCTGCGCGTGCGTCGGGGCGATGTTCAGTTCACGTCGAAGTTGATCGACGGTCGTTTCCCGGATTACGAGGCGGTGATTCCGATCGGGGCCGACAAGGAAGTGCGCGTGGTGCGCGACGAGTTCCGCACGGCTCTGCAGCGAGCGGCGATCCTCTCGAATGAGAAGTATCGGGGCGTCAAACTCGATATCAGCCCGAACAAGCTGCGCATCGTCGCCCACAATCCTGAGCAGGAGGAGGCGATCGAGGAGGTCGAGGCGCGGACGTCGGTGGGGGAACTCAGCGTGGGATTCAACGTGAACTACATCCTGGACGCGCTGGGTGCACTGCGCGGGGAGGATGTCATCGTGTGTTTGCGCGATGGTCAGTCGAGCTGTCTGCTGCGCAGCGCCGAGTCCGAGCAGTCGCGTCACGTGATCATGCCGTTGCGACTCTGACTAGGTCTAGTCTGCGTAGAGGAAGCCCGCGCATCGTCCTGGTTCGCGGGCTTCGTCGTTTGTGGGCTAAGGAGGCGCCGTGCGGGTTGAGTTGTTGCGCATGGAGAATGTGCGCTGCTTTGGCCAGGTGGAGTTGAGGCCAGGTCCGGGCGTGAATGTGCTTGTTGGCGCTAATGGGGCAGGAAAGACGAGTGTTCTCGAGGCGCTCCATGTGCTGTCGCACGCGCGATCATTTCGAGCCGGTCCACGGGAGGCGCTCGTGCGTCGCGGCGCGCCTTCGTGCCATGTCTTTGCCGTCGTGGAGCAGGGTGGGGCGAGGTATCGCCTGGGGCTGGCGCGAGTGGCGGGTCGGTGGGAAGCGCGTTGCGACGGTGTGGCGGTGCAGCGCTTGGAAGAGTTGCTGCGGCGGATTCTGGTGGTCAGTTTTGATCCCGGGTCGCATGCGCTCATTTCGGGTGGAGCCGAGGAGCGCCGGGCGTTTCTGGATTGGACGCTGTTCCACGTGGAACCGGATTTTCTTGGGCTTTCGCGTCGGTATCGTCGGGCTCTGAAGCAGCGCAATACCTTGCTGCGTTCGGCGCGGTCGACCGTCGAACTCGACGCCTGGGACGCGGAGCTGGCGGTGGCGGGGGTAGCCGTGGACGCGCTGCGACGCCGGTGGCTGGCGCGCTGGGGGCCGCGGTTGCGCGATTGTCTCGACCGATTCCTGCCGGAGCTGGGTCCCGTGGAGTTGGGCTACGTCCCGGGTTGGGCGGCGGGGGAGGCGCTGGATAGCGTGTTGGCGCGGAGCCGGGATCGCGACCTGTCCAGAGGCCATACGGGCAGTGGTCCACATCGGGC
>Ga0208826_1000139_pt1 | contig 80469 bp, 66 predicted proteins | sample AD_UKC115_MetaG_FD_184451 | JGI IMG/M metagenome (GOLD analysis project Ga0208826, IMG submission 184451) | Active sludge microbial communities of municipal wastewater-treating anaerobic digesters from Hong Kong - AD_UKC115_MetaG (SPAdes)... | ecosystem: Engineered > Bioreactor > Anaerobic >... | reverse complement strand
ATAATCATCTTCGGGCGATACTCAAGAGCTAATTCCGCCAGACGATCAAAATCAATGCGACCGGTGTCTTTTTTTACTCCATAGGAAATGATTCTGAAAAGTTTCCCGGAAAAATTTACGGGACTGCCGTGCGTTAAATGTCCGCCATGAGCTAAGTCCATTCCCAGAACGGTATCACCGACATTTACCAGCGAAAAATATACAGCCATATTAGCCTGCGAACCGGAATGCGGTTGAACATTGGCATAATCAGCCCCGAAGAGTTCTTTAACCCGGTCACGAGCTAAATTCTCGGCTTGGTCCACCGCCGCGCATCCGCCATAATAGCGTTTTCCCGGATAGCCTTCGGCATATTTATTGGTCAAAACTGAGCCGGCGGCTTCCAGAACGGCTGGACTGACAAAGTTCTCCGATGCAATCATTTCCAGAGTTTGCCGTTCGCGCTCGATTTCGGCTTTAATCGTACCTAAAAGAACGGCATCCTGTTTAGCCAGGAAATTGTATTCCAAGTTATCAACTCTCCAATTTCATAATTTTTTCAACACGGCGTAAGTGACGTAAATCATCGGAAGATGGCGTTTCCAAAAATGTCTTCAATATTTCTTTAGCTGATTCAACTGTAGTAAAATCAGCCCCGAAACAGAGCACATTGGCGTGGTTATGCAGGCGACTAAGTCGGGCGATTTCAGGATGGTAAGCCATTACGGCTCGGATACCGTGAATTTTATTAGCCGAGATACACATACCGGCGCCGGTCCGACAAATAAGCACACCAAATTGGGCGCGGCCGGAGACGATTGCCTCACCAACCGCCCGGGCATAATCCGGGTAGTCGGCACTGTCGTCGCTGTTGACGCCGAAATCAATCACTTGATAGCCTTCCGAACGCGCAAATTCGATTAATGCGTTTTTCAGGCGATAGCCACCATGATCCGCTCCGAATGCAATTACCATATTTAGTTCTTCTTCGGTTCGACCGTGATCCATTTATATTCGGGGCTAAGAGGTCGGAAGCTGGTACGCATTGCCCCGTTAGCATCATAACGGTTAAAGAACCATTCTTCAGGAGTTGGAATCAGATATTCTTTAAGGTGGTCAATTCGCGATTTGACGCTGGCGTCGCCTAATTCCATTACTTTTAAATAATCGTCATAGGCTAATTTATAGACTAATTTATCCTCAAAAGTTATTTGACGTCCGCTCGTATAATAATCAGCCGCGGCATAATAGAGGTCGGCTCTAATTTTGTAAGCTTGGGGCGAATTGGGTGCAATTGTGATGGCTTTTTGGGCATATTCCATTCCTTTAGGGAAATCACCCAATAATTGACAGCATCGGGCGGCTTGTTGGAGAATATTTAAATCATTAGGAGAAATATTCCTTAAGATTTGATCATAGGCTTTCAAGGCTTCAGCATAATTATTTTTCTGAGTGAAATAAATATCAGCGATATTGCTCCAGGCTTCAATATTTTTAGCGTCTAATTCGGCAACCTTTTGATATACTTCGAGGGCTTTATCGTATTCGCGCTGTTGTTTAAGAGCGGCGGCATACTCCAAGCCATAGCGGATATTGGTAGGATTCTTTTCCCATTGTTCTTTCTGAATTGTAGTAATGTCTCTACCGAGCTTCTGGTAGGCAAAAATTCGGTCGTTAAGGGCTTGCTCATCATTAGGATTGATCTTTAAAATTCCGTTAGTAGCATAGATGACGTCTTCGTAGCGCTGGGCACTGATATACAGTTTGACTAAAGTGCGATAGAGCTCAATATCATCCGGCGCTATTTCGATCATTTTTTCGTATTCCCGAATTTCTAAATCAATTTTACCCTGCAGGTGGTAGATATAAGCGATATTTTTCTTTAAGAAAAGGTCATTTGGCAAATATTTTTCACCTGCTAAATAAACATATAGGGCACTATCGAGATAAACGCTATTTTCACTGGCTAATTGCTGATAAGCTCTCCCCCAAAAGGGAAAAAGATCCTTAGCATATTCTTCTTCGCAACCAAAACTGCTCATTTTCTTATAATTTTCAATTGCGCTTCTCCAGTTTTGATTTTGATAATAACTGTAAGCAAAACTCAAATACAGGTCGCACTTATCCCGATCAATGGTCGGCTTGGTTTCAACTTGCTCCATAACTGATTCGCTCGATTCCGGTGAAGGAGGAGTGCAGTTCATTAATCCGATGACAAGGCAAACGATTAGTGCTTCCTCAATAAAATGAATCCATCGTTTCATATAATCACCTCATTTATTTTATTGCTTTTTATATCTTCTAAACCAGGGTTCACCGGTTGTAATCCCCAGGTGAATCCCCAGTATTTTTTCATTGCCGATTTCGTCTGCTAAAAAGCCATTCTTCAAGCCGTAAGTTAATGCGAAATCTATTCGATTCAAATTATAAAAAAATGGTAAACTGATCCCAGCCGTGACGCCATACTCATAAATCCCAGAATTTTGATAGACCGGTTCGGTTTGATAATAAGCCCCACAGCGGTAATATAATTTCTGTAAAAAGGTGCTCTTCAATTCCTGACGTGGTGATCTTTCTAAGCCGATTCCGACAGCATAAGAATTACGACTGTCGCTTTTAAACTGTTGAAATATGTAGAAATTTTGGAATAGATCTTCCTCATATATACCGTATTGCATATCGGCATTTAAGGCTAGATTTCTAGCAATCGGCAAATTAATTCCAACCTTTATAATTGTCGGAAAATTAATAGGATCGGATTTTATAGTGGTGTCGGGACCAAAGTTATTTTCGATGATTGTCCACCTTTTTAACTCGTTCCCTTTTTCGACCGTCGCAGCCAGATTATACCGTTGACTGCGATCACTTAACAGAAAACCGAAGCTGATGCGGCTACCGTCAACGGCTATAGTGCGTTTATAGTAACTTTCTGAGTCAATATCGGAATCAATCTTGGTATGATTACGGACCATATAATTGCCGAACAAAAAATTAGCCCTCAGACCAATTGCCAGATTTGGTGAAACCCGGTAGCCGGTACCAAGGTATAACTCTGAAATTCCCCCTGACAATTCAACTACGGAATTATATTCGAATTTATCGTCTTGAAATATCAAAGAATCAGCAAAACCAACCGAAGATTTCATTCTGGTTAAGGGCGCCAGTCCAATTGCGATGCCAGCACGTTTGCCGACCGGCAATTTAAAAGAAAAGCCCGAAAAATTTACTATTCTACCTTTGAAATCAAGGTCAGGAATTGAGAGAGCCGAGGTGTACATCTGGCCTTGTAAGGAAGTACTGCCGAATCCTTGCCAGAGCGCTGGATTAGATTGATTCAGACTCATCGAGTCTCTAACGGCTGTCCCTATCCGACCCATTCCTAATATTCGCACGGAATTGGCTGGCGATTCAACTCCGAAACCGTAGTTGGCATAATAAGAAATTTGCGACCAGCCATTTAGACTGAGAATCAGTAGGAATAAAATAGTACGACGAGATGTTTTCATTCTTCTTGCATCGTTAATATTTCCAGACGAGGTCGCCGCGCCGGATCGGGATCTTCAGTCGGATAAAATCCCAGCATAGCCGGGTAAAGCCCACTTGGCGAAATCCATAAGGCTACCCCGAAATTACTGATATTGCCACTGGTAAAAAGTTGTACCGTACTGGGAATTTTCAGGGTCAATATACTATCGCTAGCCGAAAAAGTTTGTGAAGTAACATAGGATGAACTCGATGGTGAAAACGATCCACTTTCCCACTCCGCTGAGTCCAACAAAGTAATATAAATTGTGTGCGAATTTCCGTAATCTTCGGTTAGCTCCGAATTAACATGCAAATAAAGATAAGCACCAGCGATAAATAAATTTTTATCCGTAATGAGTTCCTCTACCTGAAATTTAAGGAAAGTATAGGCGGCTTCTCCGGCACTGATTAGCAAGGGCTGAGGCGGTGCGGTGAAGGTCTTTTTAAATTGCGTAATAGTTACATCCCCGACACAGGCAAGAGCTGTACTGATAGTATCTCCATTATCAGTTATATACGAAATTATGATATGGGGAGATGAATTAGTTTCTCCGGAATAAATTATTCCCAGACCGGCAGCTGAACCGACCGCCGGTTTAATTACGATGCCATAATGGGATTGAGTTGAGTCGCGCCAGTTGGCGATAAAAGATGTGGTCAAATCGAGGATTAAAGTATCAGCATCCGAGTAGGTAAAAGTTTTCCAATCGGTTAGATTATAATCATCAAGGCTGAAATTGGTACTGTTAGTACTATCTTCTGACCAATCCGCATTCTCCTCACCTTCGATAGAAGCGACGGTCATTTCTAAAGACGGGTGAACAGCGGTGTCGCTCGAAAGAACACTGCCGGTCGTTAAAACCAATTCACACGAGAGGATTTTAGCAAGGGGAAGGGTATCAAGCGGGGTTGGCAAAGTTTTAAACAATAAAAGACTGTAAGCTGTAAGGTTATCATCCGTGCCTACTACTAAATAGGAGCTGTAGCCGATATTAGGTTCGGCAAAAACGGTCGTATCCACAATAAATTCAGCACTTACGCTAACTGAATCGAAACTGCATAAGTTTTTATCTAATGGCAGAGTTGGTATTTTCTCGGAACATCCGAACAACAAAAGGCAAAAGAATGCCGCCACACTCCGGCGATAATCAATTTTTACATAATGTAACTTTGACCAGACACGGTTGAAATATGGTTTAGAGCTGTTCCATAATATTGATGATTTCATCTGCCAATTTTTGCCAATCTTCAGGGGATTCACCATTTAACTCGTAAGAAGAGAATTTCTTCTTATCCTGCTTCATAATTTCGCTGAAAATAGGATCTTTCTGATATTTTTCCAGCAAATTTTCATTTTTATTAATGATTAATACATGATCACAATAGGGCATAGCCGCGGCTACTACGTCTAATCGTCCATCTACGCTTTTTGACAAATCAAGATTGTTTAATCCTATTTTTTGGTATTCTGTTACTTTAAAATTAGAACAGTCAACTTTGGAATGGATGATTTGCAGGATTTTAATACCTTCGCAATACTCTTTATCAACCAAATTAGACTGGATAAAAAGAGGGATGAGACTCATTTGCCAGTCATTGCAGATAATTACTTCCGGTTTCCAGCGCAAATAGCTCAGGGTTTTAAGCGCCGCCATGGCAAAATAGCCGAATCGTACCGAGTTAAGATATTCATCCGAGACACATTCAGTCGGGTAGAGATTTTTATCGGAATTATTAAAATAATAAGGATGTTCCAGAAAATACACCTGAACTTTGGTATTGGGGATAAAAGCCGATTTAACCGAGGCTTTGATATTTTCACCACGGTACTGGAGGTCCATTTCACGTAAGCGAATCACTTCCCGTAAAATATAGCGTCTTTCACTAATGAAGTTATATTTAGGCATCATCAAGCGAAAGTCGTATTTCCGCTCGTTGAAAACGATCGGGATTTCCTTGGAAAAAATCGCCAGTTGATAGGTTTCGGCAAATGGGATTATCTCAGAGGTTAAAAAATATATTCTCTTAATCATAAGTGTTTTTATTTAATTAATTGTTTGGCGCGTTCTGAATATTCACTGGTCGGATACAGATTAATCAATTTTTCCAATTCATCTTTTGCTCGTTTCTGGTCGCCCATTTGTTTAAAACATAGTCCAATTTTGTATTGGGCATCGTCATCTTTATCGGTATTAGTAAAATTCCGGACTTTTTCAAATTCAATGATAGCCTGCTGATATTGTTTCATCGAATAGTAACTTTCTCCGATCCAATATTGGGCATTATCAGCCAATTCATTGGTTGGGTCATCGGCGATTAATTTGCGAAATAGGGCGATGGCTTCTTCAAATTTACCTTTCTGGTGCAAACTCAAGGCGTTCAAATACCGATCTTTATAGGTGATGCCAGGCGAAGTAATAGCGCGATTTGTTGCTTGGCGAGCATCTGTCTGACTGGCTGAATTGTAATCACTGATACTATTAGACAACGATGCTAAACGATTTTCCAGAATAACTAGCTGAGATAGAATTTCAAAATTGATACTATCGGCATAGCGTGTTCTTTGTTCGACAGTATTCAAACGTTTCTGCATATTGGCTTGTTCAGCGGAAAGAATATTGAGCCTGTTTTCAAGGTTAGCCATAGTCAGTTGAAGCGGTTCGATCAATTTATTGATGTCAGTGGTTAGGGTAGCTTTAGTTATAGACTCTTTGTCTTTGGCGGTCAGTGAATTGACTGTTTTGGTTAGATTTGCGATTTGGGTCTTTAAATCGGAAATATCCATTGCTAATCGGTCGAGACTTGCGGCTATTTCGGCATTACTGAGCCTTTTGGAGTCCGAACGAGCCAAATCAAGATTTATTACCATTAGGGATAATGCAAGAACAAAAAGTTTAACGGCAGATGGCTTAAATTTCAGGTTATTTTTGATTGGTTGTTGCATATTATTAATGACATAAATTATGACGAAAGCTACGAAATTTCTCGGTAAAAAGAAAAATTTATTTTCCAATCAGCTTTTGAAAATTTAATATTGTTTATCTACTCCAATGTTGAGCGCCAATCCTACCAGAATAAAACAGGTCATCAAAAAAGATCCACCATAACTAATAAATGGAAGTGGTAGTCCGGTAACTGGCATCAGCCCAACGGTCATTGCTACATTTATGACCACATGTATGCCGATTATGCTGGCAATCCCAATCATACAAAGTGAACAAAAGCGATCTTTTTGCCGATAAGCAATATTAATGCAAATCAGAATGAAAGCTAAAAAGAGTAGTAATACCACTAACACCCCGATAAACCCATATTCTTCTCCAATTACAGAAAATATGAAATCAGTATGCTGTTCCGGTAAAAATTTAAGGTGGGTCTGTGTCCCTCGAGCTATCCCTTTTCCAAAAAGACCGCCGGAACCGATTGCAATCTTGGATTGAAGAACCTGGTAGCCGGTACCTTGCGGATCGGCATTGACATTGAATAGTGTCAAAATCCTCTGTTGCTGATAAGGCTTTAAACTATTCCATAAAAACGGAGTGGTAAAACCAAGCGATAGATTTATCAACATAACCGTTAAAGAAACTCTGAGTTTTTCTTTGGTCAAGTACAAAATAATAACTACGATAATTACCCAGATAAAAAAAGTATAAAAATTAAAGGCGGTTATGATGCTTAAAATCGGGGCAATGATAATAAAAAGATGGAATAAACGGGCGCCTGCCCAGTACAGCATCGGAAACAACATCCCGAAGTAAATAATTGATGTTCCTAAATCCGGTTGTTTAAGCACGACAGCCATTGGTAATAAAGAGAGTAGAGTAGGAATCAACACAAATTTAAAATCCAAGTTGGAAGATGATGTGCTGGCTAAGAAACGAGCAATCGCCAGCATAACCATTATTTTCATAAACTCTGAAGGTTGAAAACCGGCCGAACCAAAAGTAATCCAGCGGGCTGTACCAGCCACTGAGCTACCCAGAAAATAGGGTAACAACAGGAGGCAAAAACCTAACAAATACAAAATGTAAGCCGAGTCATAAATCAACTTTTTCTGTAAAAAATAAATAGTTGCGGCAACCAGACCACTCAATACCAACCAGATCAACTGTCGTCCGATAATTTTCTCAAAAAAGGAACCTTCCATATTTAATGAGGCACTATAAATTGATAGCATTCCGAACAAACACAATAATCCAACAATTACTAAAATTGCTAGGTTCAAATTGGAGAAGGAGTTTAAAAAATTGTTTATTCTTTTAGAAATTGAGCGGCGCATTGTTTGCTAAGGACTGCCTCTTTTTTTGTTGGTGAATAAAATTAAAAATCTGTCCGGCAATCTGAGCGGCGATTCCGCCGCCTGATTTACCATGTTCCACCAAAACTGCGGTTGCGATGGTTTGATTTTGTTCCTTCATATATCCGATAAACCAGGCATGGGCATCGCCGTGTGGGTTCTGGGCGGTACCGGTTTTTCCCCAAACTGGGACATCTTTGACCCGCGCGGCTCGTCCGGTGCCGCGGTTAATAACATCAGCCATTGCCTTCTCAATGAATTCCCAGGTGTCCACAGAAATATTTTGAATCGAGTCTTCGGCGGCTTTAAAAATGATTGTCTCATTACTTCCTCGATCAATATATTTTAATCCAACATGCGGTTGCACCAATTTACCACGCGACGCTAAAGCGGCACAGAAGCGAGCCATCTGAACTGGCGTTACCAGAATATCACCCTGTCCGATTACGAGGTTTAATTTATTGCCGTCTGTCCAGCCATGTTCGCCGTATTTGCGATTCAAAAAATCTACATCGGGCATTACTCCCGCTGATTCGCCGTACAAATCAACCCCGGTCTCGGACCCAAACTTAAAATCCTTTCCCATATTTGCCCAATCATTCAAATCCAGCCGTCTAATCAAATTATAGAAATAAACATTACAGGAATGGACAATGGCTTCGTACATATTCATTGATCCATGTCCTCGCTCTTGCCAGCATCTAAAAATGCGGTGTCCCAGACGGTACTGACCATAACATCGCACCGACCAATCGGGATCAACCGCTTTGGTTTCCAGAGCGGTTAAAACAGCGATCAGCTTAAAGGTCGAGCCGGGCGAGTATGTTCCTTGAGTAGCTCGATTAAACATTGGTAGGTCAGGATCGCTTATCAATGCATTCCAAGAGCTATTTGAAATTACACCGGCGAATAACGCCGGGTCGTAGTCCGGTTTACTGACAATCGCCAGTATCTCTCCATTATCGGCGTCCAACACTACAATACCTGCTTTATATCCTTCAGCCAATGACTCAATGTAGATTTGCAGGTCAAGATCTATAGCCAAAAACATTTCATTTCCCGGAATTGGAGGAATATTATCTCGATCTACTACCTGACCGATTTCCCGTCCTAAAGCATCCACCTGAATGAAATTATACCCACGAGTGCCTTTCAAAATATGTTCATACTGACGTTCGATTCCCTTCCACCCAATCAAGTCACCTTGTTTATATTCCTTATATTTTTCTCGTATTAGATCATTGGCAGAGATTTCCCGGACATACCCGAGTGACTGAGACATTCGAACTCCGGACGGATAAGAACGTACCGGTTTTACCGAAAAAACAACACCCGGCAAATCAAGGCGGTGTTCTTCAATATTAGTAATTATTTCGACATTAACATCCTCAGCTATTTTAATTGGGACAAACTGCCCCCGCCAGTTATTTTTTATGCGGGAATTTACTTCTGCGACATCGAGCCCGAGGATTTTTGCTAGAATTGAATCCGTTCGAGCCGTATGACTGAATTCATAAGGGATAACATTGATATCATATTGTGATTTGTTGTCAACGATTATTTTTCCATTACGGTCATAAATTATACCTCGCGGAGCTTCAATTGGAATAACCCGAACCCGATTAGCTTCGGCAATACCTTTATAACTTGGGCCTTTGATAATTTGTAAATAATATAAACGACCGATCAAAACCAGAAAAACTAGCACAAAGAAAATCGTCAAAATATTTTTCCTGATGTTAGTAATTGAGTTGTGGGAAATATACATACTTTATTCCAGAGAAAATGGAGCGAAATATTGGATTATGAAATAAAAAACTCCCGTATATAAAGTAGAAGGTAAAATATATCGCAAAAATATAGTCTGGGTCGAAAGCTCTGCTCCCTTGAAGTTTATCAGATAGATAATTGAAAAATGAATTATAATAATCAGTACCTCGATGGCATAAAACAAAATGGGATTTAAATGACTGCGGCGTTTCTTAAGCAAGCCAGCTCCAAAACCGGCGATGGTCTTGGCTAAAGCAGATAAACCCAGAAATGAGCCCAATCCGAGTGCATCAGCGATTAGACCGATCAAAAATCCATAGATTTGACCAGCAACTTTTCCTTCACTACGACCAACAAACAATACCAGTATTAGCAGAAAATCTGGTCGAATCGCGCGGATTGTCATCCAGGGTCCGAGCAGTATCTGGATTATTATAGTCACCAGACTGAAAGCAATTATCAGGAGAATCTTTCGTAACATTATTTACTCAAAACCACAAATACTTCTTCAATCGAATTGATATTCACACTTGGTCGCACAGTCGCAATCTGAAAAAGATTATTGGCTGATTGATGGACCTCTACAACTTCACCAACAATTATATTGGGCGGGTAAATTTCGCTGAACCCGGAAGTCAATACTTTTTCGCCAGGATAGATAATAGCCGTTTTCGGTATCTCGCGGACTTCGGCTAAACCATTTGGTCGCCAGCGCATAATCCCATGTTCCCGCGAAATCTGAAATTTTACTCCCAACCGAAAATTCACATCCAGAAAAATCTGCACCAGGGTATTATTATCACCCACCGCAACTGTTTTACCTACGACTCCATCGTTAGTAATGACCGCCATATTCGGACCAACACCATGCTTACTTCCGACATTGATCGTAATCGAATTGTAAAGCGGTGTTGTCCCCTGACTGATCACTTCCGCCGGCAAAATTGTGAGTCGAGACGTATCGGCAAAATTCATCATTTCCCGCAAGCGTTGATTTTCCAGATAAGCCTCTTTCAATTGGGCATTAAGCAACGCCAGCCGCAGATTTTCTTCCTTTAGTTCCTTATTTTCTTCGACAAGATTGGACAATTCGTTGATCCAAACCTTTGGATAATGCAAAAAAGCAAATGCGTCGGCTAGCTCTCCCTGAGTCGCTCTAATTTGAGGACTGTTGTTATGAGCCAAGATAAATAATGAGAGAAAAATTAAAAATATTAGCAGTAAATATTCGTAATGATCAATTATAAAACGAATTATTTTCAGCCACATGGCATTTAGACTAATACATCCCGATATTTTTCCGGATCTTCAATAATCATACCAGCCCCTTTGACAACGGAGTGTAGAGGCGTTTCGGCTACGTTGACCGGCAAGTCGGTCTCGACCCGAATACGTTGATCAAGTCCCTTTAGGAGCGCGCCACCGCCAGTCAAAATAATACCACGATCGAGAATGTCAGATGAAAGTTCCGGAGGTGTATTTTCTAAAGCCTGTTTAATAGCTTGAATAATCAGATCGAGTGTGTCTTTTAGACATTCACGGATTTCGACTGAAGAAACCTCGATAGTCTTGGGAATACCGGCTACGAGACTGCGGCCTTTGACCTGGATAGTCGTGTCATTGATCGGCATAGCGGAGCCGACGGAGCATTTGATATATTCGGCGGTGCGTTCACCGATTAACAGATTATGCTCGGTTTTAAAATACTGCACGATGGCTTCATCCATTTCATCACCGGCTACGCGGATTGCCTGTTTGGTGACAATCCCATTCAGAGCGATAACGGCGATTTCGGTGGTACCGCCGCCAATATCGACAATTATATTTCCGACCGGTTTGGATATGTCAATCCCGATCCCGATGGCGGCCGCCACAGGTTCATCTACCAAATAGATTTCCCGCGCATTAGCCCGATCGGCTGAATCACGCACCGCTCGTTTTTCGACTTCAGTAATGCCGCTTGGTATACAAATAACCATTCGCGGATGAGCAATCCGGCTAAGATTAATCTTGCGAATGAAACCGCGAATCATCGCATCGGTCATTTCAAAATCGGCTATTACCCCGTCTTTCATTGGCCGAATAGTCATAATATCGTGGTGGGTTTTGCCGAGCATATCCTTGGCATCCGCGCCCACCGCCAATACTTCACCATCGTGAGTCGAACGAGCAACGATTGACGGCTCATCCAAGAGGATACCTTTTCCTTTCATATAGATAATTGTATTAGCGGTACCTAAGTCAATAGCTATATCGCCAGTAAAAATGTTGAATAAGTTTAATCCCATTTTCATTTGCTACCCTTTAATGTTTAAAAACTCGCTTACCTGTAAATATCATAAATAATTTACGTTCGTTGCAAGCCGTGATACTTTCCTGATCCCGAATACTGCCACCCGGTTGAATGAAACCAATTACTCCTTGTTCAGCCGCAATATCCACCGAATCCCGGAAAGGAAAATAAGCGTCGGAAGCCATTACCGTATTTTTAATTGACAAACCGGCTTCGCCAGCCTTGCGAATAGCAATTTTGACCGAATCAACTCGTGACGTCTGACCAGCGCCAATTCCCACCGTACCATTTGCATCGCAGAAGACAATGGCATTGGATTTCAAGTGCTTTACAACGTGCCAAGCCATACGCACAGTCGGCATAAGGCTTGGATCGGGTTGGCTTTCTGTCACAATTTTCCATTGACTCTCATCATCCTCGGCGGCTTGAATTTCCTGAACCAGAAGGCCTTGACCATAAGACCGTAAATCCAAATCATAGTGCAACGCTTCGGCGTTTGGCATCAGTAATCGCAAATTTTTACGCTTGCTTAAAATTTCTAATGCTTGATTCGAATAGCTAGGTGCAATAATACATTCCAGAAAACTCTTAGTAAATTCCTCAGCCAGATTGGCATCAATTTCCCGATTCACCCCGACGATACCTCCAAAGTAACTTACCGGATCGGTCTGAACTGCCCGCCGATAAGCTTCCAGCGTAGTGTCTCCGATTGCGAAACCACACGGGTTAGTATGTTTGACTATGACAACAGCGGCTCGCTCAGTTTTGAAAGTAGCATAACATTTGTATGCCGCCAGGCAATCAACATAATTATTGAACGATATTTCCTTACCCTGTAATTGCTGGAAAGGCTGCCAGTTCGGATTATTGAGTGGTGCATAAAGAGCCGCACTCTGATCAGGATTCTCGCCATAACGTAAAGTCTGTTGCTTATGAAATGCCTGAACAATGACTTCCGGCATTTTTTCAGCTCCGGCGCCCGTTAAAAAATTGGAGATTTCTGAGTCATAGGTCATCGTTTTTAAAAAAACAGCCGCGGCTAATTTTTGCCGATATTCCAGAGTCAATTCATCCTGGTCGAGCCGTTGAAGAAATTCATCATATTGTCCGGGATCAGAAAGAATGACGACATTCTTAAAATTTTTGGATGCCGCCCGTAACATACTAGGTCCGCCGATGTCAATCATCTCGATGATTTCCTCAAAACTTTTATTGCCGGAATGATAAGTTTCGCTGAACGGGTAGAGATTAACCACGACTAATTGAAATGGCTCAACCTTGACGCGCGCCAAATCAGCGCGGTGACTTTCATCAGTCGCATCCGCCAACAATCCGGCAAAAACAGCCGGATGTAGAGTCTTGACCCGCCCGTCGAGAATTTCCGGGAAACCGGTTAAATCTTCAATTTTTTCCACTGCGATACCGGCAGTTTGCAAAGCTCTATAAGTTCCACCGGTCGAAAATATTTGAACGCCTTTCCGAGCTAAAGCCTGAGCTAAATTCCCAATATTAGACTTGTCATAGACACTGATAATTGCGCGCTTAATTTTGAACTCACTCATTTTTCCCAAACAACCTTTCCATTTACAAATTTTATTTTATCTTCGCACAGGGCTTTTACCACTTCCGGATAAAGGCGATGCTCGACTTCCAGAACGCGAGCGGCTAAACTTTCCGGCGTGTCGTCAGGCAAAACCGCTACTTTTTCCTGGCAAATGACGGACCCTGTATCATATCTCTCATCAACAAAGTGAATCGTTACCCCGCTAAACTTGACACCGGAAGCAATTACTGCCTCATGTACCTTCATTCCATAAAATCCTTTTCCCCCGAAATTTGGTAAAAGTGCGGGATGAATGTTGACAATTGCCCGTGGATATTTCCTTACAACCGGGCTCGGAATCAACTTCAAGTATCCAGCTAAAACGATCAGATCAACGTCGTATTTTTCTAACACGTTCAATAAGGCATTGGCATACTCTTCCGGCGTCGCAAATTGTTTACGATTAAGGCAGAAATTCGGAATTCCCGCCGCATTCGCTATCTCAAAAACCGGAGGTCGTTCGTTATCACTTATAACGCAGACGACTCGGGCGGCTATCTCGCCCTTTTGAATTTTATCAAGGATAGCGGCAAAATTAGAACCGCGCCCGGACGCAAAAACAGCAATATTTTTCAAAACAACCACATTTAAATAAACATTCAAATTTATCTAAATATCGTCGTAGAATCAATTAAGATTTATCTGATAAAAAATAAATCTTTAAATCGGGCTTCAGCCGGTCATTATATCTATCGCAAATTGACTGGATCAATATCGTCCATATCGTCGAAATCCTGATTTTCTCCGCCCATTCCCCAGATAAAAGTATAATGGGCGGTCCCAACACCAGCATGGATTGACCAGCTCGGTGATAATACGACTTGTTTATTATGCATCACGATATGACGAGTAGATTCCGGCTCACCGCAAAGATGAAAAACGAGACCATTTTTCGATAGATCAAAATATAAATAAATTTCGGTGCGACGTTCGTGAGTGTGAGGCGGCATAGTATTCCAGACACTGCCTTCCGCCAGTTCGGTAAGTCCCATAACTATTTGACAGGTATCAAGCACTCCCGGACGCAAATATTGAAAAATGGTACGTTTGTTACATTCGGCGTCACTACCTAAATCACGACGATTAGCCTGCGCTTGGGTAACCTTACGGGTGGGATAGGCTTGATGAGCCGGATAACTAAGTAGATAAAACTCAGCCGGCTTTTGGGTTGAATCACTTTGAAAAACAATGTCATGTCGCCCCTTGCCAATGTATAAGGCTTCCTTATGGGCTAAATGAAATGACTCTTCTCCGACAGATACAATACCCGCCTCACCAATATTTATAATCCCGATTTCGCGGCGCTCGGTAAAATATTCCGCCGCTAATTCCTTTGAACCGCTCAACGTCAGTGGTTTGTTTGCCGGTACAGCCGCACCAACGATCGCGCGGTCGGCATCACTGTAAACTAAACGCAGTTCACCGGTCTGAAATAAATTTTCGACCAACATATTTTGCCGCAATTCAGACGTTGTCATACGTTGAAATCGAATTGGATCGGCTAAATAGCGAATTTCCATATTATACCTCATTAATTATTTTTTACTTACTGGAACGACCTGTCAAAACAGCCGATCGAAAAGCTTCGGCATGTTTGGCTAAAGCCTGCCAATCATCGGCGGCTATCATCTTTTTATTCAAGAGTGCCGTTCCAACTCCCAGACAGCAAGCTCCAGACCGGATGAACTCTGCGGCGTTTTCGAGGGTGACTCCGCCAGTCGGCAACAGTTTGACTTGTGGCAAAGGACCAAGAATGTCCTTTATATAGCTTGGCCCAAGCGCTGTAGTCGGAAAAACCTTGACCAGATCGGCACCCTGTTCCCAGGCGGTCAGAATTTCGGTTGGTGTGAATGCTCCGGGAATGGCAGGTTTGTCGTAGCGATGACACATCCGAACAACCTCCGGATTAAAAATCGGACCAACGATAAATTGGGCGCCGTTTAAAATCGCCAGCCGGGCGGTCTCGGCATCCAGAACACTTCCCGCACCAATGAGAAAATCTCTGCCGGTCTGCGCCGCAAAATTTTTGATTATCTCCAGTGCCCCCGGCGTAGTCATAGTGATTTCCAGCGCATTTATCCCGCCCTGTCTCAAAGCGGAAATTATGCCTGGTAATTTTTCGCCGCTATCTAATCGGATTACGGCAACCAGTCCTGATTCAATCAATTTTGCAGTAATTGTCTGTCGGTCCATTCTATTCCCTTATTATGATTTAAAGGTTTGAATTAATTTTTATTATAGAATCATTCCCAATTTTAAACTGCTGAATATTAAAGTTGTCATACAAATTTCGCAAGTGTTTTTATTATTAACTGGCTAAAAAGAACTTATTTCCTTTAGAAAAATAATTTATTTAGCCAAATCGGTAATGATCTGGAGAGTATGTTCCTCAGCGATTTGCAAGTGGGTTGTCATAGCCTCAAAAGCACCCTGAGAGTCTTTAACCTGGATTTTTTCTAAAATCAGGTCATGGTAAGTGATGGCTGAACTCTTTGCGCTGTCAATTTGTTGATACACCAGACTACGGATTTTTGGCATCAACCGGAACATCGGTTCGACGATAATCGGCACTAATTGGTTTTTGGAAGCGATGGCAATGTTGAGATGAAAATCTTTATCGATCTGACCCTGTTTGAGATAATCGGTGGAATCACATTTTTTCAAATCATTACAATTTTTCCGCAATTTCGTCAAGTCGCGAGCAGTACGTCTTGCGGCGGCAAGGCTAGCGATTTGCGGTTCGAGGATTTTGCGAATTTCCATCACACTCATCAGATAATCTTTGTCAAGGTTCAGCTCTAGGAAGAGACTCATCGGTTTGATTACATTTTCGGCTTGATAATCAGTAACGTATATGCCGCTCCCCTTGCGAATGCGCAAAAGTCCGCGGGCACTCAATTTTTGGAGCGCTTCACGTAAGGAAGTGCGGCTCACGCCAAACATTTTGCATAGTTCTGTTTCCGACGGTAATTTTTCACCGGGCAGAATTTTTTTTTGACGAATTAGTTCTTCAATATGTTCGACAATCTCTTGACTAAGACTGAGCGGATTACCGATCCGCGGAAACAGATTATAAATTGGTTGACTATTATTTTTTGGCGCCATTCTGCTTTGATTTTAGGCAGAATATAGATTATTTGCAAGGAAATGGATTTATTTGGAGGACATCCCAAATTCCATCTCATTTAGTATAAATAGGAAGCTACTACGTGGCTATTCCTCTGTAGATTTAGTGGTGTTTTTCATCATTGTTTCGGCATGTCAGTAGTCCTGTGTTAATCCGTGATAGATTGTAATAACAACTCAATTTACATTTTCTCTTTTCTCAGCCTTTGCCTTATTCCGACTTGCTCAAAGGGCATTTTCAATGACGCCCATAATTCCAGAAGTGGATTTCAGCGGTTGCATCAAGCAGTCAGCGGATAAAGTCACCCCAATATTTTCCGATGGCTTAAGTATTTCGAAAATAACCTTCTGATCAGTGAGGGGCCAGTCCCGGAAACCGGGACTGACGCGGCGCAAAGTCTGGCTGGGAGATAACCAGGAGGACGATTTTTCAAGATACTGTTGTAAATCACTGGTAGCGGTTTCGACCAGGGCGGCGGCTAGCCCGTTTAATAAAAATGCCTGATAGGCATCGCCTTCCGTGTAATTTAAATCGGCAATCCGCTTATCAATCGCCGAACCAATAGTTACAATAAATATAAAGATCGGTTTAGGTTTTACTGGGTCGGATTTATTCACAAAACGGTGAAGGCTTTTGCCGTGTAATTCATACGTACCACCAGCAAGCGCCAAGCCGGTTTCGGTTGGGAGGCAGTCAACCAATCGAACGATAGCGGCCGGCTGAATCAATGCCCTATTTTCTTTCAAAAGATTAGCAAGTTCCACGCGCATACGAAAGGCGACACTGGTATTTTTTAAAATGTTATATTTCAGTGCGGCGGTCAATTCCCGCAAGAAATGCTGAAAAAGTACTAATTGATGATATTGTTCATTCGGCGAGATTAATTGTTTATTATTTTGACGCATTTGGAAGATTTGGGCTAAGGAAGGAGTTTCACCGTTATTTTTTTCAATAGAAAACCTGATTGCTCCTGGGTACCCGGTAATCTCTTGCATAAGTGTAATTAAGTCGTCCTGTTTAACCAGGAAAGAGCAAGGTTTGAAAATCGTTATTTTAGTGAAATCTATCGGCATTTTTTATAAGGCTAAGATAATCCAAAATTTCGGATAATCCGCGTAAGTGTGGGTGTGGATTATAATCGAGCGCAATATCATTTCTGACTACTATGCCTTTGGAATTTGCTTCGTCAGGGACAGAATTGTTTAATTTTCTGCATTATTTCTTCCAGTTTCTCCTGATCGCGGAAAATGTCAAGCTGATCGGTTTCGACAATCAAAATATTACTACGCTTCTGCTCCTCTTTTATCCAACGTTCATAAGAGAGATTCAAGGTATAGATATATTCGGGGGAAATGTCACGCTCGAAGCCGCGCGAACGCTTTTTAATGCGGGTAAGAAGGGTGTCAACGCTGGCGCGCAAATAGACGATCAAGTCAGGTTTTTTCAGATAGGAAGTCATTATTTCGAAGAGAGCCCGATAATTGTCCCAATCGCGCTGACTCATATTGCCCATTTCGTAAAGATTACGGGCGAAGATTTCCACATCCTCGTAGATTGTGCGATCCTGAACCGTGGTGATGTTGCTTTCGGTCATTTGTTTATGACTGCGGAAACGATGGGAGAGAAAATAAATCTGGAGATTAAAGCTCCAGCGCTTCATATCTTGATAAAAGTCTTCTAAATAAGGATTGTCAATAACGGATTCGTAAAAAGCGCGCCAACCAAAACGCCTTGCGATCAGGTCAGTCATAGTGGTTTTGCCAACGCCAATGTTACCGGCAATTCCGATGAAATAGGGATGTTCACTCACCGAGCAATTCTCCTTCTATATAATCTTCGGAAACGTGGATTAATTTAACTTTTTCGATTTTGTTCAGCAGGTTTTCTCGTGTGTGGATGCGAACTTTTAGGTAATTGTCCGTCAAGCCCTGCCAGAGTCCGGGTGCTATTTTTTCTTCAAATAGAACGGAGACAGTTTTTGCGAGCATTGATTGCCTAAAAGCAGCCCGTTTTCGGTTACTTAATTGGCGCAGAATTTCCGAGCGCCGTTTCTTTTCGGAATCGGGAATACGGTCGGTAAATTTGCCAGCCGGGGTTCCGGGACGGGGCGAATAGCGGAAAACGTGCAGGTAGTTAATGTCGAGATTTTCGAGAAATTGGCGCATCTGGTCAAATTCCAAATCAGTTTCGCCGGGAAAACCGACCATTACATCGGCGCCGATGCAGATCTCTGGTATTTGTTGTTTAATCCGGTTGATAAGTGTGGCATAATCGGCGCTGAGATAACGACGATTCATTTTGGCTAAAATTGGATCGGAACCGTGTTGCAAAGGGATATGCAGATGGCGACAAAGGCGCGGCTCTTCGGAAATCAGTTTAATTAATTCCGAAGTGATTAAGTCCGGCTCAATGGAACTCAGCCGGATACGCGGCAAACCGGTCGCGGCGAGAAGGCGCCGGATTAAAAAAAATAGATCGCCGCTCGGTGATTCATAGCGACCAAGATTGATACCGGTCAGGACGATTTCCTGAACGCCTTGATTCTCAAGAAGTCGAGCTGTGGCAATGCAATCCTCCGGATCGCGACTGCGAGGATTGCCACGCAAATGGGGAATTATGCAATAAGCGCAATAATAATCACACCCTTCCTGGACTTTTAAATTAGCTCGAATGCGTTTATCATTCGGTAAGTGCGATTCGATGCGGAAAGTTTTTGGAGATTCCGGTTTAGTAACTCGTACAATTTTTTCACCGCGCTCGATCGTTTCCAGAAAATCGAATATTTCGTACTTCTCATTATTACCCAGCACGAGAAAGACACCGGAAATATTAAGCAATTCGGCGGCGGCAATCTGGGAGTAGCAACCGATAACGGCAATTTTGCCATTGGGCGAAATGCGTCGCGCGGCAGTGATGGCGCCGCGGGTCTTGGCTTCGGCGGCTTGCGTCACGGCGCAAGAGTTAATAATAGTCAAATCGGCCGGTTTATTGGAATTTACTATGTGGAGATTACGATTGGCAAGTTCGGCTTTAATGGCATCTGTTTCCGCCTGATTCAGGCGACAGCCAAGCGTTCGAAATGCGACCGTTGCAATCAAGTCTGCCTGATTTCAATTATACTTTGATCGCCGATAATGAAACGATTGGTAAAAGGTTTAGCTTGTGATTCGATGATCTGGACGTTTTTACCGAGTAGGCTGGCTTCGATCCGAATTTTTTGATTGCGGATCACGCAGTTACAGGAAACGATACTGAATTCAATCTCAGCATTGCTGATTTCGCAATTTTTATCTATTGCGGTATATGGACCGATATAGGCATTGACGATTTTTGCACCTTCGCCGATAATGACCGGACCGCGGATGTTGCTATTGATAATTTCGGCGCCTTTACTGATGACCACGCGACCGCTGAGCTGACTATTTTGATCAACTTTGCCTTGGATAGAAGTTGTGATATTATCCAGAACTAAACGATTGGCTTCTAACAGATCGCTGGGTTTGCCGGTATCTTTCCACCAGCCGGTAATTTCCGAAAAGGTGACTTTGTAACCTTTATTTAATAAATATTGATGCGCATCAGAGATTTCCAGTTCACCGCGCGCACTCGGTTGGATATTATTGACCGCCTCGAAAATGGTGTGGTCATAAATATAAATTCCAGTCACGGCGAAATCGCTGAGTGGCTTTTGGGGCTTTTCGACAATACTGACGATGCGGTTACCTTTGATTTCCGGTACGCCGAAACGTTCTGGGTCAGGGACTTTAGCCAGTACGAGATGACAATTGGTCTGATTACGCTCGAATTCTTCGATAAAGCGTCGGATACCGCCGATGATTATATTATCGCCGAGATAAAAAACAAACGGTTCGTTGCCAATGAACGGCTCGGCAATCCGGACGCAATCGGCTAAACCGGTCGGTCGTTCCTGGGGAATGTAAACGATTTTCAGCCCAAAGGCTTGGCCGTCGCCGTAAACTTCACGGACTTCGTTGCCTTCTTTATTGGTAATTATTCCGACTTCCTGAATTCCGGCATCGCGGACATATTCGAGGGCATAGTTCAGAATTGGTTTATTGGCAATTGGGATCAGGTGTTTATTCTGAGTGTGGGTGATTGGTCTAAGGCGTGTGCCGTGTCCGCCGGCTGTTATCAATGCTTTCATCGTTCATTCATCCTGATTATTATTAAACTAAAATCTGACCAAAAATTAGCTAATTTGGATTTAACTAACAAAAGTTTTAACCGTTGGTTTCAGCTCGTAGGTCTAAGTTTTCCACTCCGATAATGGTTACTTCATAAAAATCGCCAATTGAGAGAATTCTTGGTGATTTTACTCGAACATTGCAGTCAATTTCCGGAGCATCCCAGACAGAGCGCGCGATATACTCATCACCATCTTGCTCCTCAATCAGCACGGTAATTTTCTGACCGATTTTACTGCGTGCAAAGTCCTCACCAATGTCCCATTGAATTTGCATCAATAGATCACGGCGTCGCTCTTTTTCCGGTTCCGGAATATCGTCGTCAAACTTTTCAGCGACCGTGCCCTCTTCGGCACTGTAAGTAAAAACTCCGAGCCGCTCGAAACGGATTTCTTCGATAAAATTCAGCAATTCTTCAAAATCGGCTTCCGTTTCTGAAGGAAAACCGACTATAACCGAGGTGCGCAGAGCCACATCGGGACGATACCGGCGGATATTCTGCAAAGTCGCCTGAAGCCTTTTAGGATTGGCACCGCGGTTCATCAACTTCAGCAGGCGGGGACTGGCATGTTGGATTGGAATATCAATATATGGGCAAAACTCTGGATGTTGAGCAAGAATATGGTTCAAGTCATCGCGCCAGAAATCCGGATTGGCATACATTAGTCTCAGCCAGGGAAAAAGCCGTGCCGCAAGTAACTCCTCCAGCAGAGTTTTTAAACTAACTTTTCCGGGCAAATCACTGCCGTAACGAGTAGTGTCCTGAGCAATTAGAATCAATTCCTTAACTCCTTGTGATTTAAGGTATTCAGCTTCGCGCAGGAGTGATTCGATTGACCGACTGCGTTGGCGTCCGCGGATCAATGGGATAGCGCAGAATGAACAGGAATTGTCACAGCCTTCGGCGATTTTCAGGTAGGCGAAATGACGCGGTATCATTAGCTGGCGAATAGTTTCCAGATCGGGACAAATATTTTGGCTACCGGTCAGAAATCGAATCACCTCACTTTGCGATTCGACGCCGAATAAGCCGTCAATCTCGGGAATTTCAGCCTTGATTTGCGCATAGTAACGCTGGGAGAGGCAACCCATCACGACCACTTTTTTGACGCCTGTTTTTTTGAGTCGCAGGGTTTCCAGAATCGTTTCAATAGATTCTTCTTTAGCCGGTTGAATGAAACCGCAAGTATTGATAATAACGGCATCCGCTTCCGCCGGATCGGCTTTGAATTCCATTCCAGCCTGCATTAGACCGCCTTTTAGAATTTCGGAATCTACGGTATTCTTCGGGCAACCGAGAGAGATAATGGCAAAAGACCGAACAGCTGGTATTAGAGACATTAATGAGCTAATTTTCTGCTAAAGAAAAGTATCCAAGAGAATTTTATGAGTTTTTATAGGCATTTAAGGATGATACTGTGATCAATTTTAATCTATTCATTCAATGTTTAATAGATCGCGGATATACTGATTCGGATCAAACTCTACTAAGTCGGTTAATTTTTCACCAACGCCCAGGAAGCGAATCGGAATATTCAATTCGCGATGGATGGCAAGAGCAATTCCGCCTTTGGCAGTGCCATCCAATTTGGTCAGGATTAGCCCAGTTATCCCAATGGCTTTCTGGAATTCTCGCGCTTGCAATATTCCGTTCTGCCCGACGGTGGCATCCAGTACCAGCCAGACTTCGTGCGGGGCATCGGGAATTACCTTACCAATGACGCGCTTGACCTTGGCTAATTCTTCCATAAGGTTGGACTTTGTGTGTAAGCGACCGGCAGTATCAATCAGGAGAATATCGGCATTGCGTGCTTGAGCGGCGCGAGCGGCATCGAAAGCAATGGCTGAAGGGTCTTTGCCCTGTGGGTTACCTATGAACTCTACACCGCTTCTTTCAGCCCAGATTCGCAACTGTTCATAAGCCGCCGCTCGGAAAGTGTCGGCGGCACAAATCAATACGCGCTGACCTTCGCTCGCATATTTTGCGGCCAATTTGCCGATTGTGGTAGTTTTGCCGGTGCCATTGACTCCAACGATTAAAATTACAGTCGGTTTGTGAAAATTCGTTTTCGTCGCTACGGCAGGCTGAATTAAGGCACTCAACTCATTCTGCAGGATTTCATTCAAGCGGGCCGCTTCTTTGCGATCAACTTTGCGCAGGCGTTCGATTAATGTTTCGGTTAATTCTACTCCAAGGTCGGTTTGGATTAGAGCTTCTTCGATTTCCTCCAGCGTTTTTTCATCAAGCCGGAAAAACCGCCCTAATAGAGGTAGGCGACTGGCTAGAAAACGGCCAGTTTTATTTAAACCAAAATTAATCATTTTTAGAAAGGTTGGCTTTCTTCTCGCGGCTAGCGATTATTATTTGCCGAGAATATTCATAAATATATTGAACCAGAGACAGTGCCATAAAAATTATGGAAACAATCATCAACGGCTTAGCCGATGAGCCGAAAAAATTGGGATAGATGAAAGCCAGCACGGTGATTACAGTAAAAACAACTGAGACTTTTCCCAGTTTATTTGACTGTGGGGAAACCTTGCTATTATTCAACATATAAATTCCAAATACCGAAATAAGGAAATAACGAACGAGCATTATGGTAAAATAGAAAGTCGGGATACGTTCCTTGACTGTTAAGAACAGCATAACGCTCATAATCACGACGCTATCGGCAAATGGATCGAGAATCTTGCCAAGCACAGTGATTTCATTACTGGAGCGCGCTAACCAGCCGTCCAACATATCGGACAAAATCGCGATCAGGATGAAAATAAGAGCGGTCTTGCTGTCATTATTGCGCAGGGAATAGACAATCGGTGCCGCTAAAAATGCTCGAACTAAAGAAATGATATTGGAGATAGTTACGGTTTTACGGGCAGGGATGGCGTCGTACTTGGAGGTAATGTTACGTTTGACCTGAAGAGTGTGTTTAATTGGATTTTTACTCATTGCTGTTCCTTTGATAGGACTTTTCCAATAAATTCAATCCTACCTTGTGAATTATAGAAAAATTTTGATCCAGTATTTTCCATTCGCCTTCAAATATCACAGAACCTTTATCAAAAATTAATATATTGTGGCATAATTTACGAAGGAGACGGTAGTCGTGCGAAATAATCATAAATTCTTTTTGCGAATCGTATTCTGGGAGAATGTTTTCAAATTTCGTCCGGCTGGACGGGCTAAGAGCAATCGTCGGTTCGTCGAAAATCGTTAATTGGGGCGCAAGCGTAATACCCAAAGCAATAGTAGCCAATCGCAGTTCACCGCTACTCAATTCATAACCGTAGCGTTCGCGAATGAGGTTATAATCCAATCCTAATTTTTGAAGGTTATCGGCGAATTTAGCCGTCAATTCAGCCGGGTCGTTCCAGCTCTTGAGAATTTTCTGCAAGGCATTGCCGATCGTTATTCCGAGGAAAATTTGCTCTGGAAATTGCGGCAGATAAAGGATGCGCGGTTTAGTTTTACTGCTGGATAAATTTGGCTCGGGTGCTTCGATTTGAAAAAATCCCTTCGTGGGAGTTAATAAACCGCCCAGGATTTTGCCGAAAGTGCTTTTACCGGAACCGGTCAGACCGTAAACACCAAGAGGATAATTCAGAGGGCAAGTCAATTCGGGAATAGATAAACGGAAGTTCGGATTTTGTGGATATTGGAATTCGAGGTTCTGGCAGATTAGGTAATTCATTTAATTGTAAAAATAGGATTATTTATTCGAACTCGTCCGGAGTAAATAGCCAGGTAATAGCTCAATTATGTAATCGGCGAAAGCGATTTCATAATCTTCTTGAGAAATCCAGATGACGCTGAGTCCAGCGACGATTAACCGGCGAATATTTTCATAAAGTTCAAAACGAGTCGGCAAGTCGAGAAAAGCGGTGGTTTCATCAAAAATCAGAACTTGCGGTTTGCTTACTAACCAATCAGCGATGGCCAGTTTCTGCTTTTCACCACCGGATAGTTCATGCGGTGAATTCTCACGGCGCGGCCATAGATTGACACTCTCCAAAGCAAGTTGCACGGCCTTCCGGACGATAGCGGGACTGGCACCGCGATTTTCCAAATTAAAGGCAACTTCTCGTTCAATATTGAAGTGGACAAACTGGTCATCCGGGTTTTGGAAAATATAGCCGACTTCTAATGAATTATTGAGACCATTATCATTTTCAAATCGGATTGAGCCTTTATCCGGCTTGAGTAAACCGGCGATTAATTTAGCCAGGGTAGTTTTACCAGTGCCGCAGTCACCAGTCAAAACTGCCCAGCAATTTAGGGGAATTGTCAGGTCGAGATTTTTGAAAACAGGTTGGTTTCCGTGGTAGGAAAAATCTATTCCGTCAAGTCGAAGTTTCATTCCGACTCCAGGATTTCTTGGACGGTTCGGGATGAAGCGCCCATATTTTTTAGAATCACCTGGCGGGCAGATTGGGCGGCTTTCTGGTAATCGTCCGGTTTAGTTATTAGATGTTTGATGGTTGAATAAATACCCGGTTCATCAAGGCAGACCAGTCCGCCACCGGACTGCACCAATAATTCGGCTTCCTGGGAATTATGATACGATGGTCCAAAGAGCACCGGCAAACCGGCTACCGCTGGCTCCATAACGTTATGAATTGAGCCCCGGAAACTACCGCCAACGAAAGCCAGATTCGCCTGGTGATAAAGTTCAGCCAGGATACCGATACGATCAATAAGCACAACCCGTACATTGGCAGGCATGCCCTTCAATTGTGAATAACGGACTGTCTCAATATTATGCGTCTGAAATTCATCCTCCAGCATTTCCAAAGCATAGTCATTGGGTTCATGCGGCGTTAAGATAATTTTAAAATCAGGAAAATTCTTCAGACATTGGTAGAGAGCTGGTAGAAGCGGACGGGCATCCTGAGGCCAAATGCTACCACCAATGAAAACAAATCCATCGTTAAAAACTCGCGTAACCATTTTATTAGCGAGTAATTTGGAGCGCTCGATAACTTGATCATAGCGAGTGTCACCGAGGTTCAATACGGTAATCTTGACTGAGCCGATTAGCTTCAGCACCGATTGTTTATGTTCTTCTGAAATGGCATAAATATAATCCAGCGAACGGTAAAGGTCAGCGAAAAAATGCCGAATGATCGGCTTTAGTTTGGAACTATCTGGACGAATTCGTGCTGAAATCAGATAAGTTTTTATTTTATATCGGTTAGCATGGAAAATGAGATTCGGCCACAATTCGTAAGTCACAAAAATAATTTTAGTCGGTCGTAATTTCTGTAAAAAGCGGCGGGTTTGTAAGAAAGTATCAATTGGAAGGTAAGTAAATAAATCAACTTCTGGCATTCGTTCGGCATTTTTGAATCCACTGGGCGAGGTGAAACTGGCTACCAGCAAAATATCCGGACGCAGGGTTTTCAAGCCGCGGATCACCGGTTTGGCTTGCTCAAATTCACCTAAGGATGCCGAGTGGACTAAATAGACTGTACGTTTAGGCAATTCTTCCCGGAATTTCTGTAAGTTTAGCCAGAGAGTCTGACGTCCTTTCAGTCCTTCTTTAATTTTGGAATTAAAATGTGATAGAATCATCAATCCAGAATAGGCAATGGGCATAACAATAGCATTATAAATTACCAGCCAGAATATAGTCAAGACTCGGCTCCTATTATTTTTACCAGGGCATCGTAAACCTGCGCATCGGTGATTTGATTAAAACATAATTGCCGTTGGCGGCGATAGCAACGCCGATCACCTTTTTGAGAACAAGGACGACAAAATAGTTGAGCTTCCAGGACAATACTTTTTGGTGCGTAACAGCCGGCGCCGGTTTCCCGCGCGGTCGGCCCCAGAATTAATATCACTGGTTTTCCCAGGGCCTCCGCCGCATAGGTCAAGCCGGTATCATTACCGATTACCGCCCGGCTGAGACCAATCAGCGCCAGAGATTCGCTTAAGGTGGTTTCGCCTGCTAAACGAACACTCTTACCAGGAACTAAATAATCAAGCTGTTGCAGGTGAATATCAGCTTTTCCACCAAGCCAGAGTACCGGCATCTGTAGATCGGTGTTGATTCGGCGCGCCACATTGATATATTTTTCGAGAGGAAATAGTTTATTTGGCCAATTTGCAATGGGCAAAATGATAATGAACGGCTCGGAAATTTCATATTTAACAAGAATATCCTGCGCTTTGGTAACTGCTTCCGGCTCGAGAAAAATTTCCGGCTTAGCGGTCGGCGGATAGTTAATCCCAAGAGGCTGTAAAACTTTATAGTATTCTTTCAAAAGACGGAAATCATGCGGGAAAAAATTCAGCCAGAAGTAGAAAAGCAGAAAACGTCTCAGGTAAGGTTTTTGATAACGCAGAAGAGAAACACGCCGCAAATAGTGAGAAAGAATATGACTGCGGATATTATTGTGCATATCAATCAGTAAATCGTAATCTTGGGCTTTCAATTGGCGGCATAAATCTCGCCAGCCAGCTAATTTTGTCCCCGAATCGTAAGTGATGATATTTGATAGAAAAGGATTATTGGCAACTATTTCAGCGAATTCCATCTTGGTCAGAAAATCAATGCGGGCTAAAGGATATTTCTCCCTTAAACTACGGAAAATTGGAGTGAGAACAACGATGTCACCCATCGAACTCAAGCGCATGATCAGAATAGAATTGGGATTAGTAGTCGTTGTCAATTATTTCTCATAAGCGTGTAGTTAGCCAGATTAATTAGGGCGGATTTATATTGAGAGTCGGGGAAAATAGCAAGTGCCGCAACGGCTTGCTGGATCAACTCCCGGCATTTATTTTCGGCATAAGTAATGCCATTGGTATTGATAATGAGCTCCGTTATTGCGGTTATCTGTTCGGGAGAAGGGCGATTTTTCAACTGCTGGCGAATTCGGTGGCGTTCTTCGGGCGCTAAGGTTTTCAAAGCGTGGATTAACGGCAGAGTAACTAAGTTTTGCTTAATATCCCGCGCTACCGGTTTGCCGGTATGAATAGATGTGCCGGTGCAATCGAAAAGATCGTCTTCGATCTGGAATGCCAATCCGAGACAGCGACCATAATCGAAGAGAGCCTTGGTCTGTTCTTCATTGGCGGCAACCGTGAGAGCGCCCGCCTGACAAGCGGTGGCAAAAAGTGAAGCAGTCTTAGCCCAGATCACTTGATAGTATATTTCCTCATCCATATTGTTGTTCAGGCTTTTTTCCAACTGTAATAATTCACCGGAACTGAGCAATTCGGAAGTTTGAGAAAGTAATTCGAGAACTGTAAAATCCTTTAACCTTAACATATTGCTTAAAGCTCGACTAAAAAGGAAGTCCCCGGCTAATACGGCGATTTTATTCGACCAAATGGCTTTGACGGAAGGCCGACCGCGACGGACTTCCGAATCGTCTATAATATCGTCATGAACCAGAGTAGCAGTATGCAGAATCTCGACGACACTGGCGGCGATGATCGAATGTTCGTTCGATTTACCACAGAGATTGGCGCTCAGCAGAACCAATGCCGGCCGAATATATTTGCCGCTTCCTGATAATATATAACTGCCGATCTGGTTGATTAATTCCACTTCGGAATATAAAGCTTGTCTGAATTCTTTTTGGAACAGATCGAGCTCAGTGGAAATTGGTGCAAATATGTTATTTAAATCTTTAGGCGGCATTATGAACTATCCAGCCAATTCTATTTGATCGGTCTCATTTTGAATTTTCGGGCGACTGGCGATGCGCGAAATCCAGATGCTGATTTCGTATAGAAATAATAAAGGGAGGGTCATAAAAATCATACTAACTGGATCGGGTGGAGTAATAATAGCGGCAATAACCATTAAAATAATGATGGCATAACGCCACGATTTGCGCAGAAATTGCGGCGTGATTAGCCCGATTTTGGTAAGGATGAAAGACAAAACTGGCATCTGGAAAATCAATCCAGTTGCGAGTATCAACTGCAGGACGAATTTCGTATAATATTCGATCGAAATGTTGCGTTCGACACCAGCTACACCAATCCCAATCAGAAATTTGAGAGCTATCGGAATTAGAACAAAAAAGGCAAAAATTGCGCCCAATAGAAAGAATACGGTTACTCCAATTATTAATCCCGGGCCCCAACGTTTTTCATTTTGCAGAAGACCTGGTGAGATAAACGCCCAGAATTGATAGGCAACTATCGGTAGAGCAATTACCAAACCGAGTAGAAAGGCAACCTTGAATTTCAGCATCAATAAGCCCTGAATTTTGAGAACCTGAATAGTCATCTCGGAGCCAACTTGCCGCGCCGGACGCATCAAAATGTCAATTGCTTGATCAGAAAATAGGAAAGCCCCTACGGTGCCTAATACTAGTGCAATCAAAATTTTGATGATCCGCCAACGCAGTTCTTCGAGGTGATCCAGAAACCCCATTTCTTTTTCGGCATTGGTAGAATTGATTCGCGCCATTGTTAATGGTAAACTTAATAAATACTCATAATTTTTTTCAAATGCGGTGTAAATATAAATATCCTACACGTGAAAGTCATAGATTATTACTAATCCTCATATAATAGAGAATGTCTATTTTATCGGTAAAATTAGCAGGGTTCGAGAGATTTGTATTTATTTATTATCAAATTATGGGTGAAGTATCTAATTGTTATTTTTATAAATAAAATATTTTTCTTTGAATTAACCTAAAATTGTGTAGTCAGCACGTACTTAAGGAGGTCGTGCTTCAGCTGAATTGTTTAACGAATCCGTCGTAGTTGTTTATAATCAGACGACGACCATATTTCTGGATATAACCTTTACGTTGTAGTAGAGTCAACATTCGTGAAACAGTTTCGCGGGAAGTACCAGCCATATTAGCAATATCCTGCTGATAGGGCAGGTTTTCTATTATGACCTTTCCCTGTTTGATAACGCCCAGATCTTCCGCTAAGCGCAGGAGGCACATTGCAATTCGGTTCTCAGCATCACTTAGCGAGAGACCCTCAATTTGCTGATCGCTACGGCGCAGACGCGTAGCCATTTCCTGGAGTAAAGCGATGGCTATCTGTGGATGTTTTTCCAGCAAATCCAAAAAATCGCCCCGTTTTAGAATTAAAACTGCGGTGTCTTCCAGCGCGACAACATTAGCTGACCGATTTTCGCCATCCAGAATTGACATTTCACCGAAAAAATCACCTTCACCGAGGATCGAAAGAATTACCTCACGGCCATCCTCACCCATTCTAGTAATTTTGACACTTCCTTTACTGAGAATAAAGAGCGTATCACCGAATTCCTCTTCCATCAGGATAATGTTGCCTTTTTTATATGCCCGCTTTTGCATAAGGTTATAGATTTGCTGGATAATATCATCCTTAAGATCGGCAAATAATGGAATATTTTTTAATATATCTATTTCCATATCACTACTCTCATATATAAAGCGCTAAGAAAATAGGTTCACTCCGGCAAAAAACCAAGAAAAACTTTTCAACAATTTTCGATGAAATAAGTAATCACGTATTTTCGTTGGCTGATTTTTTCTCGCATTTGGGTTTAATATACTTTTCCAGCACTTCAGGAACGATTTCCATAAGCTTGTCAACGCCTGATACTTTCTCTTTCAGTCGGTGAATTTTAACCTCACCCTTCTGGATTGTAATGACTGCAAGCGGTTCGATCAAAGCGCCGCCTCCTAAGCCGGTGCCCTCAGTCTTCTTTTTTTGTTCTTCTGGATTACCGCTACTGCCCACCATAAAACCGAGAGAAATTTTCGTAATAGGGATTACCATCGTATCTCCAGTTTCGATTGGTTTCCCAATTACTGTTTCAGAAGCTACAATTTCACGTAAACGACTTAACAGGGTGTCTACTAAACCTTCCAGCATAATTTACCTCCGTTTTTTATTTTTCATTTTTCTCAAAAAATTCACTATAAAAATAAGTATAGGAATTGTTTTTATCAATCTAATCGATGCCCGGAATTCGACTTTACCGGTGAATTTTTTGGCGACAAAATCTGGGACGATATGCACTGATTGGAAATCTTTCACTGTTTCTCGAATCGTGTAATAAGCGCCCATTAAAAGACCGGTATATGCCGGATTTCCCAAACCGACGGTAAGATTTGCGCTTAATGTCTCAATATGGACCAACTTAAAAAATCGTAGTGTCAGTGCTTTCCCAAACTCAATCCAGTCAAATATTGAGAATTTAGACCGCCTGGTTCGGGGCTTTTTAGGAATCTCTGGTTTGGGTTCGGGTGATTTTTTCTTGGCTAGTGAGGGGGCTTTTTTTTGCCCAACCTTGAAATGCAAGCCGAGGATACCAATACGAAAATTTACCTCGGGCGTTTCCATCACAACTATAATGCTACTCAATTTACCGGCTAACTGAACTTTCAGCGTGCCAGTTTTAGTTTGTTCGCTGAAATTCCCAAAAATACTCAGCCAGGTTTTCGAAAATAGAGTTACAAAAAGGAGGAAAATCAAAATAAAAAATAAGACGAGAAGTATTTTTAGAATAATCATCATTCGTTTCGGAGGTTTTTTATTTGAAAATGAGCTTCAATATAAATAAATTTGCCTACTTTTTGGTAATCTTTGTGAAAGGAGTTTAATGAAAAAGAATGCGTCTGTTTTAAAACGAACTCGTCAGGCTCAAAAAGCCGCCTTAAGAAATCGGCACTATGTCTCAATGATGAAAACCTCGATTAAAAAGGTTAAAAATACTAAAACTAAGGCTGAAGCTGAACCCCTTTTCAAAGCCGCAGTGGCACTGATAGACAAGGTCGCTCGGAAAGGTATTATCCATAAGAATAATGCCGCTCACCGTAAATCGGCACTGGCTGAGTATTTAGCTAATCTGTCCTGAACGTCAGTAGTATAATTATTGCCCTCTTTAATTTTCCAAGCGGTAATTCGGGGCTTCTTTACTGATTTTAACATTATGTGGATGGCTTTCCTGAATGGATGCCTGCGTGACACGAATAAAACATCCCCGTTTCTGTAATTCATTTATTGTTGCAGTGCCGCAATAACCCATTGCTGAACGCAGACCGCCGATTAGTTGATGAATTGTATCCGCTAAAGAGCCTTTATATGGTACAATGCCTTCAATGCCTTCCGGAACTAACTTGCTGGTTTCTTCACCCTCCTGAAAATATCGGTCGCTACTGCCATGAGTCATCGCCGCAATAGATCCCATACCGCGGTAAGATTTATAAACACGACCTTCGTATAATACCGTTTCACCTGGACTTTCGTCCAAACCGGCTAAAAGTGAACCAAGCATAACGGTACTGGCTCCTGCCGCTAAGGCTTTGGCAATATCGCCCGAGTAACGAATCCCACCATCCGCGATGATCGGAATCCCGCTTTTCATCGCAACTTCGGCGCAATCCAAAATGGCTGTCAATTGTGGAATTCCCACCCCGGCGATCACCCGCGTTGTGCAAATGGCACCGGGACCAATGCCGACTTTAACCGCATCGGCTCCGGCGTCTATTAAGGCTTTGGTAGCGGCCGCAGTCGCGACATTGCCGGCAATTACGTCTACCTGGGGAAAGCGGCGTTTCAACTCGCGTACACTTTTGATGACATTGGCAGAATGTCCGTGAGCAGTGTCGATCACCAGCACATCAATTTGTTCATTGACTAATTTTTCGGAACGTAAAAGGTAATCGGAACCGACACCAACTGCGGCTCCGACCCGCAGACGCCCAAATTCATCCTTGGCGGCATTCGGAAAACGTTTCTTCTTCAGAATATCTTTAACCGTTATTAATCCTTTAAGCCGTCCTTTATCGTCCACAATTAAGAGCTTCTCAATGCGGTGACGCTGAAGAATTTCTTCGGCTTCTTCGAGTGTCGTGCCTTCCGGTGCGGTAACTAAATTCTCCTTAGTCATTCTTTCCGAAATGCGCAGATCAAGGTTGGTCTCGAAACGAATGTCACGGTTGGTCAGAATACCTTTTAATTGACCGTTATCTACCACCGGAATCCCCGAAATTGAATAACGGTTCATTAGATTTAGAGCATCCCGAATTGTACTATCGGAGGATAGTGTGATTGGTTTGACAATCATACCGCTTTCACTGCGTTTCACCTTGTCAACTTCGGCTACTTGTTGTTCGATACTCATATTTTTATGAAGAATACCGATCCCGCCTTCGCGAGCAATGGCGATAGCCATTTTCCCTTCCGTCACAGTATCCATAGCGGCACTAAGTATTGGTATGTTTAATTGAATTTTTTTGGTCAGCTTGGCGTCGAGACTGACCTCTTTCGGCAGTACGTTTGATTCAGATGGTATTAGAAGAACATCATCGAAGGTTAAGCCTTCGCGTGCGATTTTTTCATTCATAGACAACCTCATATATTTTGGTATAAATATATCGATAACAATGGCTTCCGGTGTATCGTAACCGGGGAATAATTAATAGGTAAGACTTCCGGTATAATTCCCATTCGACTAAGCTTGTCGAATTCGGTATCAACGCCGTAAATAGCTTTTTCTGGACTAAAAGCCGATGAAACAACCTGGCAGGAGCATTTTTGTTTCCGGCCTTTATTCTTGGCGCTTTTGAGAAATTGAATTGTTTTGCCTACCATTAAGTAAACTACAAAAAAATAAGAAATTTTCATAGTGTTAGAAAATTAATTTTACGAAAATATTTAAACAATATTTTACCCGAAGCCGATCACTTTAAAACTCCCTAACTGATAACTTGACTATAAAATTGATTTAATGTATATTGCATTGTAATAAAAGAGGTAAGCGATGCAATCCATGAAAAAAATATTTCTGATCTGGATGTTTAGCACAATCGCATTTGCCCAGCAAGCCGTCGAGGTTTCGGATATAATAATTTCCGATCTGGACAATAACTTAATTGAAATTAGGGTCGAGGTAAAAAATACTTCGATGAAATCCATTAGCGAATTAGCTGGATTTATAGATATTTACGATAAATACGGCAACATTATTGAAAAACAGGAAATTGTGATTGTGCTGAATAGCGATATCCCGCTTAAACCACAAAATACTGCTTCGGGCAGTATAATTATTACCCAGCGTCCGAATATGTCCGGGCAGGTGAATTTTCGCATCACCAATTTACGCTATTTCGGTGAACCGAATGTTTATCTAATTTGTCCGGTTTGTGGAGAACTCATTCCCAAAGATTGATCCCCTGAACACCCCGGCAAACGGCTCTCCGTAACTCAATAATCATTTTTACCGGCATTTGCCAAAATACGTTAGGACATTCCCAATTTATTTTTTACTCCATTATAGTTTGATAAAAAATCGTTGTGAATTCTCATACCATTTTTAAATAGGAGGCAGTAAATTTATTTATGAATTTGGATGCACTACGGGAAAAGGCTAAGGAACTCCGCCGTCAAATAGAGACTGCTAATTACAATTACTACGTTCTTGATAATCCCACAATTAGCGATGCTGAATATGATCGCCTAATGCGTGAACTAGAACAGTTAGAGGCGGCTTATCCGGAATTGAGAACGCCGGATTCTCCCACTCAACGCGTCGGCGCCCAACCTTTAGACGAGTTCAAAACCGTTACCCATCGCGTTCCTATGCTCAGTCTGGACAATGCAATGGACGAGGGCGAAATCCGCGATTTTGCAATTCGGGTGCAAAAAAGTTTGCCGGGTGAGACCGTCCAGTTCGTATGCGAACCAAAAATTGACGGTTTGGCAGTCGAACTCGTTTATGAGAATGGTGTTTTCATTTCGGGTTCTACTCGTGGAGACGGTATAACCGGCGAAGATATTACCCAAAATCTACTAACGATCCGCAGTATTCCGCTCAGATTAATGCCGAATTTGCCGATTCCGACTCTACTGGAAGTGCGCGGCGAAGTTTATATGGATAAAGCTGATTTTCAGCGTCTGAACGAACAACAATTGAAGGAAGGAAAACCGCTATTTGCTAATCCCCGCAATTCGGCGGCTGGCTCGGTAAGACAACTCGATCCGCAGATCACCGCTAAACGCCCATTGAAAATATTCTGTTACGGACTGGGATCTTTAGAAGGCTATTTTTTTCAAACCCATCATGAATTTCTGGAAGCTTTACTCAAATGGGGCTTTCGGGTCAATCCGTTAATTGAAATAGCTAAAGAAGTCGAGGCGCTTATAGCGTATTATCATAAAATTGAATCCATCCGCGACTCGATGCCTTATGACATTGATGGTGTCGTATATAAAGTTGATTCTCTAACTCAGCAGGCTAAACTCGGAATAAAATCACGCAGTCCTCGCTGGGCTATTGCCGGAAAATTTAAAGCTCAGCAGGAAGTAACTCAGATAATTGACATCGAAGCCAGCGTCGGACGGACGGGTGCCATTACGCCGGTAGCCCATTTAAAGCCGGTGCAAATTGGCGGCGTAACCGTATCCCATGCAACTCTTCATAATCAGGATGAAATTGACCGCAAGGATATTCGCATTGGTGATTGGGTCGTAGTTCAGCGGGCAGGCGATGTCATTCCGCAAGTGGTTAAAGTCATCACTGAGCGACGGACCGGCAACGAAAAGCGTTATTCGATTCCAGCCAATTGCCCGGTCTGCGGAACGCCGGTTGTACGCGAGGAGGATGAAGCTAAACACCGTTGTCCAAATATTAATTGTCCGGCTCAGATCAAAGCCAGCATCGAACATTTTGCTAGCAAACGGGCTATGAATATTGAAGGCCTTGGCGAGAAATTGATTGAACAATTGGTTGATAGCGGTTTAATAAAAAATGTTGCCGACATTTATTCTCTGCGAAAAGAACAATTATTGACCCTGGAACGGATGGGCGAAAAATCTGCCCAAAATTTACTGGATGCCATCACCGCCAGCCAAAATGTTAGTCTGGCGCGCTTCATCTATGCACTCGGCATTCGGAACGTTGGCGAACATATGGCCAAAGTGCTGGCAAAAGCATTTGGTAGCCTCGAACGCCTCAGTCAGGCTTCTGAAGAAGAATTAATGGCAATCGAAGGCGTTGGACCAATCGTCGCCCGGAGCGTCCGCAATTTTTTCAATGCGGAATCCAACCGTCAAACAATTGAGAAATTATTAAGCAGTGGTATTCGGATCAGTAGCGAACAGGATTACAAACAAAAAGAAGAAATTGCCGGAAAGACTTTCGTTTTCACCGGCACGCTGACCAATTTTACCCGCGAAGAAGCCCAAGCACTCGTAGAAAAATACGGTGGCAAATCTGCCTCCTCCGTCAGTAAAAAAACCGACTACGTAGTCGTCGGCGAAAATGCCGGCTCGAAAGCCGAAACCGCCCGGCAACTGGGCGTCAAAATTCTCAACGAAGCGGAATTTTTAGAATTAATTAGCTATAATTAGAATGAGATTTAGTATTTATCTGCAGGAATGTAGAATCCACTTTTCTGGAAAGAAATCAGGATGTCTGAATAAATAGAAAAATGCTATTTCGAGTGACTGTCGCTTTAGTAGTAAAGCCAAAGTAAACGGCTAGTCGGGTTGTATCCATTGGAAAACTTCTAAAGGTTAATTGTTTATTTTCTATGCCGTTTTTCCAGCACATTCATAATATCGTCGAGCGCGACATCTTTCGCTACTAATAGCACAAGCAAATGATATAGTAAGTCGGCAACTTCCTCTGGCAGGCGCATTTCATTACCGGTCACGGCATCAATGACGACTTCGGTGGCTTCTTCGCCAACTTTCTGAGCGATGCGTTCGTCTCCGGCATCGAATAGCTTATTAGTGTAAGAGCCTGGTTTCGGATTATTGCGGCGATCGCGAATAATCTCCTCCAGTTCGAAAATGAACGGCTTCTCGGCTATGTTTTTTTCATTGAAACAGGTATCGGCGCCGGTATGGCAAGTTGGTCCGGTTGGTTTAACTTTGATCAAAAGCGTGTCGCCGTCGCAATCGCTTAGAATCTCCTTGACTTCTAAAAAATTTCCGGACGTTTCGCCTTTCGTCCAGAGTGCCTGCCGACTCCGACTAAAAAAAGTAACCCTGCCGGTCGCCTTTGTTTTTTCATAAGATTCTCGATTCATATAACCCAGCATTAAAACTTTTCCAGTCTTTTCATCCTGAATAATTGCCGGTAACAGGCCATTATTTTTAGTAAAATCAATGTTCATAATCGCACCTCGATACCATTGGATTTAAGGAATTTTTTTAATTCCGGAATGGGGATTTCGCCGAAGTGAAAGACACTAGCCGCTAGCGCCGCATCGGCTTTTCCTATTTTAAACACTTCCCAAAAATGTTCCATTGTGCCCGCCCCGCCAGACGCGATTACCGGAATCGGTAAATTTTCCGCAAGTTCACGCGTAATTTCCAGCGCAAAGCCCCTTTTGGTGCCATCGTGATCCATCGAAGTTAGTAGAATTTCACCAGCGCCGAGCTCGACGACTTGCCGTGCCCAGGCTTGCGTGGTTTGGTTAGTTGGGGTCCTTCCGCCATTAATATATACGAAGTCGCCGTTTTCGGTATGTTTGGTATCAATCGCGATTACGATACATTGACTGCCGAAGCGCCCGGCTAATTTTTCGATCATTTCCGGGTGATTGACCGCCGCGGTATTGATTGAAATTTTGTCGGCGCCGGCGTCCAGCAGGCGAGCGACGTCATCGGCGTTGCGTACTCCGCCGCCAACGGTAAACGGAATGTTCAAATGTTTCGCAATTTCGCGCACCAATTCGACAAATGTTCCGCGTTTTTCGATTGAAGCCGTTATATCAAGAAAAACCAATTCATCGGCGCCTTGCTCGGCATAAGCCGCACCGAGTTCCACCGGATCCCCGGCGCGCCGAATATTGATAAAATTTACGCCTTTGACTGTCTGCCCGTCCTTGACGTCGAGACAGGGAATAATGCGTTTAGCTAACATAAAAATCCTTTCAATTCACTCAATTTTAGGCGACCTTCATAAAGCGCTTTGCCAATAATAACGCCGTCAATTCCATCATCTTGTAACTGATAAATATCGTCAATTCGGCTAATCCCACCGCTGGCAATCAAGTAAAGATCGGGAAATTTTTGTTTGATTTCTCGATATAATTCAAAAGCCGGTCCAGTCAACATTCCATCGCGTGCGACTTCGGTGCAAATCGTTTGTTGGATGCCTTTTTCCTGAAAATTCTGTAAAAATTCCATTATTTCCAGTGAGGCTTTTTCTTGCCAACCGTGGATGGCAATTTTTCGATCGATAACGTCAGCGCCGAGAATGATTTTTTCGCCGCCGAATATTTTCAACCATTCTTCCACTAAATCAGGTGCGGAGATTGCGATGCTTCCGGCAGTAATTTGCCGTGCGCCGCTCTCGAAAGCAATCCGCACATCCGTCTCGCTCCGAATCCCGCCACCGAAATCAATTTGCAAAGGCGTCCCCGTCGCAATCTTTTCCAGTACTTCCCAGTTAACTACTCGCTTCTGGCGCGCGCCGTCCAGATCTACCAGATGTAAACGCTTGATACCGGCATCGGCGAATTGTCGAGCAATTTCCAATGGGTTCTCGTTATAAATTTTTTGAGTATTGAAATCGCCGCGGCTAAGGCGCACGCACTTGCCATTTATAATATCAATTGCGGGTATGATTGTAATCATAGTTTAATGAAATTTCGCAGGATTTGCTCACCAACTTTACCGCTTTTCTCTGGATGAAACTGCACTGCGAAGAAATTGTCCTTCTGCATAGCGGCTGAATAGGGAATGATATACTCGGTCTGTGCAACGGTATGTTCACTCAATTCGGCATAATAACTATGAACAAAGTAAACGTAGGAATTTTCAGCAACATCGCGAAAAAGATCACCTTTTAAATCGAAAAGTGTATTCCAACCAACCTGAGGCACTTTGGCGAGCGGTGGAAATTTCCTTACAGCCACATCGAAAATCCCGAAACATTGAGTAGCATTCTCTTCTGAATCTCGGCACATCAACTGCAGACCGAGACAAATACCCAGGGTCGGTTTCTGCAACCGTGGCAATATCTCGAAAATACCATTCGCCTTGATAGATTCCATTGCGGAAGAGGCTTCACCAACCCCAGGGAAAATGACTTTATCCGCGGCTTGAATCACGGCCGGGTCGGAACTGACAACGGCTTTGACATTTAGACGCTGAAGTGCCAGTCTTACCGAGTGAATGTTTCCGGAATTATAGCCAATTATGACCACTTTCATAATTTGCCTTTGCTACTCGGAATCTGGTCGCAGGTTGGATCGCGACGAATAGCCATTTTCACTGCCCGACCGACGGCTTTGAAAACTGCTTCGATTTTATGATGTTCATTTTCACCGGTGGCTTTAATATGCAGAGTGCAGGCGGCCGAATCGGCAAAGGACTTGAAAAAGTGACGGAATAATTCAGTGGGCATTTTTCCGATATATTCCCTTTTGAAGTCACATTCCCAGACGAATTCACGTCGTCCGGAAAAATCCAGTGCCACCTGCGCCAGTGACTCGTCCATCGGCAGAATAAAACCGTAACGTTCGATTCCTTTCTTATCACCGAGGGCTTTTAGCAAACCTTCGCCGAGAACAAGAGCGACGTCCTCGACCGTATGATGTTCATCAACTGCGAGATCGCCTCTGGCAGTCAAATCAAGATCGCAACCCGAATGCGTAGCGAATAGATTCAGCATATGATCAAGAAAACCAATACCGGTGTCTATTCGATTTGCACCTTTGCCATTCAGATTAATTACCAGGCGGATGTCAGTTTCGTTGGTTTTGCGGGTGACGGTGGCTGTGTGACTAATATTGCTTAAATAATTATAAATTTCCGACCAATTTTTAGCCTTAAAATCAGCTGAAATGGATTCGTTGCTTCCCAGGTAAATCGCCTTGGCGCCGAGATTTCGCGCCAGTTGTACGTCGGTCTCCCGGTCGCCGATTACAAAGGAATTTTCCAGATCGTAATCGCCTTTAGTGTATTTTGTCAACATGTCAATACCAGGTTTGCGCGTCGGGGTATTATCGTTCGGAAGGCTACGATCAATCAAAATCTCAGCGAATACTACGCCTTCGCCGGCCAGAATTTGTAACATTTTATTGTGAGCTGGCCAGAAATCTTTTTCTGGAAATAAATCCGTTCCGAGTCCATCCTGGTTGGTAACCATTACCAGTTGGTAATCAAATTGGGTGGCGATTTTGTTCATATTTGTGATGGCGCCCGGAAGGAATTCGAGTTTCTCCAGTGAATCCACCTGTTCATCCGGTGGTTCGATAATCAATGTCCCGTCGCGGTCAATAAAAAGTACTTTTTTCAACTTGCAAAATCCTTGAGTTTAGCAATTAAAATATCATTTTCGTTAGGAGTACCGATGGTAATTCGCAGGCAATTTTCACAATGCCAGGCTTGCGAGCGGTCACGCACGATGATTTTTTGATTAATTAAATATTGAAACACGCTACGCGCATCCCGAAATTTCACCAGCAGAAAATTAGCGTCGGAAGGGTAAACCTTTTCAACTATCGGCAATTCTTTGAGTGAATCGGCAAGCCGTTCGCGCTCGGTGCGAAGTTCGGTAACCATCCGATCCTTTTCCGCAGATCGTTCTAAAGCCGACAACGCCAGCTCCTGGGTCAAGCCGTTGACATTATAGGGATATTTGAGTCGCGACAGCCAATCAATAATCTGAGGATCGGCGAAAGCCATCCCGAGTCGGAGATTCGCCAAGCCCCAGGCTTTCGAAAAAGTTTGCATAATTACCAGATTATTGAACTCCTTCAGTCTTGGCAGAAAGCTTTTTTGGGGTGCGAAGTCTATGTAGGCTTCGTCAATTATGACGATTCCCTTGAATTTCTCCAGCAAATTGACAACATCCGCTGGATTAAGGCAATTACCAGTCGGATTGTTCGGCGAACAGAGAAAAATCAGCTTGACGCCCGCAATTTGCTCAAAAATTTGCGGTAGATTAATCTGAAAGTTCGGAGTTAAAGCAACGGAAACAACACCGACATCATTACTGGCGGCGCTGACGGCATACATACCATAGGTTGGCAGTAGGATCATAATTTTTTCCGTTCCCGGTTGACAGAAAACGCGGATCAATAGATCAATGACTTCGTCACTGCCGTTGCCCAGAAAAACTTGTTCCGGGTTAACATTTTTAAGGGCGGCAATTTCCTGTTTTAGGCGTTTTTGATGCGGATCGGGATAGCGATTGAATTTTTGTGGGATTACGCTACCGAGAGAATTTTCATTGGCGTCGAGAAATATGCCGATCGCGCCGCTATAATCGTCGCGGGCGGTTGCATAAGGCTGGAGGTTAATGATATTGCGCCGCGCCAGTTTTTCCAGATCAACCACGTCCAGCTCCTTTTTCAATCGCTTCCAGGCGAATTCGGACTGCGTTGCGATGCGCCTGCAACTTTTCAGTGGTAGCCATACAATCAATAGCCGGAGCGATGGCTTTTAGCCCGGCAGGCGAAATCTGCTGAAAAGTGATTTTCTTGACAAAGCTGTCCACCGAAATTCCGCTATAATTGCGAGCGTAACCGTTAGTAGGCAAGGTATGATTAGTACCGGAAGCATAATCGCCGGCTGATTCGGGAGTAAAATCACCCAGAAAAACCGAACCGGCGTTAATGACTTTATCCGCCCACTGCTCGGGATTTTGGGTTTGAAGAATAAGATGTTCCGGTGCATAACAATTGATGAATTCTAATGCTTCATCCAGATTATTGACCAAAATCAGGCGACTACTTTCCAGTGATTTTTCGATGATAGTGCGGCGCGGCAATTCCGCCAGCTGTTGCTTGACCGCCGTGATAACTTGCGGAATTAATTCTTCGTTATCGGTTACACAAATGACCTGACTATCGGCGCCATGTTCGGCTTGCGAAAGCAAATCAGCCGCCACGAAATCCGGATTAGCGAACCGGTCGGCTACGACCGCCACTTCCGAAGGCCCAGCTGGCATATCAATCGCTACGCCCTGAGCGCTGACGATTTGCTTGGCGATTGTCACGTATTGATTGCCTGGTCCGAAGATTTTGGCGACACGCGGTACGCTCTGAGTTCCGTAAGCCATCGCCGCGATTGCCTGAGCTCCGCCGATCTTGAAAATTCGCTCGATGCCCAAAATTTGGGCTGTGTAAAGAATCACCGGATGAATGCGACCGTCTTTATTGGGCGGTGTGCACAAAATAATTTCGGGACAACCAGCCAGCCGCGCCGGAATACCTAGCATCAGCACCGTCGAAAAGAGCGGCGCCGATCCACCGGGAATATACAATCCGACACTTTCGATCGGCACACTTTTACGCCAGCAGATAACGCCAGGAGTAGTCTCAACCTTTTCAATTCCTTCAAACTGAGAGGAATGAAATTTGGTAATATTAGCACGCGCAATCTCGATGGCTTTCCGGAGGTCATCATCTACTTCATTCGGGACAGATGCCAATTCATCGCGCAGGATCTCGATTTCTTTCAAACGCACATTATCGTATTTCCAGGAAAATTGCCGGAGGGCGTCATCGCCGTCGGTTTTAACCGCTTCTATAATTTCAATCACTAAATTTCGTAAGATTTTATTATCAATCGCTGGTCGGCGAATTAACTCTGGCCAGGAAGTTCTTTGAGGATATTTTATAACTTTCATAATGGCATCCTACATTATCATTTTTTCGATTGGAATAACCAGAATTCCCTGTGCACCAGCCGCTTTTAAGGCGGAAATACGTTCCCAGAACTGATGTTCCTCGATCACCGAATGGAGCGAACTCCAACCAGGCTCAGCCAGGGGCATAATCGTAGGGCTCTTCATTCCCGGTAAAATGGCGCAGATTTTTTCGATGGCGGAATCTGGGGCATTGAGGAGAATATATTTGCGAGTATGCGCGGCTTGGACAGCCCGGATTCTGAGAAGTAATTGTTCCAGCAAATCGGTTTTTTCCGGACTTAAATTTTCGGAGGCTACCAGTACGGCTTCACTTTTTAAAACTGTCACGACTTCTTTCAGCCCGTTGGTCAGCAGAGTACTACCGGTGCTGACGATGTCGAAAATGGCGGAAGCTAGTCCGATACCGGGCGCGATTTCGACCGACCCACTGATTTCATGAATCTCGGCTTTAAGGTTATTTTCGTTCAGGAATCGCCTCAGAATGTTAGGATATGAAGTGGCGATGCTCAGCCCATTCAAATCCGTCAGCTTTTCGTACTTAAAATCTTTCGGTACGGCGATCGCAAGGCGGCACTTGGCAAAACCCAATCGCTCGACAATTTTCAACGGACGCGCTTTTTCATGATAGACATTTTCCCCAACGATTCCTAAGTCAGCCAGGCCGTCAGCAACACATTCCGGTATATCGTCATCGCGCAGGAAAAGAATTCGCATTGGAAAATTAGACGCTTCGGTCATTAGCCGTGCCGTACTACCATTGCCAACGAAGAGTCCACATTCGCTCAGCAATTTGGTGGTGTGTTCGTTTAACCGTCCTGTTTTTTGAATAGCTAAAGTAATCATAATTGCTCCTGAAAATAAAAAACCCGGTGCACTTACAGAAGGGACCGGGTTGATTAACAATAACTGTAAATAGCTTATCTCATCCCGGTTCCTATTCTGGAATGATGATGGAGACGATGAAATAGCTCAAAATAATTCATAACAAATCTCATAAGTAGATTAAATATAAAAATATCTTATGGAATTGTCAAATAAAATTTCTGGTAGAAGATCTCTTAGATTAAAACTTTTTCGATTTGCTTCACGATATCATTAGTGATGGCTGTGATTGATTTATTGCCATTGATAACGATAAAACCATACATATCTTGCAACTTGAGAAAAACCTTCCGTAAGTACTGCTGGTAAATCAAGAAACTTACCGCCCAGTCGCGCGATAAGCCCATATCCATCCCGGACTCCCAATAGTCCATTGCGTTGGCTTTCTGCCAGCGGCGCTCGATTAGACGGCGTGGAGAGACATTCAGGTAAAAAACCAAGTCAGGAACTAAAGCCACACCGTAAATATTCTGGACCCATTTAAGGTCAGTGCCCCGCACCAGATCGCGCGCCATTAAGGTATAAAAGTAACGGTCGGCGAGAACAATGAAACCCGCGCGTAACGCCGGTATGATGACATTTTCGAGCTGATCCATAAAATCGGTAGCATAAAATAGAGAAAGGGTTGTGGGGCAGAGGGTATTGCCGCGGCGAGCCAACTCCAGTTCCGGACCAACCAATTGCGAGCGAGCCAGTTCGCAGTTCACGACCGCATAGCCTTTGCCTTCCAGCCAGGATTTGATGCGAGCAATCTGAGTCGTGCGACCTGAGCCGTCCGAACCTTCCAAGACGATTAATTTACCACTGAGTCTACTGATGTCACATTTTGGGAGCGGTTCGAGGTAAAAGCTTTTCATTCCAGTTCCCCCTTTTTATACGACGCCAGATCAATTTTCTCGGCAATAATTGCCCGAATTTTCTCCTGTTGGGTCTTAATCGGTTGAGTAGCATCGATCTCGACGAACCCAAATTCTTTACTCATCTGGTCGTATTCGGTACCGATTTTGCCTTGGTAAATTCGGAAGCTTTCATAGACTTCGGGATGCAGATTCAAATCCATACCAGCTTCATAATATTTAATCTTTGGGCGGTTGGAGAGAATGCGCTCAGCCGCAATTTGGGGAGACAATTTAAAGTAAAAAGTAATGTCGGGTATTTTCGCAAAACTATAGAGGTTGCGCAACCAGGCGCTGGAACATCCACGCACCGCATCACGCGCAAACGCAGTGAAAATATAACGGTCAGATAGAGTAATGAAGCCAGTTTTCAGAAGCGGTTGAATTTGGCGATGATAGCGGTCGGCAAAATCTACGGCGTGTACTAAGCTAAATGTGGTCGGTGTCAAGAGGTTCTTTTTCTTACCGCGCTTGATTGCCTGCCGAACCATCTCCGACGAGCTCCATTCCGTCAAATAAACATGGTGACCACTGAGTTCGAGCCAGCGTTTAACTAAATAGAGCTGAGTTGATTTACCGGAACCGTCCAGCCCTTCGGCGGCAATTAAAATTCCGGACGAGCGTTTAGATTTTGGATAATTCATTAAAATTTCGACTTTCTAACAAAACCTGACTAACTGGTTCAGTTAACAAGGGTAAATTTAATTAAAAAAAGAAATAATTAACCGCTTTTCTAAAATCTAAATTAAAAAGTTTCATAAAATAAAGGTGGCGGCGTCACCGGTGCCTTGGAAAAATGATAGGCTTTACGGATGGCGCTCTGAACATTCTGGAAAGCCCTGCGACTGTCGGCATGAACGGTTACAAGCGGTTCCCCAACTTCAACATAATCGCCAATTTTTTTATTAATGATCAATCCAACTTCTGGTTTGATGACGGAGTCCAGCGATTGCCGACCGGCTCCCAATGCCACAGCGCACATACCAATCCGTTTCGTGTCAATGTTTTTCACCCAACTCGATTCGGTCGCCAGAACCGACGCCTGCCAGGCGGCTTGCTTATATTTCTCCGGATGTTCGATGTAGCTGATATCGCCACCCTGTGCTTCTACCATTAGTAAGAATTTTTGATAAGCCTCGCCCGAAATAATCAGCTGTTTTAGTAGTTCGCGAGCCTCGCCGAAATTCTTTTCTATTCCGGACAGAACGACCATCCAAGCAGTTAGATCGAGCGTAATTGCGGTTAAATCTTCCGGACCCTGACCTTTGATCGTTACGATTGATTCGACAACCTCCAGCCAATTGCCGACTGCTCGCCCTAACGGCTGGTTCATATCGGTGATAACCGCTTTGATTTGCAAACCGAAATTTTCCCCAACCCGTTTCAGCTGTTTAGCTAATTGCTGACTCTGGTTGTAGTCGGTTAAGAAAGCGCCGTTACCGGTTTTGACATCCAGTACCAAACCATCAATACCTTCGGCGATTTTCTTACTTAAAATACTGCCACAAATGAGTGGAATGGAATTGACCGTTGCAGTTACATCTCTAAGAGCATAGATTTTACGGTCGGCGGGGACGAGTTCCTCGGTTTGGCCGCCCATAGCCAGACCATATTTCTCGACTAAGCGGACAAATTCCTGACTACTCAGATTTACATTGAATCCCGGAATGCTTTCTAACTTATCCAAAGTACCACCAGTATGCCCGAGTCCGCGTCCGGAAATCATTGGCACAACGCACCCCGCGGCGACTGCCAGAGGCGCCAGAATCAAGCTTACTTTGTCTCCCACACCTCCGGTACTGTGTTTGTCCACCTTGCAATGTTTAATATGACTCAAATCGAGTTTCGTACCGGAAAGTAACATCGTTTCCACTAACGCAAAAGTCTCGGCGTCGGTCATTCCTTGAAAATTAACCGCCATCAGCCAAGCCGCCATCTGATAATCGGGTATTTTACCTTTGGTATAGGACGCGATCAAATATTGAATTTCCTCTTTGCTATGTTCCAATCCAGCTTTTTTCTTTTCTATCAGGTCCACCATAATAAAATTTTTGGTTCGTTTCATTTGTTTGACAGGCGGCATTACTTTTCTCCAGGCTTATTTATGGATTATTTTTTACTTTTTTTATTCAAACGGCGAAAAAGATACGGAAACCGTGAAAAATCTATCACGCGTTGCTCACTGGAAGTATAATAGATCAGATATATACCAACGACTAATAGGATCAAGTTCGGCGTCCACATCGCCCAGAAAGGTGAAATAATAGCCGCATCAGCCAATTCTTCGCCTCCGATCAGGAACACATAGTACAATAAAAAGAAGAAAATACTCAAAACGGCGGAGACGGTTATGCCACCCCGCCGGGTAATAACGCCCAGCGGCGCACCCAGCAGGACAAAAACAATGCAGGCAAACGGAATCGAATATTTCTTTTGAATTTCGACATTATATTTGGCAATCTGTTTTTTATAATTGAAAGCCAGATTGCTTTCACTTCGAATGCGGTTTAGAAAAATAGTCAACTTCTGATTGCGGCGGGCGGCTTCGGCGGGCGGCAGATTCTTCAGATTTTCCGCCTGAAGAGTTTGAACTTTTTTCTCGATCTTTTTCAAATCGAAAGAAGTCAGGGTATCACCCAGCTCCTTACGGACTAAATTGTTAATTTTGGCAATGACTTGTTGATATTCTCTGGAATAACGCTCAACCTCGGTGCGCATCATTTTGATCGTCATCTCTCGATCGCCGCGCCGCTCACTTTCGCGTCGTTCGAGCATTAAATTATCAACCGGAATAGCAATTCGATGACGCTCAAAATCAATTCGACGGTAATCCGATAGTCCTTTCAAATCAATTTCATGAATTTGACCGGAGAAAAGGGTAAATAGAATTGTGTTGCCTTCTACTCCAATGTATCCGCTATCGGCATAGATCGTGGTCTGAATGTCTCGGGCATCCTTATTATAAATAGTGACTTTACGCAGACTCTCGCCGACTTTTTCTTTAACGTATATGGAATAATCGGGTAGATCGTCAATGAAGTACCCTGGTTCAATGTTCAGATCAGGCCTTTTGCGGTAAATATCACTGGTGAGGAGACGCGCTCGGTGATTAAATTCTGGCAGAACACCATCATGGAAATACAGCATCACTACTGATACCACCAGACCAAAAATAAATCCCGGTACGAGAATCGTCGTAAAACTTATGCCGCTGGAACGCATGGCGGTGATTTCATTATCCTCCGCCAGACGACCATAAGCCATTAAGGTCGCTACTAAAACCGCCATCGGAACTGACATCGCTACTATCCAGGCTAAGTTCAGATAAAGAAATTCAAAAATGACACCGAATGGCAAACCTTTTCCCAGCAGTCGGTCAACCGATTTAATTAAAAAATTGGCCAATAAAATAAAAGTCACAACTCCGATAGAAAATAAAAAGGGAAAGATTAGTTCACGATAAATATACCGTGCTCCAATCCAACCGGTCGAAAACCAACATAATCGGCCTATTTTCTTAAAAAATGAACGTTTCACGAGGATAATATACATAACCGGTCTCATTTTTTAATAAAAAAATAATTTGTATGGTGGACGAACAGCTGGCGACCGAATTGGCCGCAATTTCGACTTTTTAGAGATTTACTCAAAGTAAGAACAGGAAGTTACCTTTTTATCACAGGTTGATATCTTGAATTTCTCAAATTATAAATTCATTTAACCGTTCGATCCAAATTCGGGACGGTATTTTAAGTATTGGAATTTATTATTTTTTAATGGTGAAATATTTTTATTGAATCCCATTATTTTACTGTTTAAACTCTTCTGAGGTGAATAGAATAGTATGCGCTCCAACAAGATGAGAATATGAAAACAGTAAAACTCTTTATCTTAAGTTTATTGGCGTTGACCTTTTTGACCTGCGAACGCCAAAAGGCAAATGACGAGCCGGTTTTCATTTTTCAGAGTCCTAAAGTGCTCTTTAAAAACCTGATTGCCAATAACCTGATCGTGCCACGCTTTTCCCCTGATGGATTAGACCTAATTTTCAATGGGCGAATAGATGGCGATCTCTGGGACGGAATTTATCAGATTCCAATTGTGGGTGGTTTGCCCCAAAAGATTTATAGCACCACTGACGATATACTTTACCCTTCATATTCAGCCGATCAACGCCAGGTAATTTTTAGTCAGGGGCTTGCCCGCCAAATCTACCTGCTGGATATTGTTACGAAAAATGTTACGCCGCTTCCGATTTATGGCAATTATCCCACAATTCTCCCTGATGGCTCTACCATACTTTACACGGGTGGATTGGATGGTAATATTCGTTTGTATGATTTAAGAGAAAACCGACATCGTGTTCTGACAAAAAGCCATTCCGGGATTAATATATTTCCGATGATGACCCAAGATCGGGTGGGCTTTATCTGGCTTGAGAATCGAAAACCCGAGCAGGTTCGTGTCAACCAGACTGATTTCGATGCGCTAAAGACCAAAATATTGCAAATATTTGCCGAGCCGCTTCTGAGCTGGACGATTTCACCAAGTGGCGAATGGGCAATCGCCAGCCGTCCAAACGGTGAACCTTTCGGGTTTAAATTATATGACACGGCTTTTGCATCAATTTCCATCCAACCTGATACATTAGTCAAAAATGTAAAACACTTAGCCTTTTCGGTGGACTGGTCACCAACCGGCCGGAATGTCGTTTACGTTGGCAATACTGTGCCGCAATTTTCTCGGGAAAATCCTTTTACCTATCGCGGAATATTCAAGGGTGACCTTGTCATAGCTAACCTGCATTGGGAGAACATCGAGGAGGCTGAATTACTAAAATCGCCCGCGGTTTCAAATTGGACAATTTTTCCCTATTCTGAACCAAATATTCAAGGATCGCCCCGTTTTGTGCCGACTAATATCAATAATCCGCCGGTAATTACGAGCGTCCCAGTCGAAACCGCTCGGCAAGGCGAACTTTATTTCTATCGAGTACAAGCCGTTGAAATTGATCTGTTCGATAAAATAACCTATTCTGTGGTGTCCGGTCCGGAAAATGCCACAATCCTGAAAAATACCGGTATTCTGGTCTGGCAACCGACAGATTCCGGCGAATTTGAATTCACAGTAGCCGTTCAGGATAATTATGATGGCATTGATTCACAGACTTTTTACGTTGACGTTTTGCCTGCCAAGAAAGGGGATGATATTTTCTATCAATCCCAGCCTGTGGATAAAAAAGCTAGTGGTTTTGTCGCCAGTTTGTCTTTTCTTGATTCCAATGGAGACGGCTTTTTAATGCCTGGGGAAGAAGCCGCTTTACAAATTGATTTGAAACCTCTGTACGCCGAAAAGCTCGACAGCGTACGGCTCCAACTCCTATGTTCTGCAGAAAGCAGGGAAGTGAGTTACGATCGCGAATTAATTTTCAAAGATTGCCAGCCTAATCAATGGAATCAAATGATTGTTCCCATAAAAGCTTTACCAAAATTGCAAAATCGCAGTATTGTGTTCTGGGGTATCATCGAAACCAAATATGGTTTTCAAATATTACCAGCCAGCTTGATCATCAATGGTAAAAATCCGGAGAAAAATATATAAGCTAGTTGAACTAGTTGAAGGAACTTTTTTATATTAGAGCGAGTGCAATTTAACCTATAATGAAAACTAATTGTCAAATTTACTGCTTATTATCATTGCTATCCGGATTAAATTTGGAGATCTCACGGTCTAATTAAATGCCATGAAAACTAAAAATAAAGGAATGAATATGAAAGCGAACGCATTAACTCAAATTATTTTAATGACGGCCGCCCTCATTATCTCCAGTTGTTATACTCAGTTTTCCGCACCGATCGTCCGCCAAGAAACCTATCAACAATCAGTTACCGATACAACTTACCAGGAACAAGAAACTTATGAGAATTACACATTTGACTCTTCTTATTTAAATGATTATCGTCTTGGTTACCGTGATGGTTATTGGGACTCAATGAATAGTCAACTCTGGTTAGGTTTCAATATTTACTCGCCATTTTATGGTGGCTATCGCTATCATTCATCGTATCTCGGATATTATGATCCGTGGTTTTACGATCCGTTTTATGACTGGGGCTTTTATGGTTACTTTTCCTTCTACGGCGGTTATTATCCCTATTATGGATATTACCCTCATTACGGCTACTATGGCTATTACTATGGCGGATACCCCTATCATAGGCATCATTGGCATGGATATCGGGATGGAACCTACTACAACGAAGGACGTGATGAGTTAAAAGCTGATTATGTCCCGAAGTCAACCCCCAGTGGCAGTCGTGGTTCTTCAAATGATGCTGGTTCTCAAAGTGGTGCATCTTACCTGCCTACTTCCACCAGTGCCATAACGACCACGTCCGTATCAGGCGAAAAAACTACGGTGACTACCACCAATTCCGGCTCGACCAAAGCTCGTTATTCGCCCAAGACGACAGGAGCGGGAAATAGTTCCCAGGAAAAAGCCGTCGTCGGCTTTCAGACCACGTTAGTCCCAACTTCGGCTCCTAAAACCACAGTGATTACCACAAACACCAATTCCCGCGGTTCAACTAGATCAACCGCATCGCAGAAATCCAGTTCGCCTCGTGCCACCGTTAGAAAAGGAACTTCCTCCAGCTCCGGTTCCTCAAATACAGGCAATTCCTCTTCGAGTTCATCAAGCTCTAGCGGTTCATCTTATCAACCAGCCAGCTCTTCCAGTAGCTCCTCATCGTCCAGCAGCTCGTCTTCATCCAGTAGTTCATCTTCATCCGGCAGTCGTTCTTCTTCCAGCTCTGGTAGTAGCCGTTCATCTTCGCCTAAAGCTTCGGGGGATTCATCGAAAAACAATCGCAAATAGGAGTTAATATGTCCAAATTCCGCCGGTATTTTTTTATTTTGGCGATATTGGTGTTTTTTCTACCAATGTCAATTTCCGCCCAGCATTTCGATCAAGTAATGAGTAGCGAAGCCCTTCGACCATTCTGGAGTATTTATGGTATAGGAGCTTCCTCATTTACATTATTGAACAATTCATATTTGGAAACGGATATCGGTTCGACTCAGTCTAACCCTGCTTTTCTGATAAATGTTAAAAGGCCTAAAGGCAGTTTTTCTGGAATCAGTATTACTCCCAAGAATTTGACTACTTTAGCCGATGGAGGAAAAGACTATTCGGCTTCCACCACTAAATATAATGTTTCCTACATAGGATTTGCTTATCCTTTTCCGGTTTATCAAGGTAGTTTTGTAATGGCGGCTTCCTATTCACCGGCGGCTTATTATTATTCTTCCTCATATACCAAAGGAACTACCGGCGCGGCTTATTACGACGAGGACGGAAATGCTCACATCGTTGATACTGACCTGGAATATGATATTAATGAGTCCGGGACTCTAAATGTATTCCGATTTGCCGGCGCCACTGAATTTATGAAAAATTTTAACCTTGGTTTGTCATTTAACTTCTACAGCGGCCAGCGTAATTATGAGTCAACTGAAATAGGTGTTGACGTCAATGACGAATTAGATTTTAATTCTATTATTTACCAAGAAAATATCAAACCAAGCTATTCTGGGTTCAATATGGATTTCGGAATATGCTATCAATCGGAAAATTATAAAATCGGCTTACGCCTTTCGACTCCTCTGAAACTTAAAGTGCATGAGGTGAGCGAACTGACGGAGACTTATTCTTATGATACTGTGGATTCTATCTTTCCAAATTCTTACGATTTCAAATACAGAACGCGTTATCCTCTTGAGATCGCTCCCAATTTTGCCATAAAGGTTGGTAAAATTTCGCTGGGTATGGATTTCATTTTCCATAACTGGCAAAAGATCGAAGTGGATTTATTGGACGAAATGAGGGAGGTCAACCGCGATCTCTACTGGAATCTGCGCAATACGACTGATATCGGTGCGGTTCTGACCATTCCATTCGGCAATTTTGTTTCGACGCGCCTAGCTTACCGCTTAGTGCCATCGCCTTATGCGGAATATGAGCCTGATGAGGAATATTACCACGTTATGGGGGCGGGTATCGAAACAATTCTGAAAGAATCCATCATCATCGGCTGTAGTTTTCAGCATGGATTCGGCAATCTGTCTAATTTCTATCGCTATTTTGAAACGACGACAACCCAAGCCTACACCGAAAATCGCTGCTCAATCTCGCTGGCTGTGCTATTCTAAATTAATTTTTATCACGATAGTATCGGCTAAAAACACTGAAAAAGATTAAAAGCCCTTTAAGATTGATATTACGGTGAGAGTGATTTCATCTTTAATATTTTACCTCGTTCTATTGATGCAATTTTCCATCGCGGGTGAAATCCCACATATCTATCATATTCCACCAAAAACTTTGATTCAAAATAATCCGGCAGAAATTACCTGTGTGATTACGCCGGGCGACAGCCAATTAAAATGGGTTAAAATTTTCCTGCGCGATGATTCTTCTGAGTTATATAAAGAATTTAATATGCAATATCGGGATGGCATCTGGTTTCTGCCTCTAATCCCGGAAATGGTCAGTGGTAATTATTTAGATTACTTTATCATCGCGGAGTTTGAAGATTTTACTGCGCTGGCTTTCCCGCCCGAACGACCGGCTGAAAAGCCCATCAGGGTCCAAATAGTCAGCACTAAGAAAATTTAACCTCACCGACTTTTAAAAAAAGATTTGAGATTCACGCCTATACGGATTATATTCAATCTCATTATGAGGAGTCGCTTTTATTTACCGAAAATTTTCTTGATCTTGCTGGTTGGCAGTATTTTACTGACCGCGACCCCTAAAGAAATTTGGGTGCTGGAAGTTGACGGTGTTATCAATCCGGTTTCAGCTTCCTATATCAACGACAATTTGCGCAAAGCTCAGCCCGATCAGGTCGAGTGTCTGATAATTCAGATGGACACTCCCGGCGGGCTAATGACTTCTATGCGGGATATAATCAAGAATATTCTTAACTCAGAAATTCCAGTTGTTGTTTACGTTAGTCCGCGCGGGGCGCAGTGTGCTTCCGCGGGAGTATTTATTGCCGTTTCAGCCCATTTTGTGGCGATGTCGCCCGGGACGAATATTGGCGCGGCTCATCCGGTCAATCTGGGTGGCGGAGGAATCGGCGGCCAGCCAGATTCTGCTAGTTCCCAGACTATGATTGAAAAAGCCACTAATGATGCGGTCGCTTATATCCGTAGTATTGCCCGCGAACGTGGTCGTAATGAAGATTGGCTAGAAAAAGCCGTGCGCGAGAGCGCTTCCATTACCGAGACCGAAGCCGTTAAACTTCAGGTCGTGGATGTTGTGGTAGATAACTTAGATGAGCTATTAAAAATCCTCGATGGGAAAACTTTCAAACTTCCTTCCGGTGAAAAAACCATCCACACCCAAGATGCGACTATCCGATTCCGCCCGGTTGGCATCCACCATCGGATTCTGGATGTAATCAGTGATCCTACTGTGGCTTATATTCTACTAATGCTGGGCTTTTACGGAATTTATTTTGAATTGTCTAATCCTGGTGCAATTTTTCCTGGAGTGCTGGGTGCCATTTTTCTTATTTTAGCATTTTTCGCTTTCCAGGTTTTACCGATCAACTATGCTGGTCTGGCATTGATTATTCTCGGTATTGTACTCTTTATACTTGAAGTAAAAATAATTAGCTACGGATTGTTAACCATTGGAGGAATTGTTGCAATGACACTCGGTTCATTAATGTTGATCGATGTAAATCAAGCTCCTGAAATTTTAGAAGCCGTCTCGTTAAAAGTGATACTGCCGATTGTAATTTTTACGGCCGCTTTTGTTATTATATCTCTTACGCTAGCACTCAAGGCTCATAAAGCCAAACCAACTACCGGAATTGAAGGAATGATTGGCGAAACCGGCCAGACAATTACCGACGTAGATAAAACCGGCATGGCAATCGTTCATGGCGAATACTGGAAGGTCCGTTCCGATACGCCCATTCCCAAAGGAACGGAAATTGTTGTGCTTGATGTTGATAGAATGGTTTTGAAAGTTAAACCCAAATAAATAACAAGTAAGGAGATTAAGATGAGCATTCCATTAATAACTATTATTATCCTGCTGATTTTTCTAATTTCCAGCGCAATTCGGGTTCTGCGTGAATACGAACGTGGTGTCATATTCCGCCTAGGCCGCTTGATTGCCGCAAAGGGACCAGGGCTCTTTTTCCTTATCCCGGTAGTTGATCGGATGGTCAAGGTAAGTCTGCGAACAGTGGTTATGGACGTACCACCGCAGGATATTATCACCAAAGACAATGTATCAGTCAAAGTCAATGCGGTGGTCTATTTCCGGGTTGTCGATCCCTCCAAAGCCGTCGTCGAAGTTGAGGATTATTTATATGCCACTTCTCAATTATCTCAGACAACTCTTCGTAGTATTTTAGGACAGGCTGAACTCGATGAACTGCTTTCCAGTCGTGAAAAAATCAACGCGGAACTGCAGACAATTTTAGATACTCATACTGATCCCTGGGGCATTAAGGTTTCACAAGTCGAAATCAAACACGTTGACCTACCCCAAGAAATGCAGAGAGCAATGGCTAAACAGGCTGAAGCTGAGCGGGAACGCCGCGCCAAAGTTATCAATGCCGAAGGCGAATTTCAGGCTGCCACCAAACTTGCCCAAGCCGCAGAAATTATGAACAAAGAGCCTATTACAATCCAATTACGCTTTCTGCAAACTTTACGCGAAGTTGCCGCTGAAAATAATTCAACGACGATTTTCCCAGTGCCAATTGACTTGTTCAAGCCATTTGTAAAAATACTGGAAAATAAGGCGGAGCAGAAATAAGCCCGGCGGTAATTTTTTAAGTAGCCTGTTAATTTTTACTGGATAAATTGGTGACTGAATTGGTTAAGTGCTGATAAGTGCTACTACGAGTAATTGCCAAGAACCACTAAATGAGTAAAATCCCAAACTCCAAATCACAAATCCCAAATAGCCAAATCAATTTCCGCGAAACTGTCTCCCGTCTCATTCTCTATCTCTTTACTCAGCCTCTTTACCAATGACCAATGACTAATGACCAACTTTCCTGTTCTTTTTTCCTTTGTCGAAAAAAGAACCAAAAAAGGCAACGGCTAAAGAACATCTCACGGGGGTTCGTTCAGTCCCAGCGAATGGAATTTAAGGCGCAAAAGTTATCAAGTTCATATAACATTAGCGATATAGGAAAGGGTTATGGATAATTACGAAAGTGCTATTACAGCGCTGAAAATTCCATTTTTTCCGCTGGGACTTCGCTTCCCAGCCGGAGATGTTCTTAATGCCGTAATGATAGTTAGAACAGTTAATTTTAGTCGTCGAGAATGTCTTCTGTCTTCTGTCTCCTTTTCTCCCTTTCTCCCTTTCTCAGCCTCTCTTTACTCAACCTCTTTACTCAACCTCTTTACCAATGACCAGTGACCAGTGACCAATGACTAATGACCAATGACCATTCTCAGTCTATCTGACAAACACCATTTTATTTGTTTTGCAATAGTTACCGGCGTTGATTCTAAGTAAGTACATTCCGGAAGATACGATTAAGCCGCGGCTGTTCCTGCCATCCCATTCTATATTATAATAACCAGCTGGTTGATTACCTTTGACCAGTGTGGTAACCTTCTCGCCTATTATATTATAGACTGTCAACTCAACGTAAACATCTTCGGCTAAGTCATAGGAAATCGTCGTCACCGGATTGAACGGATTTGGGTAATTCTGATGTAATGCATATTCCTTTGGAACATTTTCATTCATCGAGTTATTATCTACTGAAACTAGATAATTATAGCTACTGTAAGGTGAAGAACAATAACTCCAGGCGCCGCCAGTTTTTACTGCATAATTTTTACTACTATTGTTTGTAATTCTCAGCGCTAAATAACTTCCAGCGGAAACAGTAAAAGCCCTGGAGTCTGTCTCAAAAGTAAAGACTGTTACAGTATCCTTTCCACTTATGGTAGCATCTGGACCGCCAGCTATAAAATCACTTCCATTTGTTGATGAACCAAACTCAGCTGTAAAAGTCTCTCCATTTGCTGGCGCTGAAGTGAAGACTATCTGCCCTGTCCAAGAGTCTGTACCCGGAATGTTAATGTCTATCAATGTCGCTTGGTCGGCTATCCAGATGTTAGAGCTACCGCTATTTAATGTAACGCTATCTATTGATTTGCTCATATCATTTTTATACATCGTGCTATCGCCACTCAACCACCACGCTTGAAGTAAATAGCAAGCTGAGGTATCCATTAAAGGATAATCAACATTCATATCATTAACGCTATAAGCGCTATTTCCAATTCCATCTCCGTCTGGATCACTTCCAGTATAGTTACCGTAATAATTGCCAAGATAGTTCTTATGGAATGAGCCGCCGGCGTAGTCATAATATATTGGAGTAGGCGAGTGCCAGGTATTACCTGTGCAATTCCCAACCTCAACATAAGCATCTCCATTTGTGTTATTGGATAAATTATTCAAGTAAATAGTATTATTGTTTGAAGAAGACAGCAAGATGCCGTAATTACTGTTCTCGTTGACTGTGTTACCCGTGAGGGTGTTGTTATTGCTCGAAACATACAGCAAGATGCCGTCGTAGTAGTTCGAGTTGCAGGTGTTGCCCATGAGGGTGTTGTTGCTCGAAGAAGACAGGTAGATGCCGTCGAAGTTAGAGTTGCAGGTGTTGCCCGTAAGGGTGTTGTTGTTGCTGGAAGAAACCATGCCAATGCCGAAGCCAGAGTTATTAGAGTCGCAGGTGTTGCCCGAGAGGATGTTGTTGCTCGAAGAAGACAGGGGGATGCCGCAGGAGTTAGAGTTGCATATGTTAGCCGTGAGGGTGTTGTTGCTCGAAGATTCCAGGTAGATGCCGAAGTATTGGTTCGAGTTGCAGGTGTTGCCCGTGAGGGTGTTGTTGCTCGAAGAATCCATGTAGATGCCGTAGTAGTTTCTATGACTACCATCCCAGCCGCAGCGGTTACCCTGGATGGTGCAGGCGGTTCGTCCACTAAGGTATATTCCCGCCATTCCTTCGTTGGTTGCTCCATAGATCGAGAAGCCACATCCTTCGCCACCAATAGTTACATTGTCAGCCTGCACCTCAAACACATGGTCGTTTGTTACACTTCCAAGAACGGTAGTTGTGGTATAACCGCTCTCCGATTTGATGGTCAGGCTTTTGTTTACATTTACATTCTCAGTATAAACACCGGTACCATGTCCAGTGCCGCTGCTACCAACAATGATAATGTCGCCATTATTGGCAGCATCTATTGCGGTTTGAATGCTGGTTGTGGCTTTTGCCCAGATGTCATAAGGCGCAGTATTCGAACCATTCGTCGCTACATGATAGATATCAGGCATATATTCGGGATTGCTGAGCGATGAAGAACAGTAACTATATCCTCCTCCAGTTTGCACATTGTAACTCGCACTGCTATTGTTTGTAATCTTGAACGCTAACTTGTTTCCAGGGTCAATGGTAAACGCTTCGGAATTTGTCTGAAAAATAAAAACTGAATCACTGCCATTTCCGTTTATAGTAGTATTAGGACCACCAGCAGTAAAATTGGCACCATCCCAGTAACCAATCTCAACTTTGAAATTGGCATCACTCGATGGCGGTGCAGTGAAGATGATCTGCCCTGTCCATCTATTGTTTGAGCATACAGTATTCAATGATGGCGCTTGACTGTCTATCCAGATGTTAGAGCTACTGCTATTTATTGTAACGCTATCTATTGATTTGCCCATATCATTTTTATACATAATGCTATCGCCACTCAACCACCACGCTTGAAGGGAATAGCAAGCTGAGGTATCCATCAATGGATAGTTATCGGTCATTCCTGTAGCGCTGTAAGCGCTATTTCCAATTCCATCTCCATCTGGATCTTGTCCTGATGAACTATAATCGCTGTAATAATTACCAAGATAAATTTTATGGAAAGATCCGCTGGTGTAGTCATAATATAATGGAGTAGGCGAATGCCATGTATTGGTTGAGTTATATAATGATAAATTTTTGGTATTACTAAAGTTGTTGAGATAGATGGTGTTGTCGCTCGATAAATTCAGGTAGATGCCGTCGGAGTTAGAGTTGCAGGTGTTGTCCGTGAGGGTGTTGTTGTTGCTGGAAGAAACCATGCCAATGCCGAAGCCGGAGTTAGAGTTGCAGGTGTTGCCCGAGAGGATGTTGTTGCTCGAAGAAGACAGGGGGATGCCGCAGGAGTTAGAGTTGCATGTGTTACCCGTGAGGGTATTTGCACTTGAAGTAACCAGGTAGATGCCGAAGTAGTTGTTCGAGTTGCAGGTGTTGCCCGTGAGGGTGTTGTTGCTGGATTCGTTCAAATAGATGCCGATTTCGCTGTTCTCACCGCAGGTGTTACCCGTGAGGGTGTTGTTGCTCGAAGAAGACAGCCAGATGCCGTAGGAGCTCTTGTGATCACTGTCCCAGCCGCAGCGGTTACCCTGGATGGTGCAGGCGGTTCGTCCACTAAGGTATATTCCCGCCATTCCTTCGTTGGTTGCTCCATAGATCGAGAAACCACAGCCTTCGCCGCCAATGGTTACACTGTCAGCCTGCACTTCAAACACATGGTCGCTTGTTACGCTTCCATGAACGGTGGTTGTAGCGTAGCCATTTTCCGATCTAATGATTAGGCTTTTGGTAACATTCACATTCTCAGTATATGTGCCGTCTCCATGTCCAGTGCCGCTGCTACCAACAATGATAATGTCGCCAGCGCTGGCATTATTTATTGTTTGTTGAATAGTTTTATTAGCGGTTTCCCAGCTGGTACCATTGAAGTCATCGTTACCGTCTGATTTAACATAATAAGTAGCTCCGTTAGCGCCGGTTATCGCAGGAATGGTTAACAAGCACAGAGATAAAACTACGATTGAAAACGTGGAAATACTTTTTCTTTTTTGCATTTTTCGCCCCCTCAAATTTTATATGAATTGAAAATTCCTATTGGTTTAAGTTGCAAATTCACCTAGCAATTTTAATTATATACATGAAAATATCAAGCTTTTTTAGATCCAGCCTCTTTACCAATGACTAATGACCAACTTTCCTGTTCTTTTTTCCTTTGCCGAAAAAAGAACCAAAAAAGGCAACGGCTAAAGAACATCTCACGGGGGTTCGTTCTGTCCCAGCGAATGGAATTTAAGGCGCAAAAGTTATCAAGTTCATATAAGGTAAGTGATATAGGAAAGGGTGATGGATATTTACGAAAGTGCTATTACAGCGCTGAAAATTCCATTTTTTCCGCTGGGACTTCGCTTCCCAGCCGGAGATGTTCTTAATGCCGTAAGTAAATTGAACGGTCAGATTTTTGGTTCTCCTTTTTACTAAGCCTCTTTACTATTTACTCAACCTCTTTACCAATGACCAATGACCAATGACCAATGACCAATGACCTTTCTCCGCCTTATTTTTCGTGCCTTGGTGGTGGAATAGCTTTGATTACTTCAAAGAGGGATTGAAATAACCGTGACGTAGGCGGGGAAATTCAGCTTGATAGTATTCGATTAATTGCCGAATACCGAGGCCGTCTTCTTCCGGCGGATTAAGTTCCTCCCAGTACCATTCCGGGTCAATGTTCAAGTTGCGCCACTGAATCAGATCTATATTATAATCAGCTAGTATTTTTTCAAAGGCTTTGATTTCCGAAGGCTGGTCACTAAAACCAGGAAAAGTAAAATAATTGATAGAGACAAAACGATTAGCGTTTTTCATTAGACGGATTGATTCCAGTACGGCATCAAATGTATAATTCCTGGGACGAAAGTAGCGAGTGTAAAATTGCGGTCGAGCCGAATTCAATGAGACCCGCAAGGAGTCTAAACCGGCTTCAATTAATTTTATAATTACCTCGGGACGACTGGCATTGCTATTTAGGTTGATAGTGCCTCTGGCGGTTTTTTGCCGAATGCCTTCGATAGCTTGATAGAGTAATTGCGGATTCATCAGCGGCTCGCCCTCGCAACCCTGTCCAAAGCTGACCACCGGATTGGGCGCGGTGTCAAGATGTGGCACGGCAATTTCAACGATTTCTGCCACGGTTGGAGTGAAATTAATGCGATGCTGAGCACTGCAAACGCCAGAATTTCGTTGGAGAGAAATACAACCCAAGCAAGCAGAGTTGCAGGTGCGCGCCGTTGGTAATGGCATTTCCCAGCGATTCAATAAGTAATTCAAAGCCGCTGGACAACCATAAGTTAAAGCGCAATTATTGACGAGATGCGCCACTAACCGGTTATGGGGAAAAAGTTTTAACTGACGTTGGGCTGATCTGGCAATTTCTGCCTGATTGAAGTTCGGCGGATCCTGACGGATGTCCGGGTCAATACGCACCGCCGGAACGTAAAAGCGTCCATCAAACCAGCCAACAGCTGAGTAAGCAAAAAGTGAAAGTCGCCGGGCACGTGGCAATTTTTCCCAAGCGGCGTGATAAAAAATAGTGTAAGCCGGCGCCACAAAAGCCGCGACCGCCAGCAACTTTCCAGCGCCGTTTTCGGTCAGAGTCGCTACTTCACTACTCCGTCGGTCTTTGCCAACCGGCAGACGACCGGGTAATTCCATTAGTTGACTACCTTCCGGGAGCGGAATCCATTCATCGGGAGGTATTTCGACGACGTTTTCACCGGAAATGCCCAGCGCTTGATATTGCTCAAGTTCGAAAACGCGTCCGTGACCATCGGATACCACTAATGAAGGAGAAAATTCAAGCAATTGCTTACACCACCATCATTAATTGATTTCTTTAAGCGAAAAGTTACGTCCGTTAACAGGCAATTTACCGCGAATGATCAATGGCTACTCTTTTTCCCGTACGGTCAGAATTAATCGCGGCTTCGATAACCTGTTGGACTTTATATCCATCGAAAAAATTGGGACTGACCGGCCGATTTTCCAATATAGCATCAATGAACAGACGACACCCCACCGCTTGCCGGGTAAAAATTCCAAAAGGTTCCGCCGGATTCACATCACCCCAATACGAGGCTGGTATCTCTAATTTCCGGAATTTTTTGTCAGAGTTATTGGCGCCGAAAATGCTCGCCGTAAAATCGCTGCCCGAACTCGGGAAATTAACTTCCAGACTACCATCGGAACCATATAACTTGACGTAAATTTGCATATCGCGATCAGCCAGATAAGTCATAAAACTAGTGTGAATTACTCCTTGCGCCCCGTTGGTAAATTCAAACAATAAAACAGCCGAGTCATTAGCTGGAGATATTGGCTCGCCATCTGGTCCTAGCCGTTTAGCGAAGGAAGCCAATTGCGCATCAACCTGGGCAATTTCACCAATCAGCCAGCGCGCCAAATAGATCAAATGTGATCCCAAATCACCGAGGGCGCCATTAGACCGCTTGCTATCCAGTCGCCATTGATAATCCGGCTTACGGCCGTGACCAACTAAAAAGCTGAACTCGGTATGGTAACATTGTCCAATGTATCCTTGCTTAATTAAATCATGCACATATTGAAAAAACGGCATCCAGCGGTAAGTAAATAAAACCATATTTTGGACGTGAGCCGCTTCCGCTTTTTGCCACATTTCGTAAGCCTGTTGCTCCTTTAACGCCAGCGGTTTATCACAAAGCACGTTCAAACCGGCTTCGAGACTTCGTATTGCAATATCATAATGCAAGTCGTCAGGAACGCCGATGATTATTGCATCCAAATCACCCTGTTCGATCATTACCCGGTAATCAGTATATATTTTTGGAATGTTATATTTCTCAGCCATTTCGGTGGCACGCGGGCGATTCCGGCCACAGATTGCAACAATCTCTGCCTGCGGATGGCTTTGCAAAGCCGGTAGGTACATTCCGTCCGCCCACCAGCTAGTTCCGACGACGCCGACTCTGACTTTATTCATAGTTATTGACCATATAGAATTTTATGGGAATTAATCCGGGCATGTTTGTCACGCTGAAAAAGAGCAACCGCTTTAATCATAAACCATTCCAGTGAAAAAATAAAATCCACTTTCTCCCAGAGTTTGACGATCAAACCCCAGATTAGACAAATGACAATTATAAATACCATAATTTGGGCGAAATTCCAGATAAATATTGGGACTTCATTCACAAGGGCTACGGCATTATCCCAGAACTGGGCAAAAACCCAGTAAACACCCTCCGCCAGAAAAAACTCCATAACGTAAATTGTCAATGACACGATACTAAACCGCCGAATCCACAGAGTCCGTTCGATCCGACGTCGGCGAACTTCCGGTGGACAATAATCTAAATAACCCAGCACCAGAACCATCGCAAATGTCATTGTTCCCAGATTCAATACTTGCATCATAATCGGAATGTCATCCGAAGCTATATTGACCATTGGGTTTCCCTTAAGCAAAATCCAGATCAAAAATCCCACCAGCGTTACTAAAAAGAATATACCGGAATATTTACGAATATTTTTATAGCGACTTTTGGCATGAATAGCCGTCCCGATAACCGCACCGGCATATCCAAAACCCAGGATTGGGAAGAAGCGAAACCGCCCCGCTGTCAATTTACTCCAGACCAACATCAATAATCGCAAATGATGTTTGGAGGCAAAATCCTGCACATAGGGCGTCAGAGCATGCACTACCGGAGTAAATACAAACCAAATCACAGTAATTACCGTCATACCGATATAAATACGTTTGACGTCCTTTTGGCTAACGGCTTTACCGGTTTCATTTTTTTGCTTTATTGACTTGGACTTATCCAGAAAAAGTAAAATAAATACCGGTACGATAATTCCGGTCAGCGCAATCGAATCCAGCGTATCGGCATAATAGCGAATTTTGTAATTGAAAATATTGAAAAAACCATTCGTAAACAAACCACCTTTGAAAATGAACACAGCCGCTCGACTAACAAAAATCAGCATGACGGCTGAAAGAATTCGCCGCAGAATATAGGCTGAACTATCATCCGGATTACGATTATATACACGTAAATAGCCGTAGGCGATATTAGCGCCAGTTATCAGAGTAAAAATCGGGCCCCACATTGATAATATCATAGCTGGTATCAGTAGGTAAATCACATTCTCAGGGATGGCCGTTATTAAAGGCTGGAAAAAAGCCGGGTCGTTCTTACCGATTTGACATATCAAGGCATGCAATGGAATAATCAGGAGAATGGCTACTCCCTTGGCAAAATCGAAGGTGTATATTCTTTCGCGTTTTTCCTGTTCCATATTTAATAAAATGCAATCACTACATATTTTTTATAATATACTACCGAGCCAGACATGAACCAAGAAAATCACTAGCAAATTAAACCTCGTAGCTGGATCAATTTACTTTTTGGAAAAAATCGGCTGGAGAGCAAATCAGCTGAATGAATCGCCTTGTCTAATTCGCTCAAGTTATTTTTGATGTAGGAAAGTTTTAATGACTATATAATGACATAAAGATGATTCCCTACAAATAATTACTATTTTGTCCAATTGGGAGCAATTAAAAAATTTACAGAAACCACTTGATTTTGTAAATTGCCACGCGATTTTGAGAATGGGCATTTTAGAAAAATTAAATAGTCTTATTGGTAATCTGTTAATAACGGTAGCCTTATTTTGTCTAACGGGCGAGCTCCATTCGGAACCCACCTCGGCTGACCTTTCTTATTTAAAAATAATCAAAAACGGCTTGGTACGCGAAGGCCCGGCATCCTACTATAAAATTGCCGAAAATCTAGAAATCGGTACGATTGTTCAAGCTTTTGAGAAACACGACGATTGGTATCTAATTAAAACACACTCCGGACGAATCGGCTGGATTGTTGCCAGCGATGTAACGCCCCAAGTTCAATCCCAAGACTTAATGGCAAAAACTAACTTGCAAAATGGTAGCCCGACGAATATTGACCAGAAGGTACCATTCCTGTTTACGGAAAACCTTGAACTTCTCGCGACTGGCTCTCTTTGGACCGAACCGGACGGTTCGGGGAAAATAATCAGCTATTTAATTCCTGGACTTCGGGTGAAAAAGCTCGAAACCAATGGTATTTTTTATAAAATACAATTACAGAATGGCTTAATTGGTTGGGCAGACCAAAGCCTTTTTACTATCGCGGAACCGAAATTACCGCTATCGACTTCTAAAATCGTCGCTAAAAATGGCAATCTAAGACAAGAACCGAGCCTGTCCGCTCCGGTTATTGAGAAGATTCCTAAAGGTAAATCTGTTACGATCATAGATAGCACCGATGGTTGGTACAAAATCAAAACCGCGAGCGATTTAACCGGCTGGCTTCATCAGAGTTTATTAAGTGGGCAAACCGTGTCGCAAAACGGCGGTGAAATATCTGTAAAGATTCTGCTACGAAACGGAAATTTACGCCAGTCGCCAAACCTGGCTGGCAAAGTCATCCAAGTAATACCGGCTCAAACTGCGATAACGGTTCTGGATAGCCTTTCTAACTGGTATCAGGTTCGCCTTCCCGATGAAACCATCGGCTGGATCAATCAATCACTCTTTGAGAAGTAGTAATTCATAGTAGGACAGGCATTCTAGCCTGTCTGTTTTCGACAGCCTTGAAAGGCGTCCCACAAGCGCAGCAAAATAAGAGGAGAAAGTTTGGCCAAGATCTTGTCTATTTTCGACAGCCTCGAAAGGCTATCCCACAAGTTTTAATTGAAAAAATGGCTTATTAATTTAAAGCAAGCTGGTTACATATTCGGCGATGGCTGGTGCTGAAGTCAATCCCGGTGAATCAATGCCAATTAAATTGATAAAACCCGGCAATCCTTTATCACTTTCCTCACGAATCACAAAATCGCGAAACCTTTCACCATGTCCCTGCAACTTTGCTCGAATCCCAGCCATTTCGGGCGTAAGGTCTTCGTATTTAATATAAGGTAAAATATCTTTCACGCTGTTATAAAAATCTGCTCTATGCCCGGGATCTACCTCGTAATTAATTTCATCAACGTAAATAGCATTTGGTCCGAGTGACAGCGTCCCGTCTAATCGTAGGCGAGCATGAATGCCCAGGCTATAATCAGTCGGTACCGGATAAATTAGGTGCTGGATTTTCCCCTGATGCCGGTTAGAAACATTGAAATATTCACCCTTGCAATAATGCAAACGATAATGATTCTCGTCAATATTGATACCAACTAAAGCCGCAATTTTGTCTGCATTCAACCCAGCCGAATTAATCACAACTTGACTTAAAATATCCCAGTCTGCACCTGTTTCATCGGATACTGTAATCCTGTACCCATCGGACTGTTTCTCTATCCCGGTTACAGTATTTTGGTATGCGATCAAGACGCCGTTTGAAAGGGCTTGCGACTCATAAAACTGCATTAGACGGTGAACATCAATTAAGCCGGTTTCTGGACTGTATAGAGCATTTTTCGCCCTTACTTCCGGTTCTATTTCCCGAATCTGTTTTTCGCTCAACATCACCAGATTGGGGACACCATTCAGATTGCCTTGCTGGTGGAGTGCCTCGACTTTTGCCAATTCTTCAGCGGTAGAAGCAACAATCAGTTTGCCGGTTTTGCGATAGGGGATTCGGTATTTTTGACAAATATCGTAGAGTTGACGATTACCGCGCACGCAAAACCGGGCTTTGAGACTGTTCGTCGGATAATACATTCCGCCATGAATGACCTCGCTGTTACGCGAAGAGGTTTCTGCTCCGAAATAAGGGTGTTTTTCCAGCAACACAATTTCTGCCTGAAGTTTGGCGGAAAGTTCATGTGCGATTGCTAATCCAACCACACCAGCTCCGATAATTACGATATCCACTTTGTCCATTTTAGTCTATTATTTATTGAACCAACGATTCCAAAAATAAAAAATTCCGATTGCGAGTGCAAAGGTTGAAATTAATAATATTACCACAGTTAAGTTGGAAGTCACGCCTCCTATCAAGTAAGTAAGCGCAATTAATCCAGAATGGATAAAAAGCCAGTTAAAACTAATTTCCAGTAAAATGATTATAAATAGTAGCGAAAAAAGTGAAAAAGTTCCGGCGATAACGGCGATTCTAAAACGACTAGCCACCGAATCATTCTTAATCGGTAACTTGGTGATAATCTCAGCCGCATGTTGATAATGCCGTTCGCAGTACCAAATGTCAACGGATTTCATATAGGGCAAAACCTCAACTCGGTATTGATAAAGCGTTTTGACCGGACGGGTCTTTGCCCGTCCGCAAACGTAACAAGGCGGCTGTTTCATATACGGGCGAAGCGATAGCCAGGCTATCACATTTATGATAATAAATAGCAAGATAACAATGGCAATAATTCGCCGGTTCTCCGGTTGGCGCAAAGCATTTTTAATTTTAGTCAGCATTTATCTCAAAATTCTCGTTGTTTATATTTTGGGCTGAATTTATAAAAATTAATTCTGGCGGTTAAGATAAATCTTACTTCAGATATACAATTTTTTGCCGGAGATGAATGTACCTCGCTTTGAAACTGACGAAATAAAGACCGGAGGCGCTACCTTGCGGTTGCCATTGGGTTTTATATTGACCGGCTTTGAATAAACCATCTTGTAGAATGGCGACTTCCCGGCCGGTTAAATCGTAAATTGCTAGCCGCCCGGGGATGTCATACGGCAAATCTAATTTTATATTTACCCATTGGTTAAAAGGATTGGGGTAGGGCGGATGAAGCCGGAACTCCTCCGGTCGAGTCTGCGGCTCCGAGTAGGAATTGAAATAAGTCGCATTCTTTAATACCCAATTGTCTGGATCGAGGGCGACGGAATCCGGTTTAAAATTGCAGTAAAAAGTGAAATATTGGGTTGCCAAACTGTCGGTGACTATAAAAGTTGTATCATTGAGGCTGTCACTAAACAACAAAGTCAGCGGCATTCGGAAAATTGTTGCACCGGTCTGGATTTGTGAGATAGCAACCTTTAATTTCCAGGAATTAAGAGAATGGCGATAGGCTTGCCAATTAACCTGATAATGAGGCTGACCGACGCCGTAAACCCATTGCTCGAAGAACCAATCTAAACTTTGGTCGTAAATTTCTTCACACTTTTTCTGGAAATCGGCAGTGGTGGCAAAACCGCCGGAGTATTCCTGGCGGTATCGCTTAAGAATTTCGAAAAATTTTTCATATCCGGTCAAGCCTCTTAGCATATGCAATACCCAGGCGCCTTTATCGTATACTATCTGATTGAAGATATTGTTAACGTCACTGGTATCCTGAACATACAAACTACCGGCGCGCCAGCGAGAAGGGCGATTCAGATCCGTCATATAATTCTTTAATCCAATGGTACCTTCATCTTTTTCCCGCCAAAGTGCCTCTGCATAGCGGGCAAAGCCTTCATTAAGCCAGATGTGCTTCCAGCTGGCGCAAGTAACATCATTCCCCCACCAGGAATGCGCTAATTCGTGACAAATCAGCATCTCAGAAAACGATCCCAGACTGGTAGCGGTTTGGTGCTCCATACCACCGCCCCAGGAAAATTGAACTTGACCATATTTTTCTTTGATGAACGGATATTCACCCCAGAGGGAAGCAAAGTAAGTCATCATATCGGCAGTCATATTCAGAAACGGACGAGCAATTGTGTCAAAATCTGGATAAATCCAAAATTCCAGCGGCATTGAGCTAAACCCGTCTATACCGAAATAATTTTCACTCCAATAAGTGTAGTCGGAAATTGCTAATGAAATTAGATAAACGGCAATCGGGTAGCGTTCCTGCCAGCAATAAGTGCAGGTGCCATCATCATTTTCAATTATTCTGACCAGAGTGCCGTTTGAAACGGATTTCAATTCCGACGGCACGGTAATATTAATGTCCACGGAATCGGCTTTATCACCGAGCCGATCTTTGCAAGGAAACCAAGTATGAGCATAATAGGGTTCGCTCAGAGTTGAGATGACCGGCGCTGAATCGTGATATTGAAAATATATCCCTCTATCATTATTCTTTTTTTCTAAACCGCTATAGGTAATCGAGACGTTGAAGGTCTCGTTCTCTTTCAGAATTTTATTCAGTTGCAATGATAAAATGTTGTTGCGATGATTACAGCTGATGGCATCTCCGCCAATTGATGTTACCGATAGGCTGTCATCCATATCGAGGTCAATTCGTTGAAGGTTAGATTCAGCGGCTGATCCGCGGATGGTAACCTTACCGTATAAAATTGAGCTGGCAATGTCGAACCGAAAATCCAGAGTGTAATAAGTTACGTCGTAAGCGTTTGTATTTGCGTAACTCGGTAGTTGGAGCAGTGCGGCTCGCTGGTTTTCCAGCCATACGGTTTTAGTACGGATTTCTTGCTCGATCCAATCGGAGCTAATCTGAGCTAGAGAGAAAGCAGTGATGCTTATAAGGAAAGTAATAGTTAATAAAAATCTTTTCATAAGGCAGCGAAAAGTTAACTATTGCTGATAAGTTTTCCAGCGGTTTCAATTTTGCAGCTTTGGAGTGTAATTTTGGAGTGCACCGACCGTGTCGGTGCATGCAGTGACATGGTCACTGCACTCCATATATGCACTCCATAGGAACTCCATATTCCTTTACTCTATAATTACCATTTTCTTGTTCAATATTCTTTTAAAATTTGCAGATTTAATGGTTAGTCGGTAAATGTATAGTCCATAGCGAGACTTTTGTGTTGCTAATTAACCACATATTTATTCACTCTTTGCCATTCATGATTAACCAAAATATCTACTTTCATCGCCGGTGGTTTCAATCCTTGTTTTAGTGGATAAAGGACTTAGACAATTGAACCTTTTTCTTTTGACATTTCTTTTATGATCAGTTTCAATCCTTGTTTTAGTGGATAAAGGACTTAGACAAAATACATGTCTTGGGGTGTCTTCCAGGATTTTTAGGTTTCAATCCTTGTTTTAGTGGATAAAGGACTTAGACTCGATACCACAGCTGAATGTGTCGGTCATCGTAGTTGTTTCAATCCTTGTTTTAGTGGATAAAGGACTTAGACTGGAAAATGTGAATGCTGCTGTGTTATTGAAACGAGGTTTCAATCCTTGTTTTAGTGGATAAAGGACTTAGACAAGAAGACAGTGAAATTTCAGAAGAGACCAAAGGGGTTTCAATCCTTGTTTTAGTGGATAAAGGACTTAGACTCAAGAGAACGCTGAAAGCTCACGAAGGCACAGGCAAGAGTTTCAATCCTTGTTTTAGTGGATAAAGGACTTAGACAACATTAGAGCGATGGGACTGGGTCAAACGAGGTTTTGTTTCAATCCTTGTTTTAGTGGATAAAGGACTTAGACAATTAGAGCGTTTAAAAATGCTTGGCGATGATTGGAGTTTCAATCCTTGTTTTAGTGGATAAAGGACTTAGACCTCAAAGAATGCGAGATTGAAATCTCGAATACCAAGTTTCAATCCTTGTTTTAGTGGATAAAGGACTTAGACAGAACATCTTGCCTGACATTGTCTATCATATCGAAATGTTTCAATCCTTGGTTTAGTGGATAAAGGACTTAGACAAGTCAAGGGAAAAATGAAATAATAGACGAGAAAAGGGGTTTCAATCCTTGGTTTAGTGGATAAAGGACTTAGACTTTATTACTCGTGGGTTCACTCGTGAAAATCTCTTGTTTCAATCCTTGGTTTAGTGGATAAAGGACTTAGACTTGTAACACAGCGGAACAATAATTGAAGAAATATTTTGTTTCAATCCTTGGTTTAGTGGATAAAGGACTTAGACACTAAAAAACGTTCTGATACAGAGGCTACCGTTACTGAGTTTCAATCCTTGGTTTAGTGGATAAAGGACTTAGACTTTTCCGGCGAAGTGAAAATTGACGAGGATAATTTTCGGTTTCAATCCTTGGTTTAGTGGATAAAGGACTTAGACAATACCATGATTTACATATTGCCTCCAGACTTGGGAAGTTTCAATCCTTGGTTTAGTGGATAAAGGACTTAGACGACTTATGCTTGTATCGAAAAATGCGTTTTGGCGGGCTTAGTTTCAATCCTTGGTTTAGTGGATAAAGGACTTAGACAATGTGATTCATACCATATCCCTTCCAAACCTTGCAGTTTCAATCCTTGGTTTAGTGGATAAAGGACTTAGACTTCTCGAACGATGTCTGGCTTCAATCGTTTCATTCAGGTGTTTCAATCCTTGGTTTAGTGGATAAAGGACTTAGACAAAGCATCTCAAATACCGGAATTATCGCTCCAACCAAGTTTCAATCCTTGGTTTAGTGGATAAAGGACTTAGACGTATATATTTCATCTTCATCGCCCCGACGTATTAGAGTTTCAATCCTTGGTTTAGTGGATAAAGGACTTAGACTGATGCTTTTCGTTCTTCTCTATATACGAGTTTTTTTGAGTTTCAATCCTTGGTTTAGTGGATAAAGGACTTAGACCAAATTGAATGTTTTATTTTTTCATCAAATTCAGGGTTTCAATCCTTGGTTTAGTGGATAAAGGACTTAGACATTTTGATATAATTTCCTTCTTACAGGATAATAATATGTTTCAATCCTTGGTTTAGTGGATAAAGGACTTAGACAAATCTTGAGCGCTACATACCGATTGGCGAAGATGGGTTTCAATCCTTGGTTTAGTGGATAAAGGACTTAGACGGCGAAATTGATTGCGAAAGACATTAGGTATTCGCAAGTTTCAATCCTTGGTTTAGTGGATAAAGGACTTAGACATACCCGATATTTCTTCCATTACTTCTTTATCTCCTTTTGTTTCAATCCTTGGTTTAGTGGATAAAGGACTTAGACATCGGCGGACGGGTCTAAGTCGGAAACGGTAACCGACGTGTTTCAATCCTTGGTTTAGTGGATAAAGGACTTAGACGATCTGCGAGCGCACGGATGGGATGGGATTGCTATTGTTTCAATCCTTGGTTTAGTGGATAAAGGACTTAGACGTTGTTCTTGAGTAATCCCAGTAATTGCGGTCAAGAAGTTTCAATCCTTGGTTTAGTGGATAAAGGACTTAGACTTGATACATCCTGAAGAGTGGTGTTAAGATTAACACGTTTCAATCCTTGGTTTAGTGGATAAAGGACTTAGACCAGTCTTGCGGGACCGGTGAAAAGGGACGATTTCCACGCGGTTTCAATCCTTGGTTTAGTGGATAAAGGACTTAGACAAGGGACAATCTCGAATTATGAAGATTTTCTATTCGACGTTTCAATCCTTGGTTTAGTGGATAAAGGACTTAGACCTCACAATTGCATTCACATTGTTCAGCAAGGTCTTTGTTTCAATCCTTGGTTTAGTGGATAAAGGACTTAGACCAAATTCGAGCAGGCGGCAAAAGCCGAAGCGGTCAAGGTTTCAATCCTTGGTTTAGTGGATAAAGGACTTAGACAAAATAATCACTGAATACAGTCTTGAAGTCCTAATGTTTCAATCCTTGGTTTAGTGGATAAAGGACTTAGACCCATGATGAGGAGCGCTTCAATGAATAACATAATGTTTCAATCCTTGGTTTAGTGGATAAAGGACTTAGACTTAGATTACGGCTGGAATTTGTGCCGTATTGAGCCAAGTTTCAATCCTTGGTTTAGTGGATAAAGGACTTAGACGAAAAAGGTTATGTCTCTATTCCCCAGATTAATGAGTTTCAATCCTTGGTTTAGTGGATAAAGGACTTAGACAATGGCAAAACGTCATGGTGAATTTTCTACGTTGGAAGTTTCAATCCTTGGTTTAGTGGATAAAGGACTTAGACCATGAAAACCCGCAGTTTCCCGGTCAAGGGAACTCTCAGTTTCAATCCTTGGTTTAGTGGATAAAGGACTTAGACGTCTTTTTTAGCATTGTCACTTTTAATGCCTATTCTAGTTTCAATCCTTGGTTTAGTGGATAAAGGACTTAGACGACAGAAAAGAAGTTGCCGAATTGAAAAAAGGAGAAGTGTTTCAATCCTTGGTTTAGTGGATAAAGGACTTAGACGTCGACACCACAGCTGAATGCGTCGGTCATCGTAGTAGTTTCAATCCTTGGTTTAGTGGATAAAGGACTTAGACCTCTAAGAATATTGCAATTCGGGTATAGACTTTGATATAAGTTTCAATCCTTGGTTTAGTGGATAAAGGACTTAGACGAAAATAAATTCACTCGGTTTCTTATCATACATATCGGTTTCAATCCTTGGTTTAGTGGATAAAGGACTTAGACGTAAATATTATTATTCTCATCAACAAAACAACTTTGGTTTCAATCCTTGGTTTAGTGGATAAAGGACTTAGACTTTCGCTGCTATTGAAGTGGTGCGCCGTGAAAACACGGAGTTTCAATCCTTGGTTTAGTGGATAAAGGACTTAGACGTAAAATATCCTACACTTGCAGTTACGTGTCCAATAGGTTTCAATCCTTGGTTTAGTGGATAAAGGACTTAGACTAAGGCTCGTCTGGGCGGTCTTTTTCTGGGACAGGTGGTTTCAATCCTTGGTTTAGTGGATAAAGGACTTAGACACTTATTTCTATATATGCTTCGCCAAGTTTCATTTTTGTTTCAATCCTTGGTTTAGTGGATAAAGGACTTAGACTCTGGTAGGGGTTAATTCCGATAATCGCTCTAATACAGTTTCAATCCTTGGTTTAGTGGATAAAGGACTTAGACAGATGGTTACGTGATGAAACGACCTACCTCGTATTGGTTTCAATCCTTGGTTTAGTGGATAAAGGACTTAGACAGAGCCTATCTCCGCCATTTCCACTCCTCACAATTTGTTTCAATCCTTGGTTTAGTGGATAAAGGACTTAGACTGTGTGGCGGGAAGCATTTAGGATATTAATAGGAGTAGTTTCAATCCTTGGTTTAGTGGATAAAGGACTTAGACTTCCATTGCCACATCAGCACGCATTGAATAGTAGAAAGTTTCAATCCTTGGTTTAGTGGATAAAGGACTTAGACGACGATGTTTGGCAATATTCAATTCAGTATCGGCTCTGTTTCAATCCTTGGTTTAGTGGATAAAGGACTTAGACCAGGGACATTTCGCCCTAAAATATTGATTTTAGGAGTTTCAATCCTTGGTTTAGTGGATAAAGGACTTAGACAATGAAGAAAAAGCGCGGCAAGCCGGCTGGGGTGCGGGTTTCAATCCTTGGTTTAGTGGATAAAGGACTTAGACTTTACGCCAACTGCGGAAGGACGCGCCGGGGTTGATTAGTTTCAATCCTTGGTTTAGTGGATAAAGGACTTAGACAATTCAATTTTCTGGGGCGCAATTTTACAAAGAATGTTTCAATCCTTGGTTTAGTGGATAAAGGACTTAGACATTTCTGACTCTGTATATCTTACTGGTACTGTTGGAGTTTCAATCCTTGGTTTAGTGGATAAAGGACTTAGACGGATAATTATATGGCATAGTTCACCATTTTTAAACTAGTTTCAATCCTTGGTTTAGTGGATAAAGGACTTAGACTTTCGCGCGGCGTAATGCCGTAATGTGCGGCATGTAAGTTTCAATCCTTGGTTTAGTGGATAAAGGACTTAGACGATTACACCGGTCGCACCGCCGTATGATGGACTGGTGTTTCAATCCTTGGTTTAGTGGATAAAGGACTTAGACCAAAAAACGGAGTGTATATGACCGAAATGAAAAAATGTTTCAATCCTTGGTTTAGTGGATAAAGGACTTAGACATCTCTGGCAATTCAACGAGCTGAGGAGTTAATGTGTTTCAATCCTTGGTTTAGTGGATAAAGGACTTAGACTTGACAAAAGGCATCACCTTCTCGTGGGTCGGTATGTTTCAATCCTTGGTTTAGTGGATAAAGGACTTAGACCATTGAAGTAGCGCGGGCGGGGCTAAGTTCTTTGAAAGTTTCAATCCTTGGTTTAGTGGATAAAGGACTTAGACTCGGATCAATTCCAAAAAGCTCGTCAATATCCTCATGTTTCAATCCTTGGTTTAGTGGATAAAGGACTTAGACAGGAATGTAAAATATAGGGATAAAAATGTAAAGAAGTTTCAATCCTTGGTTTAGTGGATAAAGGACTTAGACTATCTTTGAGTCCGAAAAATACGGAGTTAGAGCGGAGTTTCAATCCTTGGTTTAGTGGATAAAGGACTTAGACTTTTCCCGAGACATGAGTGGATTCAACCATTTCATCCAAGGTTTCAATCCTTGGTTTAGTGGATAAAGGACTTAGACTTTGCTGGCACAACCATACACAGAATTATTGGACCTTGTTTCAATCCTTGGTTTAGTGGATAAAGGACTTAGACCCGTTTGCTGGTACAACCAGACACAGGATTATTGGGCCTTGTTTCAATCCTTGGTTTAGTGGATAAAGGACTTAGACATTGATATTATGGATTTAAGGAATGTAAAATATAGGGAGTTTCAATCCTTGGTTTAGTGGATAAAGGACTTAGACCGCACTGGGATTCAAGTCAATTAGAAAATCTGTGATTGTTTCAATCCTTGGTTTAGTGGATAAAGGACTTAGACGCAACGCGACGAGCGTATGGGCTGGTTGGGCGATCGCGGTTTCAATCCTTGGTTTAGTGGATAAAGGACTTAGACATATTTGAACAGAAAAATGCTATCGAGTTATTAGAGTTTCAATCCTTGGTTTAGTGGATAAAGGACTTAGACGGTTGTTGTGGATTCTTTGGAATTTAGATAACTCTGTTTCAATCCTTGGTTTAGTGGATAAAGGACTTAGACGCTATTACTATCAAGCGGTTGAATATCTATATAGCCAAGTTTCAATCCTTGGTTTAGTGGATAAAGGACTTAGACTTTCGCATTCATCGCAAGGTGGTTTTCCATCATAAGCGTTTCAATCCTTGGTTTAGTGGATAAAGGACTTAGACTTTTACCGATTGTTTTGTTTTATGCCCAATTCTATGTTTCAATCCTTGGTTTAGTGGATAAAGGACTTAGACAACTCATGAAGATTACGAACGCCATATCTCACGTAGTTTCAATCCTTGGTTTAGTGGATAAAGGACTTAGACTCCGACATTGGGCGCAGATCCACTTCATACTGCTGGCGTTTCAATCCTTGGTTTAGTGGATAAAGGACTTAGACGTTCAGGCTTGGCGAATAGATTGATTATTAGATTTAAGTTTCAATCCTTGGTTTAGTGGATAAAGGACTTAGACTTTGCCAATGCGATTATAAATTCCACGGATTGGACCAGTTTCAATCCTTGGTTTAGTGGATAAAGGACTTAGACCTGGCAAATAAAATAACTAAAATTGAAGATGATGCTAAGTTTCAATCCTTGGTTTAGTGGATAAAGGACTTAGACATTGTCTGAACATTATAGAAATATTTAATATTTATTGAGTTTCAATCCTTGGTTTAGTGGATAAAGGACTTAGACGTGTTTAACTGAAGTAGCTACTGAAAAATTTATACCAGTTTCAATCCTTGGTTTAGTGGATAAAGGACTTAGACGTATGAATCACATTGCACGGAGGCAATATAATCATAGTTTCAATCCTTGGTTTAGTGGATAAAGGACTTAGACTCCTAAGATGTCCACATTGTGGTTATGTGTTCAAGACGTTTCAATCCTTGGTTTAGTGGATAAAGGACTTAGACGAATTGACCACGTGCTGAATATCGGATATATATTTGGTTTCAATCCTTGGTTTAGTGGATAAAGGACTTAGACTGATACTATCATATCTTGCATATGTGTTATGTATAGTTGGTTTCAATCCTTGGTTTAGTGGATAAAGGACTTAGACATTTTATTTTTCTGTGATCAATACATCTATATTTTCACGTTTCAATCCTTGGTTTAGTGGATAAAGGACTTAGACAGAAAAAAGGTCTGCGAATATATCAATAGAGTTCACGTGAGTTTCAATCCTTGGTTTAGTGGATAAAGGACTTAGACGATGTTCAGCCGGTGAAGGTGAATCGTCTGGGAAGGGTTTCAATCCTTGGTTTAGTGGATAAAGGACTTAGACCATGATTCACATACTGACGCCAAACCTGTGAATAGGAGTTTCAATCCTTGGTTTAGTGGATAAAGGACTTAGACACTAATTACTTTTAAGGAGGTAATATAGCGACCTCCTGTTTCAATCCTTGGTTTAGTGGATAAAGGACTTAGACTTATGACAAGAGTTGGGTTGGATGTGGTATGAGTAGGTTTCAATCCTTGGTTTAGTGGATAAAGGACTTAGACGGTTGGCATTAGTTCCCATCCGAGCGGCATATTGCTCTGTTTCAATCCTTGGTTTAGTGGATAAAGGACTTAGACGTTTGCCGCGTTTCTTGCCCCATCCCGGAGCTAGCGGTTTCAATCCTTGGTTTAGTGGATAAAGGACTTAGACATGGGAAAGCATTTCGCGCTAAGTTTTTCACCCAGGGTTTCAATCCTTGGTTTAGTGGATAAAGGACTTAGACTTTTTTGGATAATTCGCGTAATCTTTTATAGCCGCCGGGTTTCAATCCTTGGTTTAGTGGATAAAGGACTTAGACATATCTCATAATATATGATAAATTGCTATTTAATCAAGTTTCAATCCTTGGTTTAGTGGATAAAGGACTTAGACCGTTCTTTTCGGACTAAAAGACTCCGAAGAAAAATCGGTTTCAATCCTTGGTTTAGTGGATAAAGGACTTAGACTCTACCTGAACCTGCCCGTGTGGATGTGTCACCGACGTTTCAATCCTTGGTTTAGTGGATAAAGGACTTAGACGTGGATGTGTCACCGACTAACCAGAACGGAATTGGGTTTCAATCCTTGGTTTAGTGGATAAAGGACTTAGACATATTTCAATTCTTTCCCGTCCAAAACAAGACGACCAGTTTCAATCCTTGGTTTAGTGGATAAAGGACTTAGACATAGTTCTTCTCTCTCGATGTTCCGGTGCTCGCATGTTTCAATCCTTGGTTTAGTGGATAAAGGACTTAGACGCTTTTTGTATTCGTTCCTCGATCAGACACCTACCACGGTTTCAATCCTTGGTTTAGTGGATAAAGGACTTAGACCGACACCACTGCCGAATGTGTCGGTCATCGTAGTCCGTTTCAATCCTTGGTTTAGTGGATAAAGGACTTAGACAGGGTTATTGGGTTTTCAAGCTTACAACAGCTGTTCGTGTTTCAATCCTTGGTTTAGTGGATAAAGGACTTAGACAGGTTTATTCGGCGAATTGTATTGTTGGAGCAGAAGTTTCAATCCTTGGTTTAGTGGATAAAGGACTTAGACAAAAGTAGTGGGTGATGAATCTTTATCCCACCAAACATAGTTTCAATCCTTGGTTTAGTGGATAAAGGACTTAGACTTTGTTTTAGTATCATCCAATAAATAATTAAGGATAGTTTCAATCCTTGGTTTAGTGGATAAAGGACTTAGACCAGAATCGCTGATTGCACCAGAAGAATTCTACTCTGGTTTCAATCCTTGGTTTAGTGGATAAAGGACTTAGACATCGTTGAATTTTCAAAACTCCAGCCTTTCCAGCTTGGCGTTTCAATCCTTGGTTTAGTGGATAAAGGACTTAGACAAACGGCGGCCGACGCTAAAGAAATTGCCGAATTGAAGTTTCAATCCTTGGTTTAGTGGATAAAGGACTTAGACACTCGAAGACGAGAAAAAGATATTAGAGGATGAGATGTTTCAATCCTTGGTTTAGTGGATAAAGGACTTAGACACTGCCTTCGGGAATGACCTAATTGATGACATATTTCTGTTTCAATCCTTGGTTTAGTGGATAAAGGACTTAGACAATATCCATAAATATTCATTATGGCTAAATTTGATAAATGTTTCAATCCTTGGTTTAGTGGATAAAGGACTTAGACTCTGAATGCCGGAATTATCTATGTCTCCAGAAAATGTTTCAATCCTTGGTTTAGTGGATAAAGGACTTAGACATACATCAATTCTTTCCATTTCGTACTCCTTATCGTGTTTCAATCCTTGGTTTAGTGGATAAAGGACTTAGACAATCTATCTAAAGAAAGGAAAATATCATGGCTAAAATGTTTCAATCCTTGGTTTAGTGGATAAAGGACTTAGACTACTACTCATACCAAATCCAACTCAATTCTGTCCGGTTTCAATCCTTGGTTTAGTGGATAAAGGACTTAGACTTCTCTACCTTTTTATCATCATTTTTTATATATTTTGTTTCAATCCTTGGTTTAGTGGATAAAGGACTTAGACTTTAGTTCTCAAAATTTTAAAGGACTCAATTCTTTGTTTCAATCCTTGGTTTAGTGGATAAAGGACTTAGACAACGTCAATACAAGTTGGTTTCTGCTATTCAAGCGAGTTTCAATCCTTGGTTTAGTGGATAAAGGACTTAGACCATGTCGTTGATCCGGGTCATGCTTTCGGCTACATCAGTTTCAATCCTTGGTTTAGTGGATAAAGGACTTAGACAATCTATCTAAAGAAAGGAAAATATCATGGCTAAAATGTTTCAATCCTTGGTTTAGTGGATAAAGGACTTAGACTTCTGGTGCAATCAGCGATTCTGGTCCGAAAGCATGTTTCAATCCTTGGTTTAGTGGATAAAGGACTTAGACTTGGAATAATCATATTATCCCACGAATCCCACCCAAACGTTTCAATCCTTGGTTTAGTGGATAAAGGACTTAGACTAAAAACGGCTTTACTTTCTTCTGCATTACTCGTGTGTTTCAATCCTTGGTTTAGTGGATAAAGGACTTAGACCAGATTGACCCGCCCAACAGCGGACGGAGCTGATCCCGAAGTTTCAATCCTTGGTTTAGTGGATAAAGGACTTAGACTCTATAATTGGAAGGCAAGAAATTCTATTCCAGAAGAGTTTCAATCCTTGGTTTAGTGGATAAAGGACTTAGACAATTAAGAACAATCAAGAACTGGACGATAATGTATCGTTTCAATCCTTGGTTTAGTGGATAAAGGACTTAGACGAGAACGCCAAGAGCGCCGAATAATTATGATTGGAGGTTTCAATCCTTGGTTTAGTGGATAAAGGACTTAGACTGCTTCCCTTGGCAAAAATGAAAGGAAATAGATATGCGGTTTCAATCCTTGGTTTAGTGGATAAAGGACTTAGACCTCGGGGTGCCACGCAATATCCACTCTGCATTTTATAGTTTCAATCCTTGGTTTAGTGGATAAAGGACTTAGACGAAGATATAAAAGCCGATTCAGATTTAATTCTAAGAGTTTCAATCCTTGGTTTAGTGGATAAAGGACTTAGACGTATTGGTCACTATTCTTTTATGGATAACTCTGGTAAGTTTCAATCCTTGGTTTAGTGGATAAAGGACTTAGACTCTTGAACCAGGGTTAACGATTACAGGCCCCTTCGAGTTTCAATCCTTGGTTTAGTGGATAAAGGACTTAGACCTGAAACGATTGATGGGTTAATTAATATTGATACAGGTTTCAATCCTTGGTTTAGTGGATAAAGGACTTAGACGCCCCAGAAGCTAAAGAATATGATGAATTAATAGCTGAGTTTCAATCCTTGGTTTAGTGGATAAAGGACTTAGACTGAAGGTGAATATCTAAAAAAGAAATGGGAAGCTAGTTTCAATCCTTGGTTTAGTGGATAAAGGACTTAGACCCGATAATTGTAACAATAACTCAATTAATGTATGCAAGTTTCAATCCTTGGTTTAGTGGATAAAGGACTTAGACAATTGTTTAATAATAATCCTAAAATTGAAAAGTGAGTTTCAATCCTTGGTTTAGTGGATAAAGGACTTAGACATTTCAACGAGGTTAAATCTGAGGAAATTCTATTAACGTTTCAATCCTTGGTTTAGTGGATAAAGGACTTAGACTCGGACGCCCAAATACCAACCGGATAAATAGAAGGACGTTTCAATCCTTGGTTTAGTGGATAAAGGACTTAGACAGAATATTGATGGTGTAATCCTTACCGAAAATTTGCAGTTTCAATCCTTGGTTTAGTGGATAAAGGACTTAGACAAAGTGAGATACAATTTTCGATTATCGGTGCAGAAAGTTTCAATCCTTGGTTTAGTGGATAAAGGACTTAGACTATTATTGGAATAGTTTGCTGTATGTTTACTACCATAGTTTCAATCCTTGGTTTAGTGGATAAAGGACTTAGACAGGCGGATAATAAAAGAAACGTGATAATTAATACTGAGTTTCAATCCTTGGTTTAGTGGATAAAGGACTTAGACATTTTCCTGAATATAAGTTTTTGCCTCTTCAATAGGTTTCAATCCTTGGTTTAGTGGATAAAGGACTTAGACACAATTCCAGTAATATTTTCTCCATTCAGATATATGTTTCAATCCTTGGTTTAGTGGATAAAGGACTTAGACCTATATGGCCAGTATCG
>Ga0208826_1000137_pt1 | contig 81740 bp, 61 predicted proteins | sample AD_UKC115_MetaG_FD_184451 | JGI IMG/M metagenome (GOLD analysis project Ga0208826, IMG submission 184451) | Active sludge microbial communities of municipal wastewater-treating anaerobic digesters from Hong Kong - AD_UKC115_MetaG (SPAdes)... | ecosystem: Engineered > Bioreactor > Anaerobic >... | reverse complement strand
CCGTATTCATTGTGCATGGAAATGCAGATCCTATTGTTCCTTATCAGCAATCGGTTGCTTTACATGAGAAACTTGATCAGTATGGCGTTTACAACGTGTTTATTACCGTAGATGGTGGTGGGCATGGCGGCTTTGATAAGGAAAAGAAAACTGAAATTAACCGTGCGTTGATGGAATTTCTTTCAAAAACCGTTTTTCAAAAATAATATAAACAAGCTTAAAAAATTTTGGTCAACCAATTTAATGTTTTTCCGCCTATTTTTGAAAAATATTTGCCGAAAAATTTGGTTTTAAATAAAAAAGCTGTTATTTTTGGTCGACCAATCAATTGGTTGACCAATTGAAAAGGATTAATTGATAATAAATTTGCTGCTTCGAAATCAGATTGTGCTATGAAAAAGTTAATTTTTTGCTTCATAGGAATTGGATTTTCAATTTTATCATTCACATTACATGCTCAGCCAAGAACATGGAATTTGAATCAAATAAACAGTGCTAAAAATTCCAATTTGGAAGTGGTGAATGCTGTGATTGGGGAAGCCGACAAACATCTGACTGCAACAATTGCTACTGTTATGGATAAACCATTGACTCCGGCAAGTGGGGACAAACATGATTACATGAGTATGGGACGTTACTGGTGGCCTAATCCGAATACGAAAGATGGATTGCCATACATTCGTAGAGACGGAGTTTCCAATCCTGAACTTGAAAAATTGGATAGAAATTCACTTTCCAATATGGCTCGAAGTGTCGTGATTCTTTCGCTTGCCTATCATTTAACGAATAAAGATGAATATGCCCAGAAAGCAGTGAAGAATTTAAAAACTTGGTTTCTCGATAAAAAAACGAAAATGAATCCAAACATGAATTTCGGGCAAACTATTCCAGGACGCAATAATGGAAAAGGACGCGGAGAAGGAGTTTTGGATAGTTATTCGTTCGTCGAGATGCTGGATGCGGTTGAATTGCTGAAATCTTCCAACAAATTTACAATGGAAGATCAAGCAGCTTTGAAAGATTGGTTTTCAGCGTACTTGAATTGGATGCTGACTTCCGAAATTGGACAGGAAGAATATAACGCCAAAAACAATCATGGAACTGCTTTTGATGTGCAGGTGGTGAGATACGCTTTGTTTACAGGAAATAAAGAAGTTGCTGACAAATTTGTAAAAGACTTTCCTGAAAGGAGAATTTTTACTCAAATAGAGCCTAACGGTGCTCAAACGTACGAACTTCAACGGACAAAAGCGTTTGGCTATTCGGTCTATAACCTGACACATTTTATGGATATGGCTTTCCTAGCAAAATCCATGAATCAGGATATTTTTCATGCCGTTTCTTCGGATGGGAGAAGTATTGTCAAAGCAATTGATTTTTTAATTCCTTACGTTGGAAAACCTTCTTCCGAATTTCCTTATCAGCAAATTCAAGACTGGGATAAGGAGCAGTCAAATTTTTGTTGGGTATTGAAAAGAGCGGATATACTGACTGGAATGGATAATTATAAAGATATTTATTCCAAATATTTGCCTAACAAAAGAAAAGACTTGAATTATTTGATTTACTAAAATAAATTTTAATGTTTCACCTTTAAATTTTTACATTATGAAAAAGTTAATTTTACTACTTTCGCTCTGTGTTGCCATTTTTACGGCAAATGCACAAATCTTTACAGAGTACTTTCAAACTGCACGAATTGGTGGCAATTTGGAAGGCTACAATGATTGGTATGTTTCATTGAAATCTTCGGAAGCCAATGGCGTGAGTCCAAAAATTGCTGAAGGGGCATTGTTTTACACCGGTTATGCAGGCTCTAACATTGGGAATGTTGCTGTTCTTGATTCTGTTGTAGGAGCTACAAGCGCCACACAACGAATCTCAACTAAAATTGTAAAATTTGGTAGCGATACCTTAAAAGCGGTAGTTGGAGAAAAAATTTACGCAGCTTTTCTGGCTAATATTTCCAGCCACAGTTATCGCTCTTATCGTGATTTCTTTACTTACGAAGGATCAAAAACTTCCAGTATGACGCGTGGAAGAGTTTTTGCAAAAGTGAGTACAGATGGTTCCGAACTTTTTATTGCCGTAACCAAAAACTCATCCTCAGAATATGTTGAATCGTCTTCTATACCTGGATTGACATTATATCCGGACGTAAATCATCTATTTGTATTGGTTTATGAAACAATCGATGGGAGCAGTAATGATATAATCACCCTGTATATCGATCCGGATTTAACAAAATCCGAAGCCGAACAAACCAACAAACTGGTTGCTACAGATAGCCAAACAGATTATAGTGCCACTGCCGGTTTGGGTATCAATTTGCGTCAACGAGGAATTGGTGCTCAAGTTGGTGGTATCCGTGTTGGAAAATCATGGGATAAAGTTCTCTTGGATATTCCTAATGCTGTCAATACACCTAAGAATGGTAGTACAACCATCTGGACAAGCGGTAAAAATATTATGACCAATAATAAAGGAACAATAAAGATATTTAATCTTACCGGAGCAGAATTGATTTCAGCTAAAACGGATGGCTGCTTGACAACCAATCTGTCAAAAGGTTTATATATCGTTCGGTTTAACAATGTTGATGGAAAAACCACGGTATCAAAAATTTCATTGAACTGATTTCAATTCACCAATCATTTTATCAGGGAAAGCAGATTGATTTTTTCTACTTTCCCTGATGAAAAAATTTAAATTTCATGATTTTAACTTCAAACACAACTGTCAGACTTTCTTTAATAATAGCTTTCTTAATGAGTTGTGCTATCGTAAATGCACGGCAAACAATAGTTGCTTCAGCTTCGGCAATCAACAGCGGTAGTTGGTCGGCGGGTGACACGATTGTTATGAAAAACGGCACATGGAACAATCAATCCATATCTTTCAGAGGTACCGGTAATGAATTTCAACCAATCGTACTAATGGCAGAAACTCCGGGGAACGTGATATTGGACGGAACTTCAAAACTTCAATTTTCCGGTAAATATGTGATTGTGAGTGGACTTTATTTCAAAGACGGTACATTGAGTGGATCGGATGTCATTTCATTCAGGACTTCTTCTTCTCAACTTGCCGAAAATTGCAAATTAACCAATACAGTAATAGAAAATTACAATCCATTGGACAGTACCGTTGACAGCAAATGGGTGTCCATTTATGGAAAAAACAATAAAGTGGATCACTGTTCTTTTGTAAATAAAACTAACTCCGGCACTCTTATGGTTGTTTGGTTGATAAATGGCATAACTGTAAATCATGAAATTTCAGATAATTATTTTGGATATCGCAAGGCAAATCTTGATGCAAATGGAGATGAGTTGAACGGACAGGAAATTATCCGCATAGGCGACAGTTCTACTTCTATGACTACGGCGGCAGTAACTGTCAAGAACAATTTCTTCGAACATTGTAATGGCGAAATCGAAACGATTTCCAATAAATCGTGTGGAAACACCTATTACAATAATCTTTTTTTTGAATGTAAGGGCATGCTCACACTGCGTCATGGAAATGGTTGCACAGTGAATGGAAATTATTTTTTTGGAAATGGAATTTCTGATACCGGAGGTGTGAGAATTATCGGAGAAAATCATAAAGTCTATAACAATTACTTTGAGAATCTGCGGGGTACAAATTATCGGGCAGCGCTTTGCATCGTGCGTGGAAAAGAAAACTCAGCTCTTAACGAGTATTTTCAAGTGAAAAATGCAGCCATTGCTTTCAATACGTTTGTCAATTGTTCACAGGCATTCAGAATCAATTACAATAGTAGCTCTTCACTTACCATGCCGCCAATTAAAACCGTAATCGCTCATAATCATGTGTTCAACGCTTCAACATCCTATTATAACGTCAGCATCGATTTGACGAATTCTGAGGGAATGGATGTAACTTGGAAAAACAATTTGATGAATATCGGGAAATATACAAATTTCTCCTTTAATGAAACCCAAATTATCACTGGCAAAGATGCTAAAATGAGTTCTTCCGTAACTCCAATTCCCATGTTTGAACCAACAATCGGTTCAGAATTAATAAATTATGCAACAAACGATTATCCGGAAATCGCAAAAGACATAAGAGGCAGGGATAGAAACATTTCGGCAAAACTGCCGGGTGCAAGTGAAATAAATGGGACTGTTACTTCAACCATGCCCGTTAAAACATTAGTGGGTGCAACTTTTTATAACAATCCAAATACAGGAATAATCGATAATTTTTCCGTAGTAAAGCCTTATGTTTTTAGTATCTGCTCATCTCATATCAACTTCAGTTCCAAAGAAACCGGAAGATTTTACCTGTTGGACTTGTCAGGGAAAATACTGAACAATGTTTTCATTCCTGCAAATTCTGAAAAGCAAATTTATACATTTCAGAAGGGAAACTATTTAATACTGTTTTATACTCCACAAGCGAAATTTGTTGAGAAAATAATTCTTTAATTATTTTGATATTTATGTTGAAAACTTTGTAGTATAACATTTTTAATTGTATTTTTGTAAGACCGTAATTGGTCGACCAATTTATAACAAACAGCATGAATAAAAACCTAATAATTAAAAGTTTATTCTCTTGCCTGATTTTTTCATTTTTATTTATGGAATTATCATTTGCTCATTCGCATCCCAGTTTATTGTTAACAAAACAGGGAGTAAACGAAATAAAATCGTCAATGGGAAAAATTTCGGATTTTGACAATTCTGTAAATGAATTAAAAATCATTGCCGGCAAAGCTTTGAAATCTGAAATTGTAGTTCCAATTCCAGTGAACGAAGGTGGAGGTTATACACACGAAAAGCATAAAAACAATTATTACGAAATGAATGCAGCCGGAACAATGTACCAAATTACAGGGAAAAAAGAGTATGCTGAATTTGTTCGAAAAATGTTGTTGAAATATTCGGAATTATATACGACTTTAGGATTACATCCTTCGAAAAGGTCAGACACGCCAGGAAAAATATTCTGGCAATTACTGAATGATTGTGTCTGGTTGTTCCATACCGCTCTCGCCTACGACTGTGTTTACGATTATCTCAATACCACCGATAAAGCATACATCGAGAAAAATCTCTTTCGTCCGATGGCAGAATTTATCTCTAACGGAAGCCAGGCCAATTATGCCGTATTCAATAAGATGCACAATCACGCCACTTGGGCAACGGCATCTGTAGGTATGATTGGATATGTAATGGGCGATAAAAATTTGGTTGAACAAGCATTATACGGTTCAAACAAAGACAAAAAATCCGGATTTATTCATCAGCTGGATGTCTTATTCTCGCCGGATGGATATTATACGGAAGGACCTTATTATCAGCGATATGCTATTTGGCCGTTTATGGTTTTTGCACAAGTAATTCAAAACAATCAGCCCGAACTGAACATTTTTAGTTACAGAGATAGCATTTTGTTGAAAGCAACCAATACCTTGATCCAATGTGCGTACAATGGAGAATTTTTTTATCTGAACGATGCCTTAAAGAAGAATTACAAAACGCAGGAAATTGTTTATGCCGTTGATATTGCCTACAAAAACAATCCAGAAAATACTTTTCTGCTCGATATTGCACAACAACAAAAATCTTTTATAGTATCAGATGCAGGAATTGCTACGGCAAAATCATTACACAATATTAAATATGAGCCATTTGAATTCCATTCGGTATTTTTACGAGACGGTGCAAATGGTGATGCAGGCGGATTAGGCATCATCAGAGCAGGGAAGAAAGACAAGACACAAATGTGCCTTACTTTTAAAGCTACTTCTCACGGATTATCACATGGTCATTACGATAAACTGTCTATTTCGATGTACGATGGAGGAAATTTTGTTTTGCCCGATTACGGAGCAGTGCGTTTTCTGAATATCGAGCCGAAAAGCGGGGGAAATTATGCAAAAGAAAATCACTCATGGGCTGCACAAACCATAGCCCACAATACGGTAACAGTTGATGAAACAAGTAATTTTAAGGGGAATATCAAAATTTCTTCCAATCATCATTCTGATATTCAATATTATGACTTTAAAAATAATAAAATACAAATCATTTCAGGTTGCGAAACCAATGCCTATAAAAATGTAAAAATGCAGCGAACAGTTGCTGTACTTGAGAACAAAACATTTTCGTATCCAATTGTCGTAGATATTTATAGAAATGTCTCCGATTCTACGCATACCTACGATTTACCTTTTTATTATAGAGGTCAAATGGTATCTGTTAACTTTCAATATCAAAAATTCACCGCTCAATTAAATCCATTGGGAACGAAAAATGGTTATCAACACCTATGGGTCGATGCGTTCGGAAAAAACGAGAAGCCAGTTACTCATTTTACATGGGTTGATGGGAATAGGTTTTATACAATCTCAACAACAGGTAATTCCAACACGGAATATCTAATGACCCGAACAGGAGCAGACGATCCTAATTTTAATCTCAGAAATGAAACTGCATTTATGATTCGCCAACCAAACGTGAAAAATCAAACATTCGTCTCTATAATAGAACCTCATGGATTTTATGATGAAAACAAGGAAATTACGGAAAATTTTGAAACCTCAATAAAAAATGTTGAAATTTTGACTGATAATGAAGAATATTCGGCCGTAAAAATATCGACTGTTACAAACAATTCATTTCTCCTGATTACGCGAAACAAAGATTTTAATAATGACAGCGAACATTTATTGGATATAAATAATCAGACAGTTCGGTTCAAAGGCAATTATTATTTCACTGAATTAACAAAGTAAATTTTACTGATATGAAAACAAGAAGTTTAAATTTTTTACACGCATCACAAATTGAACCGGAAATCACAGGCGAAGGTGTTTCAAGACAAATATTGGGATACGACGGTCAAATCATGATGGTAAAAGTTCATTTTAAAAAAGGAGCTATTGGTTATATTCACGAACATTTTCATTCACAAACAACCTATGTTGCAAGTGGAAAATTTGAAGTTTCCATAAACGGCGAAAAACAGATTTTGGAAGCAGGAGATGGCTACTATATCGAACCGGATGCTCCACATGGAGCAGTTTGTCTGGAAGATGGAATTTTGATTGACGTTTTCAGCCCAATGAGAATGGATTTCTTAAAAATGTAGATATATGAAAATCAAAGGATTACGATGGTGGATTATCGGATTGATAATGCTCATTACTATTATTAACTATCTGGATAGAGGTACATTAAATTACATGTGGGTAACGAATGTAGAATATTCCATCGTCGACGAATTTTCGTCCAAAGCCAAAAACAACGAAGCCATTTTTTTGAAAGAAAAAAACATTTATCAGCTGAAAAACAAAAAGGGAGAAACAAAGGAATTGGCTGCATCTCACGTATTGCAGAAAGAAGATAAAAAAGTAGTGATAAACAGAGAGGGAATAGCTTATGATTTAGGCATTATTGATAAAAATACCACACCGGACGAAGCATCAAAAAAAGCAAAAGGAATTTTAGGAACTATTACCATATTTTTTATGATTGCTTATGGAGTGAGCCAACTATTCTCCGGTAAACTGTACGACAAAATTGGAACGCGAAAGGGATTTGTCATTTCAGCTGCTATTTGGGGATTGGCCGATGCGTTAACTTCTCTGGCAAAAAGGAGATTCTCTCTTACTGCTTTCAGAATGATGCTTGGATTGGGAGAAGCTGGTCCGTGGCCGGGAGCAGTAAAAAGCAATGCAGAGTGGTTTCCTCAAAAGGAGAGAGCTTTTGCACAAGGACTTTTTAATGCTGCCGCTTCTGCAGGATCAATCCTTGCTCCTATTATTATTTTAATGCTTTACTTGTTGCTGGGATGGAGACTGACATTTTTGATTGTCGGTTCATTGGGACTTATCTGGATTATTCCATGGCTGATTATCAATAAAAAGGGACCAAAAGATCATCCATGGATTACAGAAAAAGAACGTGATTACATTCTTACCGGCCAGCCAGAAGCTCAACACGTAAACGAAAAAGAGAAAAGCTGGAAAGAATTACTGTCAAATAAAAAAAATTATTCTGTTATTTTAGGTCGTTTCTTTCTCGATCCCATCTGGTGGATGTTTGTAACGTACCTTCCTCTTTACTTGGTAGAACAATTCAATCTGAATATCACAGAACTTGCTTTCTCAGCATGGGTACCCTATTTCGGAGCTATGATCGGAAGCCTCACCGGTGGTTGGTTTTCAGGGTACTTGATTCGATCTGGAAAAACAGTAGATAGGGCACGAAAAACGGCAATGATAGTCGGGGGATTAATAATTATTCCTTCCGTAATATCTTCTGTATTAGTTTCCAATGCAATATTGGCAGTCGTTCTAATGGCCTTCGTTTTGGGAGGTTTCCAATTTACCATGACCAACATTCAAACAATTCCAAGTGATTTACACAGTGGCCCATCAGTTGGTTCTTTAGCAGGGTTGGGTGGGGCGGCAGCGGTTCTTGGAACCATTTTAGCCATTTTATTTTCTGCCCAAATTACCAGCTGGCCATTACTTTTCGGTTTGCTGGCGGCGTTGGTACCATTGTCGTTAGGATCAATATTTTTAACGGTAGGAAAAATAGAACACATAAAATAATCAATTAAAAATACTATAATTATGAAATTAAAAGGAAAAGTTGCCATCGTAACCGGTGGAGCTCGAGATTTAGGAAGAGCGGTATCAATTAAATTGGCTTCTGAAGGAGCAAAAGTTGTTGTAAATTATTTTGATAATCCCGAAGATGCCAAGGAAACTTTGAAAATGATACAAGAAAATGGTGGTGAAGCCATAATTGCACAAGGCGACATGACAAAAGCAGAGGAAGTAAAAAATTTATTTGCTGCCGGTATTGCTGCGTTTGGAGATAGAATTGACATTTTAGTCAACGTGGTGGGTGGCATTTTTGGAAGAAAAGAAATTACCGAACAGGATGAAGCATGGTATAACCTCTTAATGGATGTAAACATGAAAAGTTGCTGGCTTTGTACTCGCGAAGTCGTTCCTCACATGACAAACGGCGGCGCAATTGTAAACTTTTCATCACTTGCAGCCAGAGACGGTGGCGGACAAGGCGCCTCCATATATGCCTCGGCTAAAGGAGCTGTTATGACTTTTACTCGTTCCATGGCTAAAGAATTAGGTCCAAAAGGAATTCGTGTAAATGCCGTTGCTCCGGGAACAATTGCTACTTCTTTCCACGATAGGTTCAATACGCCTGAAAACAGGGAAAAAATGAAAGCAATTTATCCGCTTCGACGAGAAGGCGATGCTGGAGACATAGCTGACCTTGTATTATTTTTGGTTTCTGATGATTCCGATTATATCACAGGGACAAATATAGATATCAACGGTGGTATTTTCTTCTCTTAAGAAAGAATCAAGCTTTATTGCGTTAAAAAAATCTCCTTTTGAAATAACACTTTCAAGAGGAGATTTTTTTCATAATATGAAATATTATTCCTTCAATAAATCAGGGCGCCGTTTCCGAGTTCGCTCCACCGATTGTTCGTGTAGCCATTGCTGGATATTGGCTTCATGCCCCGAAAGCAAGACATCCGGTACTTTCCAACCTTTAAAATCTGCCGGACGAGTGTATACCGGAGGCGCCAATAAATTGTCCTGAAAGGAGTCAAACAAAGCCGAAGTTTCATCGCCAATAGCACCCGGCAACAAGCGAACAATTGCATCAGTCATGATGGCAGCAGGAAGTTCACCTCCTGTAAGCACATAATCTCCCACACTAATTTCGCGAGTAATCAAGTGATCGCGAACCCGCTGATCAACACCCTTATAATGACCGCAAAGAATGATGATGTTTTGAAAAAGTGAAAGCTGATTGGCCATTTTCTGATTAAACATTTCTCCATCGGGCGAAGTGTAGATGATTTCATCATAATGTCTTTCTTGCTTGAGTTTTGAAATTACTCGATCAATAGGTTCAACCTTCAACACCATTCCGGCGCTAAAACCAAAGGCATAGTCGTCAACATTTCGTCGTTTATCGTAGCTGTAGTCGTGCAAATTATGTATGAAAATCTCCACTAATCCCTTTTCCTGAGCTCTTTTTACAATAGAATGATTTAATGGACTTTCCAACAATTGTGGAACGGCAGAAATAATATCAATACGCATCTTCCCCATAAATCGCTAATTACTTTACATCAAACTTCTTTGCCTATATTTCATAACTCTCCATGTCCTGCCCTGCAATAACAGGTTGAAAAACGGATGAAGCTTCATTTAGCAGAACAGACTGGTCGGTGTAGCGTGCCGAATAATGTCCGATAATCAACTTTCCAACTTCAGCTTTTCTTGCAATTTCTGCTGCCTGAAGCGCCGTTGAATGGAGTGTTTTATTAGCTCGTACTTTATCTTCTTCCAGAAAAGTTGCTTCATGATACAAACAATCCACGCCACGGATAATGGGTACAATACTTTCATCGTAAGCCGTATCCGAACAATAAGCAAAACGTTTGGGCGGCACGTTTTCATATGTTAATTTCTCATTTGGAACAATTTCACCTTCGTCTGTAATAAAATCCTCTCCTTGCTTGATTTTATGCAACTGCGAAACAGGAATATTGTAGAAATCAATCATTTCGCGGATCAAATGCCTTTCGAGAGGTTTTTCTTCAAACAGAAAACCACAAGTCGGTACTTTGTGCTTCAGCGGTATGGAAAAAACTTTCACGGTGCGATCCTCGTAAATCAGTTCATTCACTTGCGGGTTGAAGGGATGGAAAAACAATTGAAAAGGTGTTTCAGCAGAAAAATAATGCAAAGGAACTTCCATTATTTTTTCCAAATCGGGATGAGCATGAATGTGTAAATCGGCGGTGCGATGCAACATGGAAAAAGAAGAAATAAGTCCGAACAAACCAAGACAATGGTCGCCATGAAGATGGGAAATAAAAATATGTCCCAAGCGATTGGTTTTCATCCCCATTTGTCGAAGTCTGATTTGTGCGCCTTCTCCACAATCAATCAAAAACTGTTTCTCGCGCAAATCGAGTAAAAAAGCGCTCGGAAAATTTCTTTTGGTAGGCAAAGCCGAACCACAACCCAAAATAGTAAATGTTGCTTTTGGCATGATCGATTTTTCGAAAAAAGAAAAAATCTTTCCTTTGAATTACTTAGGGGCTTGAATAAAAATTATACTTTCGTTTTCTTTTTAAGTTCAAAATCGCGTCCCAAATATTTTTCACGGACAATAGGATTTTCAGACAATTCAAGCGCTGTGCCCTGAAACATGATTCGTCCGTCGAAGAGCATATAAGCGCGGTCAGTGATAGCTAATGTTTCATCTACATTGTGATCGGTTATCAGAATACCTATGTTTTTATCCTTCAATTTCCAAACAATATCCTGAATATCCTGAACAGCAATGGGATCTACACCGGCAAACGGCTCATCAAGCAAAATAAAACGCGGTTCGATAGCCAGACAGCGTGCTATTTCAGTCCTTCTACGTTCGCCTCCTGACAATCGGTCGCCAATGTTTTTTCTCACATGTTCCAGATTAAATTCTTCTATAAGTGTTTCGAGCTTCTCTTTTTGATATTCCTTGCTGAATTTTGTCATTTCCAGCACTGATTTAATATTGTCTTCCACCGTCATTTTCCTAAAGACGGAAGGCTCCTGGGCCAAATAGCCGATGCCACTTTGTGCGCGTTTATAAACAGGATATTTTGTTATATCGATATCGTTTAAGAAAATTTTACCGGCATTGGGCGTAACCAATCCCACCACCATGTAAAAAGTAGTAGTTTTACCGGCTCCATTCGGGCCCAACAAACCCACAATTTCACCTTGTCGGACTTCAATGGAAACATCATCCACTACAGTTCTTTTGCCGTAACGTTTTACCAAATGTTCGGTGCGCAGCACCATTTCATCATTGCTCATAACAGATTTTTGAAGTTGCAAATTTACACTTTTTTATCTTGAGAATCAAACGAATTTTTTCGATTGTGTCCGTTGCCTTTTTAAGGGCTCTACCTTAGTTGTGGTAGGAAAAATACATATTCAAAGGTATTTACGTGTTGTCCGAAGAGATGTAATTTTGCTTTACAAATTCTAATAAAAAAAACATCATGAAAGTTGATATTCTTTGCCCAATTACAAATAAAAGCACCGACGAACACGTTGCCCGATTGAATGCCGGATTTACGGTGTTACTTTTGTCGTCTTATTTTGCAACTTCGAATATTGTTCCGGTAGTTTTCTTGTTGCTTGATTTCAGTGTAAGAGCCATAGAACGACCAGAATGGAGCCTTTTGGCAAAAACATCAAAATGGCTTTTACGAAAGTTTCATGTCGACCCAAAACTGATCAATGCCGGACCAAAAATTTTCGCTGCGCGCATTGGAAGTTTTTTCAGCCTTATCACAATTCTACTTTTCTGGCTGAAACTGCCCACCGTCAGCTTTGCATTTGCAACCGTGTTTTTAGTTTTTGCCTTATTGGAATCGGCTTTAAATTTCTGTGTAGCTTGCAGAATTTATCCTTGGATTTACCATATTTTTCAGGGAAAAGAAAAATGAAAAGAAATTTTTTATGGCTCATTATTTATGCCTAATTTCTTGTATGTTTCTTTCATAATTTCTTCATTATCAGCAATCAACAGAACCGTATCTCCGGTTTCCAGTTTGGTGTTTCCACGAGGTACAAAAAAATGATCTTTTCGTTTAACCATCACTGCGAGTGTTTGTTCAGGCAAAGTTATGTCCATCAGTTTGCGACCTTTTTGCAACATTTCTTCAGTTACCGTAATTTCGCTTATGGACGATTTAATGTCTTCCGGTAAATCTATGTCAAATTCTTTCAGCTTAGGTTTATCGCTCGATGGCAAGGTTAATTTCAGCAGACGGGCAACAAAAGGGATAGAAGAACCTTGAAGCACCAGCGAAAGAATTGTGATGAAAAAAACTATGTTGAACATCATTCTTGCTTGCGGTATTCCGCTCATCCACGGATAGGTGGCAAAAATAATCGGTACGGCGCCTCTTAACCCAACCCATGAAACAAAGAGTTTACTTTTAAAATTAATTTTTCTGAAAGGCGAAAGCAAAATAAAAACTGAAAAAGGACGTGAAACTATAATCATAAACAAACCGATCAATATCCCGGCACCCGCTATGGGAATAAGTTCGTGAGGATCAACCAAAAGCCCAAGCGTAAGAAACATAATAATTTGAAACAGCCAGGTCAATCCGTCAAAAAATCTAAGACTGCTCTTTTTGTGAACAAATCGCTGATTACCAATAAAAAGACCGCCGATATATACAGCCAGATACCCGTTTCCTCCCAAAATAGAAGTAAAACTGTAAAGAAAAAATAAAAACGAAAGCAACAGCACGGAATATAATCCCTCATAATCAAGTTGAATATGGTTGATGAAATAAACCACCATTTTCGATAAAATATAACCACAAAGGGCTCCAATGATAAATTGACGAAAGAAAAGTAAAACTACTTCCATTCCACTAATGCGGGAAGATTGCAAAAGTTGAATAAAGACAATCATCAACATGTAAGCGATAGGATCATTGCTTCCGCTTTCCAGTTCAAGTAAAGGACGCAAGTTATGTTTTATGGATAATTTTTTGGACCGCAGGATAGAAAATACCGAAGCTGAATCGGTTGAAGACATGATGCTGCCCAACAGCATCGACTCCAAAAAACTGAAAGTAATGGCAGTGAAAAGATGATGCGTCAGCCAAAAGATAAAACATCCGGTAATAAATGCCGTAAGTAACACGCCAAAAGTGGACAAAATAATGCCTTGCCAAAGGATCGGCCTTATTTCAGATAAACGAGTGTCCATACCGCCGGAAAATAAAATGATATTTAAAGCGACAACACCAATGAGTTGGGCTTGTTTGGGGGAGTCAAACTGTATTCCCAAACCGTCGCTTCCGGCAAAAATCCCCACCAGCAAAAAAAGCAACAACGCAGGAACTCCAAAACGATAGCTCGTTTTACCTGCTATAATACTTATGATGAGAAGAATAGAAGCAACCAGGAAATAAAATTCAACAGAAACATTCATAAAACTGTTCATTAAGGTGCAGTACAAACTTATAATTTTTTAGCCGGATATTAAAATTTCATTGCTAAAAAGAAACAGTTTTTTGAGTTCTTAAAATAGTTTTAAAATTAAAAAGAATCTATTATCAGCTTTCTTTGCTACCCGTTATTCAGCCAAAACTTTCTGTTGAGAACAGGAAAAAACAACTACCCGTTCGTTAACAAATATCTATAATCATTTGAAATTGAGAGATTCTATAAATTTTAAAAGATTTTTTCAGCTGAAAAACTTTGGTATTTTCAGAAAAAGGATTATCTTTGCAATCTCAAAAAATGGTACCATAGCTCAGTTGGTAGAGCAAAGGACTGAAAATCCTTGTGTCCCCGGTTCGATTCCTGGTGGTACCACTCAAAAAAAAGAAATGCCTTCAACCCAATGTTGTGGGCATTTTTTTTGAGTGGTTTCCAAATTTCACTTCAAATTACTCCAGTACTCTTATTCGTTTTCGCACCATTTCAACAACCACATTATGAATCGAACGGGTAAATAAAAATTCCCAAATTCCCATCTACGAGAACCATTTTTGACTTGTACGGTTGGCAGAGAAAAAGATTGAAATATTTTTTCAAAAATTTCCAAAAAAAATAGTGGATTTATCGCTTTTATACGTATTAATATAAATGATGAATGGTTTTTTCTCTTTTGGTGTTGGTTTTAGGGGTTGCGAAGGCTGATTGCAAAATAAGCAAATATATTTCAATCAGCCTTTTTTATTCAAAAAATTTAATCACGATCTTTCCATCAAAACAAACCAAGTTCATAGAATTACTCGTATATTGCTGTAAACGATTGTTTTAATAACCACAATTAACTGAAAATTTAATTTTAAAACCCAAATATTATGAAATTCAAACATCTAAGCCTAATTTTAATTTCATTATCCTTGTTATCGCCGGCTTTTGCACAGGGAGTTAATAAAAAATCAAAGACGTCTGAGATAGTTCAAAGAACCATTCACGTGGATTACACCTCAGAAAAAGGGCTCTTGAATACTATGTTTAAGGAATGTATTGGTGCTGGAAGAGCTAACGAGGGGTTACGGGCAGATTGGCAGCAGCAATTGATGTTTGTGAAGAAGGAATGTGATTTTAAGTATATTCGCATGCATGGCCTGTTATGTGATGATATGGGTGTTTACAGAGAAGATAATAAGGGGAATGCCGAATACAATTTTCAGTATATTGATGCATTATACGATTTTCTGCTTAGTATCGGTATTCGACCTTTTGTTGAATTGAGTTTTATGCCATCGGCATTGGCCAGTGGAAATAAAACTATTTTCTGGTGGAGGGGAAATGTTACACCACCAAAGGATTACAAAAAATGGGAAGATTTGATTAGTAATCTGGTTCAGCATTTTACCGATCGATATGGAGCTGAAGAAGTTAAGCACTGGTATTTTGAAGTTTGGAACGAACCCAATTTGTCGCCAGGATTCTGGTCAGGGACACAGCAGGATTATTTCAAATTGTATGAATATACGGCAAAGGCTGTCAAGAGTGTAAATGTCGACTATAAGGTTGGTGGACCTGCCACTGCTGGCGCTGCATGGGTACCAGATATGATTTCCTATTGCAGCAAAAACAAATTACCGCTCGATTTTATCAGTACCCATTCCTATGGCGTGAAGCAAGGGTATCTTGATGAGTATGGAAATTCGGGAACAATATTGAGCAAAGATCCAATGAGTGTTAGTGGTGATGTGCTGAATTCCCGTAAGCAGATTGCAGAATCTTCTATGCCCAATCTGGAATTGCACTATACCGAATGGAGTGCTTCCTATACTCCTGCCGATCCTATTCACGATTCCTATCATGAAGCTGCTTATATTCTTGAAAAATTAAAACAGGTGGGTGATGCAGTTAATTCCATGTCTTATTGGGTTTTTACTGATATTTTTGAAGAAGCTGGACCACGATTTACTCCATTCCATGGCGGTTTTGGGTTACTTACAATCCAGGGAATCAATAAACCAGCTTTTTATGCTTATAATTATTTAAATAAACTTGGAAAAACTGAACTGACGAATATGGATAGCCGCTCATGGGCTTGCAAAAACGACGATGGCAGTGTTCAATTGCTTTTCTGGGATTTCACCAATACGCATCCTGGCGATTCGGTAAATAATCAGGAATACTATATCAGAGATTTACCTTCGAAATTGAAAGGAAAAGTTAAGGTAGAAATTTCGAATATTCCTGCAGGGCAATATCGCCTTGAAATTTACAGGGTAGGTTATCGTGTCAACGATGCTTATACAACTTATCTGGATATGGGAAAGCCTCATCAGCTTAGCCGAGAACAGGTAAATGAAATTAAAAAGATAAATGATGGTTCCCCAATTTCAACGGAAATTATTAATATTAAAGAAAATACTACTTTTTCCAAAATTTTAGACCTCAATGAAAATGATGTGTATCTTATGAATTTGGTGAAAAGATAGTTTTTATTGAATTCATAATCATTTTTTAGCCATGAAGAAAAAATTAATTTTCTATTTCTTTTGCTCACTTTTGATGAGTGAGATTTTTGCACAAAAAATTTATCCATTTCAAAATCCAAAGCTGGATGACGAGAAAAGAATTGATAACCTGATTTCTTTACTCACCATAGAAGAAAAAATCAATTGTTTGAGCCCCAATCTCGCTATTCCCAGACTGGGAATTCGCAGCAGTGGTAACAGTGAAGGATTGCATGGTTTAACGCAAGGTGGTCCAGGGTTCAATCGTCTACCTGTAACACCAACGACTCAATTTCCACAAGCTATCGGTCTGGCTCAGATGTGGGACGAAGAATTGTTGAGCCAAGTTGCAGCTCAGCAGGCTTATGAAGCACGCTATATTTACCAGAGTCCGAAATATTATCGTGTAGGTTTGGTTGTTTGGGGACCAAATACTGACATGGGACGCGATCCACGCTGGGGCAGAACGGAAGAATGTTATGGTGAAGATCCTTTTTTGACTTCCCGCCTTGTAACTGCCTTTGTAAAAGGAATGCAAGGCGATAATCCCCGTTACTGGATGGTGGCATCGTTGATGAAACATTTTCTTTCGAACAGTAACGAAAATGGACGAACATTTACTTCTTCCAATTATGATGAAGTTCTTTTCAGGGATTATTATTCCTATCCCTTCTTTAAAGGTGTTACAGAAGGTGGTTCGCGTGCTTTTATGGCTGCCTACAATGCTTATAACGGAATTCCCTGTGCAGTTCATCCAATTTTGAAAAATGTTACCATTAAAGAATGGGGACAAGATGGAATCATTTCCACCGATGGAGGAGGCTTAAGAACGTTGGTAACCGATCACAAATATTTCAAAACACTTGAAGAAGCCGCAGCAGGGTGTATTCATGCAGGTATTAACATGTTTCTGGACGACTACAAAGAAGCCGTCAAAAAGGCTTTAAAGCATCAACTTATTACCGAAAAAGATATTGATGCTGTGATTCGTGGAAGATTCAGGGTTTTATTGCGATTGGGATTGCTTGACAATGGCTCACCATACAATGCCATTGGTGTAAATGACACGATTGATCCGTGGACTAAGCCAGAAACAAAAACATTGGCTCGAGAAGTTACTTCAAAATCTATTGTGCTTTTAAAAAATGAGGGAGAACTTCTTCCTTTGGATAAAAATCAAATCCCATCTATTGCCTTGATTGGACCTTATGCCGATAAAGTTTTGCAGGATTGGTATGGAGGAGAATACCCATATCAGGTTTCCATTTTGGACGGGCTCAAAAATGCTTTGGGAGACAAGGTAAAAATAAACTTTGCAAAAAGCAACAAAATTGATTCCGCTGTGATTGCAGCTCGCAACAGTGATGTAGCCATTGTGTGCATCGGTAATCATCCTACCGGGAATGCAGGTTGGGAAAAAGCACCCGTTGCAAGCGACGGAAAAGAAGCCGTTGATCGTCAGGCAATCAGTTTAGAGCTGGAAGATTTGGCAAAAGTTGTTTATCAGGCAAATCCCAGAACAATTTTAGTGCTGACCAGCAGTTTCCCTTTTGCCATTAACTGGTCGCAGGAACATTTACCTGCCATTCTTCAGGTAACGCACAGCAGTCAGGAATTGGGTAATGGTGTGGCAGACGTTTTGTTTGGCGATGTAAATCCGGCCGGTCGTTTGGTGCAAACTTGGCCTCGTTCTATGGATGATTTACCGCCCATGCTGGATTATGATCTCCGTCACGGCAGAACATACATGTACACAAACAAAACGCCGCTTTATCCTTTTGGCTTTGGTTTGAGTTATACTCAATTTCGTTATGATAATCTGCGATTGAGTAGAAATACTCTTCAACAAAACGAAAAAACGGAAATTTTAATCGATGTAACCAATATAGGTAAAAGAGATGGCGATGAAGTGGTGCAAATATATGTGAAAGGAAAAGATGGAGTTCAAAGATTAAAAGCTTTCAAGCGAGTAACTGTTGAATGTGGCAAAACGGTTACTTTCTCTCTTGATTTATGGGGAAAAGATCTTGCACAATGGGACAAAAATGCCGGTTGCTTTACACTTCAACCCGGAGAATTGGAAATAATGGCCGGAGCTTCTTCAGCCGATATAAGGCTGAGAACAAAATTGAATATTACAAAATAATCAGAATAAAGTAAGTTTTCTATTTTCTTTATTCCACTAAATCAAAAGACATTTCGCCGAATTTGAAATATTTATATAAATTTGTAGAGTAGAAAAAAAATACAAACCATTAAAAATATAAATGTAAAGATGAACAAGAAAATTTTAAAGTTTTTTGCTCTGTTATTGTTAATGATAGCTACAATACAGACACAAGCTCAAAAATCTATTTCGAAAGAAGATATTCAGGAGCAAAAAATTCAAAAATTAATTAAAAAAATGACATTGCAGGAGAAAGTAAGTCTTCTGCATGGAAACTCCAAGTTTTACGTTTCCGGAATAAAACGTTTAGGTATTCCTGAATGGGCTTTATCTGATGGTCCGCATGGTGTGCGTGCTGAAATGAATCGCCATGACTGGAATTATGCTGGATGGACAAATGATTCGTCAACCTGTTTTCCTCCAGGAACCGCTTTAGCTGCTTCATGGAATCCAAAACTTGCTTATGAACGAGGACTGGTTTTGGGAGAAGAAGCTCGTTATCGTAAAAAAGACGTGTTGCTGGGACCGGGAATCAATATCATTCGCACACCGCTTTGCGGTCGAAATTTTGAATACTTGAGTGAAGATCCGTTCTTAATTTCTGCAATGGCTGTTCCTTATATCAAAGCATTGCAATCGAAAGATGTGGCAGCCAGTGTTAAACATTATTTGGCAAACAATCAGGAAGACCATCGAACTACGGTTGATGTAGCCATGAGTGAGCGAGCACTGCGAGAAATTTATCTTCCCGGCTTCAAAGCAGCCGTAACCGAAGGTGGTTCTTACACCGTGATGACTGCCTACAACAAATTTCGTGGCGACTGGTGTTCAGAAAATGAATATCTCGATCGGGAAATTTTGCGAAAAGAACTCGGTTTTAAAGGCGTGCTGATGAGCGATTGGGGTGGAACACACAGTACGGTAAAAGCTGCTCTGGCAGGGCTTGATCTGGAAATGGGAACGGATATAAAAGACTACAATGAATGGTATTTTGCCAATCCTTTGATAAAAGCTGTTCAGGAAGGAAAAGTTCCCATCTCAGTAATTGATGAAAAAGTAGCCAATATATTGCGTGTGATGATAAAAACAAAAGTGCTTGACAGTAAAACCCGTGAGAAAGGCAGCATGAATACGCCAGAACATCAAAAAGCTGCTTACAACTCTGCAGCAGAAGCGGCCGTATTGCTGCAAAACAATGGAAATTTGCTTCCACTCGATTTTTCAAAAATCAAATCAATCGCTGTGATTGGTGATAATGCCACTCGCAAACATTGTGGTGGAGGCTTGAGTTCTGAAATTAAAGCTCTTTATGAAATTACACCTTTAGAAGCGTTGACTCATAAGTTTGGAAAAAATATTACTATTAACTTTGTTCAGGGTTATGAAAAACAATCAACTTTTCAGGAAGGAGGAAACATTGGACAATCAAATACCGATAAAGTTGACTGGAAACTAATAGACGAAGCAGTGGCAGTCGCCAAAAAATCGGATGTTGCTATTGTTTTTGGAGGATTAAATCATGACTTTGATACCGAATCGTACGATAAACCACACATGCGTTTGCCTTATGGACAGGTAACACTCATTCAGGAAATTGCAAAGGCAAATCCTAACACAGTTGTAGTGATTATTGCTGGTTCTCCAGTTGAACTGGCAGGCATTGTTCATCGTGTTCCGGCTATTTTGTGGGCATGGTATGGAGGAATGGAAGCTGGCAATGCTGTAGTTGACGTGCTCAGCGGGAAAGTTAATCCTTCGGGAAAAATGCCGTTTACTTTACCGGTTTCGCTGGAGCAATCGCCGGCTCATGCTTTGGGAAATTATCCCGGTCGCAATTTAAAAGTAAATTATGAAGAAGATATTTTAGTAGGATATCGTTGGTTTGATACAAAAAATGTGGTGCCGCAATTTCCTTTTGGATATGGATTGTCTTATACTTCTTTTAACTTGGATAACCTTTCAACCGACAAGAAAGTGTATGGGAAAGATGACATTATTCACGTAAAATTTACGGTTACCAATACCGGTTCGCGTTATGGTGCGGAAGTAGCTCAAATTTATGTGAGCGATCCGGTTTGTTCGGTATTGCGTCCGGCAAAGGAATTGAAAGCTTTTGAAAAGGTATTTTTGCAACCGGGAGAATCCAAAAATATTGAACTGTCTATAAAAGTTGCTGATTTGGCTTTTTATGATGAGGCGAAAAAAGGCTGGGTAGTTGAACCGGGAGAATTTATTTTGGAATTGGGAAATTCTTCGCGAGATATTTCAAAAACATTGACTATCAACGTACAATAATTACCAATTTTTTTTTCAAACAAAGAATAAAAATTACAGGGAACTTATTTCTGTTTCTAAGTTCCCTGTTTATTTTTATTTGAGCTCCAATGTTACAATGGATTTTGCAGGAAGATTAATCGTTATTGTATTTTCATTCAAAATCTTTGCTCCATTAAAAACTTTCGGAGAAACGATATTTGGTCTATCAAAAGTATTGTGATCAGTCAAATTATTAGCAGTCAGTATTTCTCCCGATACTTTTTTGTCTTTTAAACCGGACAATTCGATGACAATTTCCTGATTATTTTGAGTATCTACATTTGAAAGTGAGATGTGAATCACACCATCTTTATTGCGCGACACTGTAGCACTAATGGATGGAACAACGCGATTGTCGGAAATTTTCTTTTTGTTGCATATCAAATCGAAAGGCAAATATTCGGCATCCTGATGTACCTTATACATGCGAAAAACATGATAAGTCGGTGTTAATACCATTTCTCCTTTATCTCCGGTCAAAATCATTGCCTGCAACACGTTTACCATTTGCGCAATGTTTGCCATTACAATTCTATCGGTATATTTGTGAAAAATATCCAGTGTAAGAGAAGCAACAAAAGCATCCCTTAACGTATTTTGCTGATAAAGATGTCCACGGACTGTTCCGGGTTCTTCATCCCACCATGTGCCCCATTCGTCGACCAATAAACCGATTCTCTTTTGCGGATCATACTTATCCATGATGGCAATGTGTCTTTTCAATATATCTTCAATTTCTACAGATTTTGCAAGAGTCTGATAAAAATCGTCTTCATCGAACCGGGTTGCCGCACCTTTGCTTCCATCCCAGCCTTTCACTGTGTAATAATGCAACGAAAGACCATCCATATGGCGACCGGCATTTTTCATCAACGTTTCCGTCCAATTGTAGTCGTAATCACTGGCGCCACTCGCCACTTTGTAAAGCCGATTTTCTCCGTAATTACGGCAATAAGTTTGATAACGCCTGAAAACATTGGCATAATACTCAGGGGTCATATTTCCACCGCAACCCCAACTTTCATTTCCCACGCCAATAAATTTCACTTTCCATGGTTTATCTCGTCCGTTTTTTTTCCGAAGTTGGGTCATTTCCGATGTTGCATCCGAAGTCATGTATTCCACCCATTTTGCTAATTCTTCCACTGTTCCACTTCCAACATTTCCACTGATATAAGGTTCACAACCAAGCATTTCGCAAAAATTCAGGAATTCGTGTGTACCAAAACTGTTGTCTTCAACAGTTCCTCCCCAATTATTATTTACAAGTTTTGGACGCTGCTCTTGTGGTCCAATTCCATCCATCCAATGGTATTCATCGGCAAAACAGCCACCTGGCCAACGTATAACCGGAACCTGAAGTTCTTTTATTGCTTCAAACACATCCTTGCGATAACCATTGATATTGGGAATGGACGAATTTTTTCCAACCCATATACCACCATAAATACATCTTCCCAAATGTTCGGCAAACTGCCCGTAGATTTCTTTCGGAATGATGTGTTCACTTTTTTCGGGATAAATTCGCATGATTGATTTCTGTTGTGAAAAAATAGTAGCAGAAATCATTAATAATGGAATAATGAGACTTTTTTTCATGTTGTATTAGCTTTTCGTTTCCTTATAATTTGTAATAAAATTCCACGTCGGTTTGTTTCTAAAACAAAACTACTCTTCTTTCAGTATTTTGAAGAATTCCTGATACATTTTTCCATCGGTGAAGAAATTCAGTCGTTTTAACATGCCGGCCGATGTTTTGTATCCGTAAGCCAAAATACCGGTAACTCCTTCTACGCGACAAATTTTTTCAAATTCAAGATAAAGTTTTATACCGATAATGCTGTTTTGAAATTCCTTTTTTACAACACAAAACCAAATCATTACCGCCCCACTCACCATTTTTTCTCCACAGATAAATCCCTTTATCATACCATCGCTCTCGTAAACCAACGTAATACAACGTTCATTTTCAACCAATTGCACCAGCCATGAACGATCATAGGGCAAATTTTCGTCGTATTTGAATGGTTCCATATCCAAAATATGGTGAATAGCATCCACATCTTCAATGCGGGCACGACGAACAAAATTATTTTTATCGACACTTTCTGTAACCATAATTGATTAAAATTTCTCAGACATGGCATAAACTTTTTCTTTCATCCATTGCGCCCATTCACTGTAATTTTTGGAACGGTCGAAAGTTTGCCATGAAACCGGCTCACCTATAACCAGTGAAAAACTTTTGCCTTTTTGTTTGAACATTTCGTCCGCCAAATACAGCATTTCCACGTTGAACTTAATTTGAAAAAATTTCCTCAGATTCGCCAGGTTGTAAAAGAAATTTGAGTTTTTTCCGTCAAAATAAATCGGGACAACATCACGCTGATGTTGAATGGCTTTAACTATGAAATTCTTATTCCATGCCTCATCTTGAATTTTCCCGTTGGTTTTTCGGCTGCATTTCCCTGCCGGGTAAGTAATCAGATGATCCTCGGAACGAAAAAAATCGTTTAATTCGCGAACATGATTCTTGCCCTGCGAACCCACCTTGTTGACCGGAATAAACATTTCCTTCAATGGCTCGATAAACATCAACATATCGTTGGCCATAAATCGTATTTTCCCGTCATATTCCCTGCCCAGCAAACTGCCGGTCATGATGGCATCCATTCCTCCCAACGGATGATTTCCGACAAAAATATACAGTTTATCGTCATGAGGCAAGTTTTCACGGTTTTCAATAGAAACATTCACCTGAAAATATTTTACTGCACTTGCGAGAAAATCAACATTTTTTTGATGCGAATAGGTGGTGAGCAACTCATTAATTTCCTTTTCGTGAATAATTTTACGCAAATAACGTACAAAAAAAACCGGAATAAAAGAATTCGGCGCTTTTTCCTTGAGAACTTTTTCAATATCGATCAAAAAATCCGGTTTACTGTTCATGAAAATCATTTGACGTGGTTCTGTTACAAAAGTACAACAATTTGGAAATTTCCTGTTTCGTTAGCATGAATTTTTTCATTTACGAGTTATCAACATTTTTAATAATCTCAACATTTTTCACCACTCTTCCTCCAAAAAAAGTATTATAATCTTCAAACTATTTATTACCAGATATTTATAAAAAATTTTCTGACTTTCTACCTGTTGATATATTGTTGAAAAGTAGTTGAAAACAAACCAAAAAATATAAAAAATTTGTTTATAACTTTTTTGTGGGGGAATGTGGGGAATTAAAAATAATTCCATATTTTTACAGTTGAAAAAAAAGCTATTGCAATGTCCACATTTATTGGAAAATATGAAGTCAAAGCTGACGTAAAAGGTCGCATATTCATTCCTTCGGCTTATCGAAAAATTCTTGGAATAGACGACCGGCAACAAATTATTATGCGAAAAGATGCTGAAAATGAATGTATTGTATTCTATCCTGAAAGTGTTTGGAATCAAAAAGTAGAAAATTTAAAATCGAAGCTGGATGAATGGAATTCTTCCGATCAGCTTTTACTCATGCAGTTTGTGGCAGATGCTGAATGGCTGGATATTGATGCGCAGGGTCGAGTATTGATTTCAAAAAAACATTTGCAGGCTATTGGCGTTGAAAATGCGGAAGTGCTTTTTGTTGGTATGATTGACCGTTTTGCACTTTGGAGCAAAAGTCGGTACGAGCAAATGCAACTGCCTGCTGAAAATTTTGCAGCTTTGCTAAAGGAAAAAATGTCAAAATAATCTTCTTAACAAAATGTCCGAAATGGAATATCACATACCCGTTATGCTGAAAGAAACGCTGCAAGGACTGGTCATCAATCCTGATGGGATTTATGTGGATGTAACTTTCGGCGGAGGTGGACATTCACGTGGCATTCTCGATTTATTGAGCAAAAAGGGTAAACTTGTCGCTTTTGATCAAGATGAAGACGCTTGGCAAAATATTTTTGATGATAAAAGATTGTTGTTTGTTCACAGCAATTTTTGTTATTTAAAAAATTTTTTACGTTATCATGGTATTTCTCAAGTAGATGGCATTTTAGCCGATTTGGGTGTTTCTTCTCATCACTTTGACGAAACCGACCGTGGATTTTCGTTTCGACTTGATGGAGAATTGGATATGCGAATGAACAGAAAAATGGAACTGACAGCAGCCGCCGTGTTGAATACTTATACCGAAAAGCAGCTCGCCGATGTTTTTTACAATTATGGAGAATTGTCCAATGCGCGAAAAATTGCTTCAACCATAGTAAAAGCAAGAGATAAAGAGCCTTTTCAAAAAATTCTTCCCTTTGTGGAAATGATGAAACGTTTTTTCCCCCGTCAGAAAGAAAAAAAGGGACTTGCCTGCGTTTTTCAGGCTTTGCGTATTGAAGTAAACCATGAGTTGGACGCTTTGCAGGAATTTTTGCAGCAAACTCCCGAAGTGCTAAAACCCGGCGGAAGATTGGCCGTGCTCACTTATCATTCATTGGAAGACCGCATGGTGAAAAATTTTATGAAAACAGGTAACTTTGATGGAAATTTGAACAAGGATTTTTATGGAAATATTATTTCTCCATTCAAGCTTATAACCAATAAGCCCATTACGCCACAGTCTTCGGAAATTGAAAGAAATCCAAGAGCCAGAAGCGCCAAATTACGCATTGCAGAATTCATTGACAAAATGAATGACTTTTTTGTGCAATAAATAAAAAACTTTAACTTCAAAATACCGAATGAGTTGGTTCAGTAAAATCATAGAGAATATAAAGGGAAGCGAGGATTTTTCCGAACTCAAATCGAGTTCTTTTCGGGATATCCTGAACGGAAATATTTTCACCAAAAGATTTTTTATCAAGCAAATTGGTCTTCTGGTAATGATTGTAGGGCTTTTTATATTTTACATTGGCAACCGCTACGAATACGAATCGGAATTGACATACCAAAACAAATTGAAAAAGGAAGTTCAAGACAAAAAATATGAATCGTTGAGTATTTCGGCTGAACTAATGCAAGTCAGCCGTCAGTCCAACGTGGAAAAAATGTTAAAAGAAAGAGGAATAGAACTGCATGAGCCGATTTCTCCTTTGGTAGTGTTGAAAGACTCGATACAATAGAATTTATATGGCAGACAAGCATAAAAATATTGTATTTCGCTTTGGCATTGTTTATGTTTTTATAGTAGTTGCCTTTTTGCTGGTGATTTACAAAATACTTACCATCCAGTTTTTTGAGCGCGAAAATTGGCTGGCTTTGGCGGCAAAGAATGTAAAAACCAACATAGAAGTGAAAGCCAACAGAGGAAATATTTTTTCTTCCGATGGACGTTTATTGGCGAGTTCCATTCCGACTTACTATATTTATATGGATTTACGGGTGCCGGCGCTGCAAGAGAACAATGGACAACTGTTTCTGGAAAATATTGATTCTTTGTCCCTTTGCTTGTCAAATTTTTTCAAAGACAAATCAAAAGCTGAATACAAAAGAGACATTACGGCAGCTTACTACAAAAAATTGGGTGCTTTCCGTATATACCCCAAAAAAATTTCTTATAGTCAACTAAAGGAATTAAAAACTTTTCCGTTATTTCGTTTGGGAAAAAACAAAAGTGGTTTGATTACCAAAGAACAGTTTAAAAGGGTAAAACCATTTGGATCGCTGGCATCACGAACCATTGGAGATATTTATGCCGACGAAACCAAAGGCGGGAAAAACGGTCTTGAACTAAAATTCGACTCCCTCTTAAGAGGAACACCGGGAATAGCCACTCGCCAGAAAGTTGCCAATACATGGCAGGAAACGGTACAAGTGGAGCCGATTGATGGAATTGATGTGATTACCACTATAGATGTTGACATTCAGGGTATTGCCGAAAAAGCGCTGTTGGATAGTTTAAAGTCTTTCGATGCACAGGAAGGCTACGTTGTGGTAATGGAAGTTCAATCGGGAGAAGTAAAAGCCATTGTCAACATGCAGAAAAATGAAGATGGAACCTATTCCGAAAACCGAAACGGCGCTGTATCAGACATGGTAGAACCGGGCTCCACATTTAAAGTTGTTTCACTGATGGCTGCGCTCGACGACGGAAAAGTTAATGTTACCGATTCAATAGATACCGGAAATGGAATTTTTCAGTTTGCTAATGCTTTTATGAAAGATCACAATTACAACAGAGGTGGTTTTCATAAAATCACCATAGCTGAAGCAATTCATGCTTCTTCAAACATCGGAATTTCCAGAATGATTGTAAATGCTTATGGCAACAATCCCGCAGCATATGTGGATAAACTCTACAAAATGAAAGTGAACGAACCAATGAATTTGGAAATTCCCGGAACAGCCGCCCCAAATATCCGTCATCCACTGGACAAATCAAAATATTGGTCGAAAACCACTTTGCCGTGGATGTCGATAGGATACGAAACACAAATTCCTCCCATATACACATTGGCCTTTTACAATTCAATTGCCAACGATGGAAAATTGATTCGGCCATTTTTTGTGAAGGCCCTAAGCAAAAACGGACAAATTATTAAAACCTTTCAAACCGAAACCATCAACGAACAAATATGTAAACCCTCAGTGTTGGGAACCATTCGAGAAACACTGTTGGGTGTAGTAGAAGGAAGATTGGGAACAGCTAAAAACGTACATTCCAAATACGTTCGGATAGCAGGCAAAACAGGAACGGCACAAATTTCAAAAGGAGCGCTGGGATATCGTTCAGGCGGCAAATCTCATCAGGTTTCCTTCTGCGGTTATTTCCCGGCTGAACATCCTCTTTACACTTGTATTGTCGTCATTCGTGAACCGAGAATTGGGTATCCTTCTGGTGGAAAAATGAGTGGTTCGGTATTCAAGGATATCGCTGAAAGAATCATGTTTTTGAGATCCACATTGAAACCCGAATATTTTCAACCGGATACTTTACGAAAAGTTCCAAAAATACCCTACGTTTTATGGGGAAGTTTTAGCGATTTGGAAAAAGTTACGTCTGAAATGCGATTGCCTATTTCGGGGACGGCCGGAAGTTTTGTCAGCGTTTTGCCCAACGAAGGAAATAATTATATAGAAATTTCAAAAAAGACCATATACCGTCAGTTGATGCCCGATTTTAGAGGGATGGGAGCAAAAGATGCTGTTTTCCTGGCCGAAAAGTTAGGTTTAAGAGTCATGATAAGTGGTCGCGGTAAATTGGCTTCGCAAAGCATAAGACCCGGAACAATAATAAGGAAAGGACAAATTCTTTCTCTCTATTTTCAGTAAAATATTAAAAAACAAAAAATCATGATTTTAAAAGTTGCTTTAGAAAAAATTTCCCCACTCGAAATCATTGGAAATACTGAAATAGAAATTTCTGGTGTTCAGTCCGATTCCAGAAAAGTGGAAAAGGGAAATGTTTTTGTTGCTACGCGTGGTACCAATGTCGATGGACACAATTACATTACTTCGGCCATTGAGAAAGGAGCTGCTGCCATTGTGTGTGAAACTTTGCCTGAATCTGCACAACCGGGAATTACTTTTATTCGTGTAGAAAACAGCTTGGAGGCGTTAGGACTTTTGGCTTGCTCCTGGTTCGCCAATCCTTCAGAAAAGCTGACTTTGGTGGGCGTTACCGGCACCAACGGGAAAACCACCATAGCCACCTTGCTCTATCAGATGTTTCGTCAGCTTGGATATAAAGCCGGTCTCCTGTCCACTGTTCGGAATTATGTAGTTGATGAGACTGTGGAAGCTACACACACCACGCCCGACCCGTTAGAATTGAATGGTTTACTGTCGAAAATGGTCGAAGCAGGATGTCAATATGCCTTTATGGAAGTCAGTTCCCACGCCATCGATCAACGTCGGATTGCCGGTTTACATTTCAAAGGTGGAATTTTCACCAACATTACCCGTGATCATCTCGATTACCATTTGACTTTTGAAAATTACCTGAAAGCAAAGAAAAGATTCTTTGACGATTTGACTGAAGATGCTTTTGCACTGACCAATTTGGATGATAAAAACGGAACCGTCATGTTGCAAAACACCAAAGCAAAAAAATATACTTATTCACTCCGTTCGATGGCCGATTTCAAAACCCGTATTCTGGAACAAGGTTTTGATGGAATGCTGTTGGAAATGAATGGTAAACAGGTACTCGTCTCGTTTGTGGGAAAGTTCAATGCCAGCAATCTGACAGCGGTTTTTGGAGCGGCCGTATTGTTGGGAGAAGAAGAAACAGAAGTTTTAAGAATTTTAAGTTTGCTGCATCCCGTTTCAGGGCGATTGGAAACACTTCATGCGCCGGCAGGATATACAGTTATTGTGGATTATGCTCACACACCAGATGCTTTAAATAATGTCATCAGTACCATCAATCAGGTTTTGCAAAACAAAGGGCGGTTGATTACGGTAGTAGGTTGCGGTGGAAATCGAGACAAAGGAAAACGTCCATTAATGGCAAAAGAAGCCGTAAGCGGCAGCTGGAAAGCCATTATGACTTCCGACAACCCACGTTTTGAAGATCCAATGGATATACTGAATGATATGCTCGCCGGATTGACGGATGAAGAAAGAAAAACAAGCCTAGTGATTCCCGACCGTCGACAAGCTATTCATACTGCCTGTTCGCTTGCTCAACCCGGCGATGTGGTGCTGGTAGCAGGAAAAGGGCACGAAGACTATCAGATTATTCAGGGCGAAAAACATCATTTTGATGATCGGGAAGTAGTAAAAGAATGTTTTTAAAGTTTTTTAGCTGATTACGAAAGAAAAAATTTCAAATTACTAATGAAGACTTTCCTGTTCTAAGAACAGAGAAGTCGAAAAAAAGGAACGGACATGTTTTATCATTTATTTCGCTATTTGGACAGGTTTTATGATGTTCCCGGAGCAGGAATGTTTAATTACATTTCTTTTAAAACGGGGTTGTCCTTTATTTTTGCTTTATTGCTTTCCACACTTTTTGGTCGTAGAATCATAAATTTTCTGCAAAAAAAACAAATTGGCGAAACTATCCGCGATTTGGGTTTGGAAGGACAACTTTCTAAAAAAGGAACGCCCACCATGGGTGGAATTATCATTATCAACGCAATACTTATTCCGACTTTACTGTTTGCCGACCTGACCAACATTTATATTATTTTGATGCTCATTACAACTGTTTGGATGGGGGCAATTGGTTTTTTAGATGATTACATAAAAGTTTTTCTCAAAAACAAGGAAGGGCTGAGCGGCAAAGCCAAAATAGTAGGTCAGGTTGGTTTAGGACTGATAGTTGGATTGGTGATGTATCTGAGTCCTGACGTGGTAATGCGCGAAAACACCGAAATAAGAGGAGAATTGCGGGTAGAAGATGTTGTATATTCAAAAAAAGATATCAAAGCCACACGAACTACCATTCCCTTTGTAAAAAACAATGACCTCGATTATGCCGATGCTTTTAAAAGTGCAGGGAAAAATGCACAAAAATATGGTTGGATTCTGTTTGTGCTGGTTGCCATTTTCATTGTTACGGCAGTATCGAACGGCGCAAATCTGACAGATGGACTTGATGGACTTTCAGCCGGTTCGTCGGCAATTATGGGAGGAGCGCTCGGAGTACTTGCTTACTTGTCTGGCAACATCAACTATTCCGGTTATCTAAACATCATGTATATTCCCGGAACCGGAGAACTGCTGGTCTTTGCCGGCGCTTTTCTTGGCGCCACAATTGGTTTTCTCTGGTACAATTCTTTCCCGGCGCAAGTTTTTATGGGCGACACAGGAAGCTTGACTTTGGGAGGAATCATAGCCGTTTTTGCAATTGCCATCAGGAAAGAGCTGTTGTTACCCATATTATGCGGTGTATTTTTGGCCGAAAGTCTTTCGGTAATTTGTCAGGTAAGCTACTTTAAATACACCAAAAGAAAATACGGAACAGGCAAAAGAATCTTTAAAATGACGCCACTGCATCATCATTTTCAGAAGCCAGGAAATGCCGGAATAGAAGCTTTGATTCAACGTCCGTTGCAAGCACTTCCTGAGCCAAAAATTGTGGTCAGATTCTGGATTGTGAGTATAATTTTGGCTGCATTGACCATTATAACATTAAAAATCAGATAATTGCATTCGAAGAAATAAAAATTAATCGAATTAAAAAAATATGAAACGAATTGTTGTACTCGGAGCTGGAGAAAGTGGAGCGGGTGCTGCCGTATTGGCAAAACAGCAAGGATTTGATGTGTTTGTATCAGACTTGTCCGAAATAAAGGAAAATTACAAAGAACTGCTCAATCAATATCAAATAGAATGGGAAGAAAAGCAACATACCGAAGAGATTATTTTGAAGGCCGACGAAGTAATAAAAAGTCCCGGTATCCCCGATAAAGCACCAATTATCAAAAAATTGAAAGAGAAGAATATTCCTATTATTTCCGAAATTGAATTTGCAGGGCGGTTTACAAATGCCAAAATGATTTGCATTACCGGCAGCAACGGGAAAACAACCACCACCATGCTGACTTATCATATTTTGAAAAATGCAGGCTACAATGTCGGTCTGGCGGGTAATGTAGGACAAAGTCTTGCCTATCAGGTAGCAACATCTTCTCACGATTATTATGTTGTAGAAATCAGCAGTTTTCAATTGGACGGGATGTATCACTTTAAAGCTGATGTGGCAATTTTGTTGAATATAACGCCGGACCATTTAGACCGGTATGAATACAATTTTCAGAATTATGTAAATTCAAAATTTCGAATCACCCAAAATCAAACTTCTGAAGATGTTTTTATTTTTTGGGACGATGACCCTGTCATTCAGTCAGAAATAGCAAGACGCAATATACTCGCTACTCAATATCCTTTCTCCCTGACAAAGAAAGAACACAGTAAAGCTTATGTCGAAAATAACAACCTGATTATCGAAACTTCTAACAATCTATTGATTATGCCGGTAAAAGAATTGTCATTAAAAGGAATACACAATACCTACAACATGATGGCTGCGGGACTGGCGGCATCGGCTGTGAATGTGAAAAAAGAATTTATTCGCCAGTCGTTACAGGATTTTCAAGGCGTAGAACATCGCCTCGAATACGTAGCGACGGTGAGAAACGTAACTTTTATCAACGACTCGAAAGCCACCAACGTAAATTCATGCTGGTATGCGCTGGAAAGTATGAAAACGCCGGTTATTCTTATTTTGGGCGGTACGGACAAAGGCAACGACTACTCCGAAATTGAAAGTCTGGTAAAAGAAAAAGTCAAAGGACTGGTATTTTTAGGAGTGGACAACACGCCCTTACATCGTTTTTTTGATGACAAGATAGATAAAATCGTTGATGTTCATTCAATGGAAGATGCCGTAAAAGCAGCTTATTCGATGGCAGAAGCAGGTGATACCGTTTTGCTCTCGCCATGTTGCGCCAGCTTTGATTTGTTTCAGAACTACGAAGATCGAGGAAGACAGTTCAAAACTTGCGTTAGGAATCTGTAATTTTTTACAAATTTAAGCGAAAAACAGATGGAAAATTTGCTGAAAAAATATTTAAAAGGAAATGCAACAATTTGGATTGTATTCATTTTGTTGTGCATGGTTTCCATTCTTGAAATGTACAGTGCATCCAGCACGCTGGCATTCAAATCTTCCAATACGGCCATGCCCATTTTGCGGCATGCTGGTTTCCTGTTTTTTGGAGTTGTTTTGGCATTCTTCGTTCATCTGATTCCGTACAAATATATTCGTTTACTCGCTTATCTCGGACTTTTCTTGTCTTTTATTCTCCTGATTCTGGTTTATTATAAAGGTCAATCGGCAAACGATGCAACACGATGGTATGAAATTGGCGGATTCCAATTTCAACCTTCAGAGTTGGCAAAACTATCGGTCATAATTGTGGTGGCGGATTTTATTTCTCGCATAAAAAACGAAGCAGAGGATGAAAAGAAATATTTTCGTTATATTATCATCGTTTTAGCGGCTATATGTCCTTTGATTCTTTTTGAAAATTTTTCTACTGCCATGCTTCTTTTTGGTGTAGTGTTCATTATGATGTTTATTGGAGGCATTTCCATAAAAAAATTAGGTTTACTGCTACTTGCAATTTCTCTTTTTGTGGTGGGTGGATACGCGATGATCAAAACTATTCCGGAAGAATCGATGCCCAAAATATTTGATCGCGCTTATACATGGTCGGCACGTATCGACCGATACACCGAAGAAAAAAAACAGGAAGAAAACAAATATGTCATTACCGACGAAAATCGACAGGTGCAACACGGAAGAATAGCTATTGCCCGGGGCGGAATGCTGGGAGTAATGCCCGGCAACAGTGTTGAAAGGGATTATTTACCTCAAGCTTATTCCGATTTTATTTACGCCATTATTGTTGAAGAAATGGGATTGGTTGGAGGCATAATAATCATTTTGTTTTATTTGGTTCTGCTTTACAGAGCTGGCCGTATAGCAGTAAAAAGCCAAACCGTATTTCCTGCGTTGCTGGTCATTGGACTTTCGCTGATGATAGTGATGCAAGCTTTTGTCAGCATGGCTGTAGCCACCAGTTTAGGCCCGGTTACCGGTCAGCCTTTGCCATTGATTAGCAGAGGCGGAACTTCCATAATAATTACCTGTATCTATTTTGGAATCATTTTAGGCGTAACCCGACAACTGAAAGGAGAACAACAATTTGATGAGGAAAAACCCGAAGGACAAGAACAAAATTTCCCCGTTGTGGATTTGAATGAATTATCCTAATTTTGCAAATTATTTTTTACAAAATTTCTCTATAAAAATTTTGATGTAAATTTCAGTTTTACTGACAATTATAATTTAAAAAATGCCATATAGATTTATCATCAGTGGAGGAGGAACAGGAGGTCATATTTTCCCTGCTATCAGCATTGCCAACGCTTTGAAAAAACAGCTTCCCGATGCAGAAATACTTTTTGTGGGAGCTTTGGGACGCATGGAAATGGAAAGAGTTCCTGCCGCAGGTTATCCTATCAAAGGATTACCTGTAAGTGGATTTGACCGGAAAAACCTGTTTCGCAACGTCAAAGTACTGTTGAATCTTCGGCGAAGTTTACAAATGGCTCGTCAAATTATACGCGATTTCAAACCCGATGCAGTGATTGGAGTCGGAGGATATGCCAGCGCTCCAACGCTGAAAGCTGCTTCTTCATTGGGCATCCCAACACTTATTCAGGAACAGAATTCGTATGCCGGCATTACCAACAAACTGTTGGCTAAAAAAGCTGCGCGTATTTGTGTGGCTTATGAAGGTATGGAACGTTTTTTCCCTAAAGAAAAGCTGGTTTTGACAGGCAATCCTGTTCGTCAGGAATTACTGACAACTCCCGAAAAAAGCAATGAAGCCTATGATTTTTTCGGATTTCATCCGGACAAACCTACCCTTTTGGTCGTAGGTGGAAGTTTGGGCGCACGAACTATTAATCGCAGTATAATATCGCATTTGCACGAACTCTCCCAAGCCGATATTCAGATTATCTGGCAAACCGGAAAATTTTATATTGAAGAAGCCAGGAAAGCTGCCGAACCGTTTTTGTCGCCACAATTGATTGTTACAGATTTTGTTTCGCGGATGGATTTGGCTTATTCTGTAGCCGATTTGGTCATCTCTCGAGCCGGTGCTGGATCAATTTCCGAATTGTGCCTGTTGGGAAAACCGGTTATTTTGGTTCCTTCTCCCAATGTGGCTGAAGATCATCAGACAAAAAATGCACTTGCATTGGTACAAAAAGAGGCGGCAGTGCTGATAAAAGACGAAGAAGCCGAAAAAATACTGGTACAGAAAGCTTTGGCATTGATAAAAGATACGGACGCACTCAACAAACTGAGCCAAAATATCAAAAAAATGGCACAGAAAGATTCTGCCGAACGAATTGCTGCAGAAGTAATAGGGCTAATTCCGAAAAAAAATTAAGAAAATACATATTCAATACGACCTAAACCAATTTTAATTTTAGAAAATGGATTTTACAAAATATTATTTCTTGGGCATTGGAGGAATGGGAATGAGCGCATTGGCTCGCTATTTCAATTCCAAAGGATTTCAGACCGCCGGCTATGACCGCGTTCAGTCAAAAGTTACTGCCGACTTGCAGACGGAAGGAATTCAAATCAATTTCGACCCGAATGTGGATCAAATTCCCATTCCGTTCAGATATCCCGAAAACACGCTGGTGGTGGTTACTCCTGCCATTCCTGATGATTTGCCACAACTTGTCTATTTCAGAGAGAACGGATTTACCATCAAAAAAAGAGCTGAAGTGCTTGGTGACATTACCCGTAAGGCATCAACAATCTGCATTGCCGGGACACACGGAAAAACAACAACTTCCACTCTGACGGCTCATTTGCTTTACCAGTCGCATATATCGTGCAATGCTTTTTTGGGAGGAATTGCCAATAACTACAATTCCAATCTTTTACTGTCGAAAGACAGCAATTTGTTTGTAATTGAAGCTGATGAATACGACCGTTCCTTTCATCAACTTTCTCCCTACATGGCTGTTATCACTTCCGCCGATCCCGACCATCTCGATATTTATCAAACGCCGGAAGCCTACCGCGAAAGCTTTGAGCATTTTACATCGCTCATCAGTCCAGGTGGCATTCTGTTGATGAAAAAAGGCGTGAACATACAACCACGTCTGCAAAAGGGAGTCAAACAATATTCCTATTCGATGAACGATGGAGGGGATTTTTATGCAGAAAATATTCATTTGGTCAATCATGAATTTCATTTCGATTTTGTAACGCCTTCAGAACGCATTTCGGATATACGATTAAAAATTCCGATTCGTATCAACATAGAAAATAGTGTTGCCGCCATTGCTCTGGCATGGCTAAATGGCGTTACAAAAGAAGAAATACGCACTGCAATGGTTTCCTATTCAGGAATTTATCGAAGATTTAATCTGGTCTTTCGTTCGGAACAAACAATTTTCATGGACGATTATGCTCATCACCCAAAAGAATTGAAAGCCAGTATATTATCTATCAAAGAATTATTTCCTGGAAAGAAAATTACAGGAATATTTCAACCCCATCTGTACAGCCGAACGCGCGATTTTGCTCTCGATTTTGCCGAAGTATTATCCTTGCTGGATGAATTGATTCTGCTGGATATTTATCCGGCAAGAGAAGAACCCATTGAAGGGGTAAGCTCAGAAATGATTTTTCGCAATGTTAAACTGGAAAATAAAACATTATGTTCCAGAGAAAATCTATTATCTTTGTTAAAAGATAGGCATCCTGAGGTTTTGGTTACTTTTGGAGCTGGCGACATAGATAAACTTGTTCCATTGATTAAAAAACAATTGATGGAACAAACCAATGGAAATGCTTGAGGAACAATATCTTCCCATTTTCTGAAAGAAAACAAAAAACGAAATCGGTTTGCAAGGTATATTCCTATAAACGAATCTAAGACGTTCTTAAAAATGTAATATCAATAAAGCTGTGAAACCTGTTTTCAAATACATATTGATTACAATCGGTATTCTGCTGGTAACAGGATATTTGGCATGGGCTTTGTTGACTTTTCCCGATCCAAAAGCAAACGAAGTATGCAACAGGTTCCACATCGTTTTTTTGGATCAATCAGGCGTTAAACTTATCTCCGAAAAAGAAGTTGCCGAAATGATCGACAACAACGGTCTCAATCCGATGGGAAAAACCCTCAGACATGTGAGAACGGAAGAAATAGAGGAATTGTTGCAAAAACAACCATTCATCAAACACACAGAATGTTTCAAGACACCATCAGGGGAAGTATATTTATTTCTGCAACAGCGTCATCCAAAATTCAGACTTGCGGGCAATGAAAGTTTCTATGTGGATACCGAAAAAAATATTATTCCTGTTTCTTACAACGATGCAGCTCGTCTCCCGGTAGTTTCGGGGTTGGTTACCAAATCAATGGCAAAAGGTGAATTGTTCGATTTTGTGTCCTACTTGGAAGAAAATCCGTTTTGGAATGCGCAAATCGAACAAATTTACATACGGCCCGACAGAAAAATTGAACTCGTCCCTCGTGTAGGAACAGGTATCATTTTGTTGGGCAATTTAAAAGATTATGAAAAAAAACTCGACAAATTAAAAATACTGTATGAAAAAGGGTTCAATCAATTTGGGTGGAATTATTACAAATCAATTGACCTTCAGTACGAAAATCAGATTGTCTGTACAAAAATCGACAAACTTGATTGATAACACGAATGAAGTTTTTTAACGACACTCTTTTTTGAGCTAAAAATTTATGAATCAAAATACATATATAGCGCTTGATCTGGGAAGTTCGCACATAACTGCTATGGCCGCTGAAGTATTGGACAGTGGAGCGGTGAAAGTGCTCGCTACCGAATGGAAAGCCGCCGACGATATTTATCACGGTATAATAGAACATACTTCCGGTGCCGCTTTTAAAATCAGTGAGCTTTTGAAGCTTTTGCAGAACAGCGCAAAAATCCGCGATTTTCGACAAGTTTGCGTTGCGCTGAATGCCAAAAGCATGAAACTTTTCCCCTCATCTACAACTCGATTTATAGGTCAGGGAAAAATTGTTACGGATGAGTTACTGGATGAAATGAAAGAAGAATGTGAACGTAAAAATTCGGATGAAAACAATATTGTGTTTGATGTGATTCCTGTTTCATTCGAAATTGATGGCAAAACCACAAATGATCCTCTCGGACAATCGGGAAATCAGATTACGGGTAATTACCACGTAGTCAAGGGGAATGCACGTATTCTCCAGCAACTGAAAAGTTGTTTTATTCGCAATCAAATCCAGATTGAATACGCACCTCTTTCTGTGGAAGCTTTATCAACAGTACTCACAGAAGAAGAAGAACGTCAAAATGGATGTGCGCTGATAGATTTTGGAGCTTCTACCACTACGCTGGCCGTTTACAAAAATGATGTTTTGCAGGAATTACTCGTTGTTCCGCTCGGCAGCAAGAACATAACTTATGATATAGCTGAACTTGGCATTGAAGAATCCAATGCCGAACGGTTAAAATGTTTAACGGGAGTTGCTATGGAAAAATTTGTCGAAAAACCCGTTTATGTTCAAGTATCCCCTGCATCAGGCGGTGAACCGGTGAAAATTTCCACACTTTTTTTGGCTCAGATTATCAATGCCCGCTTGGATGAAATGACGGAGCCAATTTTCAAAGTATTAGAAGACTTGTCGTATCCATTGGAATCGGGCATTATCATAACCGGAGGAGGCGCCCGACTGAAATTTATAAAGGAATTTATTGAAGAAAAGACCGGTTTGAATGTTCGTTGGGGCAATCATTCCGATTGGCTCGGCGAAGGAACACCCGATTATCTTGTCGATTCATCTTTTTCTCAGCTCATTGGCACAGTTTTGCTGGCAAATGAAAATAGACGCTTGCATCCACTCAAATCGGAAACTACGCCCAAGAAGGGACAGAAAAACAAGAAGAAAATTACGGAAAGAATTACCGATGGCTTCCTCAGGTTTTTTGATGATGAAACCAATTGGAATAAATAAAAAAACAATTTTAAAAGAATACTACAAATTGATATGATCAATATAGAAGAATTAGTCGAAATGTTGCCTTTGGAACTTCCTGAAGTTGAAAATTCCATTATCAAAGTGATAGGCGTAGGTGGTGGCGGCGGAAATGCCGTTAATCACATGTACCGTCAGGGAATCACAGATGTTTCCTTTGTTGTTTGCAATACCGACAATCAGGCTTTGGTAAAATCGCCTGTTCCCCTGAAAATTCAGTTGGGCGCCAATACCACATCTGGACTTGGAGCCGGCGGTAAGCCCGAAGTTGCACGTCAGGCAGCCGAAGAATCCATCGACAAAATTCAAAACATTTTGCAGGACAACACAAAAATGGTATTTATCACTGCCGGTATGGGTGGAGGCACTGGAACAGGAGCTTCTCCGGTAATTGCCAAAGCAGCCCACGACATGGGAATTCTTACCGTTGGTATCGTTACTATTCCTTTTGCTTTTGAAGGAAATCTGAAAATCAGGCAGGCCTTGGAAGGTGTTGCCGCATTAAGCGAGCATGTTGATGCTATTCTGGTTATAAACAACGAAAAACTGAAAGAAATCTATCCCGATTTGGAACTGTCCAATGCTTTTGCCAAAGCTGACGATGTGCTCACCAATGCAGCAAAAGGAATTGCGGAAATCATTACCATCCCCGGATACATCAACACCGACTTTGCCGATGTTTACAGTATCATGAAAGATGGCAAAGTAGCCATTATGAACACCGGTTATGCTTCGGGTGAAAACCGCATCACCAAAGCCATTGAAAATGCGCTCAATTCTCCCTTGCTGAATACCAGCGATGTAAGCGGAGCTTCTAAAGTGCTTCTGAGTTTATATTGCTCTTCGACTCATCAAATTAAAATGGAAGAAGTTCAGCAAATTCATGATTTCATGCGAAAAGTTGGTGAAAATGTTCAAGTCATCTGGGGTGCTACTTTTGATGACGAATTGGAAGATAGAGTTAAAATAACCCTTATTGCCACCGGTTATGATGTGAGCGATATACCCGGCATGCCTTCATCGGTCATTAAAAACACAAAAAAATTAGAAATTAACGCTGAAAAAATTGATACTTTTTCTGAATTAAAATCCAAAGAAGATCAACCGGAAAACAAAGAAAAGATTATTGAAAACGCCGTAAACAGCTATTATGGAAAATCTGTTCCCGATGCCAAACCAAAACAAGAACCAGAACCGGAATTAGATTTACCTGTAGTAAACCTTGATGATTTAGAAAATGATCAGACTTTAAAAACCATTGAGAGAATTCCTACATGGAAAAGGAAACAGGGAAAATAAGCGATTCTTATCAGAATATATAAATGACAAATCTTTAAATTTAAGATTAAAAATGGAACAGCTATTTGAAAAAGTAAGCGCCGACATTAAGACAGCCATGTTGGCACATGATAAAGTTACACTGGAAGCCCTTCGGGGGATAAAAAAAGAATTTCTGGAAGCCAAGACTGCGAAAGGTAGTGATGGAACATTACCGGACGAAGCAGCCATAAAAATTTTGCAGAAAATGGTAAAGCAGCGTAAGGAAACAGCACAGATTTATAGGGAACAACATCGTCCTGACCTTGAACAAAACGAACTAGCTGAAGTTGCTGTCATTGAAAAATATCTTCCAGCTCAAATGAGTGAAGGCGAACTGGAAGCAGCACTTCGCGAAATCATTGCCCAAATCGGAGCAGCCAGTCCTCAAGATATGGGAAAAGTTATGGGTGTTGCTACTCGTCAGTTGGCTGGGAAAGCCGAAGGAAAAGCCATTTCGGAAATGGTAAAAAAATTGCTTTCCTGAAAAAATACATTTTAAAAAAGTTTGGTAAAATATTTCGCTAAGCGAATCACAAAAAATTGCTATCGGCACGATTTGAGCTCAATTTGTGTCATTACCGATAGCAATTTTTATAGTAATTACCACAGAAAAGATACTACTTCCCCTGGTTTAAACGTGTATAAAAAAGACTTATTTCCACACTGAACACCAATGGTTTCGGGAACCGTACCATAGTAAACAGCCAGATAAGCAAAGCTACCATCTGGATTGCGAAAAGCCACTCCTTTCAAAATATCCTGATTTGAAACAAGTCGTATGGCACCGGGTCGCACTACTTTCCCATAATGACCAATGGCGTAAAATTCAGCATTTTTTTCAATTTTTCCATTCGATGCCACGCGTACTACGCCCCAACAATTTTGACATCCGAAGTTTTTCGGTCCATCATTTTCGTCCAGAGCAAGATTCCACAACAAAACATTTTTACTCCAGCAGTTCATTGCGCCGGCAAACAATTCGCCAACATACCAACGAACATTTTGATCAAAGTCGGGAGCCCAACCCCCTCCCGATTGTTCGGTGAAATAAATATTTTTATCGGGATGGGCTTCGTGAACCTTACATAACGCCGATATTTCTCCTTTATAAAGATGAAACCCGGATCCATCAACAAATTTCTTTGTTTCCGGGTCATTCAAAATGCTTATGGGATAATCGGGATTATCGCAATTATGATCGAAAAGAATGATTTTGGTATTCAAACCTTTTTTATGCATTTTGGGTCCAAGAAAATAACGGATAAAAATCTGTTGTTCTTTAGCCGTCATGTCCATGCAGGGATAAGCTGCTGTACCATATTCAGGCTCATTTTGAACCGTAAGGGCATGAATAGTAATACCATGTTGGCGATAAGCTTCAATGTACTTGATTAAATATTCGGCATAAACATCGTAGCAATCGGGACGCAATTTGCCGCCAACCATACTGCCGGATGTTTTCATCCATCCGGGAGGGCTCCAGGGTGAAGCCAATATCTGCAAATTTGGATTGATGGCTAAAATTTCCTTCAACATGGGAATCACATCTTTTTCATCTTCCTGAATGTTAAAATTACTCAACGAAAAATCTTCTGTTTCGCTGTAGCTGAAAAGATTAAAAGCAAAATCAGAAGCACCTATGCAAAGCCGCGTATAATTGATGCCGATACCTTCAGGCGTGAAAAGCACCCTGAACAACGAATCCCGTCTTTCGGCTGTCAGATTGTGATGGAAAACATAAGCCGAAGAATGGGTAAGTGCAGCTCCAACTCCTTCCACCGATTGACAAGTTTGTTCAGGAAAAATTTCAACTTTGTTTTTGATTTGTAGCGGTTTTGTATTCAACTTAATGTTCTTTTTTACCAATAAAGCTTTGGTATCGGGCAGCGATGACCAAACAACGACTTTTTCTGCCGAAAAGGAGCCGGTAACAATGGCTAAGGTCATTAATAAAATTTGAGTTCTTAATTTCATGGATAAACTTTTTATTTAACGGAAAAATAATTTTTCTAATAATTTCAGAATTTAAATGATACAACTGATTCATCTACTTGTTGATAGTAGAATTTTCGATTTCCACAGCGTATATTGTATTTTTGGAGAGAACCGCTTCTGTTCAATATCACCACTACTTTGCTGCCATCGGAATTCATAAAGGAAGATATGGTCATACCCGAAGGCAAATTGTAACAGGAACTGTTTACACGCACTGCTCCCAAACGTACAAATTTTGCAAAATGTCCAAGCAAATAATATTCCTCATTACGGATATAGGTTTCATTTTCGTTAATGGTAACTACTCCTCTGCAATTTTGACAACCACCCCAAGTTGTGGTAGTTGGTCCATGTTGAGGATTTAAAGCCAGGTTCCACATCAAAAAGTTTTTTGAACCACGGTTGACGGTAGCCATAAGGAAATCTTTCATATAATAAAACATGTTTCCCATGCGGGTATCTGTGTTCCAACCTCCACCCGAAATTTCGGTAAAATACGTTTCCTTATCCGGATACAATGACGTTACCTGCTCGATAGCCGAAGCATTACCACCATATCCATGCCAGCCAGTACCATTTACATATTGTCGGGTAACAGGGTCATTTAGAATATTAATAGGGTAATAGGACATGTCGAAATTGTGATCCCAAATAATAATTTTGGTTTGAATGCCGTTTGCAATAAACTTGGGACCCAAATAATCACGAATAATTTTATTTTGTTCCTGCCAAAGCATTTTCATGGTGGGATAGCCTCCGGTTTCATGCATAGGCTCGTTTTGAATGGTGAGCGCATCAATATGAATGCCTTCCTGCTCAAAAACCTGAACATAACGTACGAAATATTCGGCAAAATCATTGTAAACTTCTTCTCCTCTTAAGCTTCCTCCATACATGCTGTTATTACTTTTCATCCATGCCGGTGCACTCCACGGACTGGCCAGAATTTTCATTGTGGGATTAATTTCAAGAATTTCTTTCAATACCGGTAAAAGTTCATTTCGGTCAATTTCGGGAATATCAAATTTATTAATATCGGGGCTGTCGCAATAACTGTAGGTTCCAATAGAAAAATCGGAAGAACCAATGGTAATTCGCAAGTAATTGATACCAATTCCCTTTTCGGGGTCAAACAAATCGTCCAAAAGTTTCTTTCTGTTTTGGGCACTCATTTGATGTATTAAATGTGCTGAAGATCCTGTCAACGCTGCACCAAAACCATCAATATATTGATAAGTTGTTGTTGTGTCGACAACAATGGTAAAATCGGCAAAATCTCTGGAAAAATTAATCGGTGTCATTTTTTTTAGCAAACAGGATTCATTGCCGGTGGTCAACCATACGCCAACATCGCCCACCGAATCCTGAGGGGTAGGTGTGGGTGCAGGTTCATTGCCTGAATCTTTACATTGGGTAAATGAAACAAGAATTATGAAGGAAAATAAAATTACAAATACACTTTTTTTGTTCATCGTTAAGAAAATTATCCATCCCACAAAATATTGCTGCGGGATGGATGTTGAATAATTAATCGCTTATTTTTACAAAGTCAGCCGTCTTGTTGTTCACGTCTATGGTAAGTCGGTAAATACCGGGTTTATCCTTAAACGTATCAGTCCCGGCAAAATTTCCCTGATCGCTTTCGGTTGGAGCAAAGAGCAAACCATTCACATTTAATGTATAGGTACGAGCATCTTCTTCTCCACCCCACATTCTTTGGTGGAAGAATTTCACATTGAATTTCAATCTCCATGGCTCTGTTGCAGTATCGTCAATTTGATGAAGTGCATAGAATGTAGCCTGATAAACACCATCGGAAACTTTCCGGCAGAATTGATATTCGAGCGGCGAATTCCAATTCCATGACGATGTTTTAACATAAGGCGTACGTGCCGGCCCAAAACCTACTCCACAGAGCCACATGGCATCCGGATATACGGCATCGGGCTGTTCAACAAATACAAAATTGAGTCTGGGCAAATAATAAACAGTATAAATGCCGGTCTCGCCCATGAATTTTGCCGTATTCGTGCCTGTTACTTCAAAGAAATCCGGAGCCAGGTTATTGGCAAGATTTGTTGTTTGGATTCCGCTGATGGTCATCTCAGTGCCTTTTCCCAAATACATTTTCTTGGTTTTCCAGTCTTCTTTGGTAGTAACATTCAGGTTGTCGGTCGAAGAAAGTGAAACAGTTCCGAAAGTACTTATATCCATAGCAGTAGCGGGTAGCAGCTTATCTCCTTCTCCTTTCACCGTGAAATTGAACAAATCAACCGTAATCTTCTTGTATCCTATCAAAGTTGCATCCGACAGGGTAATGGGACTTCCATTTGCATCGATCAATCCTATTCCATCTCCTACTTTGCCGAATACCAGACCTGTCCAATCTATACTAATGCCATATTTTAACTTTGTGGCCAGGCGGAACGAAACTGTGTTTTCCAAAGTTAAATTATCAGCTGTATAAATATAATTTTGAGCATCAGTCAACTTCATTTTGATGGGCGATTTAAGTGGTACTACCAAATAAAGATCTGTAATAACAGGACGTTTGGCTATGGTATTTACATACACTGTATCAGTTGTGGTTCCTTCCACGTTGATGGATGACAAGTGGATTTCCACTTCTGCATTATCGGGCATACGCGCTACAAACGGAATACCATAACGTTGATGATAAGTTGCCTGATTCCCTTTTGTTCTGATAGTTTCTGAAGCAATCAGTTCGTCGTTTACAACCACTTTTATTTCGAGAGTGGATAGAGGAGTCAGCGGATCAGAAACGCCTACATTTAACGTAATGGAATCGCCATAAACAATATTGGTTTCCGGTACACTAATGCTGTCGAAAACGGGTTTGGAGGCAGGATAATGCACTCTCAGTTCTTCTTGCTGGCAAGACGTAGCGAACAATCCCAGCAGTCCGAATATTGTCAGTTTGATTATATTTTTCATTTGTATAAAATTTTAATTATTAATAACCCGGATTTTGTACCAAATTTGGATTCTGGTCTATAATATCCTGAGGAATAGGAAGTTTATATGAAAATTTATCGTAAGGATAACGGAGAGCCGGACGACCAGAGTCTCGAGATGGAAGTGTATTCAAAACTTCTTCCACTTTATCCAATCGAACCAAATCAAACCAACGTTGTCCTTCGAAAGCTAACTCAAGACGGCGTTCATTTAGGTAAGCATTCAACAGGGCATTTTTGTCGTTTGTTATGGAAGCAGGTAATGCAGCAAGCCCTGCGCGTTTACGAATTTTATCATTAATAATTGAAGCGGCACCGCTCAAGTCTCCTGTTTGAATCAATGCTTCAGCTTTGAGCAACAGAATATCAGCATAACGAATTTTAATAATGCTGTTATAAGCCGAACGAGTTTTGTACATAAATGGATAATTACTGGAAGGATAATAAATATTCCAACTGCAAGAATACCAAACTACACTTTCGTTATAACGTTTTGTATCGCCGGCAGTCTGAAAAGCATTGATCAAATCACGAGATGGAGTTATCCATTTAGCCCAATCGAACCAAAAATTCCAGTTGTCAAGCGAACGACCAAACATCCATGTTACCCAATTCCCTGATCCAACAGGATACTGAATTTCAAGAATGGCTTCTGAGGTGTTTCTTTTTTTTGCATCAACGGCAAAATTGTTTTCTCCGGGAGGTGCAGAAGGATTTTGAAGTTGTACACCCCACAAATCACTGAAGTCGGGAACCAACTCAAAACCATCGGCTGCAACAGAATCAGCATAAGCGATAACTTTATTGTAATCACGCAATGGTTTTTCGGCATATACTTTTGCCAAAAGTGCTCTTGCTACCGATTTTGTGAGTAAAGTTTTATCAGTTGGATTATTTTTTGGAGCATATTTTTCAGCTTCGAGCAAGTCTTTTTCAATTTGTTTATAAACATCAATTTCTTCACTTTGCTGGGGAAAATATGCAGGGTAAACTTCTTCAATATTATCAGCAGTTATGTCTTTTCCTACAGTAGTTATAAGTGGCACTCTCCCCCAAATTCTCACCATGTCGAAATAAACCAGTGAGCGAAAAATAAGTCCTTCAGCACGAAATTGTTTAGCTTCTGCTTCTGTCAAGGAAGGATCTTTCAACTCATCAATGCCTTGAATAAGCCGATTGGCTTGAGCTATATTATCCATGTGTCCATTCCAGTCGCGTTTTAAATTCGGATTTGAACCTTCAATGGAATTTATTTCAAAAGGTGTTGTTTCCGCATTGGGTGAGCCGGCGTAAGCATTATCGGAATGAGATTCTGCCAACAACAACATATCAAGATACCAATGTTCCTGACCGTCTTTTAATCGCTGATAAAGTACCTGTCGTTGATTTATAACAGCTGCCCTATCCTTTAAAATTACTTGACTGGAAGCCGATGTTGTATCAATTCCTTCGGTAATATCAGAATAGGTATCAATGGGATTATAATCGAGTGAACATGAAGCTGCAACAAATACCACAGCGGAAATCAGTATATATTTTATTATTTTCATAGTAATAAATTTTTTAGAATTCGATATTAAAACCAAAAACAAAGGATTTTGCTTGAGGATATGTTCCCCAATCTATTCCCTGAACTGCGTTTGAATTGCCCCACTCATTGACTTCGGGATCCATACCCAAATAATTTGTAAAAGTCAACAAATTGGAAGCAGTTATATAAGGTTGTAAGCGGGAGATTCCGGTTTTTTTCAAAAATGGAGCCGTAACATTATAGGACAATGTCAAATCTTTCAATCTTAAATAACTTCCATCTTCTACAAAATAAGATGAAGGTTGAAGATTGAAATTGGCTTTGGGAATAGTGGTAATCATACCCGGACGTCTCCAACGATCCAAAACCCGCGTCGATTGATTCTTCAAATCGTACATTCCTTCCGTTTCTATTCTTGAAGCATTGAAAATGTCATTTCCATAAGTTCCTTGCAGAAAAATACTAAGACTGAACCCTTTCCATGAAAATGTATTGGTAAAACCATAGATAAAATCAGGATTGGGATCGCCAATATATGTACGATCAGAGGCTGTTATTTTATTGTCTTGGTTTATATCCCTGTAAATCAGCTCTCCAGTTTCTGAATCAACTCCATCGCTGATATAGCCATAAAAACCTCCGAGAGGACGCCCTTCTTCATTTCTTACAATCTGAATTCCATGAAATGCGTCGGAAGTAGCAGCGTCATAATAAATCTTTGTTAAATCAAGCTTCACCAGTTTATTCCGATTGAGAGAAAATTCCAAATCAGATGTCCATTTAAAATTTTTGTTTGTGATATTAATTGAGTTTACGGAAAGTTCAAAACCGGTATTACGCATTAATCCACCATTACGTTGAATACTCGTTACGTTAGCTCCCGAAGGCAAAGTAATGTTGAGCAACATATTGGTGGTCTTTTTGTAATAATAATCCATAATAATATTCAACCTGCTCTTAAATGCCGTAAAATCAATACCTACATTTGACTGAGTAGTAGTTTCCCAAGTCAAATCTGTTGTCCGCAGATTACTGGCAGTAATAATTGGTAAAACATTTTCCTGTCCGGTTATCCACCATTGTTGACGAGTAACTGAATATCTCTGCAAATAAGCATAATCGCCCAGTCCGCTTTGGTTACCCGTTTGCCCCCAACCACCACGTATCTTGAGGTCGTCGAGCCAATTGAGTCCCTGCATAAATTCTTCCGACGACAAGCGCCATGCAGCTGAAAAAGAAGGAAAATATCCCCAACGATGATCAGGATGCAAACGAGAAGAACCATCGGCCCTGAAATTGGCTGTAAACAAATATTTACTGTCATAATTGTAAGAAATGCGCCCGAAGTAAGACATAATTCCCCAAGTAGAGCCGCCGGTTCCCGTATTATCCCACGCTATTTTATTGGCAACATTAAGCGTTTTTATTTCGTTGTTTCTAAAATTTGAACCATTGATCCAACTGTTGGAGTACTTTGAATCAGTCCAAGACGAGCCCATCATCAATTCAATATTATTCTTATCGAACGATTTCTGATAATTGAAAATATTATCCCACGTCAGAACTGTATTCATATTTCTGTTGTCCCATGCATTTCCATATTCATCAATGCCCGCAACATGTACCACCGGGCTGAAACCTGTCTGCAGTCCATGTCTTCTGTCCAGCGTGAAAGTTGATTTCAAAGTCATTCCCTTCATAAAGGTTAACATTGCATTGCCGGAAGCAATTAAACGATTTTCACGGGTAATATCGTCTTTACCGTTTTCCATAGCTTCTACGGGATTGGTTATGTTCTGACCATAAAAATTCCGAGTATAATATCCAGTTTCAGGATTGATCACCGGTAAACTTGTTGGAAGATTGATCAAAGCCAAAACTACTCCGCCGCGATTTGAACCCGCACCGGTAGTTATGCCATTGTTGGAATTATCTGAATACGATATATTGGAACCAATACTCAGCCATTTTCTTATCTCATTTGTCATATTAGCTCTGAAAGAGTAACGTCTAAAAAAAGACGCTGGGAAAATACCTTTCTCATCAAGATAGCCGGCAGAAAGAAAATAACTCGTTTTTTCGGTACTATTTGAGAAAGAAAGCTGGTAACTTTGCTGTAAACCGGTGCGATAAACTTCATCATACCAATTAGTTATATCATCGGAACTCATTTGAGAAGAAGAGCCCGGACGAATTTCTTCCATTAAATCTATATAATCGGCAGCATTAAGAGATTGTATCTTATGAGTAACATTTTTGGCAGTCAATTGAGCGTTAAAAGCAATTTTGGATTCACCCGACTTGCCTTGTTTTGTAGTAATAATGACAACTCCATTTGCTGCACGAGATCCATAAATAGCTGCCGAAGAAGCGTCTTTGAGTATATTGATATTTTCAATATCATTGGGTGAAAGGAAATTAATGTTGTCCACCGGCACTCCATCTACAACGTATAATGGATCACTATTCCCATTAAAAGAGGTTGTTCCACGTACTCTTATCACCGTTTCTCCTCCGGGTGCTCCATTGGGTTGAATTACCTGAACCCCGGCAGCTTTTCCCTGAATAGCTTGCCCTGCCGAAACAATGGGTCGAACATCAAAATCTTCTGCAGAAACTGTAGATACGGCAGTAGTTAAGTCTTTCTTCTTTTGCGTTCCGTAACCGACCACTACAACTTCTGAAAGAATTTTAATGTCTTCCTTGAGTACCACATTAATGTTTCTTGAATTCCCCACTTTGATTTCCTGTGGAACCATTCCAATATAGCTAAATACCAGCACATCATTTTTAGAAGCTTCAATGGTAAATTTACCATTTAAGTCCGTAACTGTCCCCGTAGAAGTACTCTTGACCAAAACACTTGCTCCTATAACCGGCTCGTTGTTGCTGTCGACGACAACTCCCGTAATTGTTGTTTTTTGCGCCGACAATGTCAGTGGGACAACAATGCTCACCAGTAGAGGAAACAATCTTCTTAAAAATCGCGTTGCAAACCGAAACACGATTTTTCTTTCGGAATTTTTCTTTGTATTTTCCATTGATTGATAAATTAGTTGGTTAATTTGTTGATTGATAATTTATTGATTTTTTGAGATTGCCTATTTTTATTTCAAATTCACCCGGCTCTATAGTCCATTGATTATCTGTGTTGACAAAAGCCAAGTCATCACTCGACAATGTGAATTTAACCGTTTTCGTTTCATTAGGTTTCAAATTGATTTTTTCGAATCGTCGCAGTCTTTTCATATCGGGTGTAATACAGGCTATTACATCGCTGGTAAACATTAGTACCGTTTCCTTTCCTTCTCTTGTCCCGGTATTGGTAACATCCACACTGACTTCCAATACTTCATTGGGACGAAGTACCGAAGATGAAATTTTTAAATTACTGTACACAAATGTAGTATAACTTAGACCATATCCAAACTCATACTGAGGATTATAATCCGATTCGTATTTATAAGCTCCTTCAGAAGGCTTTTGTTCTTCAGAGAATTTATGATAATAGTTCACAATGGAATTCGGATAAGCCGGATAAGTGTAAGGAAGCTTCCCTGAAGGATTGACCTCTCCAAAAAGAATATCGGCCAATGCGTCGCCTCCGTAATTGCCCGGAAGATAAGTTTGAATAATACCATCCATTTTTGATTCAATTGCACTGAAGCAACGCGGACGACCTTCGTTTAACACCAAAATAATGGGTTTGTTCACCTCAGCAAGCGATTTGGCCAATTTTATTTGCAGTAGGCTCAAATTCAAATCGTTTAAATCTCCCGGTTTTTCTGCATAAGAATTTTCTCCCAGACAAAGCACAATGGCGTCCACCTTGCGTGCAGCAGCAACTGCTTTTTGTAAATCGTTTTCTTTCTCTTCAAAATATTGACCTGTCTCCACATAACTTACTCCAGGCACATAAACAACATTTTTATCTCCTATTTTGTTCTGAATGGCTTCCAGTATTGTGTTATAACGATTGGCAAACTTCTCGGTTTTTTCACCCTGCCAGGAATAACTCCATCCACCGTTTAAACTTCTCATGCTGCTGGCATTGGGACCAGTTACCAATATTTTTGCGTTTTTGTTGAGGGGGAGGACATTGTTTGTATTTTTAAGTAATGTAATGGCATCAGCAGCAGCTTTGTAAGCCAATTCTGCATGTTTATTTGAACCAAAATCGGGATAATCGCTCCATTTCGTTATGGGATTTTCAAATAAACCGAGTTTGAATTTTAATCTTAAAATTCGACGTACCGCATCGTCTATCCGACTTTCCTTAACTTTTCCTTCTTTAACCAAAGCAATCAAATCTTTACAAAAATTCTCGTAATCGTAAGGAATCATCGACATATCGATACCGGCATTGACAGCCAAAGCAATGGCTTCCTTGTTGTTTTTTGCAATTTTATCCCTCTTTTCGAGATTGATAATGTCCATCCAGTCGCTTACCACGACGCCCTGAAATCCCAGTTCTTCTTTGAGTAATTTGGTAATAATATTGTAGTTGGCGTGTACCGACACTCCATTAATAATACCGGAATTGATCATGACTGACTCTACTCCTTCATCGATGGCAGCTTTAAATGAAGGTAAATGATATTCTCTGAGAATATGATCAGGAATATAGGCGGGTGTCCGATCTTTCCCCGAAAAAGGAACCGAATAACCCAAAAAATGTTTAGCACAGGCAGCTATTTTTTCTCTATGCCAAATGCTGTCTGTAATTCCTTCATAACCTTTTATTGTTTGCCTTCCCATTATGGAAGCCAAATAAGGATCTTCTCCAAATCCTTCATATTGACGGGAGAAACGAGGATCGGCTCCCAAATCGAGCACAGGTGAAAAATTCCACGGGATGCCGGAAGCACGTGTTTCATAAGCTGTAACTTTTGCCATATTGTAGGCATTCTGAGGTTCAAAAGTTGCAGCAATGGCTATTTGTTGCGGGAAAAGGGTCGCTCCGGAAGTGTAGTTTACGCCGTGAATAGCATCTATTCCATATATTACCGGTATTCCATAAGTAGTTTTGATCATTGCAGCTTCCTGAATTTGGGCGACAACGCTATTCCATTGTGCAGGACTTAGAGCATAATTGTTGGTGGTATTAATTACAGAACCCACATGATAATCTACTATGGCTTTACGCAATCGTGCCGTGTCGATGGCGAAAGGTATTTTGCTTTCAAAAACAGTAGCTCCGTTCCCTATAGCGTCCAAAGTTATCTGAGCCATTTGCCCAACTTTTTCCTCAATAGACATGTTGGAAAGCAAATCTTCAATACGACGACTGACAGATTCCTGAGCGCTGATGCTCGAAAAAATCGGAATGAAGAATAAAAGGATGGAAAATGTACTTAACCTTTTGTTTTTCATGATATACATAGTTTTAATAAAATGATGAAACAGATTTGATGTAGCTATAACTTTTTTTCAGCGACAAATATAAAGGCTAAAATTTTATTCTCCAAATAAAAATGTGTTTTTTTTACACTAAGTACTCAATTATTTTTTGAAACAGTGATTTTCAATTTTTTGTGAAAGAAATTTTTAGTGAAAAATATCTTTTTTTCTTAACTTTGTCCGATTAAAAATTTCATTGATTTTTTATCATGTCAGAATCTGAAAACGTTTTAGAGAATCCCGAATTTGAAACCTTGCCAAGTATTTCAGTAGATTGCGTTATTTTCGGTTACGAAGATAATTTGCTGAAAGTACTGGTACGAAGGGAATATGTTCCTTTTGAAGGAGATGTCATCATTGAATGGAAGTTGCCTGGCAACCACGTCCGCAGAAAAGAGCAAATCGATGAAACTGCTTCCCGAATTCTAAAGGAACAAACCGGACTTGAAAACATTTTCATGAAACAGTTTATGGTTTTTAGCGATCCGGGTCGCCTCAAGCGACGCGAAAGAGATTACGAATGGGTAAAACCGCGCTTGCAGGACGACAGGGTTTTGACGGTTGGATTTTACTCGCTCGTGAATATTAAAGATGTGGACAACACCAAGCTGCTTGAAGAAGCCAAATGGGAAAATGCTTATGAAATAAGGGAATTGATGTTCGATCACAACGATATTTTTGGTGAAGCTTTAAAAAAATTACGTTACGATTTACTGCATGAACCTTTGATATTCGAACTTTTGCCCGAAAAATTTACCCTGACTCAACTGCAAAAAGTTTATGAAGCCATTTTTGACACCATTTACGATAAACGCAATTTCAGGCGAAAGGTCAACAAAATGCCCTATCTGATTCAAACGGATGAATTGCAAAGCGGAGTTTCTCATAAACCGGCCAGATATTACACTTTCGACAGGGAAATTTACGAAAATACCCGCAGTGAACGTTTCGATTTTAGAATGTAAACGCTATAAACGTTCATTTTACAATCTTAAAGTTAATTTTTAGTTTCCAACTTATAAAAAATCTACGATAATGAATGCAACCATTCATTCTTCCGACTGGAAAGAGGCTGTAGTAAATGCTTCAAGAACACTTCAGCTGATCAACGATAAAACCATTTCTGGAATTTTACTTGCTTTGGCTGATGAAATTGCCATCTCTTCGCCCAATATTCTGAAGGCAAATGCAGAAGATCTGGCTGCTATGGACAAGTCAAATCCAATGTACGATCGCCTTTTGCTTAATGAACAGCGGCTTGATAACATCGCAGCAGATATTCGAAATGTTGCTGGTCTTGCTTCTCCATTGGGAAAAAAATTACTGGAAACTGTTCGCCCAAATGGTATGAAAATTTCAAAAGTTACGGTTCCGTTTGGAGTCATTGGCATTGTTTACGAAGCCCGTCCCAATGTGACATTTGATGTATTTTCACTATGTCTGAAATCGGGAAATGTCTGCGTACTGAAAGGTGGCAGCGATGCCTATCGTTCAAATGTGGCTATTGTTGGAGTAATTCGTGATGTTTTAAAACGTTTCGAACTGAATCCTGATATTATTACCTTATTGCCGGCCGGCCACGAAGCTACAGCTGACTTGCTGAACGCTGTCGGTTATGTGGATTTGATTATTCCACGTGGCGGTAAAGGGCTTATCGACTTTGTGCGGACACATTCTAAAATTCCAGTCATAGAAACAGGAGCCGGCATTTGTCATACCTATTTTGATGAATTTGGCGATACGAAAAAGGGAAGCAAAATTATTTTCAATGCCAAAACCCGACGTGTAAGCGTGTGCAATGCGCTCGATTGTCTGATTATTCACGAAAAGCGATTGAACGACCTCCCTACTCTTTGTGAAAAGCTGGCCGAGAAAAATGTTATTATTTATGCAGATGCCAAAGCCTATACTTTTCTTGTAGGCAAATATCCCGTGCATCTTCTTCAAAAAGCCACTGCAGAAAGCTTCGGCACCGAATTTCTTGATTACAAAATGGCCGTAAAATCTGTTGAATCGATTCAGGAAGCCATTGAACATATCAACCGTTACGGTTCAAAACACAGTGAATGCATTGTCAGCGAAAATGAAGGAAATATTGCCTTATTCGATGCAATGGTCGATGCAGCCTGCGTTTATACCAATGTTTCTACGGCTTTCACCGATGGCGCTCAGTTTGGATTGGGAGCAGAAATTGGCATCAGCACGCAAAAAATGCACGCCCGAGGGCCAATGGCATTAAACGAACTTTGTACCTATAAATGGATAATCAAAGGTGATGGCCAAGTAAGAGAGTAAAAGAGAAAAAAGCGACAATTGAATTATCCCATTGAAGAACGTAACAGTTTTTCAAAAACATCAGACACTCAATAAAAAAGGGCTCTAACGCGAGCCCTCTTTAAAAATATGTTCTATTAGTCGGGAAATTCCATCAGGTAAGCTTTTATAAATTCATCAATATCGCCATCCATCACTGCCTGCACATTAGAAGTCTGATAATTGGTTCGATGATCTTTCACCCTTCTGTCGTCGAAAACATAACTGCGAATCTGCGAACCCCATTCAATTTTCTTTTTGGTCGATTCAACCTTTTCCTGTTCAGCGCGGCGTTTCTGAAGTTCAAGTTCGTAAAGTTGCGACTTGAGTAAACGCAGTGCGTTGTCCTTGTTATCAAATTGGGAGCGGCTTTCGGTGTTTTCAATGACAATTTCGCTCTGTTCACCTGTAACGGGATGTTTAAACGTGTAATGCAACCTTACGCCGGTTTCTACCTTGTTTACATTTTGTCCGCCTGCTCCCGACGAGCGAAACGTATCCCACGAAAGATTGGCAGGATTAATCTCGATCTCGATGGAGTCATCAATCAGAGGAACAACAAAAACCGAAGTAAAGGAAGTCATTCTCTTACCCTGAGCATTGAATGGAGAAACCCGCACCAAACGGTGAACGCCATTTTCGCTTTTCAGATAACCATAGGCTCTTTCACCTTCTATCTGTATAGTTACGGATTTGATGCCTGCTTCGTCGCCAGGCTGAAAGTTGGTAATTTCCCATTTATACCCTTTTCTTTCTGCCCATCGCTGATACATTCGCAGCAACATCTCCGCCCAATCCTGAGCTTCGGTACCGCCGGCTCCGGCTACAATTTTTAACACAGCGCCTAACTGATCTTCCTCGTGAGAAAGCATATTGTTCATTTCGAGTTGCTCAATCAGTTCTAATGCTCGCCGATACGTTTCGTCCAATTCCTGCTCTTCAATCACACCCTCGCGGAAAAAATCGTAAGCCAACTCCAGTTCATCCGCTGCAGTCTTCACTTCTTGGTATCCGGTTACCCAGTTTTTCAATTCTTTTAATTTCCGCATTTGGGCTTCAGCCTTTTTCGGGTCGTCCCAAAAATTGGGTTCCTGTGTACGCAGGTCCTCTTCTTCTATTTGAATTTGCTTACTGTCGACGTCAAAGATACCTCCTCAACGCTTCAGTGCGTTCTGTAACGTCTTTAAGTTGTTCGATGGTTATCATTATATTGTTTTTCTATTAAAATGAATGAAATTTTCAGATTCAGATAATGAAAAATAAAATAAACTGTTAAAACAGAGTCCTTTTTACAAAAATTATTTTTTAAAATCGAGTAACTTTTCGATTTTGCCTTTAAACGCAGTATTTTCCATAATACCGGTAAACTGCTCGGCTCCGGGCCCAAAAGCATAAATCGGTACTGGAACGCCGGAATGGTTTTTGGTAGAAAAATAGGCATCCATGTCGTCTGAACCGAATTTTCCATTCAAAATGGTCATCCCGCCCGTTTCATGGTCAGCGGTAATAATGACCAGCGTATTGCCATCTCTCTGCGCAAAATCCAAAACCTTTCCAATGGTTTCATCGAAGTCCAACATTTCCTTTACAATCTGTTTCTTGTCATTGTCATGCGCAGCCCAATCGATTTGTGAGCCTTCCACCATCAAGAAAAATCCTTTTTTATTGTTATCCAAAATATCAATAGCAGCTATTACCGACTTTGGAAGCATATCGCCACGTTTGGGCATGGCAGGACAATGGTCTTCATAAAACAATCCGGCCAATTTTCCCGATTTAACATTTAAAGCTTCGTCGAGTGAATAAGCCACTTGATAATTTTTATTTTTCAGTTTTTCTACCAGATTTACTTGGTCTTTTCGATTATTGAAATACTTCAATCCGCCGCCAATGAAAACATCAATATCTGTTTTAAGAAAATCGGTTGCAATTTCTTCGTACATATCACGATTAACTTGATGTGCGATAAAACTGGCAGGTGTTGCATGGGTTACTGCACAAGTGACAACTATTCCGGTAGACAACTGATTGCGTTCCGAAAGTTCGAGAATAGATTCTATTTTTACAGAATCGGGCGTCATGCCAATCATGCCATTCTTTGTTTTCACACCACAGGCTATGGCTGTTCCTCCAGCGCCGGAATCGGTGGTATAATGATCGGAAAAATAAGTTTTTGAAAACCCGGTGTAAGTGCATCGTTCGAGCTGAAGGTGATTATTGTTGGCGGTCATCGCCGAATACATTTGTGGTAAACCCATACCATCGCCAATCATCACAATTACATTTTTCGGTTTCTTTTCGGCAGAAACAGATACTGACATTAAAATTAATGCAGCTATTAAACCCAAATAAAAATTCGATTTCTTCATTTCAATTTCTATTTAAAAAAATTAATTATTCATCCAAAGCACGACTAATCATCAACAATTCGTTTCTCACATTTTGTAAACGTTCCACCAGCTCCTGCTGTTTAGAAACAGTTTCCTTTTTCTGCGAAAGTTTGCGTTTTGCACCTTCCAGCGTAAGTTTTTGCTCATTGACCAGCAAGTGAATCATCTTAATAATTTCGATGTCTTCTTTGGTATAAGTGCGCGTTCCCTTATTGCTTCGCTTTGGTTTAAGCTGAGTAAACTCCTTCTCCCAAAAACGCAGATTCGAAGGACTGATTTTCAGCATTTCTGCCACTTCCGATATGGAATAATATACCTTTTCCATGTTGAATGTTATCGGATAATTTTCAGACGTTGACCAATTTTTATTTTACTGCCTTTGATGTTGTTCCATTTTCTCAAGTTGGTTACCGTAGTATGATATTTGGCGGCAATGCCTCCCAATGTTTCGCCTTTTTTTACCTTATGGTAGGTAACATTTTTAGAACTTCCCAATTTAGCAGAAGAAGTTGATCGGAAAGATTCAATTTCGTTTCTACGGTTGTTGATCAATTCTTCAGCTTTATAACAAGCTATTTCATTGAGTTTTTGCATAAAAATGCTGGAATAATTAACCGGCAAAGTTAGGGCATAAGGTTTCAAGTCTCCTGGAATAATATCTCTTTTATATTGGGGATTCAACCAGCGCAACTCCTCGATGGGGATATTGAGCACAGCCGAAATTTGTTCCAAATGAATTCTTTGTTTAATCATAAAAGTATCGGTCAGGGCGGGAATTTTCACTATTGCCGGGCAAAGATTGTGATCCTGAAAATAATGAAAAGTGTAGGTGGCAGCTATGTAAATGGGAACATAACCTCGCGTTTCCAAAGGCAAATAAGGATAAATTGCCCAATAGTCGGTTCTTCCGCCGGCTCTTCGGATGGCTTTGTTAACATTACCGGGGCCACAATTGTAAGCTGCAATGACCAGATTCCAATCTCCGTAAATGGCATATAAATCTTTCAGAAACTGCGCTGCAGCATTGGAAGCCTTTCGAGGATCCAGTCGTTCGTCGACCAAAGTGTTGATTTCCAATCCATACATTCGTCCGGTCGGAATCATGAATTGCCACAAGCCTGCAGCGCCAACTCTTGAAATGGCGGTCGGATGCAAAGCGGATTCGATAATTGGCAAAAATTTCAACTCAAGCGGCAACTTGTTAGCATCCAAAGCCTGTTCAAAAATAGGGAAATAATAGTTGCTAATGCCCAACATATATTCCATTTGGGTACGTTTCCTGACGGTATAGAGTTCTATGAAGGAACGAACAGTGCTGTTGTAGGGGAGTTCAATTAAACAGGGTATTTGTGATAAACGGTGCTTGTATATCGAATCGGAAACAGGCAAGGGAGGTTCACCCGAGTTGCATTCGGTAGTATCCATTTGCTGTAATGCCCAAAGATGAAGTAAGTGATCCAAAGTAGAACCATAATCGTCGGGCAATCCAATCATGCTGTCAATTTTAGAAAAACTGCTATCATTTGAGTTTTGAGAAGAAATACCTTGAAAACCCATTAAAATAGAAATAACAAGTAAAAGAGAAATTCTAAAATTCATTCCTAATCCTTTTTGTAAGGGTTTAAAATTAATTATTTAAGTTTAAAACTGCATTGCATGCCGAAACTTCCATAAGTATCGACGCTATTTTTTAAATATATTGGTTTAATTTGAAGCGATAAATCGGGACTAATGTCGAAGCCGTACAACTGAGCATCTACAAAAGCATCTACCAGTGTAAGCGCATAAAAAGCCACCGAAACAATTACGCTCAAATCCCTTTGCCTACGAAACTGATCTTGCCCGGTTTTTAAGATAGTAGAATATCTGCTGGTTCCGCCTATTGACTCAAGGGTATATCCTTCGGGCAAAATATCCAAAAAACTGTTTGTTGTCGGGTCTGTATCTATAATATCCAAGTATGCAGTATGATAAGAATTATACCGGCTTGCATTCCATGAATAGGCATAATAACATCCCAACAGTCCGCCATACACAATGGGTAATTTCCAGTATTTTCTGTTCAGTATTTGACCCCAACCGGGGACAACTGCTCCCATCCACACAATTTTCGAAGGATTGGGTTTGTAAACTGCCTTTTGGGTTGTGTCAATTGATGTTTGCATTTCTTCTTGCACAGGTATGGCAGGCAACCGACCAATACTATCTTGAATATTCTCTCTTTTTTCGTTAACAATCTGAGCATTGAGTACAATTCCAAAAAAGGAGATAAACCATATTTCTGCCGCTATCAGAAAAAATCTTTTCACTTAAAAATTGGTTTAAATTTTATCCAGCAACCCCATTATACGAGATAATTCTTCATCGTTGGAAAAAGGTATGGAAATTTTTCCCTTGCCTTGTTCGTTGCAGCTAAACTGTACTTTGGTACCGAAAGTTTTACTCAGTTGATTCCTTAATTCTTCGTATTCTTTTAATTTTCTAACCGGATTGGGTTTGGAAACGTGGGCATGTTTTTCTTCAAAACTGCCTGTTTCGACATAAAGCCTTACCATTTCCTCAACTTTTCTGACAGAATAATAATTTTCCAGAATCGCTTCATAGAGTTGAAGTTGTACCGCAGGATCTTCCAGTCCCAAAATGGCACGGGCATGTCCCATGTCAATTTTTTTATCCTTGATGCCCACCTGAATTTCGGCAGGCAAACGAAGCAAACGTAAATAATTAGCTATGGTTGCTCTTTTCTTGCCAACTCGTTCACTCAGTTGTTCCTGTGTAAGATGATATTCTTCCAATAGCCGATAAAAAGCCAAAGCTACTTCGATGGCATTCAAATCTTCGCGCTGAATATTTTCTATCAGTGCCATTTCCACCACCTGCTCATCAGCTGCCGTTTTCACATACGCCGGTATAGATTTGAGGCCAACCATTTTCGAGGCACGATAGCGTCGTTCACCGGCAATTATCAGATATGTTCCATCATCGTTTTTCCGAAGCGTAATGGGTGAAATTACTCCCAGTTCACGTATGGAAGAAGCCAATTCGGCCAAAGATTCCTCATCAAAATGAGAACGTGGCTGATTGGGATTTGGAAAAATCAAATCCACATCCACTTCGCTTATGGAGGAAGAACCGCTGGTATAAATGTCGTCGGTGTCAATTAAAGCTCCAAGCCCTCTTCCCAATGCTGATTTTTTTACCATAACTGCAAACGCGATTTTATTCTTTTTATTTTTTATTGCAAGCTACATTAACTTTTTTTGCCGAGCAATCAATTCCTGTGCCAAATCAAGATAATTGGAAGAACCTTTCGATTCCGGATCATACAGCATAACAGGTTTCCCGTAACTTGGCGCTTCGCTGAGCCGAACATTTCGGAATATTACATTTTCAAAAACCATGTTCTGAAAATGTTTTTTTACTTCTGCATAAACCTGATTTGCCAAACGAAGACGATTGTCGTACATGGTAAGTAAAAAACCTTCGATATCAAGTGAAGGATTCAACTTGCTTTTAATAATTTTAATGGTATTTAAAAGCTTGCTGATGCCTTCCAGCGCAAAATATTCGCATTGAACAGGAATAATCACCGAATCGGAAGCTGTGAGTGCATTAACAGTTATCAAGCCTAATGAAGGCGAGCAATCAATTAAAATATAGTCAAAATCGGGTTTCAACGGACGCAACAAATGCTGCATTACTTTTTCCCGCTCTTCCATATTCAACATTTCTATTTCTGCTCCCACCAAATCGATATGAGAAGGAAGCACCGACAAATTTTCTATTTCCGTGTCATGAATAGCTTGCTGCGGCGGCACACCATCAATCAGACATTCGTAAATGGTATATTTCAGCGATTGAACCTCAATTCCCAACCCGGAAGATGCATTGGCTTGTGGGTCAGCGTCTACCAGTAAAACTTTTTTTCCCAATGATGCAAGAGAAGCTGCTAAATTAATGGCGGTCGTAGTTTTTCCTACTCCTCCTTTCTGATTAGCCAGCGATATGATTTTACCCATAAATCAATAAGGCAATTAATTCTTTTTTATGATTCAATTATGATTTGGACATTAAAAATTTTCCGTGCAAGCAAGGCTATCTCCTCTCAGCTGCTAAGAAATGATTTTTTAAGCTGGACAAAGATAATAAAAATAAATTTATACTTTTATAAACACTCAGCGTTGTGAAACAGAAATAAGATTTTTTATCAAACGGTAACAGCAAATTTTTTTTTAAAAAAAACACCAGGTTTACTTCCAGATAAATTATTTTTTGAGACAAATTTTTCACAAAAAACTTTTTTGCAATTTGCAGCTGTTTTTCATACATTTGTTGTGGCATATTCCTTGATATGAAAATAAAATCTTTTATAGTGATAACTTTTATAGCGATGATTTTCTATAAAAAATTTTGTATATACTAATTACAATCAAATATTTAATAGAAAATTCGGAATTTTTTAGCAATTTAGCAATTTCTTCTAGGATTCAATTAAATTTTAAAGTAAAAAAATTAATCATTAAGCAGATGAAAAGAACAACTATTATTTTGATGGTGCTTTCAGCAATATTGCCGGTATTTGCACAAAGTTCATCTATTATGAACGAAAGTAATTCCGGACTGGTATATGCTTTACCTCTTACAGAGCTTTCTATTGAAGTGGAACTGGAGAAAACTATTCAAAAGCCCGGTGTTTTTTATCGCTATTCGGAACGTTATCTGGCAGTTACCGATGTGATAACCGAAGAAAAGACTTTTTACACGCTCAAGAGTATTACTATTAAACCAAGACCTGTACCTGATGCAAGCAAAACATATTTCATTGATCCACAAAAAAAATCACCTCTACGTTTTATTAGTGTCAATCCGAACGGTTTGCTGTGCGGTGTAAATGTTCCTCTTCCAAGCAAGCTGCCTGAAAATTCTATTCCGCCTGCAAAAAAGAAATCTTCTGAAGAAACGGTTGACAGAAATGTTCTTCCTCTTGGTGAAGAATACATGCTGGTGGGGTCAGTAGCAAAACTTGCCGAAGGAGCTGCCAAACAAATTTATCGCATACGGGAAAGTCGGTTGAGTCTCCTGACCGGAGATGTTGATCATTTCCCAGCCGATGGTGCTTCCTTTACCACCATTCTGAAAGAATTGGACAAAAAGGAAAAAGAGCTCACCGAACTTTTTATTGGAAGTACAACGAAAGAGATACAAAAACAAATCCTTTCTCTGCAACCGCATGAAGCATTGAAAAATGAAGTTCTTTTCCGCCTTTCGACATTAAAAGGACTGGTGCCAGCAGACGATTTGGGAGGCGCGCCTTATTACATTAGCGTTTTACCGGCCAATATTAATGCTCCGGCAGAAAACAAACAAAAATCTTCAGGAGAGTACCTCAATTACATTATCCCTGCCCCAACACAAGTTTCGATCTCCGACGGTAAAAATACCTATTTTTCTCAACAATTCTTGATGCCACAATTTGGTGTTGTGATTCGTATGCCGGCAGAATGGCTGAAGAGTTCGGATACGAAAGTATTTATTGACCCGGCAACAGGGCGACTTTTAAGTATTCAGGAATAATAAACATTTTTTCAGTAGGAAATAAAAATGCTGATTTCTTTGAAAATAATCAGCAGTACAAAAAATCCTTAGGCAAAATCTAACTTCTGCCTAAGGATTTCAAAAATTTTATAACATTGAATTCTTTCTATCGCATCCTTACATCACAATTTTCCTTATAAAAAATATCAAATTAATTTGCTTTTACAGCCAACGAACATAGCAAAAATCTTGACGATGAGGTAAATCTTCATTTTTTGGGAACATCCGGAATCCGAACTGAAACAATCCGGCTCTATTGAGCTGATAATCGAGACTGAAATATAATAGGGAACCTTCTGTCTTCACCAATTTGAATTCTTCCAGATCGTGGAGGCGGAATTGATTGTTTTTATCAGGTTTGGTTACCACCAGTTCAACACCAATACCTTTGTCGTTAATATCTTTAATATCGATGACGATATTCATGTGATAAACCTCGCTAACCTGAGGATTTTGCAACAAACCTTCGGGAATATCCATGCTCACTACTTCAATTTTATCCCATCCTTCAGCAATTTTCAGTTTCCATGCAGCAATTTCTTTGGCACGCGCATAGTTGTGATCTTTTAACAATGCATGACGGTTGCTAAGTTTGGTATAGAACTGCTCCACATAATTATCAATCATACGTTTGGTAGTAAAACGCGGTGTGATCTGCGCAATGGAATTTTTAATATACTGAATCCATTCGGGAGAAATTCCTTTGGAATTTTTTGCAAAATACAGAGGAATAATTTCGTTTTCGAGCATACTGTAAATGGTTGCAGCATCAAGCTGATCCTGATATGCATCATTTTCATAGGTACGCTTTTCGGTAATTGCCCAACCGGCTCCTTTCACGTAACCTTCTAACCACCATCCATCGAGAACCGAAAAATTCAATACGCCATTCATTTGTGCTTTTTGACCAGAAGTTCCTGAAGCTTCCAAAGGACGCGTCGGCGTATTCAGCCAAATATCGACACCGGAAATCAATCGTTTAGCCAAATGCATATCATAGTTTTCGAGGAAAAGAATTTTTCCCAAAAATTCAGGCATTCTCGAAACCTCAACTATGCGCTTGATAAGAGCTTTTCCTCCCTGATCGGCAGGGTGCGCTTTACCCGAAAAAATAAACTGTACAGGTTTCGATGGATCATTTACAATTTTTGACAAACGCTTCAAATCGGTAAACAAAAGATGAGCCCGCTTATAAGTCGCAAATCTTCGTCCAAAACCAATCACCAAAGCATTGGGATTCATGGATTCCAAAATCGACATGATGCGGGAAGGATCGCCTTGCGACTTCAACCAGTTTTCCTGAAATTGCAAACGAATATAATCGATCAATTTGTTTTTCATTTTGACACGCGTTTCCCAAATAACTTGGTCGGGCACTTCATAAATAGTCTGCCAGAGTTTCATGTTCGACTGATCATCATAAAAATTTTTTCCGAGATATTTCTCGTAAACTCCTTTCCATTCGGAAGTGGTCCACGTGGGTAAATGCACACCATTGGTAACATAACTCACATGCAACTCTTCAGGATAATAGCCTTTCCATATCGGCTGAAACATTTCTTGAGAAACTTTTCCATGTAGCCAGCTCACGCCATTAACCTCCTGACAGGTATTGCAGGCAAAAACACTCATACTGAATTTGTCGTTAGGGTCATCAGGATTTTCACGTCCCAAGTTCATCAGGTCGTTCCATGAAATATTCAGCAAGGTTGCATAATCTTTCATATATTTTCCGAACAACACTTCATCAAAGCGGTCGTGTCCTGCAGGGACAGGTGTATGCACTGTATAAAGAGAACTGCTTCGAACTATTTCCAACGCTTCATAGAACGAAAGATTTTTTTCGGTTACCAAATCTACCAGACGTTGAAGATTGATTAAAGCAGCGTGGCCTTCATTGCAATGATAAACATCTTTTTCGATACCGAGTTTTTTTAATGTCAAAATTCCACCAATACCCAGCAAAATTTCCTGTTTCAGACGATTTTCCCAGTCACCACCATACAATTCGAAAGTGATACTTTTGTCAGCATCACTATTCATTTCGTTGTCGGTATCCAAAAGAAAAAGATTGATTCGTCCGATACTTACTTTCCACAGGTTGACATACACGGTGCGACCAGGATAGGGAACCTCTACGACGACAGGCTGCCCGTTTTCATCGCGAACCTGTACAATAGGCAAAGTATTGAAATTCTGTTTATCATAAATTTCAATTTGATCGCCATCTACCGAGAGCGACTGTGTAAAATAACCATAACGATAGAGCAGGCCAATAGCTGTCAGATCTACACCACAATCACTGGCTTCTTTTAAATAATCGCCCGCCAAAATTCCAAGACCGCCGGAATAAATTTTTAAAACTTCTGTAAGCCCGTATTCCATGCTGAAGTAAGCCACTGAAGGTTTATCGGGCGCAAAAGGTTGATGCAGATAGGCCTGAAATTCATTGTAAATCCTATCTAAATTGGCCATGAAATCAGCATCTTTTTCTACTTCCACCAGCCGCTCATAGCTAAGCATGTTCAATAATTGCACCGGATTATAGCCTGATTCAGCCCACGCATCCTTGTCCAATTCACGAAAAAGGTGTCGGGCATCGCTTCTCCATACCCAAAATATATTTTGCGCTATTTCTTCCAATCTTTTCAAGCCATCGGGCAAAAAAGATTTGATATTGATTTCTTTCCAACGCGGTTCGTTTACCTTATTTAATTTCAAAGACATGTTTCTTTATTTTAAGTTAGTGAAATACAAAAAATTTTGACGAACAAAGTTAAGCAAAGTTCCAAAAAGCTATTATAAAACAATTCATAAAAGGAGTAAAAACAAATGCAAACGATTGCAAGTTATTAAAAAATTTTTGTTAATATATTCTATTGCAAAGAATTAAAAAATGTTCATCGTAAAAATTATCGAGAGAGATTATCAAATTTTAATTTGAATGTTTACCAAGTCGCAGATTTCTTTGAGTAAGCGCTATATTGTAAGCTTCATAATAATATTGAATAAAGTTTTCCCACAAGGCTTTCTGTGAGATTGAAGCAGCTTTGGAGCGTATAATTTCCACCTGAAGTTGCCCCAAGCTCGAGAACTGACAAATCATTTGCGCAATTTTCACAGATGCATCATACTGATTGTAGTCGGACCGATGAACTACTCCCACGCCTTCGGTAATATCTTGCGGCTGATTTGCCACCCAACGCCCAAAACCCGACAAATCGCTAGTAATGGTAGGAACGGAAAAAGCAATACTTTCGAGAGGTGTATAACCCCACGGTTCGTAGTACGATGGAAATATGGTTACATCGAGCCCAATGAGCAGATCGTAATATTTTTTGTTGAAAATGCCATCGAAACCATTCAAATAAGAAGGAACAAATATCATTTTTACCTTTTGCGACGATTGATTGGTAAAATGAAACCAACGAATAGCCGACATGATATTATCATTTTGATAATCATACAGTTCGTGCGTGGTAAACAAATTCCACGAATGCAACTTGATATTTGGATGATTTAAAGCAGTAAGCAAATCGGTTCTTGGTCCCATTACATGGGCAGGCACCATGATGAAAACCACCACTTCTCTATTTAAATGGGGGCATTCAATCAACCTCCTCATTGATTCGATAAATACATCAATACCTTTGTTTTTGTATTCGTAACGTCCGGCAGTGCCCACAAAAAGAGCATTTTCCTGCAAGGGATAGCCCAACAAAGTTTCGGCAATTTTGCTTAAACAGGCTCTTGCTTCCTGGCGCTTTTGAATAAAGTCATCCGCTTTGGGCACAAAATCATCTTCAAAACCATTCGGTGTAACAACAGCGGGTTTTATTTCCAGCAATTGTTTGCATTCTATGGCGGTAATGTCGCTTACTGTGGTGAAACAATCGGAAATATGAGCGGCCGTTTTTTCGGCAGAATGTTTGGAAACAACATTCAGTTCGGCTGCCATTTGATCTCCATTGTACTCTTGCAGATAATCATACAACGGTTTGTGATTACTGGCAATGGAACGCCCCACAGTAGTGGCATGAGTAGTAAAAATGGTTGCAACTTCTGGCAAATGTTCTTTTAAGAAAAAAATCCCGAATGATGTTTGCCACTCATGAAAATGGGCCATCACATCATTTTGTACGGACAAGTCGAAAAGCCGATAAAAACTTTCTATCACCATGCCGGCAGCATAACCAAACATTGAAGATTCGTGATAATCGCCATAGGCTGGTAATGAGTTTACACCGGTTTGCAACCAAACATGCCCATAGATTTCATTTTTCTTTATCATAAGCGGCATGAAATCTACCAAGACAGCAATCGGGTTACCGTGAATTTGCCATCGTCCTATCCTAATACTCAACTGATATCGTTGCTGAACAAAATCTTTCCACTTTGGAAAAAGAGTAGAGTCTTCAACAAAAAGTGGATTATTCTTTTGCATCCAAATATCGGGGCCAATAAAAATTAATTTGTCCCGGTAAACTTCTTTCAAAGTTGCAGCACGAGTAGATAAAACGGTATATATTCCGCCAACCATATTGCAAACTTCCCAGCTTGTTTCAAATATGTATTCTGGCTTCAACATGCTTGTATTGTTCATCTTTTTATGACAAAGTTATTATCCGTAAACTTAAATAATCCCAACTCTTCGAGAAGGAAAACCGATAAAATTTATTCGCTACAAAGAAGAAAAACCTTTCTTCAGTTGTTCGAATGGGATAGATGCTTCAAATTAATTTTTCCTCTGAAAAAGATACAAAATTGAAACATTAATCATGCAACAAAGGTACATAATTTGTGCGATGAGACAATAAAATTAAACCAAAATAAGTAAAAAAAATAAGCTCTAAATATACATAAATTACTCACATATAGAAAGTTATATACTGTATTTTACTTGCAATAAAAGTTTTGAGATTATTGGTTCCAACAATATTTTTTATAGGCGATACTTTTGTGTTAATTTTTCAGGAAAATTTGCGAATCTCTGATGGCGATATTCACAACAGCATCACAGGATTGTCCGAAATTACGGACGAATGGGCATTGTCTTCTGAGTGGAAATTTCAACATTTCTACAACAACAATTCCATTAAATTTTTTTCTGCTTCTTTTCGTAAAAAATTATTTAAACCATTTTTCAGCCTTCGGGTGGTTTAAATCCAATTGTGGGACGTTGTTTGGGTTGATCGGGTTGAACGGTTGAAATAACGCATTCCACATCTTCCATGTTGATAAGGCAAAGATCTTCCGGTAAAATCTGAGTCATTTTAGCAACTCTGTCGCTTTGTGCCTGTATTATTTTTTCAAATAAATTCCGTGCAAATCGTCCATTTCCGAAATGTTTGTCTCTACTTTCCCAAGCATCAATAAAATGTCCGATAAGACGTTTTTCGGCTGCCGGGTCCAATTTCATGGAACGTTTCTTAAGAAAGCCTTCAAAAATATCCATCAATTCATCAGGCTTGTAATCTACAAAATTGAAATAACGATTGAAGCGCGATTTCAGTCCCGGATTGGTCTCAATCAAATCTTTCATTTCATCAGGATAACCAGCCAAAATAACGACAAATTTGTCGCGATCGTCTTCCATTCTTTTCAGTAAAGTTTCAATTGCTTCGCGACCAAAATCATTTCCCTGTCCCCCAGGATTAAGAGAATAAGCTTCGTCTATAAAAAGAATACCGTGCATTGCCGAGTCAATCACTTGATCGGTTTTTGGCCCCGTGTGTCCAATATATTCTCCCACCAAATCGTTCCGTGAAACTTCTACCACATGACCTTTGGGCAACAGTCCCAAAGATTTGTAAATCCTGCCCATTAATCGGGCAACTGTTGTTTTTCCCGTTCCCGGAGGCCCTTGAAAAACGGCATGCAACGACAGACTTTGAGTTGTCAAGCCTTGTTCAGCACGCATTTTTTCTACTCTGATATAATTGAGCAACTGTTCAACATCATTTTTTATGTTATCGAGTCCAATCAAACCATTCAGTTCAGCCATTATTTCATCCAAACTTTCCGTAATTTCCTCCTTGTACTCATCAGCTACTGCCCGATTAATATCTTCCAGTGTGATAGTGCAAAGATCTTCATCGGAAATATGTTCCATTTCGGCCAATCGAGCTGATTGCAACTGTACAACTTCTTCAAAAAGATTTCTCACCAGGCGTGCATTCCCAAAAGTGTCAGTACGCGATTGATAAACATAATTCAGATATTTAGAAACTTTTTCCATCGCATCGGGAGCAATTTTAAAATTGGCCGATTCCGCAATTCTTCTGAAAATTTCCAGCAATTCCTCCGGCAGATAATCATTAAAAGTAAAATATCTGTTAAAACGATGTTGAAGTCCGGGATTGGACAAGATAAAACGATTCATTTCGGCTGGATAACCGGCAACAATTACTATAAGTCGGTCGCGCGAATCTTCCATTCTTTTCAGTATCGTATCGACGGCTTCCTGCCCAAAATCGTTCCCTTTGCCTCCTTCCGGAATTAACGCATAAGCTTCATCAATAAAAAGTATGCCGTCCAGCGCACTATCAATCACTTTATTGGTCTTTAAAGCTGTTTGCCCGATATATTCCGCTACCAGACCCGAACGATCCACTTCCACCACATGCCCGCTTTTCAATAATCCCAAAGATTGGTAAATTTTTCCAAGAAGTCGTGCCACTGTGGTTTTTCCTGTTCCCGGAGGACCTTGAAATACCGAATGCAAAGATATGAGATTGGAACTCAAACCCCTCTCCTTACGCATTTTTTCTATTCTGATGTACTTCATCAGGCTGTCAATATCTGTTTTGATATTGTTCAAACCAACCAGTTTATTTACTTCAGCCAGCAATTCGTCCAATGATTGAGCTGGATCCGACTTGGAAGGCGTTGATGAAGGTTCTGGAGTTTGCTTGGGCTCTGCTTCAGCTTCTTCGAGTGCTTCCTTAAAGAGCTTCTCATCCGGTTCGAGTTTTAAAGCCAGTTTAAAATAAACTTTGGACTTTTCGTTTTTACCTTTCTCAAGTAAAACTCTTCCTGCCTGATACAAAGGCGTTGCATCATCCACTTCTTTCAATACTGAAGAAGAACATTCCATTGCAATTTTGAACAATTCATCCTTCTTATCCAAATCGTTCAACGAGTACACCAAATTGGAAAATACAACAGGATTGGAAGCATCGAGTTGAAAGGATTTCTGGTAATATTGAAGCGCTTTTTCCATATCGCCAAGCCACGACCATGCAGCACCAATACTGTTGAGCGCCGAAGGAAACTCAGGCGAAAGTTTTAAGGCATCTTCAAAGTAATCAATGGCTTTCTGGTATTCTTTTCTGTCAAAATATTCCATCCCTGTCTGATAATATCTCATGGCTTTGGGTGAAATATTCAGTTCCTTGGCAGGGGCAGCTTCTTGCGTAATTTCTGATTGTTCGGGATCGAAAGTAAATTCTTCCTCCTTGTTATCGGCAGGTTGTTCAAAAGGAACAGACATGACTACCAACCATATACCATTTCCATAGCTGATATCGGTAATTTCATATCCTTCGTTGAGTTTTGATTTAACATCTTCTTCGGGAAACTGTTTATTAGAAACATAAAACTGATTCTCAAAGGGTGCATCTTTGGTCATTACCAAACCCCATTTTCCATTGGCAGGACTGAGTGAAGTAATAAAATATCCTTTTGCCCAATAATCGTTAATGGTTTTGGCTGGAAAATCGCTGTAGAGTCCAAAAATTTGCGAACCATATTCCTTCATTTTTCCGAATACCGCCGCCCATCTGTCATTGCCATACACAAGCCTTATAATGGATTCTCCAGATTTTATGGCTTCCTTTATTTCATCGGCAGGAAAATTTCCATTGGTAATCCATCGCTGCTCTTCTGCCCCTGTACTGCCTGACATGACCACATACCAAACCCCTTCTCCATAACCAATCCAACTGATATCCAATCCATCATTCCATCCGGCAGAAATGGCATCTTTCGGAAAATCCGATCGGGTGCTCCACCGCTGGCCCGAATAAGAACTTTCGGGATCGGTAACCAAAAGCCATTTACCTTCGCCATAAGCCAGACAATGCACCAATTCTTCATTATCCCATGCTTTTGATATGGGATTTTCAGGAAAATTTTTTGATAATTGATATTTTTTCCCAGCCATAATGAGAGTTATCTAAATTAAATTTTAAAATTCTTTATGATACAGGAAACTTTGACAAAAAATTCTATTTTCAAGATTCACAAATATATAGCCTTTAATAACATTCTAATTCCTGTTTACTTATTTTCATGAAAAAACCTGCCGGCAAAAGTCAATACCAGCAGGTTCAAATTCTTTTGAAAAAGTTCAACCTCTTTCTGCAATAGCATCGTTCAATGCATTGACAACTCTGTCAATAAAGGCTTCATCAGTACTGGAAAGAGCTTCCTGATTTCCAGATGAACTTGCCAACGATACTACATAGTTGTTTTTCTGCGTCATCCACCAGGCTACTGCTCCGGCCAACAACAGAACAGCTAACCACCACTTAAATGCAAAACAAATGAGACCTATAACACCTAAAACAATCGGCCCTGTACGTTTTGGCTTTACAACATATTTGGCAACAGAAGTAACGTTTGCCATAGAATGCATTTTACCATAAGTTAAAAAACGGGCATTGGTAACTTTTACGTCACCTTCCTCAAAATAAATCTTTTCTTCTGCCATACTTGTGATTTTTTAATAATAAATATTAGGTGATTTTTTTAATTCAGTAAAATGAACTAAAACTTTGTAAAAATATACTATTATTTAATATCATGGAACAAGGTTGTAATAAATTTAATAATAGTTTAAATAAATTATATTTAATTATAAATTATATTATTTGAAAAAACTTAAGTATTCAATTTTATTTAAAAAAACAAACAAAAAAGCCAACTCTTTTTTAATGTTGTTTGCTTTTATCCTCAAAGATTTCACTCTCTCACAGAAAACAAATAAATCAAAAATTAATGGTTAACTATATTTGAGGGTTGAAAATTTTTACAAAGTAAATATCTTTTTTCAAAATTTAGCGGGAAACAACTTCTTGAAAAGTTTTTTGCAATTGTATTGGGAAAAACCAATTAAGAAATTGAAAATCAAGTATTTTTATAGAATATTCCATCAACACAAAGGAGAGCCATTGTAAAGGCATTAATGGACAAGATTTTCTTCAAAACAATTGTATCATTTTGAACGGGCAGGCATGAATTTTTTTGTAAGCCACTTCCGTACAGGAATATCATAAAATCTGACGCAAACGTACGCTACCGTAATGGCACCAAGTAATACGCCAACGGAAACAAGAATCAGTGTCCACGATACATTTGCACCATTTCCCGGCAACAATTCTCGGTGATGGTCTATCCACGCCATATACAGGTATATGAAAGGATAGTGCGTGATGTAGAGCGGATAGGAAATATCTCCCAAAAAACGGTTTATTTTCGTTCCAACTTTTCCGGTAACATTTCCGCTTGCACCCATGTAGACGATGAGCGGGAAAACAAAAATAATGGTGAGCGAATCATAAAGCCCGTTTTTCCATACTTCGCTGCCACCTATTCGGGGAATCGAAAGCATAAGAATCAAAAGCAGGCTGCTCCATAAAAAAGCATTTTTGATTCTTCCCGGTTTAGCAATCCGGGAAAGTAAAAGTCCGGCAAAAAAAGGATACAGTAGTCGGGTGAATCCGATTCGTAACTGCTGCGGGTCAATTGACCAGCCACCAATTACATCTCCCTGAGGACTTGTAACAGCAAGATGAATGAGGGCTGCGCCTGCTATGAAAACAAAAATGGCAAGCACCTTATTGGAAAATTTGCGGATGAACAGGGCGTACAATATGTTGGCAATATATTCGAAAAACAGTGACCAAGCAGGTCCGTTCAACGGGTGCATTTCCTGCCAACCTCGGATATCCAATGAAGGACCGACCGGTATCAATGTAAAACCAATCAGCATTACCAAAATCAATTTCCAAATAGGAGTTTGTGCTATGGCAGGGAAAAAGGAACAATCCTGAAAATAAAAAGTTAACGCTCCAATAATCATGCCGATAATAATCATGGGATGAAGACGAATTAAACGGCGTTTGAAAAATCCGCCCAGCGTCATTTTTCCCCAACGGTCGTCGTAAGCATATCCAATGACAAATCCCGAAAGCACAAAGAAGAAATCGACGGCCAAATATCCATGATTGATGATTTGCTTTGAATGATCGCCATTCGTAAAGGTTTCGAGGATATGAAACATGACCACCACAATTGCCGCCACGCCGCGCAACCCATCCAATATGGCATAATGACTTTTTGAATCCGCAAAAATTGTTCCCTGATTGATAGATGTGTTCATTTTTGAATGCTTTCTACTGTTCTTGGATAATGATTTTAGCGTGTTAAAATCAATTTTTGCTTTTTCTCTTGACGAGAAAATCCTGCTTTTGATTCTCTGTTATGAAATTGTATTTCCGACACTAAAAATTTTTAGGAGCAAAAGTACTGCATTGAAGAAATAATGATTTGTCGAATTTTATAAATTCATTGTTGTATATTTGCAAAATATTCAAAATTTCACTTTAATATGAACGAAAAAATGAAATATTGTCCGACTGATATCGAGAAAGGAAAATCATTCTTTTTTGACCACGTTCACATTGTGTGGAATGAACAAATAACCCTGCATCAAAGTCCCACTTGGGAACTGTCCTATGTTGTCGTGGGAAGTGGAACGCGAATTGTGGGCGATAAAACCGAATTTTTCAAAGCGGGCGAAGTGGTTCTTTTGCCACCCCACATGCCGCATGGTTGGTATTTTGATGAATTCGACCACGACAAAGAGGGAAAAATAGAAAATATCACGGTTCAATTTTCAGTTGATTTTTTAGAAAAAACGGCAGTCTCTTTTCCGGAAATATCCAAATACATTGAAGAAATGAATCGGATAAAACAGGCGGTTAAATTCGAAGGAAACACGCAAAGAAGTCTGCAAAAAATCATGGCCGACATGATTTCCGAAGATGAATGGGAAAGATTATTGTCGCTTTTACGAATTGTGGTACTGATCGGTTCTTCCAACGAAAAAAGCATTGTCGGAACACTCGAGAAAAAAAGTAAAAGTTCCATCAAAATGCAAAATGCTGCAAGGTATCTGGTTAACAATTTTCAACGAAAAATAACGCTGGATGAGGTAGCCCAATACGTAGGGATGAATCGATCTTCCTTTTGTTCATTGTATAAAAAAATGAAAGGAAAGTCATTTTTCTCCGACCTGAATGAATACCGCATTAACAGTTCATGCGTGATGTTGAAAGAAACGTCCATATCCATTGCCGATATTTGTTTTGCTGTAGGTTTTGACGACGTTCCTCATTTCAATCGGACTTTCAAAAAAATCAAAGGTATGTCTCCAAAAGAATTTCGGGAAAAAGTCACCGCTTCCTCTTGATACGAGCAATGAAAAATTATTCTGCCAAATAATTCCTGATTCAGCATTAGAAATATTTTAGAAAAAATTCAAGCCTGTTTATTTACAATGAATAAGTTACCTGACACATCTTTTCAGAAACAATATTTGATATTTTTGAATACGAAATCTGGAATAAAAAAAGGAAAAAAATCGTGTGAACTCTATCAAAAAGTAGCCAACGTAACCCAAAAACGAGCGACGTTGGCGGATTTTTGCGAAGTGATTACGACCTGATTGATTAATGCGTGTTTTGTGAATTTGCTTTCCTATTTGCCACAAATTTATATATTTCAGTGCAAATCAATGGTAGCAAACCCGAAACAATAACTACTATCCAAGCTTGTAAATCAATCAACTGCAATTTAAAAGCTTGACGAACGGGAGTAATCAACACCACCAAAAGCTGAAGTGCTAAACCACCAAAAATAGCTCCTAAAAGGTATTTGTTTGAAAAAATTCCCACAGAAAAAATTGATTTTTTTTCATTTCTATAGTTGAAAGAGTAAAAAAGTTGACACGAAATAATGGTAATAAATGCCAGTGTGCGTGCATATTGAACTACTTCGTCGGGAGCGGAGCGATCAAAGGGACTGAAACCCTTTTCCCAATAACCAAAAACAAAAGAAAGCAGTGTAACCAAACCAATCAGCAAACCTCCAACCAACGATCTGACACCTGCACCATGAGAGAAGAAACTTTCTTTCGGATCACGAGGTTTTTCTTTCATCACATCAGGGTCGGAAGGATCCATACCTAAAGCTAAAGCAGGAAGTGAATCGGTAAGAAGGTTGATCCACAGAAGCTGTGTAGCCAGAAAAGGCGAAGCCATTCCTGAAATCAAAGCAATAAACATCGTTAAAACTTCTCCAAGATTACAGGTAAGAAGGAAAAGAACCGATTTCTTTATATTGGCATAAATATTTCGACCTTGTTCAATAGCCGACACAATAGTAGAAAAATTATCATCAACCAATATCATGTCCGAAGAATCTTTGGCAACATCGGTGCCTGAAATCCCCATTGCAACGCCTATATCGGCAGCATTTAAAGATGGCGCATCATTCACTCCATCACCGGTCATAGAAACAATATTCCCATTTGCTTTGTAAGCGCGAACAATTCTGACTTTGTGTTCGGGAGAAACCCTGGCAAAAACTCTCAAATTCATGATCAGGTTGTTCAGCTGCTCATCTGTCATTTCATCAAGTTCCTGTCCTGTCAGTACTTGACTCTCACTGTCTGCAATGTGGAGTTCTTTGGCAATGGCAAAGGCTGTTTTCTTGTGATCGCCAGTGATCATGACAGTAGTAATGCCGGCTTCTTTGGCTTTTCTTATTGCATCTCTCACTTCAGGACGAGGTGGATCCATCATACCGACAACACCTATCAGAATCAGATCTTTTTCCATTTCCGAAGACTCAATTATTTCATTTACAGGTTTAAAAGCAGCCCCGAGCGTTCTTAGCGCCATTTCGGACATGAAATCTACCGCTTGATTGATTGAATTTCGGTATTCTTCAGTCAAAGGAACAATTTTCCCATCTACCAACACTCTCGTAGAAATTTTCAATAAATTGTCGATAGCACCTTTGGTATAAACGGTTAATGTTCCATTCTCTTCAATGAGTGTGGACATTAGTTTTCGTTCCGAATCAAAAGCATACTCGGCAACGCGATGGCTTTCAGCAGCCAATTTTTTTCTATCCAATCCCACATCATCGCCCAGCATGAGTAAAGCTATTTCTGTTGGATCACCAGTTCCTTTTTCTCCATCCCAAGAAGCATCGGAACATAAAATCATAGCTTTAGCAAGAAATTGAGTCGATTTACCAACATTATTCGGTTGTTTTCTCAAAATATCTTTTTCTTCATCAAACGTAAAAGTTTTCAGAACTGTCATTTTATTCTGAGTCAGGGTACCGGTTTTGTCCGTACAAATTACGTTCACCGAGCCAAGTGTTTCCACAGCCGGCAACCGGCGTATAATGGCATTGCGTTTTGACATGGCCGTTACCCCTATCGAAAGAACTACTGCTACAATGGCGGCCAATCCTTCAGGAATAGAAGCTACAGCCAAAGAAACAGAGATGAGAAACATTTCAATCCAATCACGACCTTGCAAAATACCAATCAGAAAGATAAAGATGCAGATGCCGATAGCCAGCTTACCCAAAGCTTTACCCAATTGATTCAGTCTGATTTCGAGCGGCGTTTTTTCTTGTTGCTCATTGTTGATGATTCCGGCAATTTTACCGACTTCTGTATTCATTCCCGTAGCAACCACTACCCCAACACCTCGACCATAAGTTACCAAACTGCTCATGAAAGCCAGATTTTTTCTGTCGCCGATAGGAATGGAAGCATCAAGAATGAATGAAGCATCTTTTTCGGAAGGTACTGACTCACCGGTAAGCGCAGATTCTTCAACCTGAAGGTTGGCTGTTTCAATCAAACGTAAATCGGCCGGAATAAATCTTCCTGCATCCAAAATTACAATATCTCCGGGCGCCAACTCTTCAGAATCTACTTCAATTATTTGCCCATTGCGTCGAACAAGCGCTTTGTGATGAGTCATTTTTTGAAGAGCTTCTATAGCATTCCCGGCTCTAACTTCCTGAATCACACCTAAAACAGCATTAAGAATAATTACCGCCAGAATAATCACGGCATCAATGTATTCCCCCATAAAAAGCGTAATCACAACAGCTGCAAACAATACATAAATCAACCAATCTTTTAACTGTGCAACAAACAATTCCAAAACACTTTTTTTCTTTTGTGCCTGCAAACGGTTTTGTCCATATTTTTGTTGTCGATTTTTAACCTCTTCATCGTTCAATCCTATTTCAGGATTCACGCCAAACATTTGAAGAATTTCATCGTACGCTTTAGAATGCCAATTTTCTGCTATCATATATTTTATTTTGATTAGTAAAAAATTAAATTAAAAGTCTGCTTTAAAAAATCTAAAATACTAAAAATTTGTTTTGTAAGATCCTGACTTTCAAGTTGATTTTTTTAATTATTTTTGATAAATAAGACTTATTCAAGTGGACTCAATTAATATTTCAATCCGGTGTTTGATATTTTTAGTTTGCCACAAACTTTATCTCCACCTTTTAACAATGTTCCCATAAAAATCAATGCGTCTGTCGCGAAAGAAAGGCCAAATTCGACGAACTTTTTCATTTCTTGACAAATCAATGTCCACCAACAAATTTTCTTCTTCCTGATGAGAAGCTTGAGCCAACATTTCACCTTGCGCACCTGCCACAAAACTGCTTCCCCAAAACCGAATGCTACTTGTTAGTCCGGAAGGATCATCTTCATGCCCCACACGGTTACAAGAAATAACCGACAATCCGTTTGCAATGGCATGACTTCGCTGAATGGTGATCCAAGCATCGAGTTGGCGCTGTTTTTCTTCTTCCGAATCGGTTGTTTCCCAACCAATAGCTGTCGGATAAATCAGAAGTTCTGCTCCTGCTAATGCCATCAATCGAGCTGCTTCAGGAAACCATTGATCCCAACAAACCATGACACCCAATTTGCCCAAAGAAGTTTGAATGGGCACAAAACCCAAATCGCCGGGCGTAAAATAAAATTTTTCGTAATAAGCCGGATCATCCGGTATGTGCATTTTGCGATAAATTCCCGCTATAGCGCCGTCCTTTTCGAGCACCACCGCTGTATTGTGATACAATCCGGCTGCACGCTTTTCGAATAACGACAAAACCAAAACTACACCCAATTCTTTGGCAAGTTTTCCGAAATAGTCGGTTGAAGGCCCGGGAATTGTTTCAGCGAGGTCAAAACAATCGGGATTTTCGGTCTGACAAAAATAAAGACTGTTGTGCAATTCCTGCAATACAACCAATTGCGCACCTGCAGCGGCACATTTTCGTATATTTTTCTGCAATTTGTCAAGATTTTCAGATATATCTTTTCCATTCGATTGCTGAATCAATGCAACTTTCATTTTTATAATTTTTTTGGAGGTTATTTATCATTGAATTTCACTAAAATTTTTTCAATTGTTTCTGGAAACATTTGCAAAATGTCTCTACTCATAATTCTCAACTCAAGAACTTTATCTCGTCAGACGTTTCATGCAACGTCTCTACTAAAAATAAAACTTTTGATTTTTCAACAAAATACTCAAAACTTTGAACTCTATACTCAAAATTTACTATCTACATTTCCACCGGATAAAACTGCATTGTGACGCAATGAAGAGATCCATGTTGTTTGATCAATGTTCTGCAATCGATGCCAATAATTTTTCGGTCAGGAAAAGCTTTTTGTAATTGTTGTTTGGCAATTTCATCCTTTGGAGATTGATAAGTCGGTATCAAAACAGCCCCATTGATAATCAGAAAATTGGCATAAGTTGCTGGAAGTCGTTCGTTGTTTTCATAAACCGGATCGGCCATTGGCAAAGGAATCAGTTGATAAGGCTCATTTTGTAGTGTTCTGAAATTTTTCAGTTCCATTTCCATTTTTTTCAACTCTTCAAAATGTTCATCTTGCTCCTCTTCACATTTTACATAAGCAATGGTGTGTTCGTTGCAAAAACGTGCCAGCGTGTCCACATGCCCATCTGTATCATCGCCTGCCAAATATCCATGATGCAGCCAAAGTACCCGTTCCAGGCCAAAATAATTTTTTAGACGATTTTCTATAACTTTTTTCGTGGTATTGTTTCGATTTTCTGAAAGAAGGCAACTTGAAGTGGTAAGAACCGTTCCTGCACCATCAGAATCAATGCTGCCGCCTTCCAGCACAAAATGAAGACAATTTTTATAGCGGTAATTTTTGAAAACTGCAGTCCGGAAAAGTCTTTTCGTCATCAAATTATCGTGGCAAGCAGGATATTTGAGACCCCAACCGTTGAAAGCAAAATCGTAAATCACCGGCCGATCATTTTCAAAAACCGTAATACCGGCGTGATCGCGTGCCCACACGTCATTGGAAGGCAACTCGACCAAGCGAATTTTGGAAAAATCCTCGCCGGCAAGCATTTGCTTCACTTCCTCAGCTTGAGCACAAACAATAAGTAATTCTTCGTATTGAAGAATCGCATGAGCAATTTTGACAAAACAGCGATTTGCATCTTCCAACATAGGTTGAAAATCTGTTCCACTATGCGGCCACGTTAACTGCACATATTGTTGCTTTTCCCACTCGGCAGGTAAAATCTTTTTCATAAAATTATCACCAAAACATTTTGCACAAATATACTGGATAATTCTGAATTGAACCAGCAGAGAAAAACAAAATTGTGTTTGAAATCAGCTGACAATCAAAAGTAGAATCGTTGCATGTAGTAGCTGAACAAATTTTTTCAGTATATTAGAATTTTCATCTATACTGTTATTTTCTAGATTTTTATTTAATTTTGAGGCGAAAGATAAGGTTAAAAATCTTGATTAGTTTTCAATGTTATGCTGAATGAAACGACAGGAAAAAAGAGTTGTAAAAGAAATAAAATAAAACAATAAAACAATAAAAAATCAAAATCAATAATGGCACTTTTCATCATTAAGAATAATGAGCACCTTGAACAAATAAAGGAAAAGCCTTTTAATCTGGAAAAAGAAATTCAAGAATTAACAGAAAAAAATCTAAAAACAATTTTCGGACTTGAGCTTGTTCGCTCTGAATTTTCTTTAAACAACTTCAGAGTTGATACTTTAGCATTTGACAAAGAATCTTCAAGTTTTGTAATTATTGAATATAAACGAGACAAAAACTTTAGCGTAATAGATCAAGGTTACGCCTATTTGTCATTGATGCTTAATAACAAAGCAGACTTTATTCTTGAATATAACGAAAATTGCAAAGATACATTGAAGCGTGACGATATTGATTGGTCGCAATCAAAAGTTATTTTTGTCTCTCCAAGTTTTACAACATATCAAAAAGAAGCAATAAACTTTAAAGACCTCCCAATTGAACTTTGGGAAATAAAAAGATACAATAATAATACTGTTAATTACAGCCAAATTCAAACTTCAGGTGCTCAGGAAAGCGTTAAAACTATCAGTAGACAAAATAACAATATCGAAAAAGTTACAAAAGAAATAAAAGTTTATACCGAACAAGAACATTTAGAAAGGGTAACAGAAGAAACAAAAGAACTTTATGAAAGAGTGAAAAATGCCATTCTCAATCTTGACAATATAGAAGTGAAACCAAAAAAATTCTACATTGCTTTTGTTGCAGGCACAAATATTGTCGATATTCAAATTCAGAAAAATGGTCTTAAACTGTGGCTTAACTTAAAAAAAGGACAACTTGATGATCCAAAAGGAATTTCAAGAGATGTTTCTTCAGTAGGACATCATGGTAATGGAGAATATGAAATTCAAATAAAAACTGACGAAGATATTGAATACATTATGAGTTTAATAAAGCAATCGTTAAAACAAAACAAGAAATAACCTATACAAACTAAGGACTGATTCAATTTGTCCCAAAATTAGAGTTTTCACGCCAATTTTTATTACTTGTCCCAAAAATGTGAATTTTGGGACAAGTAATAAAAATAAGAGACAGAATGCACCACGATTAAAGATTGAATGTTCAATACAAACAATCATTTTTAAAATGGTAAAAGACAACAAATATTTCTTATCTGTCCATAAAACTCTTATTTTTAACAGTCTCTATAAACTATTGGCAAGTTTCCAAAGTTCATGCTCACAACAAATAATTTTTCTTCTTCCCTTTTTCGTTTCCTTAAAAAAATGTACTTTTGCAGGCTAATATTTTTAACTTATTAATTTTCAGTAAAAAAAGAAAAAATGGGGAAAGTATTGATTATCGGTGCCGGAGGAGTGGGAACCGTCGTTACGCACAAAGTGGCACAGAATCCGGAAGTTTTTACCGACATTATGCTGGCAAGCCGCACCAAATCGAAATGCAATGCGATAGCAACAGATGTAAAAAATCGTTATGGGATAGAAATTAAAACGGCTTCGGTTGATGCTGAAATTGTTGATGAGCTGGTAAAACTGCTCAAAGAATTTCAACCGGAACTTGTTATCAATGTAGCACTTCCCTATCAGGATTTGACTATTATGGATGCTTGTCTGGAAGCCGGAGTGAATTATCTGGACACGGCCAATTACGAACCGAAAGACGAAGCACATTTTGAATATAGCTGGCAGTGGGCATACAAAAATCGCTTCGAAAAAGCCGGACTGACTGCCATTTTGGGCTGCGGATTCGATCCGGGCGTTACGAGCGTTTTCACGGCTTATGCAGCAAAACATCATTTCGACGAAATTCAGTATCTCGATATTGTAGATTGCAATGCCGGTGATCACGGAAAACCTTTTGCCACCAATTTTAATCCCGAAATCAATATCCGCGAAGTAACCCAGCGCGGAAAATATTGGGAAAACGGACAGTGGGTTGAAACGGAACCGCACGAAATTCATAAGCCGTTGACTTATCCCGAAATTGGACCGAAAGAATCGTATCTGATTTATCACGAAGAATTGGAATCGCTGGTAAAAAATTTCCCCACCATCAAACGAGCGCGCTTCTGGATGACTTTCGGACAGGAATATTTGACACATTTACGCGTCATTCAAAATATTGGCATGGCCCGTATTGACGAAGTGGAATTCAACGGACAAAAAATTGTGCCGATTCAGTTTTTAAAAGCCGTATTACCCAATCCAGGCGATTTAGGCGAAAACTACAAAGGCTGGACTTCCATTGGATGCCGCATTCGTGGCATAAAAGACGGCAAAGAAAAAACTTACTACATATTCAACAATTGCAGCCACGAAGCAGCTTACAAAGAAACCGGCACGCAGGGCGTAAGTTATACCACCGGCGTTCCTGCCATGATTGGTGCCATGATGTTTTTGCAGGGAAAATGGAAAAAACCGGGCGTTTTCAATGTGGAAGAGTTCGATCCGGATCCTTTCATGGAACAACTCAACAAACAGGGTTTGCCCTGGCACGAATTGATAAATGTTGATTTGGAACTGTAAGTTAATAGAAGGCAAAATAGGAATGATTATTTTTATCGAAAGAGGGTGTCCCAAAAGGACACTTTCTTTTTTAGATTAAGCAGCTAAATCAAATTCTAAATTTTGATTTGGGATATATTTGTTTTTAGTTTTTTGCAATGAAAGGAAAATAACAATAGCAATAAA
>Ga0208826_1000136_pt1 | contig 81784 bp, 72 predicted proteins | sample AD_UKC115_MetaG_FD_184451 | JGI IMG/M metagenome (GOLD analysis project Ga0208826, IMG submission 184451) | Active sludge microbial communities of municipal wastewater-treating anaerobic digesters from Hong Kong - AD_UKC115_MetaG (SPAdes)... | ecosystem: Engineered > Bioreactor > Anaerobic >... | reverse complement strand
CCGCCACCTGGCTGGCCGTGATGGCGCGCCTGGGCTGGCCGTATTTCCTCGCGGTGATCCTCATCCTGGTGATCAACCTCGGCGCGCAGAACGCCCAGGGACTGGTTGCCCGCGTGATGCCGCAGTTCATCGGCATCCCGATCTTCTACTGCATCGCCCACTACGCCCTGATCGCCACGTACCACCTGATGGGCTACCTCATTTACCAATATCACGACGTCCTGGGTTACGAGCCCAAGGAGCAGGTGGTGCTCAAGCGTCCACTCGACGCCGACCAGGGCGTGCTCGACGACGCCGACGAGCTGGTCCAGCAGGGCGAGACGGACGCGGCTGCGGCGATGCTGCGTGGCCACCTGCGCGAGCGCGGCGGCAGTGACGCCGTGCATGCGCAGTACCGCAAGCTGCTGCGAGGGGCCAATGACCGCGCGGAATTGCTGCGCCACGCGCAGGAGCGGCTGCCCGCCCTGCTCGCCCAGGACAAGGACAAGGCGGCCCTGGACCTGTTGCACGAAACGCTGCTGCTGGATCCCGGATTCGCGCCGCCGCTGGCAGAGCAGGTCACGCGTCTGGCCGGCAAGGCGGCGCAGCTCGGTCAGGCCCAGCTGGCGCTACGCCTGCTGCAGGGTTTCGCCAAGCGCTTCCCGAAGAGCCCGGACATCCCCGCCAACTACCTGCTGGCCGCCCGCCTGCTGAGCGAGCGCATGGGCAAGGATGCGGAGGCCCGCGCGCTGCTGCGGCAGCTCAAGGCAGCTTTTCCGCAGCACGAGCTGATGCCGCAGGTCGATGCCCTGCTGGCGATGCTGGACAAGCTGGGCGCGGCCGGGCCGGCAAGCCCGGCTGCACCGGCCTGAAGGCGCGGCGTAACTACCCCGCCCATCGCGCAGCGCCTCCCGGAAGGCCGCGTCGGCCTGCAGTCGCTCAAACTGGGAGCGCTCGGCCAAAAGGCCGGCGTGGGCTGCTGCGGCACGGCGGCAGCGCCCGTCTGCTGCAGCCGCTTCCGCCAGGCGGGCAGCGCGATCAGCGCCAATCCGCTGTCGCGCCACTGCATCCAGGCACGCAGAACCGGTGCCGCGGCAAGATGAGCAAGGAACATCCCCGGTAGACAGCGCCGAGCGCCCATGGTTGATCGACGCCCTGCCGCCCGCCGCCGCGCCGGCCTTATCATCGGCGGCCCGACTGCCGGAAAGCTTCCATGTCGCGCTGGCGACCGCCCCAAGCCGCCTCCACCGCCATCATCACGCGCGACGGCCATCAGCGACTGAAGGAGGAACTCGACCACCTGTGGACCACGCTGCGACCGGAGGTGGTGCGGGCCCTGGCGGCGGCCGCGGCGGAAGGCGATCGCTCGGAGAATGCGGAGTACACCTACCGCAAGAAACAGCTCGGTGAAATCGACCGACGCGTGCGCTACCTGTCCAAGCGCCTGCAGGTGCTCAAGGTGGTGGACAGCCCCCCTACCGACAGCCGCGCTGTGTTCTTCGGCGCCTGGCTGCTGCTGGAGGACGACCACGGCCGCCCGCACCGCTACCGCATCGTCGGCCCCGACGAAACCGACGCGGGCCGCAGCTGGATCAGCATCGACTCGCCGCTGGCGCGCGCCGCGCTCAAGAAGCGCATCGACGATGAATTCGAGGCGGACTTGCCCGCAGGCCGCGTCGCCTTCTGCGTCGTCGCGGTGAGCTACGAAGGCCCACCCGACGGCTGATGGGCGGCGGCCCGCGCAGCGGAAGGCAGCGGCCAGGGAGCCGGATAGACGCGCCCGGGGCGCAGCGGGCGGAAGCACGCAGCGCTGCGGTAGAAGGCTTCGCCGGCGTCGTCCGTATGCCAGCCGGGCAGTCCCGACAGGGGCAGTGGGCGCAGCTCCTGCGGGTCGCGCAACAGCGCGCCGGCCGCCACGGCGGCTGCGACCCCGTCGCAGGCCGATGCCATCGGTGCCTGCGGCGCGCCGGCAGGCGTGTCCACCCGCGGCGTGTCGGCGCAGACCAGGGCCTTGGCCACCAGCAGCTGGTGCGGCGCCAGCGCGTGCTCGAGCAGCGCATGGCCGAACACCGCGAGGTCGATGCGACCATCGCCCCAGGCAGCGCGCTCGCGCCAGAGCAGCCCATGCCAGTCGTGCGCATCCCACAGCGCGAGCAATCCGGCGTCGCGCACCCGCACCACGACCCCGGCTTCGTCGAAATGCGTGAGCGCGCACTGGGCGCGGCTGCGCGCCTTGGGCCCCATGCGCGCGATCTCCGCCACCTGGCGCGCATTGAGCGCCGCCTTGAGTACCGGGTAGCGCAGCCACACCAGAGCATTGAACAGGTCGTGCCAGTTGTCTGCGCGCGTGGCGATCTCGCCGCATACGGCGATGCGCGCCTCGTAGTGCAGGCCGTCGGCGAGAAGTTGCGCTGTCTGGGGCACGAAGCGCCAGGCCGTGCCGGGTGCGCGCCGCGCGTTCAGCGCGGCCACGCCCGGAAACTCGGCGCCGCGAAGCAGGTCGCCGTACTCGGCCCAGGCATCGAAAGGGGGCGCATCGAAGCGCGCCGGCGGCAGTCCGGCACGCGATGGAGCGAGGAAGCGCCGGCGCGCCGCCATGACCGGATTCAGGTCGGAAAGCGCCGCGCCTGCACGCGCCAGGAGCGCGTGGTCGCGTGCAGCACCAGGCAGCTCGCGCCACCGTGGGTGCGCGCCCGGCCGGCCGCGCCGGCATTGAGGAGCCACGGACGTGCGCCGGTATCGATCAGCAGACGATGGCTGTGGCCGTACAGCACGGCCCGGGCCGCCGCGTGGTCGCGGCGCAGACGCGCGTGGCGCACCGCGGCAGCAGCGCGGTCGCCGTGCTCCACCGCCAGCACGCCACCTGGCAGCTCCACATGCAGGGTCAGCGGGAGCGCCGCCAGGCGGGGCGCCTGTGCCGCTGGCCACTTCCAGACCACGTCGTTGTTGCCGCGCACCGCCTGCACGGTTCCGCAGGCCGCTCGCAGGGCATCCAGCACGCCGGCGTTGCCGACGTCGCCGGCGTGCACGGCCAGATCGCAGCGCCGGGCCAGAGCCAACACGCGCGCATCCAGCGCGCCGTGCGTGTCACCCAGCAGCAGCACGCGCACGGCCTGTCTCAATGGCCGGCGCCGCGATACTTCTTCTCGCCCGCCGTCACGCGCAGATCGAGGCGGTTCTCCGGCGGCGCCAGCGGACAGGTCGCATAGGGCGTGAAGGCGCAGGGCGGGTTGTAGGCGCGGTTGAAGTCCAGCACGATCTTGCCGTCCACCGGCATGGGCGCGTAGAGGAAGCGGGCTGCGCCGTAGGTTTCCTTGCCACTGGTGCGATCGGCGAAGATCAGGAACAGCTCCCGGTCGCCCGGCACCTCGATCACCGGCAGCAGCTCGAAGGTCTTGCCGCCGCGCTGGAACACCGCCTTGCCGGGTACCGGGTACTTCTCCACGGTGCCGATGACCGTCGGCACCTCCAGTTCGTGCGGCGGATCGAAGGCGATCCACTTCGCCTCCACGCGCCAGGACGGGTCGATGTCGAAATAGTCGATGCCGAGGAAATGCGTGCGCGTCGGTGCTTCACTGTCCTTGACGCGCAGTGCCTTGCGCCCGGAACGGTCGATGACGACGAAGTTGGCCGTGCCGAACACCACCTTGCCCGGGTTGTCGTGGCTGTCGTCGGACAGCTCGCCCTCCTTCGCCGTGCTCCCCTCGATACTGGCGCCGGACGCCGGGTCAAGCGCGATGCGGACCTTGCCGTCGGCCAGGGTGACGACACCGAGATGGGCCGGCCCCTGGGCCAGCACGAGGTCGTTGTCCTTGGCGCTGCCCACGCGGCTGCTGCCTTCCTTCAGCCAGTGCAGGCCGATCAGGCTGAGCCAGCCATCCGGCCGCCGCAGGCGCTCCACGCGCTGGCTGCGCCAGGTCTCGATCGTCTGCGTGTAGCTGGCGTCGTCGCCGGACACAGCGACGCCGGTGGCGGTGACGCTGCCGGCGACTAGGCCGGCGAGAACGAGGGCTCCACTGGACAGCATGTGCGGTACTCCGGTGCGGTGAATGCGAGGGTGAAAGCCGGGATGGCGCCTGCGGCTCAGCGTCCGCGCAGGAACAGACGGTCGAGCTCAGCGACGCTGAGCTGGACCCACGTCGGGCGGCCGTGGTTGCACTGGCCGCTGCGCTCGGTGGCTTCCATTTCGCGCAGCAGCGCGTTCATTTCCGGCAGCGTCAGGCGCCGGTGCGCACGTACCGAGCCGTGGCAGGCCATGGTGGCGAGCACATCGTTGCGCTGCTCCTCGATGCGCCGCGATTCGCCGCTGACGGCGAGGTCGGCCATGACGTCGCGCAGCAGGCCTGAAACATCCGCGTCCGCCAGCAGCGTGGGGACACGGCGGACACTGATGCTCTGCGGCCCTGCGCGAGCCACCTCGAAGCCGAGTGCGGCAAAGCGCTCGGCCTGCTCCTCCACCAGACCCGCCTCGCGCTCGCTCACGGCCAGCATCAGAGGCACCAGCAGCTGCTGCGCGCGGATGCCCTGGCCGTGCTGCGCGGCCTTGAGCTTTTCGTAGGTGATGCGCTCGTGCGCCGCGTGCATATCCACCAGGACCAGGCCCAAGGCGTTCTCGGCGAGGATGTAGATGCCGTGCAATTGCGCCAGCGCGAAGCCCAGGGGCGGCATGTCGGCCGCTTCCGTGGCGGGCAACGGCGCGCTCGGCAGCGGCCCACGCAAGCTGGCGACAGCACCGGCCAGCGCGGCGTAATCGGCGAGCGGCTCACGCACCCCCAGGCCCAGTCCGCCCTGCCCGCTCCAGGCCGGCACGGCAGCCCGCCCCTCGGCCGGCATCGGCGTCGAGGCCACTGCGGCGAGGGGCGCCGCGGGCAGCTCGTTGGCCGACGCACCGGCACGCGTCTGCGCCAGCGCCTCGTGCAGGGTGCGGAACAGGAAGTCGTGTACCAGGCGCTGCTCGCGGAAGCGCACCTCGTGCTTGGCCGGATGCACGTTGACGTCGACGCCGCGTGGATCGAGATCGAGGAACAGCACAAAGGACGGATGGCGGCCGTGGAACAGCACGTCGGCGTAGGCCTGGCGCACGGCATGGGCGACGACGCGGTCGCGCACCAGGCGTCCGTTGACATAGAAGTACTGCTGGTCGGCCTGGGCGCGCGAGGCCGTCGGCAGACCGACCCAGCCCGCCAGGGCCATGCCGGCACCGGCATGTTCGATGCGCAGGCTCTGGGCGATGAAGTCGGCGCCCAACAATTCACCCACGCGCGCCCGTTGCGCGGTCAGGTCGCCCGCGCCGCGCAGCAGCCGCACAGGCTTGCCGTTGTGACTCAGGCGGAACTCCACGCCGCTGCGCACCAGGGCGAGGGAGGCGATCAACTCGTCGATGTGGGAGAACTCGGTGCGCTCGGCGCGCAGGAACTTGCGCCGCGCCGGCACGTTGTAGAACAGGTCGCGCACTTCGATGGTGGTGCCCGGCGGATGCTGCGCCGGCCGCGGCGCCTGCGCGGCACCACCGTCCACCTCGATGCGCGCGGCGTGCTCCTGCTGGAGCGGGCGCGAGATGAGGGAGAAGCGCGACACCGAGGCGATGGATGGCAGGGCCTCGCCGCGGAAGCCCAGCGTGCCGACCCGCTCCAGGTCGTCGAAGCTCGCGATCTTGCTCGTGGCGTGGGAGGCCAAGGCGAGCGGCAGTTCCTCGGCCGCAATGCCGCCGCCGTCGTCGCGCACGCGGATCAGGCGCGCACCGCCTTCCTCGACGTCCACTTCGATGCGCGTGGCGCCGGCGTCGAGACTGTTCTCCACCAACTCCTTCACCACCGATGCCGGACGCTCGATGACCTCGCCGGCAGCGATCTGATTCACGAGTTCGACGGGGAGCTGGCGGATCGTGGGCATCGGGCGCAGCGCGGCGGCGGGCTGCGCATGATAGCCGAGGAGGCCGCGATACCGGTCGCGCCGCAATCGCCAGGGCCGCGCGGGATGTGCGGTCGCGGCGTTGGCTAGGGCGAGATGCCGCTGACGCTGTCACCCTTTGCCACGGCCTTCTCGGCCGCGATGCGCGCCTTGGCGACGTTGGCCGCGAACCAGGTGCCGGGCGGCGGAGTGGCGGCGAAGTATTCCTTCACGCCGTCGAGGATCGCCGTCGCCAGGCGCGCGCGGTGCTCGGGATCGGTGAGGCGTTTCTCCTCGGCGGGATTGGTGATGAACGCCGTCTCCACCAGGATCGAGGGCACGTCGGGCGAGCGCAGGACCACGAAGTTGGCTTTTTCCACATAGCCACGATGCGTCGGGCCGAGCTTGGCCAGTGCGCGCAACACGTTCTGCGCGACGGCGTTGCTGGCTTCCATGGTGGCACCCTGGGACAGGTCCAGCAGTACCGCCGCGAGGGTGTCATCCTTGTTGTCCAGGGACACGCCGCCGACGAGGTCGGCATTGTTTTCGCGATCGGCAAGGAAGCGCGCCGCCTCGCTGGTGGCGCCGCGCGGCGACAGCACCCACACCGACGAACCCCGCGCGTCGGCGTTGTTGAACGCGTCGGCGTGGATGGAGACGAAAAGATCCGCCTTGGCCTCGCGCGCCTTGCGATAGCGGTCGTTCAAGGCGACGAAATAGTCGCCATCGCGCACCATCACGGCCTGCATTCCGGGCTGGGCGTCCACGATCTTGGCGAACTCGCGTGCGACCGCCAGGGTGACCGCCTTTTCGTGCGTGCCTGCGGCACCCAAGGCTCCGGGATCCTCGCCGCCGTGACCGGGATCGATGGCCACGATGACCTTGCGCACGCCGTCGCCGGGCGCGCTCTGCGCAGACTTCACCACCTGCTGGCCGCGTCCGCGCGGGAACAGGTCGACCACCAGACGGTGTCCCTGCTTGTCCTGCGGCGGCATGAGGAAACTCTTCGGCCGCACGCCCTGCTCGAGGTCGAACACGATGCGCAGGTCACTCTTGCCCTGGCGACCCACCCGCACTGCCTTGAGCGGTCCCTTGGCGGGCGGCGCGGCGAAGCCCTCGGCGAAGTCGGCACCACGGATGTCCAGGACGATGCGGTCGGGATTGGCCAGTTCGAACAGCTTGTAGTCGATGGGCCCGGACACGTCGAACACGGCCCGCGTGGCGTCGGGACCCGGCCACAGGCGCAGGGCCTTGACCTGGGGCGTGGCCGCGGCCGCACTCGCGCCGTGGCTCAATGCCACGGCGAGCAGCCAAGCCCATGCTCGCGCTCTTGCCTCCCGCATGGGGCGGGATTCAAGCGCACTTGGGCCAGCAAGATCAAGTGTTTTCCCATGCAAAACCGCAAGCTGGAGGACCTTTCTCCCTCCTGGCTAAGAAAGGCGCTCCAACTAGCGATCGCGTGGGGCCGCTTCAGCCGGGTCCGAGGGGCGCCAGCCAGGCGGCGCCCCGCGGCGTGAGGGCGTGGAGGACGGCGCGGCGGCCGCGCTCGGCGTAGGCTAGGTCGACCAGCAGGTCCGCGCCCGGCAAGGCGTCGCCGCCGCGCTCGGGCCACTCCACTAGCAGCAGCGAAGACTCACCGCACAGGTCGGGCAACCCGAGCCATTCCAATTCCCCCGGATCGGCGATGCGGTACAGATCGAGGTGGTGGATGGCCCGTTCGGCCGGCGCCACGGCGGGCACCCGGTAGGTCTCGATGAGGCTGTAGGTCGGGCTCTTGATGCGCTCGCCCACACCGAGGGCGCGCAGGAGCGCGCGGGCGAAGGTGGTCTTGCCGGCGCCCAGGTCACCGCGCAGGAACAGCACGCCACCGCCGCCAACGGCCGGCGCCAGGCGCTCGGCCAGCGCGGCCATCGCACTTTCGTCGGGCAAGTCGACCGCGACGCGGGCGTCAGTCATGGCGCGCCCGGGAGAGTTGCTGCGGCAGACCCGCGACGACATCACCGGCCAGCAGGCCGACTGCGCCGAGCCGCTGTGCCGCGGCGTCGCCAGCGCGCGCGTGCGCCGCCACCCCCAGACACGCGGCCTCCCAGGTCCCCAGTCCCTGCGCCAGCAGCGCGGCAATGACCCCGGTGAGCACGTCGCCCATGCCGCCGCTGGCCATGCCAGGGTTGCCCCAGGGGCACAGCGCCACGCGGCCGTCGGGCGCCGCAACGAGCGAGCCGCAGCCCTTGAGCACCACCACGGCGGCATGGCGCCGGGCCAGCGCACGCGCCGCGGCGAAGCGGTCGGCCTGCACCGCGGCCACGTCCTGGCCGAGCAGGCGGGCTGCTTCCGCCGGGTGCGGTGTGAGCACCGCGGGCATGCCGCATGGCCGAGGCTCGCGCGCGAGCAGGTTCAACGCGTCGGCATCGATCACCGTGGGCAGGCCGCGCCCCAGCACAGCGTGCCAGTGGCCATGGCCCCAGGCCCGCGTGCCCAGACCCGGTCCCAGAGCAACGACGTCGACGCGATCCAGCAGGGGTTTCAGGTCCTGCGGACCGTCGATGGCCGCCACCATGGCCTCCGGCCGCGCCGCATGCAGGGCCGCTACGTGCTGCCCGCGCGTGGCCACGCTGACCAGCCCGGCGCCACTGCGCAGCGCCGCCTCGGCGCACAGGTGCACCGCGCCGCCATAGCCCAGGTCACCGCCCACGGCGAGCACGTGGCCGAACCGGCCCTTGTGCGCGTTCCTGGGGCGCGGCGGCAGGAGGGACTGCGTCGCCGGCCACGCCAGCAGGGCAGCGTCGGCCGGTGCCCGGTACAGGGACTCGGGCAGGTCGAGCGTGGCCAGGTGCAGGTCGCCGGCCTGATCGGGGCCGTCGAGGGTGAACAGGCCGCGTTTCCAGGCGACGAAACTCACCGTGGCCCGCGCCCGCACGGCAGCACCGAGCACGCGGCCGGTGTCGGCACACAGACCACTGGGCACATCCAGTGCCAGCACCGGTACCTGGGCGGCATCCAGTGCCTGCACCAGCGCGGCGGCCACGCCCTGCAGGGGACGACCCAGCCCCGTGCCGAACAGCGCATCGACGAAGACGTCCGCTTCAGGCAGCGCGGTCGGCGCCTCAGCCAGCTCCTCCGGCAGACCGGCCGCTTCGCACCAGCGCGCGCGTGCCACGGCCGCATCGCCTCCGGCGGCACGTCCCAGCGCCAGTACCCGCACGGCAAGGCCGGCGTCGCGGGCACGCAGTGCCAGCAGGTAGCCATCGCCGCCGTTCTTGCCGGGACCGCACAGCACGCACAGGCGCCGCGCCTGCGGCCACAGGCGCTGCAGGCGATCGAACGCCGCCCAGGCCGCGCGCTGCATCAGGTCGAGACCGCTCACGCCGCATTCGGCGATGGCGCGTGCATCAAGGGCGCGCACCTGCGCGGCCGTGTAGAGGGCGGTGTGCGACGCAGTCCCGGACATGGGCCCAGTATACTGGCCACACTGCGCGGCTCCGCGCCGATCAGCGCCCGTCGATGGACTACTCCGCCCTTGTCGCCGACATCCGCCGCTGGGCCGCCGAACTGGGCTTCCAGCAGTGTGGCATCGCCGGGGTGGAGCTGGCTGCCGATGAGGCGCGGCTGCTTTCCTGGCTCGACGCCGGCTTCCACGGCGAGATGGACTACATGCAGCGCCACGGCACCCGCCGCAGCCGACCGGCGGAACTGCAGCCGGGTACCGTGCGGGTGATCGCCGTGCGCATGGACTACTCGCCGCCTGAGGCCACCGACGCCTGGCAGGTGCTGGAGGCGCCGCACCTGGGCTATGTGTCGCGCTACGCCCTCGGCCGCGATTACCACAAGCTGATGCGCGCACGGCTGCAGAGGCTCGCCGACCGCATCGCCGATCACACCGGTCCCTTTGGCTACCGCGCCTTCGTGGATTCGGCGCCGGTGCTGGAGCGGGCATTGGCGCGCGAGGCGGGGCTGGGTTGGGTCGGCAAGCACACGATCCTGCTGCATCGGCAGGCCGGCTCCTGGTTCTTCCTCGGCGAGCTGTACACCGACCTGCCGCTACCCGTGGACGCGCCGACGTCGTCGCACTGCGGCACCTGCACACGCTGCATCGAAATCTGCCCCACGCAGGCCATCGTCGCACCCTATCGGCTCGACGCGCGCCGCTGCATCTCCTACCTGACGATCGAACTCCACGGCGCCATCCCGCACGAGTTCCGTCGCGCCATGGGCAATCGCATCTTCGGCTGCGACGACTGCCAGCTCGTCTGCCCCTGGAACAAGTTCGCCCGAGTCAGCGCCGAGGCGGACTTTCGCGTGCGCCACAGCCTCGATGCCCCCGACCTGATCGGACTGTTGGGCTGGAGCGAGGAGGAGTTCCTGCGGCGCACGGAAGGCTCGGCCGTCCGCCGCATCGGTCACGAGCGCTGGCTGCGCAACGTCGCCGTGGCGCTGGGCAACGCCCCGCCGAGCGGCGCCGCCGCAGCGGCGCTGCGCGCGCGGGCGGACCATCCCTCGGCGCTGGTACGCGAGCACGTCACCTGGGCGCTGGCCGAGCAGGAGCACAAAGCCGCCGCCGGGCCCTCACCCCAGGGCGCGGACTGATTCGATCAGGCCGCGGGTCGACGCATCGAAGCCGCTGCTGTCGCCGCTGGCGGCTAGCGCCGGCAGGATCGCGCGGGCCAGGGTCTTGCCCAGCTCCACGCCCCACTGGTCGAAGGCATTGAGGTCCCAAAGCACTGCCTGCACGAACACCTTGTGCTCGTACAGTGCCAGCAGCGCACCGAGGCTCTCCGGCGTGAGGGCATCCAGCAGGATCGTGCTGCTGGGTCGATTGCCCGGAAAAGTGCGCTGGGCCGCCAGGGCATGACGCGCGGACTCCTCGCCCGCGGGCGCCTCGGCCAGGGCCTGCTCGAAGGTCTTGCCCAGGGCGAAGGCTGCCCCCTGCGCCAGGAGGTTGGCCAGCAGCGCCTCGTGGTTGGCGCGCAATGCATGTCCAGGTCGCACCACGCCGATGAAGTCCACCGGCACGACATCGGTGCCCTGGTGCAGCGCCTGGAAGAAGGCGTGCTGGGCGTTTGTGCCCACGTTGCCCCAGAGCACGGGCACGGTGGCCTGCGCCACGGCCTCGCCGCGACCGGAGACGCGCTTGCCCAGGCTCTCCATTTCCAACTGCTGCAGGAACGCCGGCAGCTCGCGCAGGCGATCGGCATAGGGGATCACGGCAAGGCTGGGGTGACCGAGGCCATTGCGGTTCCAGATGCCCGCCAGCGCGAGCAGGACCGGCAGGTTGTCCCGCCAGGGGGCCGTGCGGAAGTGGTCGTCCACAAGGGCGGCACCGGCGAGAAAACTACGGAAGTGCGGCATGCCCACGGCGAGTGCGACGATCAATCCGACCGCCGACCAGACCGAATAGCGCCCGCCGACGAAGTCCCACATGGGCAGCACGCGCTCGGCAGGAATGCCGAAGGCGCGGGCGGCGTCGACATTGGCGCTGACGGCGACGAAGTGCCGCGCAGCGGCTGCTGCATCCCCGTCGTAGGTGGACTCGATCCACTGGCGCAGCACCGCGCCGTTGAGCAGCGTCTCCTGCGTGGTGAAGCTCTTGGACACCACCAGCACCAGGGTCTTGCGTGGATCCAGACGGCGCATCAGTGCGGCCATCTCGGTGCCATCGACATTGGGCAGGAAGTGGCAGCGAAACCGGCCGGAGTGGAAATCGGCGAGCGCCTCGACGGCCAGGCGCGGTCCCAGGTCCGAGCCGCCGATGCCGAGGTTGACCACGTCGGTGATGCCCTGGGGCAAGCAGAAGGCACCCGTGTCGCGCTCCAGCGCGTCGACAAGGTCCGCCATGCGACGCAGGGTGGCGTCGATTTCCGCGCGCACCGCCGCCGGGGCGGGCGAGGGCAAGGCCGACCCCGCCGCCCGCAGCGCCGTATGCAGGACGGCGCGTCCTTCGGAGCGATTGATCGCTTCGCCGGCAAACATGGCGTCGCGGGCGCGCCGCCAGCCGCAGTCCTCGGCGATGCCGCCAAGCCGAGCAAGCACGTCCTCATCCCACTTCTGCTTCGACAGATCCAGCAGCAGGGGCCCGAGACGGCGCGAATGGGTGGCAAAGCGTCCCGGCGTCGCCAGCAGCGCACGCAGGTGTGTGCCCGCCATTTGCCGCGCTGCCGTGTCGAGGTCCGCCAGCTGCTCCGGAGTCATGCCTGTTCCCATGGGTCTCGCGCGGGTGATGCGCCGCCGCATCTTACGCAAGCCGGCAGGAGGTGGACGATCCGTAGGGACCTTCCGGCACGGGCACACCAGAGCGTCTGCACCGGCCCCGGGGCGCCGCGGCCGCCAACTGTTGTAAATCTGCAACCGATCGGCCGGCTCGCCGTGTGCCGGGCCCTGCCGATTGCCGAGCGCGGCGGCGCGTTCCGGAAACGGCCGGTGGCGTTCCGCGGCAGGCACCGAGTCGACATTCCGGTGCGGCGTCGGCGGCCGTCGCCTCTTGCGCGGGCAGCCGATCGCGGGCCGCGCCCTCTTCCGCTGCGCAAGTACTTGATGCGGAGAGCCGGAGTTGCTCTTGTCACCCGGCCCATGGGCCGCGCCGGGCGCAAGCTCGACGCACCGGATTGCGGGCAAAAAAAAACCCTCGCCGAAACCGGCGAGGGGCGAATCGGAGTGACGATTACTGGAACAATGCGCCCTGCTGCCATTGGACACAACGTTCGCGCGTTGCGAAGTTCCAACGGTGTGAGAAAACTACCACAGGCTGTGGCGCCCTGTCCAGTACCTGGCTGCCAGCGGGCGGATCCCTCGACGCGCCGCGGGTAGGTCGAGAGGCGGAACGTGGCGACGGCGCGCAGCGGCAGCGGCATACCAGCCGCTGCGCGCGGAGGCAGGTCGCGCGCAGAGGACGCCGCCCCTCAGTCGTCCAGCAGCAGGTTGTCGATCAGACGCGTCGAGCCCAGCCGCGCGGCAGCCAGGGCGACCAGGCCCCGCCGTTCGTCCGGTGCGGGCTCGGAGAGGTCGTCGGCACGGCGCACGCTCACATAGTCGACGCGAAAGCCGTCCGCGACCAGCGCCGACGCCGCCTGCCGCTCCGCCTCGGCCGCAGACATTCCAGCAGCCATCGCATGGCGCAGTTCTCGCAACACGCGGTAGATCGCCCCGGCCTGCCCCCGCTCGGCTGGCGTGAGGTATTGATTGCGCGAACTCAAGGCCAGGCCGTCGGTCTCGCGCTGCGTCGGTGCGGCCAGTATCTCGACCGGCAGGGCGAGATCGCGCACCAGACGCCGCACGACCAGCAGTTGCTGGTAGTCCTTCTGGCCGAACACCGCCACATCCGGCTGCACCAGATTGAGCAGCTTCGTCACCACGGTTGCCACCCCGGTGAAATGCCCCGGACGCAGGGATCCCTCCAGCGGGGCGGTGATCTCCGGCACGGCAATCGTGGCGCTGTGAGTCGCACCGTAGGGATAGACCTCGGCCACGCCGGGCGCGAACAGCAGGTCGCAGCCGTGCAGCCTCAGGCCGGCGCTGTCCGCGTCAAGGGTGCGCGGATAGCGCGCGTAGTCCTCGCTCGGTCCGAACTGGGTCGGATTGACGAAGACGCTGGCCACGACTCGGTCGGCTTCCCGGCGCGCCCTGTCGACGAGCGAGTAGTGACCGCGGTGGAGATTGCCCATGGTCGGCACGAAGCCGATGCGCAGGCCGTCGGCACGCCAGCTGCGCACGGCAGCGCGGAGTTCCGCAGCGGTGTGGCAGGTCAGCATGTCAGAACGAATGCTCGGCGGCGGGAAACTCGCCAGAGCGCACCGCATCCGCGTACGCCCCCAGCGCTTCGGCCACCGAACCCCGGCCGGCGAGAAAGTCGCGCGTGAAGCGCGGCCGCTTGCCCGGCGTGATGCCGAGCAGGTCGTACATCACCAGAACCTGGCCGTCGCAGCGCACACCGGCGCCGATGCCGATGGTGGGGATGGCGAGCGCCGCCGTGATGCGGGCGGCGAGTTCCGCCGGCACGCACTCAAGCACCAGCATGGCCGCACCTGCGGCTTCCACGTCGCGCGCGGCCTGAAGCAGGCGCTCGGCCTGGGCGTCCTCGCGCCCCTGCACGCGGTAGCCTCCCAGCTTGTGCACCGACTGCGGCGTCAGACCGATGTGCGCGCACACCGGCACGTCGCGTTCGCTCAGTCGCGCAATGACCTCGTTGACCCAACCTGCGCCCTCCAGCTTCACCATCGCTGCCCCACCCTCACCCATCAGGCGCAAGGCCGTGGCGTAGGCGCGCGCAGGGTCGGCATAGCTCATGAAGGGCATGTCCACCACGCACAGGGCGCGACGCAGCGCGCGCGCCACGGCCGCACCGTGATAGACCATGTGATCCACGGTGACGGACAGTGTGCTGGATTGCCCCTGCACCACCATGCCGAGCGAGTCCCCCACCAGGACGACATCGACGCCCGCAGCGTCCGCCTGCGCAGCGAAACTGGCGTCGTAGGCGGTGACGGCGACGATCTTCTCGCCGACGCGCTTCCTTTCGCGCAGGGCGGGCACGGTGATCGCCGCGCGCGGCGGAGTTTCGGCGGACTGGGCGTACAAGCGTGATCTCCGCAGCTAAGGTCGGGATTATCCGCGGGCCATGCGCGGCCGCTCAAGCGGGGTCGGCGGCCAAGCGCTCGCAACCGGCGCAATCCACGCCGGACAGCAGTTGCTCCACGCGGCCCTGCCGCGGCACGAGCAGCCCGGGCGCGAGTTCCGCCAGCGGCAGCAGCACGAAGGCGCGTTCGTGAAGACGCGGGTGCGGCAGGTGCAGCCCGGGCTCATCGATACACGCATCGTCGTAGAGCAAAACATCCAGATCCAGCACGCGCGGACCCCAGCGCGTGCCGTCGCGGCGGCGTCCTGCGGCACGTTCGGCCTCCAGCAGGGCCTCCAGCAGGGGACGCGGCGCCAGCCCCGTCTCGATTTCGACGACGGCATTGATGAAGGGCGGCTGGTCGAGCCGCCCCCAGGGAGCGGTGCGGTACAGCGCAGAGGCACGCAGGCTCTCGACCTGAGGCAGAGCGTGCAGCACGGCAATTCCCCGACGGACCTGCCGCACGGGTCCGTCGAGATTGCTGCCCAGGCCGATATAGGCCCGATGCAACACGCCACTCACGCGTCGCCGCTGTCGGCGTCGCCCGCCGCGCCTCCCGCCGCCAGCTTGCGCCGCCGCCGGCGCCTGCGCTTCTTGGCGGGCGATGCGCTGCTGCCGGCCAGCTTGGCCGGTGTCGGCGACGCGCCCACCCCGCTTGCCTGAAGGTTGGCCGCCAACTCCTCGGGGGGCAACTCCTGCGCAGAATGCCACCATGTTGCCAGCTCCTGCAGCGAAGCATCGACGCGCGCACGCAAGGCGAAAAAGTCGTAGGCGGCGCGGAAGCGTGGGTGCGCCAGCAGGCGCAACACGCGCTTCTTCATGCGTTGCTCGAAGCGCGGCTGCAGCGCCCAGATCTCCTCCATCACGACCGAGAAGCGCCGCGGGACGGCCACGTGACTGGTCTGTTCCGCCAGCACCTGTTGCGCAGCACGCGCCCAGGCATGCGCCGCGTCACCACCTTGCGAGATCGACCGCTCCGCGCGCTGCCGCACAGCGGGCCACAGCAGTACCGCGAAAAGAAAGGCTGGCGTCACCGACTTCTCGCCGCGGACCCGCGCATCGGTATCGGCCAGGCCGGCCAGGATCAGGGCACGGGCCGATCCGTCATGGTCGTCAGCCAGGGCCTGCGCCGTGGCCGGAAACACGAAGCGCATCAGACCCGATCGCTCCAACTCGACAAAGCTGACCTCGCCGTGCCCGGCCAGGAACAGTTTCAGCGACTCGTCGAACAGCCGCGCCGGCGCCGCGCCGCCGAGCAATTCACCCAGCTCCGCAAAGGGGCTGAAGGCGCTGGGATCAATGCTGAAGCCGAGCTTGGCGGCCAGGCGCACGGCGCGCAGCATGCGTACCGGATCCTCGCGATAGCGCAGCACCGGATCGCCGATCAGGTGCAGCACGCGGCGCCGCAGATCCTCCACACCGCCGACGTAGTCGCGGACACTGAAATCGGCGATGTTGTAGTAGAGGGCATTGATGCGGAAGTCGCGGCGCACCGCGTCCTCCTCGATGCTGCCGTAGACGTTGTCGCGGACAATGCGGCCGTCGACCACGTGGCGATCGCCGCTGCCGTCGTCGCCGGTGCCGCGGAAGGTGGCCACCTCGACGATTTCATGCCCGTACACCACATGCGCCAGGCGGAAACGGCGGCCGATGAGGCGGCAGTTGCGAAACAGGCCGCGCACCTGCTCGGGCGTGGCATTGGTGGCCACGTCGAAGTCCTTCGGGTGACCGCCCAGCATCAGGTCACGCACCGCGCCACCGACCAGGTAGGCCTCGAATCCCGCTTCGTGCAGGCGATACAGCACGCGCAGTGCCGCCTGGCTGATGTTCCGCCGCGAGATCTGATGCTCCTCACGCGGGATCACGCGCAACTGCACCGGCACCGACGTCGCGGCGCCGACTTTTTCGCGCTGCTCCTGGCCCATTTCGCTGGTCCGTCGGCGGCCCATGGGAATTGCCCGTCGCAAGAATTCCGTTATACTCCGCACCGCAAAATCCTCAATGCGCTCCCTTCGTCTAGTGGCCTAGGACACCGCCCTCTCAAGGCGGGAACACGAGTTCGAACCTCGTAGGGAGCGCCACTTTCCCCCCTCGTCCATTCCGCAGCGCGCCGGCTCGTCACGCTCATGACCTTCGTCGTCACGGAAAACTGCATCAAGTGCAAGTACACCGACTGTGTGGAAGTCTGCCCGGTTGACTGCTTCCACGAGGGCCCGAACTTCCTCGTGATCGATCCGCAGGAGTGCATCGACTGCACGCTGTGCGAGCCGGAGTGTCCGGCCAGCGCCATCTATCCCGAAGACGACGTCCCCGCCGGTCAAGAGCACTTCGTCGCGCTCAACGCGGAGCTGGCGCGTGAATGGCCGGTACTCACCGAGCGCAAGGACGCACCGGCCGACGCCAAGGACTGGGACGGCAAGCCGGGCAAGCTGCCGCTGCTGCAGCGCTGATCTCGACGCCCGCGGCCGCGACCGAGTGCGCGGACCGCCGACGTCGGAGGCCATCGCGCTCAACCCAGACGTTCGCGCAGCAGCGCAATCACCTTTTGCACGGCGTCGCGATCGCCGCTGACACTGACCCGGCTACCGTTGCCGTCGGGTGATACGCCCAGACTGACCTGTTTGGTCGTCGTGGTTTTTTTCTCGCGCGTCACCAGCCGCTTGAACCAGCCGCGCCCCTCGTCCGAAGAGTGCGTGACGGTCATGCTCAGCGTGTACGTGTGCGAAGACTCGTCGCGCGCATCGATGGAACCGATCGCCGCGCGTTCCAGTGCGGTACCGACGCGCGACCAGGTGCTGGAGACCGCGTCTTCCACGTGCAGACCATCGATGCCGGTCCCGCCGCTACTGCGGGCGGCGGTCGGACGTGCAGCTTCGCTCGGGCCGGCGCCGCCGCCGGGTACAACCAGCGCACCGCTGGTCGAGGGCGTGTCGAGATCGGGCGGGATCTCCAGCGGACGCGCCTCGGCCGCCTGATCCCAGGCCGATTCAGTACGGAACAGGCTGCAGCCACCCAGCGCCAGGGGCGCGATTGCGGCCAGCATCACGACACGGTTGAGGAACATCGGCTTCACTCGTCGATCCTGTGAGGTTGTATGGGGAAGCCGCGCAAGGGCAGCGGTCGCACGCGCGCCCTCAAGCAGCCAGATCCTTGAGGCCTTCAATCACCTGGCGAAGGCCGGCATGGTGGATGTCGCTGAGCAGGGTCAGGGGCAGGCGCAGCCCGGGGCGGCAAATGCCGAGCAGGGAGAGGCCGAACTTGACCGGAATCGGGTTGGATTCTACCCCCAATACGCCGAACAGGGGCTGCAGGCGGCGATCCAGGTCCATCGCGGCGTCCCGTTGTCCGCCGCGGGCGAGGTCGCAAAGGCGACGGAACGGGCCGGGGGCAAGGTTGTTCGCCACCGAAATCACGCCATCGGCACCGGCCAGCAGGCTGCGTGCCGCGGTCGGATCATCGCCGGACAGAACAGCGAAGCCGGCATGGCGCAGAGGCAGCAGGGCGCGCATGCGCTCCTCGTCGGCGCGGGCCTCCTTGATGGCGACGATGCGCGGATGCTGCGCGAGCGCGGCTACGGTATCGGGCAACAGGTCGCAACCGGTGCGCCCCGGCACGTTGTACAGGACCACCGGCAAGTCGCCGTGGTCGGCCACCTCCTCAAAGTGGCGCCGCAGCCCTTCCTGGGTTGGTCGCACGTAGTAGGGGGTCACCACGAGTGCCGCATCGGCGCCGAGCGAGCGGGCGTGGCGGGTGGCCAGCACGGTCTTGCGCGTGTTGGCCCCACCGGTGCCGACGAGGATCGGCACGCGGCCGCGCACGACCGTGCGGGCCTGAGTCACGAGGAGGTCCAGTTCAGCCGCATCCAGCGCATGCGCCTCGCCGGTCGAACCCGCCACGACCAGACCCTGCGTTCCGCCAGTCAACTGGAAATCGACCAGACGCGCGAATGCGGCCAGGTCGAGCGCACCATCGCCATCGAAGGGCGTGGCCAGAGCACAGATACTGCCGTGGAATTGCAAAGGTGCCGCCCGTGCCGAAATGAGCGCCAGATGGTAGCGGCGAAGCTCCCGGCACGTCCATCCCGCCAGCGGCGAAACGTCGCGCCGGTCGTCCCCGCGGTGCAGGTCTGCGACAGAGGCGACCGCCGGCTTGCACGGCCTCGGAGGGCGCGCGTATTCTGGCAATGGGCCGGCGCGTTCCGGCATCCCGAACAGGCGACGCACGGACGTGAAGCAAGCAGGTAAATCCGCCTTGACCGACGCCGCGCCACGACCGGCCGCCAACGAAAACTATCTTCTCATCAGCGCATTCGCCTCGCAGCCCGATTCGCCCCTGCTGGCGATCACACGGCGCATCGGCGACTGCGGCTGCAACCTGGTGGAGGCCCGCGTCGCCGCCCTGGGCCAGGAAGTTTCCGTGCAGGTGCTCGCAGTCGGCCCCTGGGACGCCATCGCCAAGCTGGAAACCGCGCTGGGCAAGCTCGAGAGGGGCGAGAACCTGCGCATTGCCCACTTCCGCACCGCCGCCAAGCCGGCACAGAGCGGCCTGCTGCCGTATGTCGTGGAAGCCATTTCGGCGGACAAGCCCGGCGTGCTGCACCAGCTTGCCGAGTTCTTCGCCCGCCGCGGCATCAGCATCGAGCAATTGCACTCCACTCGCTATCGCGCCATGCAGACGGGAGCCGACATGTTTTCCGCGCAGATCACCGTGGGCATCCCGGCCAACACGCACATCGCCGCGCTACGCGACGACTTCCTGGAGTTCTGCGATGGCTTGAACCTCGACGCCATTCTCGACCCGATGAAGTTCTGAACGATGCTGGAGGCTGGCCAGACGGTACCGCCACTGCAGGGAATCCTGGCCGACGGCAGCCGGATCGACCTGGCGGACTTCCGCGGGCGGTGGCTCGTCGTGTACTTCTACCCGAAGGACAACACGCCGGGATGCACACGGGAGGCGCAGGATTTCCGCGCGCTGCATGCCGCTTTCCGCCGGCGCGGCGCAGAAGTGCTCGGCGTCTCCCGCGACAGCGTGAAATCGCACCAGGGCTTCGCAGCCCGGCACGAGCTCGCGTTTCCGCTGCTGGCCGATGTCGACGAGGCCTGGTGCCGCGCTTTCGACGTGATCCATGAAAAGGTGCTGTACGGCAAACGCCACTTGGGCGTAGTGCGCAGCACGTTCCTCATCGACCCCGAGGGCAGGCTGGCGCAGTCGTGGCGCGGCGTGAAGGTTCCGGGCCACGCCCAAGCCGTGCTCGAGAGCATTCCGCCGCAGTGACCCGGCCCGGCCCCACGCCCGCCCCTCTGCCGCGCCGACTGGCGCGGCGCAGTGACCTACCCCCTTCCCGCAGCGAGGCTTCCCCATGACGCGAGGCAAGCGCATCTACGTGCTCGATACCAACGTGTTGATGCATGACCCGACCGCACTGTTTCGCTTCGAGGAACACGACATCTTCCTGCCGATGACAGTTCTGGAGGAACTGGACTCGGCCAAGAAGGGCATGTCCGAAGTCGCGCGCAACGCGCGCCAGGTCAGCCGCTTCATCAACGAATTGATCGAGCACCATGGGCGGCGCCGGATCGAGGAGGGCCTGGATCTCGTTTCGCCGCAGGGCGTGACCCTCAATCGCGGCAAGGCCGTGGGCCGACTGTATTTCCAGACACGCAGCGGCGAGGCCGGCGGGAGCAAGGTCAAAGCCGACAACCTCATCCTCGCTGCCATCCTCGCGCTGCGCGAGGAGCACCCGCAGGTGCCGGTCGTGCTGGTGTCGAAAGACATCAACATGCGCATCAAGGCATCGATCGCCGGGGTGACCGCCGAGGACTACGAGAACGACCGCGCCCTGGACGATTTCAGCCTGCTCTACGCGGGACACGCCGAGTTGCCTGTGTCGTTCTGGACGCAGCACCAGCGCGACCTGCGCTCATGGTCCGAGCGCAGCCACACCTACTACGAAGTGAAGCTGCGAAAGAACGAAGCGTGGTTTCCCCACCAGTGCCTTTACCTGCCGGATGCCGAGGGAGAGGACGAGGTCGCCCTGCGCGTGCTCGAACTCCGCGATGGCAAGGCTCGACTGCAATTGCTGCAGGACTACACCGGCACGCACAACGTGTGGGGCATCGCCGCCCGCAACCGCGAACAGAACTTCGCCTTGAACCTGCTGATGGATCCCGACGTGGACTTTGTCACCCTGCTCGGAACCGCTGGCACCGGCAAGACCCTGCTGGCGCTGGCCGCCGGGCTGGCGCAGGTGATGGATCAGCAGCGCTACCGCGAGATCATCATGACGCGTGCTACGGTCAGCGTCGGCGAGGACATAGGCTTCCTGCCCGGCACCGAGGAGGAGAAGATGACGCCGTGGATGGGGGCACTCACAGACAACCTGGAAGTACTCACCAATCCGGCCGAGGGCGGGGCCTGGGGGCGAGCGGCGACCAATGACCTGCTGGCTTCCCGCATCAAGATCCGTTCCATGAATTTCATGCGCGGCCGCACGTTCCTCAGCCGTTACGTCATCATCGACGAGGCGCAGAACCTGACGCCCAAACAGATGAAGACGCTCCTCACCCGCGCGGGGCCTGGCACGAAGATGGTGTGCCTGGGCAATGTCGAGCAGATCGACACGCCGTACCTCACCGAGACGACCTCCGGCCTGACCTATGCGGTCGACCGCTTCAAGGGCTGGCAGCACAGCGCGCACATCACTCTGCGTCGAGGCGAGCGCTCCCGGCTGGCGGATTTTGCCTCCGAAGCGCTGTGACGCCAGCGCTTTTGTGTCAGCCGCAGGCGCCGCCGCCGACGCCGCAAACACACAGGGGGCGAATTCGCCCCCTGTGGAAGAACTACCAATGAAGCAGCGCCTGGTTCGTCAGAACGCGAGGGACCAGAGCGCCTCAAACTCGATCTGACGACTGCCGTAATCGTTGCGCACGCTGCGACTCGTCGGCGCCCCCAGAACATACTGGATCGGTGAATAGGTCGCTTGCAGTTCCATGCGCGCGTTCCGGCCAAGCCCTCTGACGTAGGACAGTTCGACGGAATTCGCCGCGTGCCCCTCGTCCAGCAACTGCGCCAGGAGGCTGGATGTCGGCGACGGTTGCTCCCGCGTGCTGTAGCGCAGGGCGAGTTCACCACCGGCACGGTCGCGCCACGTACCGGCCACGCTGTACACCGTCAGATCACGCCAGGCGAAAACGGGGCTGCCACTGTCGCCCAGCACCGCAAGGAATCGCCGCGGCAGGGCGGCACTCGTGAACGGCCGAATGTCGCTGTACATCACCCGCTCCACGCCGAAGGCCAGGCCGAACGGCGAGGACGTGCCGATGCTCAGAGTGGAGTTGGCGCTGGCCGGGATGTCGAAATCCCCCGGATCGGCAAACACCCCACGGTAGGAATTGAAGGCATCCATGTTGACGCGCGACTGGTAGCCGAAGCTCCACTGCAGTCGCTCGCCGAGCGCCTCCGCATAATCCACCCGCACACCGCGCCCGAAGGACACTTCGTCGACGCCGCCGAGCGCAGGGGGGGCATAGGAAGACCAGTGCACAGCCCCGAGGTCGCCCGAGGCGAAGCGCTGGTAGGCCAGCACAGCCGTGACCGACCACAGGCCACGCTCACCCACTCGCAGGTTGTAGGCCGGGGCCAGGATGGTGCGATGCAGTCCCGCCTGGGCATCGCCGAACACGCGGTCGGCGGAGGGCGCCTCGGCCGTGCCGGTGCCCCGCTCGCCCACGAAACTGGACTCGATGCCGAGACTCAGGCTCGAACGGCCGCCGTTCCACTGCGCGACCTGGGTTCGTGCGACCCCCCGGCCGGCAAAGGAGCGGTCGAACAGGCTCGGAGCACTCGCCTCCGGCGCGGGCGCGGACCAGGAGAAGCGCGGGGTGATCGATTGCAGTGCGTATGCGCGCCACTGTTGCATGCCGTCGGCAGCCGCAGCGACACTCTCCAGGGACGCGGTTTCCGCCTGCACGGACGCGGCAAAAGAAAGCGGGAGCGCCAGGCCAAAACTGAGCGCTCCCCGGTACTTCCTTGGTGCTGCTGTTGCCCGCTGCATAGCCCGATGCGGCTGTCCGTGGAGTGGAGTAGACGGGCGGATATTGGCGTATTCGCAACAGTGCGTCAAGCGCGCCACAGTCCCGCCACCACGGCACAACGCGGCGGTTTTCCCGTTCGTGCTGCTCCGCGCAACCGCCCGAGCACCGGCTTGAGAGGAGGATACGGCCCATCATGTTGCACGCGTACAACACGCCCGGAGTCAGCCGCCCCCCTCCCCCGGTGATTCTCAGCATCGCCGGTTCGGACTCCGGCGGCGGCGCAGGCATCCAGGCCGACCTCAAGACGGTGGACGCGCACGGCATGCACGGCATCACCGCCATCACCTGCGTCACGGCCCAGAACACCCGCGGCGTGCATGCCGTGCACGCCCTGCCCGCCGCCGCCGTGGCGTCGCAACTGCAAGCCCTGTTTGAGGATTTCCCGGTGGCCGCGGTGAAAATCGGGATGCTTGGCAGCGCCGGCATCGTGCGCGCGGTGGCCGCGGCCCTGCGGCGCTACCGGCCGGCGCAGGTGGTGCTCGACCCCGTCATGGTGGCCACCACCGGCGCCAGCCTGAGCAACGACGCCGCTGTCCGCGCCCTGGTGCGCCACCTGCTGCCCCTTGCCACCGTGGTGACACCCAACTTGCCCGAGGCGGAAGCCTTGACCGGCATGCAACTGCGCCGCGCTGCGGATTTCGACTGCGCAGCGAGCGCCCTGCGCGCTCTGGGCGCGCATGCCGTACTCCTCAAGGGCGGCCACGCACGCGGCGCAGAGGTGGTGGACCGCTACTACGACACCCTGGGCCACAGGTCCGAATTCCGCCATCCGCGGCTGCGCGTGTCCGGACACGGCACGGGCTGCAGCCTGGCGACGGCGGTCGCGTGCGGACTGGCGCAAGGTCTGCCTGCCGTCACCGCGGTGCGGCAGGCGACCGACTTCCTCGCCAGGGCACTGTCGCACGCCTACCGTCCCGGGCGCGGACAGGTCAGCGTTCTGGGCCACGCGCAGGCGCGCCGGCGCTAACCGGGAACGGGGAAAAGCTGCAAGAATTGGCGCGTCCCTTTCCTGAGCCCGAGCCACATGCCCAGTCCTGCCCTGCTCCCGCTGGCCGTCGCCGTCGGCCTGGCCGCACCTTCCGTATCGCCCGACACCGTCCCGCTGAACCATCTTGCGGCCAAGTCGAGCGCCAACCCCTCGGCCATACCCAGCCCGAAGCTCACCGAAATGCGCGTCGTGGTGGACGCCCGCGGCGAGACGCGGCTGGTATGCCACGAGCGGGTCAATCCCTTGTACCAGCGCGCCATCGAGTCCGCTCGGGCAGGCGCGAAGGAGCCGGTGCGATGAACTGGCTGCACCGCGCGATCGCGCTCCTGGCCGCCGCCCTCGGAGGCGGAACCGCCCTGGCGGCAGACATCCCGCTGAGTTCGGGTCAGCCCTTGGCGTTCAGCATGGCCGCCAACCAACTCGCCTCGGGCTTCTACATCGATGTCGACAGCAACGCCCAGATCCTCAAGATCGAGCTGAGCGGCCAGGGCCGCAACGACGTGGACATGTACGTGCGCTACGGCACGCCGTTCCTGACCCTGTCGCAGAACATGACCCTGGACCTGCTGGACAACTACTCGCACTACCACTCCATCAGCGGCGAAGACAACGAATCGATCATCGTGACCCGCAGCGGATTGCAGCCCCTGCACGCGGGCCGTTGGTACGTTGCCCTGGTCAGCTACAACGGCGCCACGGACAACCTTTCCCTCAAGGCGACGGTGAGCAACAGCACCTCGCTCAATGGCCTCACGTTCGACTTCAACAGCCCGGATACCGACTGCGACACGGCCCCCTGGAACAGCACCGCGCCGGCCACACCGATCGACGGCAATCCGGGAACGACCGTGGGCGAGCAGCGCCGCAATGCGCTGCGCTACACCGGCCAACTGCTGACCGAGCAGTTGAACATCACGGTACCCATCGTGGTGCAGGCGTGCTGGGATGCCCAGGGCGGCAGTCCCAGCGAGGGCGCCACCATCGCCCACGCCGGACCGTCGACCTTCGCCCTGGATTCACCGGGCTTCCGACTGCCTTGGCTGCCGGACAAGTACGCCTTCTACGCAGTCACGGAAATCGTCCGCCAGGGCGGGACGCGGCAATGCGGCGCACTTGGCGGCGACTGCAGCGTGGCCGACATTGTTGCCACCTTCAATACCGACCTCGATCCGCCCCGCAACGTGCTCAATCGGCCCTTCTACTACGGCTACAGCGGCGTTTCCAAGCCACTGCGCAGCATCGACTTCGTTTCCGTGGCGATGCACGAGATCACCCACGGCCTGGGTTTCCTCGGCCTGGTAAACGTCGACGCGAGCAGCGGCGTCATCGGCGAGCGCCCCACCACCACGTCCGGCACTGCATACGATGACGTCTTCTCGCGCCGCGTGGCGATCGTCGACCGCACCACCCGAGCGGTGAAGCCCTTCCTCGGGCCGACGACCAGCGACGGCGACCGCGCCAAAGCGCTGGTATCCGTCGACGGCTTGCGCTGGGGCGATGCCGAAGCGGTCAATTCATCGGCCAACGTCCTGGCCGCACTGGCGCCGCCGGACAACCTGCCGCACCTCTACGCGCCCTGCGATGCCGGCAGCGACGTGGGCAACTGCGCGACCCAGCCGGGATCAACCCTGTCGCACACCGACGACACGACCCACCCCGACGACCTGATGAACGCCTTCGACAACGGCAAGCCGCTGCGCTCCCTCGGCCTGGCCCGACCGATGCTCAACGCGCTGGGCTGGTCCGGCAGCGAGACCGTTCTGCCGACCTACCCGCAGCCGATTCCCAGCAACTGGTACGACCGCACGCGCAACGGGCACGGTATCGACTTTCAGAAGATCGCCACCGACACCGTGTATGGCGATTTGTACTATGTCGTCTTCTACACCTATACGACCGCCGGTGCCCCGGAGTACTTCACTGCCCTTGGGCACATCACCGACGGCCGCTTCGTGGCGCTGCCGGATGCCAATGGCAACACCTTGAGTCGCGTCCTCTACGACCGCACCAAGCCCGCGGGGCAGCGCATCAGCGCCGACGCGTCGGTGAGCGGCAGCTTCGGCATCGACTTCAACCAGGCGGAGTATTCCCCCGCCTGCCGCTCCGCCGGGCGGGCCGGCGCCAGCCTGCTGGGCGTCATGAACTGGTCGATCGGCGCGGAAAAAGGATCGTGGTGCATCGAGCCGTCGGTACCGATCTCCATCCGCTCGACGCCCGATTTCGCGGGCCACTGGTTCGCCGGCGGCGGCGATGGCGGCTGGGGCATGGAAATCTTCAGCATCGCCGACGGCTCCGGCGCTCCCACGATTGTGGCCGAGCTCTATTATCCGGACGCCCAAGGCAATCCGCGCTGGGCTACCGCCAGCACCGCGGACTACGCGGCTGGGGCCACGATCGACCTGAATGAAATCAGCAACGGCTACTGCCGCGTGGGCTGCGCGGCCCCAACGCAACTGAGCGTGAACCGGATCGGCACGCTGAAGCTGACCTTGAGCCAGCCGACCCGCGAAAACACGCCTTCCGGCGCCAACCGTGCCGACGTGCAGATTCCCGCCGCGGGCTTTAGCCGTAGCAATGTGCCGATCACGCTGATTTCTACACCGCCGGGCGGCTGATCTCCCTTTCGGACCTGTTCCGGCGCAAGAAGAAGCCCGCCCTGCGGCGGGCTTCTTCCCTTCGCCCCGGGCGCCGACAAGGCAGCGCGCGACGCAGACGGGCCCGTCGCTCAGGCGCGCAGACGCTCCACCAGGGCGTCGGCAAAGCTGTCGGTACTGCCGGTGCCGCCCAGATCGGGCGTGACGCGGTCCTTGGCCGCCACAACCTCGCGGATGGCGCGGCGCACGCGCTGCGCCTGGTCTTCCAGACCGAGGTGGCCGAGCATCTGGCACGCCGCCAGCAGCAGCGCGCAGGGGTTGGCCACGCCCTTTCCGGCGATATCCGGAGCCGATCCGTGCACAGCCTCGAAGATGGCTGCCTCGGTGCCGATGTTGGCGCCTGGAGCGAGCCCCAGGCCGCCGACCAGGCCCGCGCACAGGTCGGAGATGATGTCGCCGAACAGGTTCGTGGTGACGATCACATCGAACTGGTGCGGATTCATCACCAACTGCATGCAGGTGTTGTCCACGATCATCTCGTTGCAGGCGACGTCGGGATACTGCGCCGCCACTTCACGTGCCACCTTCAGGAAGAGGCCCGAGGTGGTCTTCATGATGTTGGCCTTGTGCACCACCGTGACCTTCTTGCGCCCCTGGCGACGGGCCAGCTCGAAGGCGTAGCGCACGATGCGCTCGCTGCCGCGGCGCGTGACCTTGATGAGCGACTGCGCCACCTCGCCGTCGGCGGAAAGGGTCTGGCCTTCGCTGCCGTAGGCACCCTCGGTGTTCTCGCGCACGGTGATGATGTCGATGTCGTCGTAGCGGGCCTTGGTACCGGGCACGGTGATGGCCGGACGCACGTTGGCGTAGAGGTCGAAGCGACGGCGCAGCTCCACGTTCAGGGAGGAAAAGCCGCCGCCCACCGGGGTGGTCAGGGGGCCTTTCAGGGCCACCCGGTGGCGCGAGATGGCATCCAGGGTGGCGGCGGGCAGCAGCTCGCCGGTCTTCTCCTGGGCCACCATCCCCGCCTCGACGAACTCGTAGTGGAGGCCGAGCTTGAGCTCATCCAGCACCCGCAGGGTGGCGTTCATGATCTCCGGGCCGATACCATCACCGCGGATCACCGCAATCGTCTTGCTCATGGGCTGAAAGGCTCCAACTGGCTGCCTGCTGGCATAGAACGCGAAATTATCGAAGATGGCCGCGCCCCGAACAAGAAAGCCGAAGGTCGAGCGCCTGCGCCGCTTCGCCGCACGGGTGCTGTGGCTGGCCGCCTGGGCGACGCTGCCGGCCGTCGCAGCGCAGCCCGGCAACCGGTACGCGCCGGGCACACTCCTGCCGGACGTCAGCATCGTTTTCGAAGCGTCCGACGCGGGGCAGCGGTTGATTCTGGATGGCGCCTGGCCGACCCCCTGCCTGCCCGCCCAGGTGCAACTCCGACGCCAGGGCCAGGACCTGCGCGTGGAGGCGCGATCGACGCGCAGCCTCTGCGCGCGCTTCCCGATGCCCTTCCACTTCGACCTGGATATCGCCGCGGCGCTGGGCTCGCCGCTGGAGCCCGGCCTGTATCGCGTCAGCTTCTATGCCGCGAACGCCGCTACCGGGCCGCTGGAACTGCGCGAGTTCCGCCTGCTCAGCATCGATCAACAGGCGCTGGAGCCGGAAACCGGCTTCTGGTGGCCCGAGCGCGGCGGCGATGCGGGCGTCGACGCGGCCCAGGGATCGAGCCTCAGTCTGGAACGGCAGGGGGATACGCTCGCTGCGGGCTTGTTGACCTACGACGGCGATGGTCATGCCGACTGGCTCTTCGGCAGCGGCCCCCTGCAGGGGCGCTCGGCCGCACTGACCCTGCTCGGCATGCGCGACGGCCCCAGTCCCTTCGGCGGCGGCGGGCGCGCCCCCAAGCTGAGCCAGCAGGCCAGCCTGCAACTGGAGTTCTTCGGCGCCGCCCGCGCGCTGGCCTGGCTGGGCTGGTACGAGCAGGGCGACGGCGGTCAGCCCGTGCTGCGCCTGCAGGCCCTGCCCTTCGTGCGCCAGTCCCTGACCGGCACCACCGATGCCTCGCACTGGGGCGGTCGCTGGCAGTTGCTGCGCGACGGCCTTCCCGTGCAGAACCTCGATTTCGCCGCTCCGCAGCGCCAGGACGCCGAACATTTCGTCCTGGCCGATCCCGCCGGCTGGCTGCTCACCTGCCGCCAGGCCGCGGCCCGGCCGGCCGCGCCGCCCGAAGACTGTGCGCTCAGCCAATCCGCCGATGGCGAGACCGTGCTGCTCGACAGCATTGGCCTGGAGAGCCTGGGTGGACGCGACCGCATCGGCGGGCGCGTCCGGCTGCAGCGGCCCGCGCGTTGAGGGCTCAGCCCGGAGCGCCCGCCTCGAGCTGATCGAGGAAATCCACCGCCCGTCGCAGGTGCGGGATGACGATCGAGCCGCCGACCACCAGGCCGACCGAGAAGGCCTCGAAGAACTCCTCGCGATTCACCCCGGCTTCCTTGCACTGCGCCACGTGGTAGCTGATGCAGTCGTCGCAGCGCAGCACCAGCGACGCCACCAGACCCAACAGCTCCTTGGTCTTCACCCCCAGCGCGCCTTCCTTGTACGTTTGAGTATCCAGCGCGAAGAAGCGCCGCACCACCTGGTTGTCCTGCTCCAGGATGCGCTGGTTCATGCGCTGGCGGAATTCGGTGAAGGCCTTGATGCGGTCCTCGCTCATGCCGCGCCCTCCAGCAGGCGGTCGAGCTGGCCGCTGTGGGCGGCTGCCGCGAGGTCATCGTAACCGCCGACGTGGCTGCCATTGACGAAAATCTGCGGCACGCTGCGCGCTCCGGCAGACCGCTCGAGCATGCGCGCGCGGGCAGCAGGGTCGCTGTCCACGCGGATCTCCTCGTAGGGCAGGCCGCGGGACTTCAGCAGGTTCTTGGCGGCCACGCAGTAGGGGCAGATGGCCGTACTGTAGATCTCGATTCTTGGCGTCATGGAAGCACCGGGGCAGGTCGGCGCGCAGGACGGCGGCGCCGCGACTGGCCGCAGTTTGGGGCCGCCCGGCACGAATGCAAGCGCCCGGTCGGAAGAGGCGGAATCGCGCGTGAACGGCACCTCTGGACGCGTGGCCGGGGAACTCGCCCTGGAGTAAGGTGCTCCAACCGCTTCCCGTCGCCGGTATCGCACCATGTTTCGCCGCCCTTCGCTCGCCTTGCTCGTTCCCCTTTGGCTCGCCCTCGCCGGTGGAGCCAGCGCCGAAGGCGTGCGCCTGCCGGACATCGGCAGCTCGGCGGGTGCGCTGATGTCGCCACAGGAGGAGCGCAATTATGGCGCCAGCATGCTGCACGAGCTGCGCGGCATGAACCTCGTGCTCGACGACGCGCTGCTCGACGACTGGATCAACGACCTGGGCTACCGCCTGGTGGCGCACAGCGACAAGGACGATCGCAAGTACACCTTCTTCATCGTCAAGGACAAGGAGATCAACGCCTTCGCCGCGCCCGGCGGCTTCATCGGGGTAAACGCGGGATTGATCACCATCACCGACGATCAGGACGAATTGGCCGGCGTGATGGCGCACGAGATCGCCCACATCACGCAGAAGCACCTGCTGCGCGCCTTCGAGGATGCGCAGAAGACCAGCCTGCCCATTGCCCTGGCCATGCTCGGCGCACTCATCGCCAGCAGCGGCGCCAGCGGTGACGCCGCCGAGGCCGTACTGGCCACCGGCACCTCGCTGATCCAGCAGCGCCAGATCAACTTCACCCGGCAGGACGAAGCCGAGGCCGACCGCGTGGGGATCCAGACCCTTGCGCGCGCCGGCTTCGATCCGGATGCCATGGCGGGCTTCTTTGGCCGCATGGACCGCGCCCTTCGCCCGGGCAACGACGACAGCAGCTACCCCTCGCTGCTGCGTACCCATCCGGTCAATACCTCGCGCATCAGTGATGCCAAGGCGCGCGCGGAGAGCCTCAAGCGCCAACAGGCAGCCAGCGCCCCGGCCGTGCGCGCCACCGCCTGCGGCCTGGATGTGTGCGAGGAAGCCGACTACACGGCCCGGTCGGGCGGGTCGGACCCGATTCCCGCACCGCGTACTGCGGCAATGGTCGCAGCGCTGCAGGCTAAGGCGGCGGCGCCGCGCAACGCCACCGCCGCGCCTCAGGCCACATCGCGACGCGACGCCTGGGCGCTCATGCGCGAGCGCGTGCGCGTGCTATCCAGCGACAACCGCGCAGCCACGCTGGCCTACTACGCGGACAATCTGCGCACCAAGCCGGAGTTCGACACGCCGGCACGGCGTTACGGCTATGCCCTCGCCCTGCTCGCCAACAACCAGCCGGAGCGGGCGCTGCAGCAGCTCCAACCGCTGCTGCAGGCCGAGCCCGACAATCTGGCCTATGCCCTGGCACAGGCCCGGGCCGAACTGGACGGCGGGCAGCGGGCGGTGGCACTGCAGCGCTACGCCGCCCTGGGGCAGCGCGCGCCGGGCAACCGCGCCATCCACCTGGCCTGGGCCGAGGCTCTGCTGGCCTCGGCCGACCGCGCCGACGCCCGCCGCGCCCAGGATCTGCTGCGCCCGCTGATGGCCGAGACCGACGACACCCCGGATGTCTACCTGGTCTTCGCCCGCGCCTGCGAGCTTGCCGGGGACACGGTGCGGGCCGGCATGGCCCATGCCGACGCCGCCTACCTCTCCGGCCGCGCCATGGATGCCCTCACCCTGCTGCAGACCCTGGCCAAGCGCAAGGACCTGGACTTCTACCAGCGCGCCCGCATCGAGGCGCGCATCGCCGAGTTCACCCCCATCGTGCTGGAACTGCGCCACCGCGGCGTCAAGCCGGGCGGCGAGGGCCGGCAGTTGTCCCTGCAGGCCGGCTGCGGCACCGAGGCGCCGGCCTGCAGCGGGCTGTCATGGCGGCGTAACAGTACCGCCGTGAAATAATCCGGGCTGTAACACGACCGCCGCATCCCGCGGCGCGCCGCTCCGACACCGTGCAAAAGCGCATCCTCATCGTCGAAGACGAAACCGCGATCCGCGACATGGTGGCCTTCGCCCTGCGCAAGGCCGGGCTGGAGGCCGTGCATGCGGCCGACGTGCGCGGCGCCCAGGATGCCATCGCGGAGAAGGTGCCCGACCTCATCCTGCTGGACTGGATGCTGCCCGGCACCAGTGGCCTGGAGTACGCACGCCGCCTGCGCCGCGACGACCTCACCCGCGAGGTGCCGATCATCATGCTGACCGCGCGCGGCGAGGAGGGTGACCGCGTCAACGGTCTGGACGCGGGGGTCGACGACTACGTCGTCAAGCCGTTTTCCACGCGCGAACTGATCGCGCGCATCAAGGCGGTGATGCGCCGCACCCACGGCGACGATGCCGACGGCGTGATCGCGCTGGGCGGGCTGCGCCTGGACAGCGCCGCGCACCGCGTCTTCGCGGGTCAGGACAGCGTGGCCATCGGCCCGACCGAGTATCGCCTGCTGCACTTCTTCATGACCCACCCGGAACGCGTCTACTCGCGCAGTCAGCTACTGGACCACGTGTGGGGCGGCAGCGTGTACGTGGAGGAACGCACGGTGGACGTGCACATCCGCCGCCTGCGCAAGACCCTGGAGCCGCACGCTCTGGACGGCCTGGTGCAGACCGTGCGCGGCGCCGGCTACCGCTTTTCCATCACGCCGGCCGAGTAGATCCTCGCGCCGTGCCCCTGGACTTCCTGCAAAGCCACGCCTGGCAGGTGTCACTGGGTCGCTTCGTCATCCTGCTGCTCGTCGCGGCGGCCATCGGCCTGCCCTGGAATGCCTCGTTCATCACCGTTTTCGCCGCCCTGCTCGGCTACTCGGTGTGGTCGCTGGTGAACCTGTACCGCCTGCAGCACTGGCTGCAATCGCGCCGGCGCCGCCCACCGCCAGAGGACCGCGGCGTGTGGTCGGACGTGTCGGACGTCATGTGGCGCAAGCTGCACGCCGAGCGTTCGCGCAAGCGCCGCCTGGTGGCGCTGCTGCGCGCCTTCCGCGAGGCCGCCACCGCCCTGCCCGACGGCGTCGTCGTGCTGTCCGGCGGCCGCGGCGTGCTGTGGTTCAATGCCGCGGCGTCGCGCCTGCTCGGCCTGGCCGCACCGCGCGACCGCGGCCGGCGCATCGACGAGTTCCTGCCCGTGGCAGTGCGCCAGTGGATCGCCCAGCCGCCGCCGCTGGATCCGCTCACCGACATCGGGGCGCCGGCCGATGAGGCCCAACGTCTGTCGTTCCGCCTCATCCCCTACGCGCGCGACCAGAGCCTGCTGGTGGTGCGCGACGTGACCGCGCTGATGCGCCTGGAGCAGGTGCGGCGCGACTTCGTGGCCAACGTCAGCCACGAACTGCGCACCCCGCTGACCGTGCTGCACGGCTACCTGGACATGCTCGAACCCGAGGACGCGCCGCAGCTGGCGCCGATCCTCGGCGACCTGCGCGCGCAGTCGCGCCGCATGACGCAGATCGTCGAGGACCTGCTGACCCTCTCGCGCCTGGAGGCCCAGCAGCAACTGCCCGAGGAGCGCATCGTCATGCGCAGCCTGCTCAATACCCTGCGGCGCGAGGGCGAAGCGCTGAGCCAGGGGCGCCACGCCTTCGTGGTCGAGCTCGCCAGCGAACGCGACCTGTACGGGGCTACCGACTACCTGCACAGCGCCTTCTCCAACCTCGTCACCAACGCGGTGCGCTACACGCCCGCAGGAGGGCGCATCAGCCTGCGCTGGGAAGACACCGCCGAGGGCGCCCGCTTCGCCGTCAGCGACACCGGCTACGGTATTCCGGCCGAACACCTGCCGCGCCTGAGCGAGCGCTTCTACCGCGTCTCCGCCAGCCGCTCGCGCGAAACCGGTGGCACCGGCCTGGGCCTGGCCATCGTCAAGCACGTGCTGCAGTTGCACCAGGCGCGGCTGGAGATCGCCAGCGTGGTGGGCAGCGGCAGCACCTTCGCCTGCGCCTTCGGCGCCGCACGGCTGCTCGCCCCGGGCGATACCGGCCCGGGCCTGGACACGGCCTGACGCCGCCCCGCCACAGCTGGACAAGCGTGGCGCCCCCGTCCACATTGATGCCATGAACGCCCGCCCCCAGCCTCCACCCACCACCGTTGCGCCGGACCTGCGCGACCCCGCGCTGTACATCAACCGCGAGCTGGCCCAGCTCGAGTTCAACTTCCGCGTGCTGGCGCAGGCCCAGGACGAGCGCGTGCCCCTGCTGGAGCGGCTGCGCTTCCTGTGCATCTCCAACACCAACCTCGACGAGTTCTTCGAAGTGCGCGTCGCGGTACTCAAGCACCAGCTGATGTTCGGCAATTTCCAGCCCGGGCCCGACGGCATGTCGCCGGCCGAGGTGCTGACGCGCATCCGCGCGCGCGCCCTCGATCTGGTGCGTGCACAGTACGAGTTCTGGAACGACACACTGCAGCCGGCGCTCGCCGCCGAGGGCATCCGCTTCCTCACGCGCGACCGCTGGACCACCAAGCAGCGGCGCTGGCTGCAGGGCTATTTCCAGAACGAGATCCTGCCGGTGCTGTCGCCGCTGGGTCTGGATCCCGCCCATCCTTTCCCGCGCATCCTCAACAAGAGCCTCAACCTGGCCGTCGTGCTCAAGGGCAAGGACGCCTTCGGCCGCGAGGGCCACATGGCCCTGGTGCGGGCGCCGCGCTCGCTGCCGCGCATCATCCGCCTGCCGGCCGAAGTGGCCGAGCAGCCCTACGATTTCGTCTTTCTCGCCGGCATCCTGCAGCAGTTCGTCGACGAGATGTTCCCAGGCATGGCGGTCGAGGGCTCGTACCAGTTCCGCGTGACGCGCAACAGCGAGCTGGTGGTGGACGAGGAGGAGGTGGAGAACCTCGCCGCCGCGCTGGCCGACGAGCTGGCCGGTCGCGGCTATGCCCGGCCGGTGCGCCTGGAGCTCGCCGAGAGCTGCCCCAAGCCGATCGCCGAGATGCTGATGGCGAACTTCGAGCTCAGCGAGCAGGACATCTACCGCTGCGCCGGGCCGGTCAACATCAACCGGATCATCGCCATCTACGACCAGGTGGAACGGCCGGACCTCAAGTTTCCCAAGTTCGCCGCGCGCTCCGCGCCGGCGCTGGGCAGCCACGCCAATCTGTTCGAGGCGATCCGCGCCAAGGATGTGCTGCTGCACCACCCCTACGAATCCTTCGGCGCGGTGATGGAGCTGCTGCGCCAGGCCAGCGTCGACCCGGACGTGCTGGCGATCAAGCAGACCCTGTACCGCGTGGGCGACAACTCACCCCTGGTCAACCATCTTGTCGACGCTGCGCGCGCGGGCAAGGATGTGACTGTCGTGGTCGAGCTGCGTGCGCGCTTCGACGAAGAGGCGAACATCCGCCTCGCCAACCGCCTGCAGGCGGCCGGCGTGCAGGTGGTCTACGGCGTGGTCGGCTACAAGACGCACGCCAAGATGATGCTGATCGTGCGGCGCGAGGACGGGCGCCTGCGCCGCTACGTGCACCTGTCCACCGGCAACTACCACCAGATCACCTCGCGCGTGTACACGGACTTCGGCCTCATGACTGCTGATGCGGACATCGGCGAGGACGTGCACAAGCTCTTCCAGCAGCTTTCGGGGCTGGGCACCGCCACGCGCCTCAAGCGTCTGCTGCAGTCGCCCTTCACCTTGCACAAGGGCCTGCTGGCGAAGATCGAGCGCGAGATCGCCCACGCCCGCGTCGGGCGCCCGGCGCGCATCATTGCCAAGATGAATGCGCTCAACGAGGGCGGCGTGATCGAACAGCTGTACCGCGCCTCCTGCGCCGGCGTGAGGGTCGATCTCATCGTGCGCGGTGCCTGCGCCCTGCGCCCCGGTCTGGCGGGAGTCTCGGACAACATCACGGTGCGCTCGGTGGTGGGGCGGTTCCTCGAGCACAGCCGCGTCTACTGGTTCGCCAACGACGGTCAGCCCGAGCTGTTCTGTGCCAGCGCCGACTGGATGGAACGCAATCTGCTGCGCCGAATCGAGACCTGCTTCCCGATCATCGATCCCGCACTGGCGGTGCGCGTGTATGACGAGTCGCTCGTCAATTACCTCGCCGACAACACCCAGGCCTGGCTGCTGCACGCCGACGGCAGCTACCGTCGCGTGGATCCGGGCGAGGACATGCCGCACTCGGCCCAGCTGGCGTTGTTGGCCAAGCTGTGCATGTGATGGCTGCGCCCGGGCGAGCGGCGGCAGCGGAGCGCGCGGCGTCGCGCGCCCCTGCCGGGCGCGGCTGATTCCGCGGCGCGCGCCCGAGCGTCCCCATTCCCGATTTCCGCCCCGCCTGCCACAATCCGGGCTCCTCGCCGCGGCGCCAGCCATGCCCGACAGCCCTGCCAAGATCCAGGACGGAGAACTGCTGGCCGCGGTCGATCTCGGCTCGAACAGCTTTCACATGGTCGTGGCGCGCTGGCAACACGGCGAACTGCGCGTCATCGACCGTCTGCGCGACAGCGTGCGTCTTGCCGCGGGCCTGCGCGCCGACGGCAGCCTGGAGACCGAGCGGCGCGAGCGCGCCCTGTCCTGTCTGGCGCGCTTCGGCCAGCGCCTGCGCACCCTGCCGCACAGCCGCGTGCGCGCCGTAGCAACCAACACGGTGCGGCGCATGAGCGCCCCGCAGGCGTTCCTGCTGCCGGCGGAAACCGCCCTGGGCCATCCCATTGAGGTGGTCTCCGGCCGCGAGGAGGCACGCCTGATCTACCTGGGCGTGTCGCACGGCCTGCCCGACACCCGCGAGCGCCGCCTGGTGGTGGACATCGGCGGCGGCAGCACCGAGTTCATCATCGGCCAGGGGCTGGAGCCGCTGGAGCGCGAGAGTCTGCAGATGGGCTGCATCGCCAGCACGCTGCGCTTCTTCGCCGACGGCAAGCTCTCGTCCAAGCGCTGGCGCCAGGCGCAGGCGGAGATCGGCGTGGAGCTGCAGCAGTTCGCCGCGAACTACATCGCCCGCGGCTGGGGCGAGGCCATCGGCTCGTCCGGCACGATCAAGGCCATCGGCAACATCGTGCAGGCGCACGGCTGGAGCGAGAGGGGCATCACCGCACCGGCGCTGGGGAAACTGCGCGACTCCCTGATCGACGCCGGCAGCATCGACAAGGTGCGCCTGCTCGGGCTGTCCGAGGAGCGCCAGGGGGTCATCGCCGGCGGCGTCGCCATCCTGGAGGCGGCGTTCGACGCCTTGCACATCGGCCGCATGCAGGTGTGCGAGACGGCCATGCGCGAGGGTCTGCTGTACGACATGCTCGGTCGCGCCGAGCAGCGCGACCCGCGCGCCACCAGCATCGACGCACTGGCACGCCGCTACGGCGTCGACGGCGCCCAGGCACAGCGCGTGGAGACCACCGCGCTGGCGCTGTTCGTGCAGGTGGCGGAGGCATGGAACCTGGACGCCGAGGCCGAGGACTGGCTCGCCTGGAGCGCCCGCGTGCACGAAATCGGCTTGGCCATAGCGCACAGCCAGCACCACGTGCACGGGGCCTACATCCTCACCCACTCCGACCTGGCCGGCTTCGGCCGCCAGGAGCAGCAGGTGCTCGCCACGCTGCTGCGCAACCAACGGCGCCGTCCCGACACCGACAGCATCGCCGCCCTGCCCGAACGCCTGCGCCGCACCGCCAGCCGCGTGTGCGTGCTGCTGCGCCTGGCCGTGCTGCTGCAACGCCCGCGCGGTGCCGACCCTCTGCCGCCGCTGCGCCTGCAGGCGGAGGAGCGCACGCTCGAATTGCGCCTGCCGGCTGCCTGGCTGTCGCAGCACCCTCTGACCGTCGCCGATCTGGAGCAGGAGCGCGAACCGCTGAAACTGCTGGGTGTGCGCCTGCAGGTGCGGGCCCTCGACGCCGCGGCCTGAGGCAGCATCGCCCCCCGGCGCGGATTCAGCTGCTGCCGCGTATGATTCGCGCTTTCCCAGCCCGGAGCATCCGCCCATGTTGAAGCGCGTCCTGCACGCCCTCGCCCCGCTCGCCTTCGCCCTGTGCGCCCCGCTGGCCCTGGCGGCGGCGCCTGCTGCGCCTGCGCCCGCCGCCAAGCCCGCTGAAGCCGCCGCCAAGCCCCCCGCCGCTGCCGTCGCCAAGCCTGCCGAGGGCGTCAAGCCGGCCGAGGCGCCGGCCGCGACCAACCCGCGCGTGCTGATCAAGACCAGCCTGGGGGACATCACGCTCGAGCTGTACCCGGACAAGGCACCCAAGACCGTGGAGAACTTCCTGCAATACGCGCGCGAAGGCTTCTACGACGGCACGGTGTTCCATCGCGTGATCGAGAACTTCATGATCCAGGGCGGCGGCTTCACGCGCGAGCTGGTGCAGAAGCGCACCCGTGCGCCGGTGCACAACGAGGCCAACAATGGCCTGTCCAACCTGCGCGGCACCGTCGCCATGGCGCGCACCAGCGACCCGCATTCGGCCACGGCGCAATTCTTCATCAACGTGGTGGACAACAAGCGCCTGGACTACGTCAGCGACCAGAACGGCCTCACCTGGGGCTACTGCGTGTTCGGCAAGGTCGTGGAGGGCCTGGACACGGTGGACAAGATCAAGGCGGTTCCCACCGATGCGCAGGGACCGCTTCCCCGCGATGTGCCCAAGACGCCGGTGGTGATCGAGAAGGTGCAGGTGCTGCAGTAGGCGGTCGTGCATCGCGCGTGCCGCGCCGCCGTACATGGCGCGCGGCACGCCGAAAACCGTGCTGCACGATCGGTCCCGCCCACGAGGCCAAGCGCGCCGGGGACAAGGTCCGTGCCCCGCGCGCTGACGCCCGCGCGAGGGCGCGCCGCCCCCTCAGGAGAAGCCGATGGCGTGCTCGCCGTGCACCGACATCACCAGCTTCACCATGGCGTGCGGCAACATGATTTCCAATTCCAGCGGCTTGCCATTGGCATCCTTGCCGGCCAGGGTCATGCCGAACAGGGCGCCGGAACTGTCCACCTCGGCACAGACGATGTGCGGCCCACCCGGCCCGTCGGTGACGTAGGGGCGGATCGGATCGCCCAGTGCCTCCAGCGCCTGTGGAAAAAGGAACACGGCGTAGTACGGCGTCTCGGTCATGCGCGGCGTTCCTCGGCTTCGGCCGTGGCCGGATAGGGATACAGTTCGTCCAGACGGCGCGAGATGCCGTCATCGCACACCACGCGACAATGCCAGCGGCGCAGTTCGCGCGGATCCTTGAGCCCGCAGCTGTGGGCGATCATGCACACCTCGTGCATCAGATTGCGCGCGTAGTGGGCGACGCGCTCGGCCTTGTCGGTGATCACCAGACCGCGCTGCAGGCGTGCATCGTGCGTGGTCACGCCGGTGGGACAGGTGTTGCGGTTGCACTGCAGCGACTGGATGCAGCCCAGGGCGAACATGAAGCCGCGCGCCGAGTTGACGAAGTCCGCGCCCATGGCGAGCGCCCAGGCCACCTCGTAGGCGGTGATGCACTTGCCCGAGCAGATCACCTTCACGCGCTCGCGCAGGCCGTGCGCCAGCAGGGTGTCCACCAGCGCCGGCAGCGCCTCGCGCAGGGGCAGGCCCACCCCTTCCATCAGTGTCTGCGGTGCGGCACCCGTGCCGCCCTCGGAACCGTCGACAATGATGAAATCCGGCGCGCTGTCCAGGCCACGCCGCCGCACCTCGGCACACAGCTCGGCGATCCAGCGCGGGTCGCCGAGCACGGCCTTGAAGCCGACCGGCTTGCCCGCCACATCGCGCACGCGGGCGATGAAGTCGAGCAGTTCGGGCACGCTGCCGATGTCGGTGTGGCGATTGGGGCTGATCGAATCCTGCCCCTCCGGGATGCCGCGGATGCGCGCGATTTCCGCGGTCACCTTGGCGCCCGGCAGCAACCCGCCCTTGCCCGGTTTGGCGCCCTGCGAGAGCTTCACGTTGATCATCTTCACTTCGGGCCGTGCGGCGATCTCGCGCAGCTTGCCCTCGTCCAGCCGCCCCGCGGCGTCGCGCACGCCGTACTTCGCCGTGCCAATCTCGAACACCACGTCGCAGCCGCCTTCCAGGTGGTACGGTGCCAACCCACCCTCGCCGGTATCGAGCCAGATGCCGGCGCTGGCCGCACCGCGCGACAGCGCGCGCACCGCGGGCGCCGAGAGCGCGCCGAAACTCATGGCCGAGATATTGAAGAACGGTGCGTGGGCATAGGGCTGCGGCGTGTGCGCGCCGATCACCACCGGTGCTACCGGACCGATCTCCTCGGCCAGCGGCGGAAAGGCGCTGTTGACGAAGAACGGCACGCCCTCCGCGCGCAGGTCGCGCGTGGAGCCGAAGGCCTGCGTGTTGTCCACGTCCTTGGCGGCGCGATACACCCAGGTGCGCTCGGCGCGATTGAAGGGCAGCTCCTCGCGGTCCATGGCGAAGAAGTACTGGCGGAAGAATTCCCCCAGATGCTCGAACCAGTAGCGGAAGTGGCCGATCACCGGAAAATTGCGCAGCACCGCGTGACGCGTCTGGCTGCGGTCGATGACGAAGGTAATGGCCACGCCGACCACGAGCAGCAGGAGCAGGCCGAGGAACAGCGCAGCCATCAGCTCGATGGCACCGATCACCCAGCCCGACAGTGCTGCGTTCATGCTCGCTCCTGATTCAAGTCGATTCGCCGCCCCGCCCTGGCGGCAGAAAGCCGCCGCGGCCTAGGGCGCAACGCGCAGCAGCGCCGCCGCGCGCCGCGCCTTGGCGCGCGCGGCATCGATGTCCGCGGCGCGCGCCAGTGTCACCGCCATGCGGCGCTTGCCCTTGACCGAAGGCTTGCCGAACAGGCGCAGCATGGTGTCGGGCTCGGCCAGGGCCTCGGCCACGCCCTGGTAGCGCGGCGCGCGGAACTCACCCTGCGCGAGTACGGCGCAGGAGGCCGAGGGTCCGAGCTGCCGGATCACGGGAACCGGCAGGCCGAGGATGGCGCGCGCGTGCAGGGCGAACTGCGAGAGGTCCTGCGCGATCAGTGTGACCAGGCCCGTGTCGTGCGGCCGCGGGCTGACCTCGGAGAAGATCACCTCATCACCACGCACGAACAGCTCCACGCCGAACACGCCGTGGCCACCGAGATCGTCGGTGACGGCGCGGGCGATATCCTGCGCGCGCTGCAGGGCCAGTGCCGACATCGGCTGCGGTTGCCAGGACTCGCGGTAGTCGCCATCGACCTGCAGGTGACCGATCGGCGCGCAGAAGCTCGTGCCGCCGGCGTGGCGCACGGTGAGCAGGGTGATCTCGTAGTCGAAGGCGACGAAGCCCTCCACGATCACGCGCCCGGCGCCGGCGCGACCGCCGCTCTGCGCGTAGTCCCAGGCGGCGGCGACGTCCCCGGCGCGCTGGATCGTGCTCTGCCCCTTGCCCGAGGAGCTCATCACCGGCTTGACCACGCAGGGCATGCCGATGGCGGCGACCGCGGCCTCGAACTCGTCGCGCGTGTCGCAGAAGCGGTAGGGCGACGTGGGCAGCCCGAGGGTTTCCGCGGCGAGGCGACGGATGCCTTCGCGGTCCATGGTGAGCCACGCAGCGCGGGCGGTCGGGATCACGCGCAGCCCCTGCTGCTCCAGCGCCACCAGGGTGGGCGTATGGATGGCCTCGATCTCCGGAACGACCAGGTCGGGCCTCTCTTCGGCAATCACCCGACGCAGCGCGGCGCCGTCAAGCATGTCGATGACGTGGCTGCGGTGCGCCACCTGCATGGCAGGGGCGTGAGCGTAGCGGTCCACCGCAATGACCTCGACCGCGTAGCGCTGCAGCTCGATGGCCACTTCCTTGCCGAGCTCGCCCGCGCCCAGGAACATCACGCGCAGGGCGGTGTCGGTGTACGGCGTGCCGAAGGGTTTCATCCTGCGCTCCAGCCCAAGGGGCGACCATTGTAGGTGGCGTGGCGCAGGCATCAAAGCCGCGCGCGCTTGCGGCACAATCCGCCATCCCACGGAGATCCCCGATGCGCTGCGTCGTTCTTGTCGCCCTGCTCGCCGTCGCCGGCCTCGCCCCGGCCGCGCCGCGCGAGGAAACCTGGATGAGCGTGACTCTCGACGGCCGCAAGATCGGCCACATGCAGACCCTGCGCGAAGAGCGCGACGGGCGCATCGTCACCACGCAGGCGCTGGACGTGCAGTTGGAGCGCGCCGGCATCGGCGTCGACCTGTTCAGCAGCGAGACCAGCGAGGAGACCGCAGACGGCAAGCCGCTGGCATTCAGCGCGCGCTCGCGCATGTCCGGCAGCGAGACCCTGCTGGAGGGTCGGTTGCGCGACGATGGCCAGGTCGAGATCACTACCCGCGTCGGTGGACAGTCGCAGACGCACACGGCGGCCTGGCCGGCCGGCGCGCTGCTGGCGGAGGGGCTGCGCCGACATGCACTGCGCGCAGGCCTGGCGCCCGGTACGCGCTACAGCGACCTGGCCTACCAACCCTCCAGTGCCGACGCGGTGCGCGTGGACACCGCGGTGCGCGCGGCCGAATCGGTCGACCTGCCGGGAGGGCGACGTCGCCTGCACCGGCTCGAGCAGACCCTGGCCCTGCCGGGCGCGCCGACGCAAAGCACGGCCTGGGTGGACGCGCAGCAGAACGTGCAGCGCATGACCATGGACCTGCTCGGCTTCCGCCTGGAAATGCTCGCCTGCTCCCAGGCCTGCGCCACCGCGCCCAATCAGGGCACCGACATGCTGCAGCACAGCCTGCTGCAGGCACCCCGCGCGCTCACGCCGGAGGAACTGCGTGGCGGCCTGCGCTACACCCTCGCGGCCAGGGCCGAAGGCGCCACGCTGGAACTACCCGGCACCGACGAGCAGCGCGTGCAGCGCCGCGGCGCCACCCTGCGCGTGGACGTCGCCGCCGCCCGCGGCGACACGCGCGAGCCGCCCGTTGCCGCCGACCGCGGCGCCAACGCCTGGCTGCAGTCCGATGCGCCGGAACTCCGTTCCCTGGCGCACGATGCTGCGGGCAATGCGCAGGGCGACGCCGCGCGCATGCAGGCGCTGGAAACCTTCGTGCGCGGCTACATCCGCGACAAGAACCTCAGCGTTGGCTACGCCTCGGCGCTGGAGGTGGTGAAGACGCGCGAGGGCGACTGCACTGAGCACGCCGTGCTGTTGGCAGCACTCGGCCGCGCCCTGGGCATTCCCACCCGCGTGGTCGACGGTCTGGCCTACACCGGGCGCTTCGGCACGGCCGAGCGCGTGTTCGTGCCGCACGCCTGGGTGCAGGCCTGGGTGGATGGCCACTGGCGCAGCTACGACGCCGCACTCAACGGCTTCGATGCCGGCCACATCGCGCTGTCGGTGGGTGACGGCGATCCGTGGCGCTTCTACGCCGGGCTCTCCACGCTCGGCAACCTGCGCCTGCAGCAGGTCGAGGCGCTGCCGGCGCCGTGAACGTCCGGGCCGGACGCGGCATGCCCGTCGCACGCATCGCTGCTGTCGCGCTCGCGGCGGCGTGCCTGGGCGCGGCGGCGCCGCCGGCCGCGCCGCCCGTTGCGTTGCCCGCGGTGGTCGGCCGTCTGGGCGACGCACGCCTCATCGAGGTGAGCGGCATCGCCGCCTCGCGCCGGGTGGCGGGGCGCTGGTGGGTGCACAACGATTCCGGCGACGGCCCCTATCTCTATGCGATCGATGCGAGCGGCGCGCTGCAGGGCGTCGTGCAGATCGACGGCGTACTGGCGCTGGACTGGGAAGACATCGCCAGCTTCACGCGCGACGGCAAGGCCTGGCTGCTCGTGGCCGACAGCGGCGACAACCTCGGCCTGCGCCCGGAGTACGAGCTCATCGCCATCGAGGAGCCCGCGCTGCCGGAAGACGGCAGCACGTTGCACGTGCAGGCCGCCTGGCAGTTGCGCTACCGCTATCCAGGCGGTGCGCCGCACGACACCGAGGCCATGGCGGTGGACGCCGCCGAGGGCAACGTCTACCTCATGCCGAAGTTCGTCGAGCCGCCGACGCTGTATCGCTTACCGCTGCGCGCCGGCCATGCGATTGTGGAGGCGCAGGCGGTAGGCACACTGGCGCCACCGGCCGGCACGTCGCTGACGCAGGCACCGAAGTTCCGGCCGACGGCGCTGGACTTCTCCGCCGACGGTCGCCACGCCGCGGTGCTGGGCTATCGCAGCGTCTGGATCTACCCGCGCAAGGCCGGCGAGTCCTGGCCGAACGCGCTGGCGCACGCGCCGCGCCGTGTGGCGGTGTCACCGCCCCTGCGCCAACCCGAGGCGCTCGGCTTCGCTGCCGACAGCCGCAGCCTGCTGCTCGGTGGCGAAGGTACCGGCCAGCCGCTGTTGCGCGTGGCAATCGACCCCGCGCACTGACTCCCCGCGATGCAGCGCGCCCGCAGCGCGTCGGCGTTCCCGGCGCTGCGCCAGAACGCACGCTGCACGGTGCCGCGCGGCGACGGCACAAGGCCGCACACCGTCGCCGTCTCAGCGCCGCAACCACGCCGCCAGTGCGGGCCGCCTGCCGATGGCGAGGTCGGCCAGGGCCCGCCCGCACAGCACGCCGAAGACGTTGCCTGTGCCGCTATAGGCACCGGTGACGAAAAGCCCGGGGCGCAGTTCGCCCCACACCGGCAGGCCGTCGCTGCTGTAGGCCACGGCCGCGGCCCAGCGGTGCGTGACGGGCGCATCCACACCGAGGCGTTCACGCAGCAGGCGTTCGAGGTGATGCTGCACCGGCGCACTGGGCCGGGAGGGCGCGCCCCACTCCGCTGCGCCGCCGACGTCGCGCCCCCCACCCAGCACCACGCGCCCCAGCGCTTCCTGCTGCCAGTAATCGTAACCGTCGCGGTAATACACCGGCCGCGGCAGCCAACCCGGCGCCAGCGGCGCGGTGGCGAGCATCTGCAGCCGCGCCGAACGCACGCGCGGCGCGAGGTCGGGCAGCAGACGCTCCAGCCCCCCGTCGACGGCCACGAGCACAGTCGATGCGCGCACGCTGCCGCCGGCGCAGCGCACGCCGCCGCCGTCGACCGCATGCACCGGGCTGTCGCCGTACAGGCGCACACCGTCGGCGCGCAGCACCTCGGCCAGGCTGCGCCAGCGCCGCAGCGGCTGGAACGCGCCGTCGCGCGGGAACAGCAGGCCCTCGCCCTCGGGGCCGGCGTAGGGTTCCACGGGCAGGCCGTCGGCGCGCATCGCCGCCTGTTGCACGGCGCAGTCGCTCCGCTCGGCGGCATCCGCGGCAAGGCGCAGGGTGCCGCAGGCGCGCACGCCGGGCAGGTCGGCGGTGTACCAGCGCTCCAGTTCCTCCAGCGTGAGCCGGTACAGCGCCGCGGCCCGTTCGCGACCGTGGCGCCGCACGGCGCGATGGTGGAAGTCGGCGATGCCGGCCAGGAGGAAGCCCCCGTTGCGGCCGGCCGCGCCGGCACCGATCTGGCCCGCGTCGACGCCGACCGCGTCCACGCCGGCCTCGCGCAGGCGCGCCAGCGCCGCCAAGCCCGAGCCGCCCAGACCCACCACGCAGACCGCGGCGCGCTGCTCGCCGCGCAGTGACGGCAGCGGCTCGGCGGCCTGGTCGTCCCAGACCGGCGCAGTGGCGTGGCTGATGGCGTCGATCATGCGCCGATGATGCCGCGCCATCCGCGTGCCCCCAAAAGCATCGCGCGCCACGCTCCGCTGCCGGGACCGCCGAGCGCCGGCACGCTCTTGTCAATTAGATATCGTTTAGATATCTTCTAATCGCACCCAGGAGACCCGCCATGAACGAGCGTTCCGCCTTTTCACTGCCCGGCATCCCGCTGCTGCTGCTCACTCTCGCCGCCTACGCCGGTGTGGCCCTGCTGTTCCTCAACGGCGTGCAGCAAAACGCCCCGCGCGACCTCGTCACCGCCGTGGTGCTGTTCATGCTGGTGAGCTTCCTCAACAAGGGCTACTTCCAGGTGCAGCCCAACCAGGGCAAGGTAATGACTCTCTTCGGCAGCTACGCCGGCACGGTGCGCGACGCCGGCCTGCGCTGGACCAATCCCTTCTACGCCAAGCGCGACGTGTCGCTGCGCGTGCGCAACTTCGATTCGACCAAGCTCAAGGTCAACGACAGCGACGGCAACCCCATCGAGATCGCCGCCGTGGTCGTGTGGCAGGTGGTAGATACGGCTGAAGCGGTGTTCCAGGTCGACGACTACGAGAACTTTGTGCACATCCAGTCCGAGGCCGCCTTGCGCCAGACCGCCACGAGCTACCCCTACGACTCGCACGACACCGGTGCGCCCTCGCTGCGCAGCCACGGCCACGAGGTCACCCAGCACCTGCGCGACCAGATCCAGGAGCGACTGTCGAAGGCCGGCGTGGACGTGATCGAGGCACGCATCAGCCACCTCGCCTTCGCCCCGGAAATCGCCCAGGCCATGCTGCAGCGCCAGCAGGCCAGCGCCATCATCGCGGCACGCACGCGCATCGTCGAGGGCGCCGTCAGCATGGTGGAGATGGCACTGGAGCAACTCGCGCAGCGCGGCGTGGTGCACTTGGATGAGGAGCGCCGCGCGGCCATGGTGTCCAACCTGCTGGTGGTCCTGTGCGGCGAGCGCGCCACGCAGCCGGTGGTCAACACCGGCAGCCTGTACTGACGCCCTCCAGCGTCCGCGCCGGCAGGCATCCGGCTGCCGGCGCGGACGCCGCCGATCCGCTTCCTCGCCCGCTTTCGCCGACCCTTCGCGCATGACCGAAAAGAAGGCCTATCCGCTGCGCATCAGCGTCTCCGTGCTTGAGGCCATGCAGCGCTGGTCCGACGACGAGCTGCGCTCGCTCAATGCGCAGATCGAATACGTGCTGCGCGACGCGCTGCGCCGGGCCGGCCGACTGAAGGACGACGGCGAGCCGGCCGCCAAGAAGCCCAAACGCTGACCGAGAACAGACCCATGGCCGCGAACGAACGCTGGCAGTACAAGGTGCTGAAGGTGAAGCCGGGCTTTCTCGGCATCGATCCCGCCAACCTGCAGGCCGAGCTGGAGAAACATGGCGCGCAGGGCTGGGAATTGGTGAACGTCGTGCAGGCGCATCCCATGCACGCCGTCCTGCTGTTCCTCAAGCGCGCGGCGTGACGTAGGCCGCGGCCCTCGCTAGGCTGCCGCCATGCGCAGCTCCCTGCCCCTGCCTGCCCCGCCGGACGGCGTGACACCGCCGCCGCGCGCCGACAGCGCGCAGCGCCGCGCACTGCTGCGGCGCGCGCAGGACCTGGGCGTGCCAACCGACTACGCACGTCGCCACGCGCTGCGGCCGGTGGCGGAAGCGCACCACCTGGCTTTCGCCGGCTACGACACCCAGCAGCGGCCGCTGTGGCTGCAGCCGCGTGCGGCGCGCGCCTGGCTGCGCCTGCGCCACGCCGCCGCGCTGGCGCAGATCGAGCTGCAGGCAGTATCCGGGTTCCGCTCGGTCCACTACCAGCTCGGCATCCTGCAGCGCAAGCGCGAGCGCGGACTGGCCATGGACGCGATTCTGCGCGTCAGCGCTGCGCCAGGCTACAGCGAGCACCACAGCGGCCGCGCGCTCGACCTGACCACACCGGGCTTCGCCGCGCTGGAGGAGGAGTTCGAGTGCTCACCCGCCTTCGCCTGGCTGACGCACCACGCCAGCAGCTTCGGCTTTGCCCTGTCCTTTCCGCGCGATAACCCGCACGGTATGGCCTACGAACCCTGGCACTGGTGCTGGCACGCCGCACGGCGCCGCTGACACGCCAGCCGCCGCGCCGACGCGGCGTGCGCGATGCGCCGGTGGCGGTGCTCAGGCGCCGGACAAAGCCGCCAGCTGCGGCAGCAGCGCCACGTAGTCGCGCCAGCGACCGACCGATCGTGCATGCACCGCCTGGCGCGCCTGCCACACGCTGGCCGTGCGGATCGCGCCTGCCGGCGCGGCGGCGTCGCCTGCGGAGGGTGGTAGTCCGAGAAACTCGCGCAGCGACGCCAGCGCAGCGTCGCCGTCCTGCACCAGATCCTCGTAACGCAGCGCATGGATCGCGGCGGGAAACCGCCTCCGCCAGTGCGCCATCAAGGCACGCTCGCCGGCGGCGTAGGCGGCGATGTCGCCGAAATCGTAGCTCCAGGCCAGATCGGGATGGGCGAAGTGCTGGCTCCAGATCGACAGGCCCGAGTCGCGCAGGTCGCGCACACAGTGCACGACCTGCGCCTGCGGGAACAACGCCAGGGCGAGACCGAGGTGGCGGAAGTTGAGCGGGTTCTTGTCGAGGTAGATCCGCGCCGGCGCGTCGTCCTGGCGCAACTGTGCGGCGAACAGCGCCGCCGCGGCGCCGAGCGCGGCGCGGTCAGGACGCGGTCCGAGGCGCGCGGCCAGGGCCGCCAGCCAGTTGAGTTCGCCGCGCGAACGCACGGCGGCATCTCGCGCAAGGAGGCTCGCCACCAGGGTCGTGCCGGTGCGCGGCAGGCCGACCACGAACAGCGGACGCCAGTCGGCTGCGGCGTCGATCGCGGGTAGCGGCGGCGCCGCCATCTGCTGCGCGACGAAGCGCTCCCAGCCCGCGCTGCTCCACGTCTGCTGGCGCCGCGCCCGGGCATTGCCTTCGCGCCACAGCGCCACCGCCTCGGCGCGCTCGCCGCGATCGTCGAGCACCTTGCCCAGGGCGAAGCACAGGCAGGTCTGGGCGTCCTCGCCGCGCTGGCTGGCGCGGGCGGCACGCAGCGCGGCGAAGTCGGCCGCGTCGCCCGGCTCGTCGCGGCGGTAGCGGTGACTGTGCGCAAGGCGCAGCCAGGTCGCGCCGCGCGCCGGGTCGCGCGAAGCCGCCGCGCTGAGCTGCGCCCGCGCCGTCTCGAAGTCGCCCCGCTCCAGGGCCAGTTCGCCCGCCTGGGCCAGCAGGCGCGCCTCGTCCGGCCACTGCGCCAGCGCTGCCGCGGCAATCTGCGCCGCCACCTCCTCGCGCTGGCACTCGCGCGTGAAGGCGATGCAGCGCAGGGCCAGCTCGGACGTGGCCGGCTGCGCGTCCCAGAGCCGCCGCATCACGTCCGCCGCCGCACCCAGACGGCCCTGCTCGCGCAGCAGAAAGGCGAGCGACAGCGCCGCCTCGGCGTGGGCCGCGTCGAGTTCAAGGGCGCGGCGCAGCGCCGCTTCGGCCTCGCCCGCCTCGCCGAGGAGGCGCAGGGTGTGCCCGCGCAGCGCATGCAGCGCGGCCGTGGCCGGCCAGCGGCGCAACAGACGGTCTGCCGTCTGCTGCGCCTGCGGCAGGCGCCGTGCCTGCAGCAGCCCCGCGACCAGGCGCTGGCCGGCGGCGGCATCCAGCGCATCGGCCGCGGCGGCGAGGCGCGACGCTGCGGCCGCGGCGTCGCCTTCGGTGGCGGCCAGCAGGGCGGCCAGCTCGACGTCGGGCAGATCGGCCATGCTCAGTCCTGCGATCGCTTCACCGGCGCGCCCTGGGCCGCTGCATCCGCGATGCGCCATAGATAGAAACTGGCCAAGGTGCGGAACGGACGCCAGCGCTCGCCCGCCTCCTCCAGTGCCAGCGGCTTGGGCGGCTCGGCCAGCTTGCGCAGAACCTGCGCGCCCTTGCGCACGCCCAGGTCGTGCACCGGCAGCACGTCGGGGCGGCCAAGGCGGAACATCAGCATCATCTCCACCGTCCAGCGGCCAATGCCGCGCACCTGGGTGAGGTGCTCGATGATGTCGGCGTCGGGCATCCGCGCCAGGCCGCGGGCGTCGGGCACCACGCCCTCGCGCGCCTTTTGCGCCAGATCGCGCAGCGCGGCAATCTTGGCGAAGGAAACGCCACAGGCGCGCAGGGTGGCGTCGTCCACGCGCGCCAGCGCCGCGGCATCGATGCGCCGCGAACCCAGCGCCACCTCGACGCGACCGACGATGGTGGATGCCGCCTTGCCCGAGAGCTGCTGATAGAGGATCGCCCGCGCCAGCGCATCGGTCGGATCGAAACGCTGGCGGAAATCGTGCTGCAACTCGCCGATGCGGCGCATCCAGGCAGCCAGCGCGCGGTCGCGCCGGGTCAGGTGCTCGCCGGCGGCAGCGAGGTCGAATCCGCGGGGAATGCTGGGCATGGAGTAACCGGCGAATGGCGGGGGCCGCGGCGAGCGGCGCAGGGAACTCAGGGCAGGCGGCACGGCAGCCCGTCGCCACCCGGATCGCACGCGCCGTCAACGCGGTGCCAATGCAGACAGACGCGCGACCGAAGCCGCGCGCCAGTGTCGCAGAAATGCCGCCGCCGCGGCCACGGCGGCGCCGGGTTCAGGGCACGAAATCCACCCTGGACGCAGTGACTACGGCCGCTGCCGGTACGGGCAAGGGATGGTAGGCATTGGTGAGCCAGCGCGACAGCTGGCTGGCGTAGAGCGGACTGCCAAGCACGCCGCTCTCGCCGCCGGGGAGGATCTCGCTCGCCGCGATGGGCGTGGTCATTTCGCCCACGAAACGCCGCGCCGGCCCCGAGCCGAACATGAAGTCGTTCAGTCCGGTGGCGCTGGCACTGTGGCTGGCCGCATCCACCGATTCAAAACCGCCCGAACGCGCCACACCCTTGAGGTTGGGCGCGAGGTCACTGAAGCCGTAGGGATTCGGCCCGGGCAGGTTGAACACGGGGGCGACGCCGCCCAGCGGATGCTCGAACACGATGCGGTGCAGTTTGCCCCAACGGTAGTCGGCCAGGTTCGCCGACTTGCCGAAAGCGGGCGCCAGTTCGTCGCTGGCAAGGCGATCGAGCGCGTCCTTGAGCGACTTCAGCAGCACGTAGTCGCGCGCGCTGTGCGCGTCCGGCGCACCGCTGGCGGCAAAGAAATTGAGACCCGAGGCGCCCTTCCCGCCCAGCGCATCGAAATTGTCCAGCATGAACTTCAACCCGGCCTGGGCGTCACGCGAGCCCGGCAGGTAGTTGCCCAGGCCCACCTTCGACAGGGTCGCGTAGATGGTGTTGCGCACGGCGTAGCCGCGCCACATGGAGAACACGCTGGCGGCCACGCTGGCATCGATCTCGGACTGGCCTGGCGCCGGCAGGGCGGCGGGGTTGTCGCCCGGGTCGAAGCCCTGCGCAATGCCCGTGGGGGTGCTGTAGTTCCAGCCGCGCAGGCGGGTGATGGCCTCGGCGACGCGCGCGTCGCCGGCCAGGGTGGCGAGGTTCGACCAGGCGCCGGCGGCCGTGGCATGGTCGTAGGCGGCGAGCAGGTAGGGCAGGGTCAGCTCGGCGTCGAGCAGGCGGTTGTTGGCCTGCAAGGCCTTCATGTCGGCGGTCGTGATCTTGTTGCCCGAGGCGATCAGGCGCTGCAGTTCGCGGTCGATGCGCCCCATGCGGTAGGCCGAGGCGCCGCCCACGTCGAGGTAGTAGAGGCCGCCGCCAGGGCGCACCTGGTTGAGCGCATTGTTGTCCAGCGAAAAGCCGATGGGATCGTTGTTGGCGTTGGCGAAGTAGCCTCTGGCCGGGTTGGCCCCGTGCGGCATCTCGCTCGCCGGCAGAATTTCGTAGGGCAGCGCCTGGTTGGGCTGGCGGTGCTGCACGGGCAGCCAGTCGTGCTTGAGTGCGCCCGAGCCGTCGCGGATGAACCAGGGCGGCACGCCGCCGCCGGGTGCATTCTGCGTCTGCAGGTCGGTGCGCACCGGCGCTTCGCCGGTGACGAAGTAGGCGATGTTGCCGTCCACGTCGGCGTAGGCGAAGTTCTGCGAACCCACGTCGAAATAGCTCAGCGCATCCTGGAACTGGGTCAGGTTGCCGGCGCGGTTGATGCGGCGGAAGGACTCCAGCTCGAAGGTCGCGCCGGAACCGGCATAGGCCACGGACAGACCGGTGCTGCCGCTGATGTTCAGCACCGGACCGTTGTTGCGGCGGGGAATCACCACCGTGACACCGCCGCTGGTGTAGCCGATGGAATTGTCGCGCTTGAGGTCGTCGGCCACGCCGTCGCCGACCTGGTTGACGTAGAAACTCTGGAACACCCACTCCACGGCCTCGTCCTGGCCATCGTGCACGATGGCGGTGGGCAGTCCATAGCTGTTGAGACGGAAGGTCTCCTTGAAGATGTCGGTGACGTCCAGCGAATTGGTAGTGGTGCCCCAGCACAGGCGCTGGTTGCAGCCCTGGATGATGCCGGGGGTGCCGGGCACGGTCACGCCGGTGGCGTCCAGGGTGGCGCCGTCGCGGCTCTCGCTGGAGACGACATGCTGTTCCATGAACACCGGCGGGATGTCCAGGCCGAGGTGCGGGTCGTTGGACAGGATCGGCTTGCCCGAGACGGTGTGCTGGCCGGCCACCACCCACTCGTTGCTGCCGATCAGCGCCTCGCGGCGGTCGAAGGCGTGCTTGAACAGCGCGTTGCCGGCGAACTTTGCGCGCACCGCCCGCGCCTGCTGCAGCGTATCGTCATCGAAGCGGCGGATGTCGGCCGCGGCATAGCCCAGCGCGAGCGGGTCGGCCGCGGCGCGCAGAGCGGGTTGCGCCTGCAGCGCGCCGCCGGGCTGGAAATCGGGCAGGGTGACGCGATTGTCGGCCGGGGCGATGCGGTGCGTGTCGCCGAAGTACAGCGCGGCGGCGTCGAAGCCAGCGGCGGCCGCGGCCTGCTGGTAGGCGCCGAAGGCGATGGTGGGATCGATGTCCAGGTCGAAGGACAGCTGGAACGCCAAGCCCTTGCCCACGCAGATCGAGTCCACCGGCGTCCAGGGTTCGGCGCGGGTCAGTTCCAGCGCCTGGTATTCCGGCGGCAGCGAATGCGTGGCGAGCCAGTAGTTGACGCCCTCGGCGTAGGCCTTGAGCCAGCCGCGGGTGTCGTCGCTCATGGCCTGCCAGGTCAGCCAGGCCGCGCGGCGCAGACCGATGGTGCGCGACTGCACGTCGGCCGCGAGCTGGCTGGGGCCCACCAGTTCCGCCAGGGTGCCGCTGACGGCTCGGCGGGTCACGTCCATCTGGAAGAAGCGCGCCTCGGCGTGGGCATAGCCCTGCAGGAAGGCCACGTCGTTGTCGCTTGCCGCGCGAATCAACGGGATGCCCTCGGCGTCGTAGGCAATGCTGCCGGGGCCGGTCAGGGCGGGCGCCTTCAGGGGATCGGCAAAGGCGGTGGGCGCCAGCGCCGCGGCCAGAGCGAGGGCGAGGAAGCGAAGGCCGTGACGGCCGCGCGGAGCACGTGGACGCTGCATGGAAGTCTCCCTGTGGGCCGCCGCGCTGTACGGCAGGCGAGAAAGGTATACGCGGCCGTACAGTAATGCGCGATGGGACGGAAGTCCTAGCTGCAGTGCGGCAAAGACTAGGTCGCGCGGTCTGCTTCCCGTGGATCGGTGCCGCGGTACCCGCGGTTCAGCGCGCGGGCGCGCGCAGCCAAGCCAGCGCCAGCGCTCCCCACCCCAGCAACCAGGCCAGTCCGCCCAGGGGCGCCACCGCGCCCAGGGCGCGCGGGGCCCCCAGCGCCAGCGCGTACACGCTGCCGCAGAACAGCAGGCAGCCGGCGGCGAACAGTGCCCCCACCCAGCCCAGCGGGCGCGGCGCGAGCGGTCCCGTGTGGGCCAGTGCCGACACAGCCAGCAGAGCCACCGCGTGCACGCCGAGGTAGAGCGTCGCGGTGCGCCACAGCTCCAGCGCATGCGCGTCCAGACGCGACGCCAGGGCGTGCGAACCCAAGGCGCCCAGGGCGACGAAGAAGAAGCCGGCGGTGGCACCGGCCACACCGGCGCGTCGTGCAAGGGGCATGGTCACTCCGGGCCGCGCAGCGCGGCACAGGACGGGGGATGGATCATCTTCCCACGCCCCGCCGCGGGGCGGGCGCCGTCGCGGCCAAGCCGCGCGCGACGGCGAGAATGGCGAGCCCCGCGCAGCGCGGGGCTCGGCAGGGGGGAATCGCGGCGGTGACGGGAGCCGGAGCCAGCGCCGCCACCGCGCGCCTCAGTGCTTGGGCAGCGCGTCCAGCACGGAGCTGGGTGGCGGCAGCGCCACCTTGCCCTGGTCGCCCTTCCCGCTGTCGAGCGGCTTGAGCAATTCGTCCATGCGCTTGGCCAGGCTCTCGAAGCGGTAGTTCGGCAATACGTAGGTCCAGCCCTCGAAGCGCTGCTGCAATTCGCTCACTTCCCTGTTGAGCGCCTCCAGGCGCTGTTGCGTGTCCTTGGCCGGATCGCTCACCGCCAAGGGCGCAACGGGCATCGTCGCGGGCTTGGCGTCGCCCGCCGGGGCCGCGCCCTCCTTCTTCGCCGCGTCCTTTCCGGCACTGGTCTGACTGGTCTGGGCCTCCTTGGCGGCGCGCGCCTTCTCCTCGGTCTCCCAGTCGGCCCTGGCCTTGGCCTGATCGGCGACGAGCCTGGCCTGCGCCGCCTTTTCGTCCAGGCTCACGGCGAAACGCGCGTACACCTTTTCGTCCTTCTTCCAGGCGGTCGCGTCCACCACCAGGCCATCGAATGCGGCGAAATGCGCCCTGTTGACCTTGCCGTCGGCGGGCGGCGCTGCATCCCGGGCGCGGAACACGTCGTCGAAGCGCAGCCCCGCCAGCGCGGTGCCAAGGCCGTTGGCGGCGTACTCCGAAGACAGCTTGCGCCCCTTGGGCACATCGGCCACCTTGAAGTTGGCGTCACCCTCCTGGTCCTTGTAGGCGCGCACGACCTTGCCATCGGGCGCGGTCAGCACCACCTCGCGCAGGCGCGTGGCGGGGATGTCGGCAAGCGCCTTGTCCAGCCAGTTGGCCACGTTCGCGTCCGCGCTGAGATTGCCCTTGGCCAGCCAGCTCTGCGCCTCGCCGGCGCGGCGCACGAAGGTGCCCGCACTGCGCGCGTTGTAGTGGCCCAGGATCACCTGAGTCGGCTTGGCCAGCCCGGCCAGTCCGACCAGCACGCCCTTGGCATCGGCGGCCTTGACGTCCTCCACGCCCAGCTCGGCATAGCGCTTGTCGCTCTGCGTCTTGGGCTCCAGCAGGCTCGCATCGGCCAGCTTGAGCAGGAATTCGCGCAGCTTGCCCGCATCGGCGCGATAGCCGCCCTTCTCCTTGACGCTCCAGCCGGCCGCGCCCTTCTCGAGCGTGGCGATGGGCTTGTCGCCGCCCCCCGTGAGGGTGACGGCGCTGACGTCATTGATGTGTTCGCGCAATTCGGGCAGGAGCGGCTGGGCCACCTGGGCGCCTTCGCTGGCGGGCTTGCGTCCCACCTGGATGGCGGTAGCCACGGCGATGGCCAGTGCCGCCATCACGCCCAGGCTGAGGACTGACTTTGGATTCACGTGATTCATGCTCGTCTCCTTCAGGCCGCGCCGCGCCGCTTCCACACGGCATAGCCCAGCGCCGCAAGGGTCAGCAGCAGCGGCACCAGCACGATGTTGAGGAACTTCAGCTTGCTGCCGAGGCGCTCGATGTCGGCATCGAGCTGGCGCCGCACGTCGCGCAGCTCCTTGCGGATCTCGACCTTGCGCTTCATGAAGTTGTCGATCTCGGCCTTCTGCTCGGGCGACAGCACCAGCGCCTGATCCTTGCTCTTGCTGCTCTGCAGATCGTTGATCTTGCGCTCGGTCTCCGAGAGCTCCTGCTGCAGCTCCTGCTCCTTGGCACGGAAGCGCTCGTCGGCGGCGCGGCGCAGCGCGTCGACCGTGGTGAAGGGACGCTGCGAGGTGGCGCGGCCGCGGATGGAAATGAGGTCCGAGGATCCGGCCAGGTTGTCCACCGCATTGAGGAACAGATCGCCGTTGTTGGCGAAGGCGTTGAGCACCTTCTGGCCGAAGAAGTTCTGCACCTGGGCCCACAGGCGATCGCTGAGGATGTCGGTGTCGGCCACCAGCAGGATCTCGCCCTTGTCCTTGGATTCGGCCAGGTGGCCGTCGTCCTTGCGCTCGGGGAAGGCTGTCTTGAACTGTCCCTCCAGGCGCCCGGCGATGACGTAGTGCTCGCCGCTGGGCTTGAAACCGGTGAGCAGCGCGGACGGATCGGGCAGGAACTTGATGCGTTCGGTCGGCACGGCCATGGACTGGTCGCTGCTCTGCAGCAGCGGCACGAGCTTGGATGGGCTGTCCTTGGCCAGGGCGAAGAAGCCGGCGGTGGAGACGTTGATGCTGTCCAGGTTGGCGGTGATCACGTCGCCCTTGTTGAGGTCGGCGCGGGTGAAGCCGAGGATGGCCGCGTGCAGCACCGGTGGCGCACCGGGCTGGGTGCCCACCTGCAGGGCGTGGGCGCGGTCAAGCACCACCTTGTTCGGGTCGTAGTCCACGCCCCAGGCCTTGAACAGCCTGGCCAGGTCCGAAGACTTGTTGGCGAACATCGCCGCCGAGGGATTGCCCGGATCGGCGCCGGAGTCATCCAGTTCGGCGTTCGGATCGACGAACACGGCCAGGTGCCCGCCGCGCAGCACGAACTGGTCGATGGCGTACAGCGCATCGTCGTTGAGCTGCTTGGGATGCACCAGCACCACCACGCCGATGTCCTTGTCGATGCTCTTGAGGGCCGCGGCATTGAGCGAGCGCACATCGAACTGCTGCGACAGCTCCTGATAGGTGGCCCAGGGTTCGCGCATCTGGCGCGTGGCTGGATCGAAGCCCGCCCCCATCGGCAGGTCGGCGATGAAGCCCACCGCCGGCTTCTTCGGCTCGGTCAGCTCGTGGATCAGCTTGGCCACGTCGTATTCGAGGAAGGCCTCCTTGTCCGGCTGGAAGAACGCGATCGTCGCCTGCCCGTCGGTGGAGTTGCTGCCGGCCAGGCCGAAGAACACCTTTTCGCCGGTGGGGCCGACCGGCACGGCCTGCAGGCCGTAGGTGGTGGCACGATCCTCGTCCTCGGAGAAGGGCAGCGGATCGATCACGCTGAGCAGGATCTTGCCCTTGCTGCGCGCGGCGATCTCCTCCAGCAATTCGCGCACGCGCTGGTAGTAGGTGCGCAGCTGCGGCAGGTTCTGCGTCGCCTTGTCAGAGTAGAACAGGGTCAGGCGGATCGGCTCGTCCACGCCGGCGATGATGTGGCGCGTGCCCTCCGACAGGGTGTAGAGGCTGCCCTGGGTGAGGTCGACGCGGGCGCCGCGGAACAGGCTGTTGGACACCAGCACCACGGCCACGAAGCCGATGGCCAGGATGGCGAGCGCGCTGCCGGTGAGGGTCTTGCGGTTGAAGGTCATGGGCTCCCTCCTCAGTCGGCTTTCTTCAGGTCAATCACGATCGCGTTGGCATAGAGCCAGGCGGCGATGGTCAGGGCGAAATACAGCAGGTCGCGCAGGTCGATCACGCCCTTGGAGATCGCACTGAAGTGGTTGAAGAAGGACAGGCCGGCGATGGCGTCCACCAGACCCTGCGGGGCGAAGGCGCGGAAGAAGTCCAGCACCAGCGGGTAGCCGGCCAGCAGGAACAGGAAGCACACCACGACGGTGAGGATGAAGGCGATGACCTGGTTGCGCGTGGCGGCCGACAGGCAGGCGCCGATGGCGAGGAAAGCGCCGGCCATCAGCAGACTGCCGAGATAGCTGGCGAGGATCACGCCGTTGTCCGGGCTGCCGAGGTAGTTGACCGTGATCCACATCGGGAAGGTCAGCGCCAGCGCGATGCCGATGAAGGCCCAGGCGGCGAGGAACTTGCCGACTACCGCCTGCGCCATGGTCAGCGGCAGGGTGAGCAGCAACTCGATGCTGCCGCTCTTGCGCTCCTCGGCCCACAGGCGCATGGACACCGCCGGCACGAGGAACAGGTACAGCCAGGGGTGGAAGCTGAAGAAGGGCTGCAGGTCGGCCTGGCCCCGCTCGTAGAAGCCGCCGAGGTAGAAGCTCAGGGCGCCGGCCAGCAGCAGGAAGATCACGATGAAGACGTAGGCCACCGGCGTGGCGAAGTAGCTGGCCAGTTCACGCCGGAACACGGTGCGGATGGCGCTCATGCGCGGGCCTCCTGGGCGGCGGTGGTGATGCTGCGGAACACCTCGTCCAGGCGTCCGGCCTCCAGCTGCAGTTCACTCACCGCCACGTTCTGCGCCTTCAGCGCCTCGCTCACCGCGTTGAAGATGAGGCGGCCCTTGCGCGGAAAGGCGGTGATGCGCTTGTCCTGCGGGTCGATCTCGATGCTCTCGATGTCGGCCACCCGGGCCAGCGCCTCGCGCGCGGCACCGGCGTTGCTCGCCGTGAGAGAGACCGCGCCGTGATAGCGCGAGCGCGCCTCCAGCTCGGCCGGCGTGGCGTCGGCGAGCAGGCGGCCGCGGGCGATGATGACCGCACGGGTGCACACCGCGTGCACCTCTTCCAGGATGTGCGTGGAGATGACGATGGTCTTGTCGTGGGCCATCGCGTTGATGAGGGTGCGCACCTCGTGCTTCTGGTTCGGGTCGAGGCCGTCGGTGGGCTCGTCCAGCACCAGCACCGGCGGATCGTGCAGGATCGCCTGGGCCAGGCCCACCCGGCGCTTGAAGCCCTTGGACAGAGTGTCGATGGGCTGCGCCAGCACGCCCTCCAGTTGCAGCCGTCCGATCACGTCGTCGATGCGGCGGCGACGCACATCGGCGGCGAGACCGCGGGCATCGGCGATGAACTCGAGGAAGCCGCGCGGCGTCATCTCGCCGTAGCTCGGCGCGCCTTCGGGCAGATAGCCCAGGTTGCGTTTGGCGTCGAGCGGCGCGCTTTCCACGTCGTGGCCGCAGACTCTCGCGCTGCCCGAACTGGGTGCGAGGAAGCCCGCGATCATCTTCATGGTGGTGGACTTGCCGGCGCCGTTCGGCCCGAGAAAGCCGAGCACCTGGCCCGGCTCCACTCGGAACGAAATGCCGTCGACGGCGGTGAAGTCGCCGTAGCGTTTCGTCAGTTGGCTGGTTTCGATCATCGTCAGGGAACCCGTGGAGGTTGCTGCAAGCCGGACCGGGCCCGCGCCCCGGCGTGGGAGCAGCGGACATGCGGCACGACGATGGAAGTCCGGCTCGGCCGGAGCACGGCCGGAACGCGTGACCCGCGCAGAACGGCACCGCACCGGCGAGCCCGGTCCGGCGCCCCGCCGCGGGAGCGCGCGGGAATGTACCGCAGAGTTAAGAGAAAGTTCCCGCCGCTTGCCGCACCGTAAGCTCAGGCGCTGGCACGCCGGCCGACGGAGAGGGCGATCAAGGCCTGCGCCAGCCAGTAGCTGCCCAGCACCAGCGCCTCAGCGGCCGCGAACGGCCAGCGGAAGCGGTCGACAGCCAGGCTGGCGTCGGAAAGCGCGAACAGCGCCGCGCCGACCGCAGCACAGCGTGCGCCCGGCGTCGCCACGACGCGGGCGCGTACCGCCGCCTGCGCCGCCATGGCCGACAACGCGGCGACGTAGAGCAGCACGGGCAGGTGCAGCGCCGACGGGATGCCGGGCCAGAGCAGCCACGACAGCACGCCGGCCAGCGCGGCATAGGCGAGAAAGGGCCCCTGGCGCGCAGCCAGGGGCGTGTCGGCGGTAAACGCGGTGATGTAGGCGAAATGCGCCAGCAGGAAGGCGCCAAGCCCGGCCGCGAACAGATCCCGCGGCCACATGAGCAGCACGTCACCCAGCAGGGACAGGGCCAGACCTGCGAGCACGCCACCACGGTAGCGCGGGGCGGCGGAGCGCCCGCGTGCGGCGAACAGCAGCAAGCCGACGGTCGCCAGGGGCTTGCCCAGCCAGTGCAGCCAGAGGCCCGGCAGGCCGTAGGCGCCGAACACCGCCGCCACCGCGCACAGACCCACCGCCGCCAACAGCAGGCGGTCGGCGCGCTGCGGCACCAGCGTACTCAGTGCCGCGGCCATCGCCATGCGCGTCCGCCAAAAACGCGAACCCCCGCCGCAGCGGGGGTCCGGAGCATGGCACGACGGCGTCGGCTCAATGCGCTGCGCCGGCGGCTTCCTGCTGCAGCGGCTCGCTCGGCGGCGTGCCGGTGGCAGCCACGCTGTCCGCGATCGGCAGGTACACGACGAACTGCTGCTCGTCGTCGGCCGTCTTGGCCGGGTCGGTGAGCAACTCGTCGTAGAAATGGTTGACGTTGTCGTTGGCGTGCATGCCATTGCTGGCGGCATAGGCCTTCAGCACCAGGCGCGTGAGCGGCAGGCCGGCCGGGCTGCCCACCCAGGTGGCGAACAGCGCCTTGCCACCGTAACCGGTACGGGCACGCACATTGCCCGCGACGACGAGGTTGCCGCGCTTGTCCTTGTCTCCCGCCTTGGGCTCGACCGGGGCCGAGCTTTCCTCGGCTGCCTGCTGTTCGAGGCTCGGGGGCACGGCCGGGCCGATGGTCACGTCCCTGCCGTCGATCTTGAGGGTGGCACTGTCGACGGGCACGGCCACGTCGAACACGTAGTTCTCCTCACCCCACTCCACCGTGACGACCGTGCGCGGTCCTGCCTGGTGCAGGCCCTGCTTCTTCATCACCGCCTGGATCTCGGCCAGCGCCTTGTCGGTGGCCGCAGCCACCTCGTCCAGGGCGCGCGGAGCCTGGGTCTGCACCACGAGTTGCGGCTTGGCGGCCACGTCGGCCACGTACACCTCGGTGTTGGAGTAGTCGACGTTCGGGATCGTGGCGATGAGGGACTGCAGGTTCTGCAGATTGATCTGGATCTGCGCGGCCGGATCGCCGTGCAGATACAGCCCGGAGTACCGCGCGATCAGGTCCCAGCCGAAGTCGACATCGTAGGACCAGCGGATCTTGGTGAGGCGCTGGTTGCTCTGCGGTTCCAGCGAGATCGTGAAGTGCTTGTCCTCACCCTTCCACGGATTCTCGATCTTCCAGATCACCTTGCTGCCGGGCTCGCCGCCGTCGACCTCGTAGGAGCCGTTGCCGATCTTCGGCTCGTCCGACTGCCAGTTGAGCTTGGCCCCCTTGCCCGTCGCCGGGCCGGACAGCGTGTACTTGATCTTCGGATCCATCGCGCGCAGGGAACCCCACTCGTTGAAGCGGCCGAAGTTGTTCAGCACGTCGTAGATGTGGCGCACGTTGTGGCTCACTTCCACCGACTTCTCGACGTGGCCGTGGCTGGGCAGCACCAGGCCGACCACGACGGCGAGCACGACCACCAGGATCGCGGCGACGATGAATTCCAGGATACGCGTCATTCCAGCAGTCTCCAGATTTCACTCGCTCAGCCCGGCTGGAACCGCTGCTGGCGTAAGGGATTGGTGCGCAAGGCGGATTCCGGGACGCGCAGGGCTGCGCAAGGGTCGCGGATCGGCCGAGTCGCGCATGGTACAGGGGCAAGGGGTTGCGGACTAGGGGTGACCGCCCGCCGCGGCGCGCCGGGCCCGCTTCCTCGCCGCGGGAGCGCGCCGACACGCACCGCTGCTGTCCCGGCAGGCGCGCACAGCGCGCCGACGCGGCAGTCGCCGCCGCGTCAGACGATGCCCAGCTCGAAGGCCTTCAGCACGGCGCGCGTGCGGTCGCGTACGCCGAGCTTTGACAGGATGTTGGAGACATGATTCTTCACCGTCCCCTCCGCCACACCGAGGGAATTGGCGATCTCCTTGTTGCTGTAGCCACCGGCCATGAGGCGCAGGATCTCGGTCTCGCGATCGGTGAGGGGGTCGGGCCGGTCGAGGCTGGTGAATTCATTGTGCATGCGCTCCAGGCCGGACAGCAGGCGCTGGGTGACCACCGGGGCCACCAGGGAGCCGCCCGCGGCGACCGTCTTCACCGCGTCGACCAGCTGGTCCAGCGACACGTCCTTGAGCAGGTAGCCGCGCGCGCCAGCCTTGAGCCCCGCCAGTACGAGTTGGTCATCGTCGAAGGTGGTCAGGATGATCGAGGGCGGCTGCTGGCCGCGCTGGGCCAGGGTGTTGAGCACGTCGATACCGCTCATGCCTGGCATACGCAGATCGAGCAGCACCACGTCGGGCTTGTGTTGCGGGATCAGCTCCACCGCCTGGGCGCCGTCCACCGCCTCGGCGACCACGCGGATCTCGTCGGACAGTTCCAGCAGGCTGCGGATGCCCTGGCGCACCAGGGTCTGGTCGTCGACCAGCAGGACGGAAATCATGCAGTGCTCTCCATGGGCAGCCAGGCGTCCAGGGCGAAGCCGCTGTCCCGGCCGGTGTGGATGTCGAGTTTGCCGCCGAACTGCGCCAGGCGCTCGCGCATGCCGGTGAGGCCGTTGCCGGGCTTGAGTCCCTCGGCGCCGCGGCCGTCGTCGCGCGCGTGGATGGCGATGCCCTGCTCGCCGTCCTGTTCGAAACGCAGCCACAGATTGCGCGCTGCGGCGTGGCGCACGGTATTGGTGATGATCTCCTGGGCGCAGCGCAGCAACACCTGGGCGCGCTGCGGATCCTCCACACCGAAGCGCGGCGGCAGCTCCAGGTGGATGGCGAGCTGCGGCACGCCTTCGACCAGGCTGCGCAGGGCCTGAGTCAGGTCGATGGCGTCGTCCTGGCGCAACTGGCTAACCACTTCGCGCACATCCGAGAGCAGCAGCTTGGCGATCGACTGCGCCTGGCGCACGTGCTCCTGCGCCGGCGCCTGCACCAGATGGCTGGCGACCTCGAGGTTCAGGCTGAGTGCGGTGAGGTGGTGGCCGACCAGGTCGTGCAGATCGCGGGCGATGCGCAGCCGCTCGGCGATGCGGCTGGATTCGGCCAGCAGCGCGCGCGTGGCGCGAAGTTCCGAGTTGAGGCGACGCTGCTCGTCGCGCGCCTCCGCCTGCTGCTTGGCCACCATGGAGGTGACGAAGGTGAAGCCGGAGAAGCCGAGGTAGAGCACGCCCTGCAGCAGCGCGTCGAGCCAGTCGTAGCCGTAGACCCGGAACACGATCACCGGCACCAGGGCGAAGTACTCCAGGCCCAGCCAGGTCACCGCCGCCCAGAACGGCAGCAGCCAGGGCAGCACGCCGGCGAGGATCATCAAGAGGATGCCGAACAGGCCGCTATGGCTGAAATAGCTGATGGCGATGGCGGCCAGATTGACCAGCACCAGCCACACCAGCTTGCCCGGCGAAGAGCGGCGCCCGCCGAGGTCGCGCGTGATGAGCCAGTAGCCCACTCCGAACAGCGCGTAGCAGACCAGCCACCAGCCGCGCTCGGCCGCGGTGGTGGGCACCACGTCGGCCGCGGCCAGGCTCTGCTGCAGCAGGGGAATGCCCACCACCAGATAGGTGCAGAAGCCCGCGTAGCGCAACAGGCGGATGTGGTTGTGCTGGGACAGGCGCATGCCCGGATGATAGGCCGGCGTGGCGGTGCCGCAACATGCTCGAAGTAACGCCGGCGCGCGGCGGATGGCGCGACCCGCGGCCCGCGGCGGCGCCGGCATGGCACGGCGCGACGGCGCGTCCGCCCGCAGCACGCCATTCCTTCCGCGCCGCGTCATGGCCAGGCCGGAAACCCCGTGCGATAATTCGCGCATCGCGCCCGGCCGCCCTGGCCGCAGGCCGCCATCGCTGGAGCAAGGAATGACCATTGCCATCCGCGACGTGCGCGAGCACGAGCTGGATTCGGTCCTCGCACTGAACAATGCCGCCGGCCCCACCATCCTGCCGCTGGATTGCGCGCGCATCCGCTGGTTCTACGACAATGCCGACTACTTCCGCGTGGCCGAAGCCTCGGGACATCTGGCTGGTTTCCTGATCGCCCTGCGCGAGGACGCCGACTACGACAGCCCGAATTTCCGCTGGTTCCGCGCGCACTACGAGCGCTTCGCCTACATCGACCGCATCGTGGTGGCCCGCCCCTACCGCGGTCTGGGCCTGGGTCGCCTGTTCTACGCCGACGTCACCAGCTATGCCGAGGTGCGCGTGCCGGTGCTCACCTGCGAAGTCTTCCTGGAGCCGCGCGACGACGTGTCGGTGCTGTTCCACGGCACCTACGGCTTCCACGAAGTGGGACAGCAGGTGATGCCGGGCCTGGAGCGCCGCGTCAGCCTGCTGGCGAAGGATCTGCCGAGCTACCGCTACGTGCAGGACACCTACCTGCAGGGCCCCGCCGCCCACCTGCCCGCCCTGCCCTGGCTGGCCGATCGCGTGCGCCGTGCACCCGGCGGCCCGCGCCGTGCTGCGACGGGAAGCTGAGGCATGGCGTCGGCGCGCGCAAGCGCGGACCTGGAACCGGTGGGCGAGCTGAAGTTCGGCCAGGTGGGCATCGCCAACCTGCGCCTCAAGCGCCTGGACCGCGACACTCTGGCAGCCGAACTGGCGCACAAGGTCGCCAGCGCACCGCAGCTGTTCGCGCGCGCTCCGGTCGTGCTCGACCTCAGCCACCTACCGTCCCTGCCCGAAAGGGACGCGGTGCGCGAGCTGCTCGGCACCATCCGCGGCGCCGGCCTGTTGCCCGTGGGGCTGGCCTACGGCACCAGCGCCACCGAAGCCCTCGCGCGCGAGCTGGACCTGCCCCTCTTCGCCAAGTTCCGCGCCGCCTACGAGCGCAGCGGCGGCGCCCCCCTGGTGGAACCGCCGGCGGCGGCACCCGTGCCCGCAGCGCGCGCCGAGCCTGCGGCGCCGCCGCGCACCCTGCCCGGGCAGGTGCACGACAAGCCGGTGCGTTCGGGCCAGCAGGTCTATGCCCGGGGCCGCGACCTCGTGCTCACCGCCATGGTGGGCAATGGCGCGGAGGTGATCGCCGATGGATCGATCCACGTCTACGCCAGCCTGCGCGGGAAAGCCATCGCGGGCGCCCAGGGCGAAGCCGGTGCGCGCATCTACTGCCAGGATTTCCAGGCCGAACTCGTGTCCATCGCCGGGCACTATCGCGTATTCGAGGATATCCCGGCGGAACTGCGCGGCGGCCCGGTGCAGGCCTGGCTGGAGGGCGAGAAGCTGCTGCTCGCCCGGCTGTGACGCGCACTACGGCGCCTTCCGCGGGAGAATGCGCCCGCGCCTGCCGCCGCACATCACCATCGCCACATCGGAGTTACGAACTTGACTGAATTCATCGTCGTCACCTCGGGCAAGGGCGGAGTGGGCAAGACCACCACCAGCGCCTCCCTCGCCGTCGGCCTGGCCAAGCGCGGCAAGAAGGTCGCCGTGATCGATTTCGACGTGGGCCTGCGCAACCTCGACCTCATCATGGGCTGCGAGCGTCGCGTGGTGTACGACTTCGTCAACGTGATCCACGCCGAGTGCACGCTCAAGCAGGCGCTCATCAAGGACAAGCGCTACGAGACCCTGCACGTGCTGGCCGCGTCGCAGACGCGCGACAAGGAGGCCCTGACCCGCGAAGGGGTGGAGCGCGTGCTGAACGAACTGCGCGACGAGGGCTTCGACTACGTCGTGTGCGATTCGCCCGCCGGCATTGAGAAGGGCGCCTTCCTGGCCATGTACTTCGCCGACCGCGCCGTGGTGGTGGTCAACCCCGAGGTGTCCTCGGTGCGCGATTCCGACCGCATCCTCGGCCTGCTCGCCTCCAAGACGCGCCGCGCCGAAGCCGGCGGCGATCCGGTGCAGCAGCACCTGCTGCTCACGCGCTACAACCCGACACGTGTGGCCACCGGCGACATGATGAGCGTGGACGACGTCAAGGAGATTCTCGGCATCGATGTGCTGGGCGTGATTCCGGAGTCCGAGGGCGTCCTGGCGGCCTCCAACGCCGGCGTGCCGGTCATCCTCGACGAGACCTCCAGCGCGGGCCAGGCCTACGAGGACGCGATCGCGCGCCTGCTCGGTGAGGACCGCCCCATGCGCTTCCTCGACGCTCCCAAGAAGGGCATCCTGTCGCGGCTGTTCGGGAGCTGACCATGGGCGTGTTCGATTTCCTCTTCGGCAAGGAAAACAAGAACTCCGCGGCTGTGGCCAAGGAGCGCCTGCGCATCATCGTGGCGCAGGAGCGCAGCGCGCGCGGCACGCCGGACTACCTGCCGCTGATGCGCCGCGAAATCCTCGAAGTCATCCGCAAGTACGTGAAGGTGGACGACGACGCGATCGCGATCCAGGTGAAACGCGACGGCGACCAGGAAGTGCTCGATCTCACCGTGACGCTGCCGGAAAAAAACGACGCCAAGCGCGAGGCGAGGGAAAACGAGAAGGACGAAGCGTGACCGCGCTTGCCTTCTCACCTCGGGAGACAAGGGCCCGCAGGGCCGGATGAGGGCTCTGTCGTAGCCATGAGTCCAGCTCAGCGCGAGGCTTGATATCGCACTGCTTCCGCACCCTCACCCCTCGCGCGGCGGGCGAGGGGCACCCGCGATCGGCGATCTTCTGCACGCATGCCCGACACGCCAGCCGTCGTCCTCACCCTGGCCGACATCGACCTCAATGCCGCGCGGCACCTGCTGGCACGCTACGGCCTGAGCCTGCGCCTGGTCGACACCGGAACGCCGATTCCCGGCAGCTATTGGGGCGACAGCGAGGCCGGCCTGATCGGCACGACCGTGTACGCCCGCGCCGACACACCCGTGCATTCCCTGCTGCACGAGGCCTGCCACCTCATCGTGCTGCCGCCGACCCGGCGCGCCGCCGTGCACACCGACGCCACCGATTCCGTGGCCGAGGAGGACGCCACATGCTACCTGCAGATCCTGCTCGGCGACGCACTGCCCGGCGTGGGCCGGGCGCGCGTCATGGCCGACATGGACGCCTGGGGTTATACCTTCCGCCTCGGCAGCGCGCGCGCCTGGTTCGAGCAGGACGCCGAGGACGCACGGGCCTGGCTGGCCGCCCGCGGTCTGCTGCCCGCCGCAGGCTGAAGCAAGCTGCGCCGCAGCTTGCGCCGATGATCGGCGACGTCTAGCCTGCCGCGTCTTTTCCTGTCGGGGAAACGCCCGTGAAGCTTCTGCCCGTTCCGCTCGCCGCCGCCGTGGCGCTTGCTCTCGCCGCCTGCCAGGCTCCCGCGCCGCACTCCACCGACGCCAAGGCGGCGTCCGCACCGCCGGCGGCAACAGCCGCCACGCCGGCCGAAGCCGACCGCTTCGTCGCCGCGGTGAACCAGGAGATCCGCGACAACTATGTGGAGAGCACCGCAGCGCAGTGGATTTCCGAGACCTACATCAACGCCGACAGCGAAGCGGTGGTGTCCAAGGCCAACGAACGCGGTCTGGCACGCCTCTCGGCCGCGGTGGAGAAGTCGCGCCGCTACGACCACGCGCCGGGCGTGTCGCCGGCCACCCAGCGCGGCATCGACCTGCTCAAGCAGCAGACCGCCCTGCCCGCGCCCAAGGATCCGAAGAAGCTGGCCGAGCTGACCGAGATCGCCTCGCGCCTCAATGCCGCCTACGGCGCCGGCAAGAGCTGCCGCGATGCGGGCAAGCCGGAGACCTGCCGCAACTTGAACCAGCTCTCCGACGTGCTGGCCAAGAACCGCGATTGGGATGCCGATCTGGAGGCCTGGACCGCCTGGCACGACGTGGCGCGCGGCATGCGCAAGGACTACGTGCGCTTCGCCGAACTGGCCAACGAGGGCGCGCGCGACATGGGCTTCGCCAACGCCGGCGCCATGTGGCGCGCCGGCTACGACATGGACGCCAACGAATTCCGCGCCGAGACCGACCGCCTGTGGGACCAGGTGAAGCCGCTCTACACGCAACTGCAGTGCTACGCCCGCGGCAAGCTCGCAGCGAAGTACGGTGCGAAGATGCCCAAGGATGGCACCATACCCGCGCACATCACCGGCAATATGTGGGCACAGGACTGGTCCGCGCTGTACCCGCTGCTGCAGCCCTACGCGGGGGTGTCCAACCTCGACGTGGACGCAGCGCTGGAAGCACAGGGCAAGCAGGCCCAAGCCGCTGCGCTGGCCCAGGCGCGCAAGGAGGCCAAGGGCAAGCCGCTCGACGCTGCCGCCATCGTCGCCGCGCAGCGCGCGGGCGACCTGGAACTGGCGAAATCCTTCGCCCGCCGCGCCGAGGACTTCTACACCTCGATCGGCTTCCCCGCCCTGCCCGCCGGGTTCTACGCCAATTCGCAGTTCCTGCGTCCGCGCGACCGCGACGTGGTGTGCCACGCCAGCGCCTGGGATCTCAACCTGCAGGGCGACGTGCGCATCAAGATGTGCATCGCCGCCAACGAGGACGACTTCCGCACGATCTACCACGAGATGGGTCACGTCTATTACTACCTGGCCTACAATCCGCTGCCGCCGCTGTTCCAGACCGGCGCCCACGACGGCTTCCACGAGGCCATCGGCGACACCATCCAGCTGAACCTGACACCGGCCTACCTGCACACCATCGGCCTGGCCGGCAGCGCCAGGCAGGACCAGCGCGCGGTGATCAACGCGCAGATGAAGCTGGCGCTGGAGAAGATCGCCTTCCTGCCCTTCGGCAAGCTCATCGACGAGTGGCGCTGGGGCGTGTTCGACGGCTCCATCGCGCCCGAGCACTACAACGCCGCCTGGTGGGCACTCAAGCGCAAGTACCAGGGCGTCGCACCGGTCGCGGCACGCGGCGAGGAGGACTTCGATCCGGGCGCGAAGTACCACGTGCCCAACAACACGCCGTACATGCGCTACTTCCTCGCCCACATCCTGCAGTTCCAGTTCCAGCGCTCGCTGTGCGAGGCCGCCGGCTTCACCGGCCCGCTGCACGAGTGCTCCATCTACGGCAACAAGGCGGCCGGCGCGAAGTACTGGGCCATGCTGCAGAAGGGATCGAGCCAGCCCTGGCAGGACACGCTGAGGGAACTCACCGGCAAGGGCGAGATGGACGCCTCGGCCATCCTCGACTACTTCGCCCCGCTGTACGCGTGGCTGCAGCAGCAGAACGCGGGCCGGGACTGCTCCTGGGAAGGCGAGGGCTGAGCCGCGCGGGTCGGTCGACACGGTCCCGCTCCCGGGGCGCGGCGCGAGCGGCGGGCGCGCATCTTCCGCGCCGCCGGCGAAGTCGCGTAAGCTGCCGGCGCGGCATCCGCGCCGCGCCGCCCGAAGCCGTGCCATGCAACGCTGGATCAAGCTGCCCGACGGCCGCTACGTCGACGCCAACCGCATCATGTACATCGGCAAGGTGGAAACCTTTCCGCGCATCGACGAGGACGGCAACGATCTGGGCCAGGGTTTTGCCGTGCATCTCGGCACGGACATCCCGCGCGAGCATCAGTTGACGGTGATGGGCAGCAAGGAAGAGGTGCTGGCCCTGCTCAAGACCCTGCTGGGCGGCGGCGGCAGCACCGGCACCTGACGCAACCCGGCCGCCAGCCGGCCCGGCCCCACCCTCAGAACGGCTCCGCTTCCTCGCTGGCCATCGCCGGGCCGGCAGCACGCTCGCGCGCCAATTCGCGCTTGCCGTGGGCGCGGTAGACGTGCCAGGCGACGAACCCGAGCCCGGTGAGCAGCGCAGCCGCCGCGGCGAGCTTGCGCGCATCGTCGGCCAGATGCACCACGCCCACGCCGGCCAGCAGCGCGTTGAACACGAGGCTGACAAAGGCCTGCATGGACGAGGCGCCGCCGCGGTGCGCCGGATAGCGGTCGAGCAGCAGCAGGGTCAGCGTGGGGAAGGTGAGCGAAATGCCGATCGCGTGCAGGCCGACCGGCAGCACCGACCAGGGCACCTGTGGGGCGGCCAGGGCAAATGACACGACCAGGTTGAGCGCGGCGCCGGCGAGCATGATGGCGTAGCCCAGGGCCACGGTACGCTCAGCCGACAGCCGCCCGGCGACCCGTCCCGACAGCAGCGCGCCCAGCATCATGCCGCTGATGGCCGGGACGAACAGCCAGGGGAACTGCTGTGGCCCGAGGCGCAGCAGCCCAAGCACGAAGGCCGGCGCCGAGGCGATGTAGACGAACAGCGCGCTGAAGTTCACCGTGCCGGAAATGGCCAGCGGCCAGAACTGGCGGTCGCGCAGCATATTGCCGTAGCTGTGCAGCAGATGCCGCGGCGAGAACGGCAGCCGCCGCGCCGCGGCGTGCGTTTCCGGCAGGCGCCACAGGCAAGCTAGCAGCAGCAGGCCCGACCAGGCGGCGAGGAACCAGAAGATCCAGCGCCAGGAGCCCGCCAGCAGCACCCAGCCGCCGATCACCGGCGCCAGCGCCGGCGCGATGCCGAACATCAGCGAGATGTTGGACATGAGCTTCTGCGCCGCCGCGCCGTCGAAGAGATCGCGGATGATGGCGCGGCCGACAATGAGACCAGCGCCGGCGGAAATGCCCTGCAGGGCGCGGAACGCCAGCAGCGTCCCGATCGATCCGGCCAGGGCACAGCCGATCGAAGCGAGGGTGAAAACGCCGACGCTGGTCACGATCACGCCGCGCCGGCCGAAGCTGTCGGACAGCGCGCCATGAAACAGCGACATGCAGGCATAGGCGAGCAGATAGACCGACAGTGTCTGCTGCATCACCAGCGGCGAGGCGCCGAGTTCGGCCTCGATCGCCGGAAAGGCCGGGAACATCGTGTCGATGGAGAACGGGCCGAACATGGCCAGGCCGGCGAGCAGCAGGGCCAGTCCGCCGGGACGGGATTCGGCGCGGGTCATGCGCGGTGCGGCCGTGACGAGGGAAGCGCGATTCTAGCGGCGGCGACGCCGGCGGCCCGTGCCGAAGGTCGCGCGCGGCCATGCCGGTCGGGCATGAGCCGCGGGTCTGGAGCATCAGTCGTTCGCGGGCGCGCCGCAGCAGACCTTGTACTTGCGCCCGCTGCCGCAGGGACAGGTGTCGTTGCGTCCGGGCTTGGGCGCCGCGCGCACCGGCGTACGCGGCGCACTGCGCTGCTCCAGCCAGTGCCGCTGGGCGTCGATGGCGAAACCGATGAGGCGGCCGATCTGCTCGTCGCGCTCGGCCTGGGTGGCCCGCGCGGTCTCTTCGCTCTCATCCTCCGGGCCCTCCGCCAGAGCCTCGATGGCGTCGAAGTCCTCGGCGAAGTCGGGGTCGGACAGCAAGGGCTGCCAGGCTTCCTCGCGCAAGCCCACGCCCTGCAGGTAGCCCAAGGCCCACTCCTGCGCAAAGGTGACGGTCACGCCCTCGAAATCGTAGTCGTTGAGCAGCGGCGCATAGGCATCTTCGTCGCCCATGAGCAGGGTCGCGATGCTGTTCATGTGCCGCACGATGAGGTCGAGCACACGCTGCGCCTGGGCGGCACTGTCCCAAGTGTGCTCGCCGCCGTCCGGCTGCCACAGGTAGGGCATCCATTCGGAAGGCGGAATCATTTCCGGTCCCGACACGATGGCGGTGAGGTAGCCATCGAGCATCTCCAGGCTCATGCCGTCGCTGGGCACGGCGTGGTCGTCGAGGAAGCGGGCCAGCTCTTCCAGCTCGACGTCGTCGAGCGGCCGGGACAGGTCGGTCATGTCGGCAGGGGTTGTTGCGGGGCGGGACGGTCAGCCTAGCAGCGCCGCGCTACCGGGTACAGCGACGCGCCACACATCCATGCGGACGCGGCGACGCGTGCTCGGGTCCGTCACCGGGCTCGCTGCGGGAAACGGCTGCAGGTTTGCCGCGCAACCGCTTGATCGTGCGACCGAGCCTCGCCCACAGCGGCCTGCGGCGCGGCGCCGCGTCACTGGCGCGGCCTGCTAGGATGCGGCGATCTTCCGCAGGCGCTCGGCATGAACGCACTCTCCTTGCTCGCGGTGGGCGGTGGCGCGGCCCTCGGCGCCTGGGCACGCTGGGGCCTGGGCATCGCCCTCAACCCGCTGTTTCCCACCCTGCCCCTGGGCACCCTCGCCGCCAACGTCGTGGGCGGCCTGCTGATGGGCTGCGCAATGGGCCTCATCGCCCACTACGAGAGCCTGGCGCCGGAACTGCGCCTGTTCCTTACCACCGGCTTTCTCGGCGGCCTCACCACTTTCTCCACCTTTTCCGCCGAGTCCGCCACCCTGCTGCTGCGCGGCCAGTGGGGCTGGGGCGCGGCGCACGCCCTGCTGCACGGAGCAGGCGCGCTGCTGGCGGTCCTCGGGGGCATCGGTCTGATGCGCCTGGTCCTGCGCGCCTGAGGAGACACACCATGCACGGCGAATTGCTGAGCTTCTACCTGCACGAGAGTGACCGGCACGGCGGGCGCCTGCTCTACGAGTGGCTGCTGGAGGAGGCGCGGCGCCTTGGCATACCGGGCGGCTCGGCCTTCCGCGCCATCGCCGGCTACGGCCGCCACGGCGTGCTGCACGAACAGCACTTCTTCGAACTCGCCGGGAGCGTGCCGGTACGCGTGGATTTCCTGCTCGCGAGCGACGATGCCGAGCGGCTGTTGCAGGCGCTGCGCCAGGCGCAGGTGCACCTGTTCTTCGCGCGCATGCCGATGCGCTTCGGCCTGCTGCAGGGCAACGCCCCGCAGGAGGGCTGACGCCGGGCGCGGTGGTGGGCCAACAGCACCAGGCAGCTCGCGGCTAGGGCTCGCAGCGCAGAAAGGCCAGGTCGCCGTCGAAGGCATCCGCGCGCGCATCGAACTCGCCGCGGCGCGCCTCGTAGCTGGTCCACAGCGCGCGCCAGGTGGCATCAAACAGCGGGGCGGCTTCCGCGCTCCAGTCGAACGAGGGGCAGAACCAGCGCGCCAGGCTGACCAGGCCGTAGAGAAACACCGGCTGCGTCCACGGCTTGTAGCGGCCCCAGTCCGAGCGCGTGTAGAGGCCGGCGAACTCCTGCAGGGCATCGCGCCGTTGCGCCGGGTCGTCATCCACGAAGGACTGAAACACGGTGAGGAAGGCGCGGTCCACGCGCGCCAGGCTCTTGCCCTGCAAGCCCGTGTTCGCCTGCGCCAGGGCCTGGTCGCGCCACCGCCAGTCGGGGCTGATGGCCAGCACGAGCAGATTGGCGGCATGGCGCAACGCGGCCCCACCGTGGCGGGACAAGGGCCGCCCGGCGTGAAACAGGCGTTGCACCAGCCCCCTGTCGCCGAGCGCGGCGACGTCGACCGCCAGCGGTACGAGGAGGCAGTAGTCCGCCCCACTGCTGGGGTGGAGACCGTCCGGGTCGAAGCGATTGGCCGCCCGGCCGGACAGTCCGACGAATTTCACCAGCATCTCGTGCAGCACGCGCGCGTCGCCGCTGGCCACGGCCTGATGCACGCCGGCGCGGACCAGTGGCCAGCCGAAATCGGGATACAGGTCAAGGCGCACGAAACGCTCCTGTACTTCGGCCAACCCCGCGTCGGGCCGCTCGGCACGCCGCTGCGCGTAGCGCGCGCGCAGGGCCCCGACCACATCGGCGATGCAGGTGAATTCGGGCGGGGTAGCGTCTCGGGTCATGGCGACATACCGGTGAAGGGAGGATGTGAAAGCGCCGTTCCTGCGGGAAAACGCCCCGGCGCGCCAAGGCGAACAGGGCGTCGAGGCGAGGCCGGGGCGGCTTTGGCATAATCGCGCCCCTCGCGCCGCCGCTCGGCCGGCGCCCCGCTCCGGAGACTCCCGCAGGGGTGCTCCGGACCATCGGCCACGTCTCCCCCGGAACGCCATGAGCCTGCAAGCCAATCACGAACAGATTCCGCTCAAGCAGTACGCCGAGCGCGCCTATCTCGACTACTCCATGTACGTGGTGCTGGACCGCGCCCTGCCCTTCATCGGCGACGGCCTCAAACCAGTGCAGCGGCGCATCGTCTATGCCATGAGCGAGCTTGGCCTGGACGCCGCGGCCAAGCCGAAGAAGTCGGCCCGCACCGTAGGCGACGTCATCGGCAAGTTTCACCCGCACGGCGACAGCGCCTGCTACGAGGCGATGGTGCTGATGGCGCAGCCGTTCTCCTACCGCTACCCGCTGGTCGATGGCCAGGGCAACTTCGGCTCGCCGGACGATCCGAAGTCCTTCGCCGCCATGCGCTACACCGAGGCCAGACTGACGCCGTTGGCCGAACTGCTGCTGGCCGAGATCGACCAGGGCACGGTGGATTTCACGCCGAATTTCGACGGCACGCTGCAGGAGCCCTCCTGGCTGCCGGCGCGCGTGCCGCACGTGCTGCTCAACGGCTCCACCGGCATCGCCGTTGGCATGGCCACCGACATCCCGCCGCACAACCTGCGCGAGGTGGCCAGCGCGTGCATCCGCCTGCTCGACGATCCCGACGCGACGGTGCGCGATCTGTGCGAGCACGTGCGCGGGCCGGACTTCCCCACCCGCGCCGAAATCATCTCCCCGCGCAGTGAACTGCTGGCCCTGTACGAGAACGGCGTGGGCAGCGTGCGGGCGCGGGCCATCTATGCCAAGGAAGAGGGCAATGTCGTCATCAACGCCCTGCCCTACCAGGTCTCCCCCTCGAAGATCCTGGAGCAGATCGCCGCGCAGATGCGCGCCAAGAAGCTGCCCATGCTGGAGGACCTGCGCGACGAGTCCGATCACGAGAACCCCGTGCGTCTGGTGCTGATTCCGCGCTCCAACCGCATCGACCTCGACGAGATGATGCGCCATCTCTTCGCCACCACGGACCTGGAGAAGAGCTTTCGCGTCAATCTGAACATGATCGGCCTGGACGGCAAGCCCCAGGTGAAGAACCTCAAGCAGATCGTGGCCGAGTGGCTGCGCTTCCGCGGCGATACGGTCACGCGGCGCCTGCAGCACCGCCTGGCCAGGGTCGAGCGCCGCCTGCACCTGCTTGAGGGCCTGCGCATCGCCTACCTCAACCTCGACGAGGTGATCCGCATCGTCCGCAGCGAGGACGAACCCAAGCCGGTGCTGATGGCGCGCTTCCGCCTGAGTGAGGAACAGGCCGACTACATTCTGGAAACCCGCCTGCGCCAGCTGGCGCGGCTGGAGGAGATGAAGATCAATGCCGAACGCGACACGCTCGAGGAAGAGCGGGCAAAGATCAACGTCGTGCTGAAGTCACCGGCCAAGCTGAAGTCGCTGATCAAGGACGAGTTGCGCGACGACGCCAGGAAGTACGGCGATGAACGCCGCTCGCCCCTGGTCGAGCGCGAGGCCGCACAGGCGCTGGACGAAGCCGCCCTGGTGGCGAGCGAGCCGGTGACCGTGGTGCTGTCCGCCAAGGGCTGGGTGCGCGCGGCCAAGGGCCACGATGTGGACGCGGCGGCACTGAACTACCGCGAGGGCGACGCCTACGCCGCTGCCGGGCGCGGCCGTACCACGCAACAGGTCGCGTTCATCGACTCCACTGGCCGCAGCTATTCCACTGCCGCGCACAGCCTGCCCTCGGCGCGCGGCAACGGCGAGCCGCTGACCGGGCGCTTCACAACGCCGGCGGGTGCCGCCTTCGAAGCCCTGGCCATCGGTGATGGCGAGCAGCGCCTGGTGCTGGCCTCCGACCACGGCTATGGCTTCGTCACCCGTTTTGCCAACCTCCTGGGCAACAAGAAGACCGGCAAGGCGCTGATGAACCTCGACGAGGGTGCGCACGTGCTGACGCCGGCCTGGGTCGGCGACTCCGCCCGCGACCGCATCGTGGTGGCGACCAGTGCCGGCCACGTGCTGATGTTCTCCGTGGCCGAGCTGCCCGAGCTCGACAACGGCGGCAAGGGCAACAAGCTGATCGAGATTCCCAAGGCCAAGCTCGGCGCGGGCGAGCGCCTCGCCGGCGTGGCGGTGGTGGCCGAAGGCAAGGGCGAGGTCACCCTCTATGCCGGCGCGCGCAAGCTGATCCTGAAGTGGGCCGACCTGGTCGAGTACGGCGGCACCCGCGCCGGCCGCGGCAACCTGCTGCCGCGCGGTTTCCAGCGCGTGGAACGCATCGAGGCCAGCGGCTGAGCGTGAGCGATCGCGCCACCCGGCCGCCGCCGGGCCCGCGCCGCCCTCAGGGACCGAAGCCGTCGGTGAAGAGGTAGTCGTCGGTGAAGGGGAAGCACTTGCCCGGCTCCGAGGTGTTGCCGGCGGCGTCGGTGGCAGTGGCGAAGAGGTAGCCGGCACCCGGGATATTCGCCGGCGCGCCCAGCGTCAGGTTGGACCAAGGCACGAGAAACGCGCTGCCGTCGGTGTGCACGAAGAAGAAGCCGACGTAGCGCTTCATCTCGCCCCGCGGCGTGTCATTGGGGCAGCTGCCGGTGCAGGCATCGGTCCAGAACACATCCAGGCGGTAGTCCTGCGCCGGACCCGGGGTCTGCGTCTGCAGGAAGCCGCCCAGCACGATCGTGCGCGCCTCGATGCGCTTGGCCTGACTGAGGAAGGGATAGTTCTGCAGATTGTTCGGCCCGCTGTCGACGTCGCCGTTGTCGTTCGCCGTCGGGCCCAGGCCGAAGCCGTCGCTGGGCGCCGCGAGATCCACGGCGAGGAAGCCGCCGTTGTCGCGGATGGCATTGTTACCGTCGATGCGGTTGCCACTGCCGGCGCCGCTCTCCAGCCAGACGCCCGGACCGAAGTTGTTGGCGATGATGTTGCCGCCGCCGCTCTGCGTGAGGAAGCTGGCCGCGCCGACGACGTTATCGTGCGCGGAGACGGCGATGCCGACACCGGCGTTGTTGTTCCCCGCGGCGGTGCCGTCCGGCGCGACGCCGATGCTGTTGGATACGAGGGTATTGCCTGTGCTGTTAGGGCCGCTCAGGCGCACACCATTGGATGCCATGCCGCCGATGTAGTTGTAGCCGATGGTGTTGCCGCCGGAACCGACCAGGTAGACACCGTAGGTCATGGCCGCGCCCGCCCAGGGACTGCCGTCGAAATTGAAACCGAAGTAATTGCCCTGCACGTTGTTGGCGCGACCCGTGCCATTGCCCTCGAAATCCACGCCAGTGCTGCCCTGGTTGAAGACGTTGCGGCTGCCGGCCGAGAGGCCGCCGATGAGGCTGTGGTTGGCGGTGCCTTCGATGCGGATGCCGGCGCCGTTGGCGGCCGCGCCCGGCATGGCGGCAAAGCCGCTGCCGGTGATGACACTGCCATTGCCGGCGGCCAGCCGCACACCCGCCGTGGCGAAGCCCTCGATCTCCACGCCCTGCAGGGTCAGCCGGCCGCTGCCGCTCACGCGCAGGGCATGGCCGACCGCGGCGTTGGCCGCGCGCAGGATGACGCAGATCTGGCCGTCGTAGCCGAGGTACTGCGTGTTGGGCCGGGCGCCGGGCTGGCTGTAACCGTTGATGGTCGTGTCCGCGCTGATGTCCGGCAGCGGCGACGACAGGGTGATCACGCGCGGACACGCCCCGGCGATGTTGAAGTTGATGGTGGTGGCGTTCGGGTTGGTGTTGGCGGTGTTGATCGCCGTGCGCAGCGTGGCGTTGAGACTGTCATCGCCGCTGGAGGTGACGGTCTGCGCGACGAGGTCGTTGATGTTCGACTCGAAGGCGCCCAGGTCGACGCGGCTGCCGATCACGCGCGTGCCGCCGTCGAGGTCCTGGCTAGCGTAGCCGCCAGGCACGGTGCTCTCGGCCGCCCCGATGTTGATGGCCGGGGAATTGCTCAGCAGCAGGAAATTGCCATTCAGCGGGTTCTGGAAGCGCGGGTCGGCATTGATGTTGCCCAGCGAAGTGGTCAGGCCGGCGACGCGGGAGGGGTCGAGGTCCGAATAGGCGATGACCGGAATGCTGGCCGAGTTGCGCGTATCGAGGTCGCCGGCGGCGTTGTTGTACAGGATGGTGTTGTAGGCCAGCACCGAGCCGCTGCACTGGTAGCAGCCCATCTGCAGGCCGCGCGCACCGTTGTATGCTGAGGTCACGTTGGTGATGACCGCTACCACGTTGTCGTCGTATCCGAAGACGCCCAGACCCGCGGCCGTGTCACCGCCGTGCACGTTGTAGAACAGGCTCGACTCGACGCGGATGTTCGACTTGCCCGTGACGCTGAACCCGGCAAAGTTCTGCTGCGTCGAGGCGGCGCCAAAGAGATCCGTACCAATGACGTAGCGCACCACGATGCTGTCGGCCGCATCGTTGGAATCGCCGTCGATCGTCACGTTGCGCGCGAAGCTCTTGAAGGTGATGCCCTCGACCAGGATGCTGCTAGCGCCGTACACGCCGAACTCCGAATCGTGCGTCGCCTGCTGACCGTCGAGGACCGTGTTGGTCGCCACCAGGCTGCGGCTGCTGCAGCCGGCCGTGTAGCCACCGAGCAGCAGCAGCCTGGCGTCGCCGCCGGCGTAGGGCTGCGACCAATAGTCGAGGTTGGGATAGGGGTACGTGCCCTGCACCAGCTTGATGGTGTAGGTGCCGCCGCTGGCGCTCTGCCAGCTGGCGAGCGCGCTGCGCAGTTGGGCCGTGGAGGACACGCACACGGTGGTCGCCATGGCGGGAGACGCCAGCACCAGGCCTGCGCCAGCGGCCAGCGGCATCAGCAGCAGGAGTTTGCGCAACACGGCACACCTCGGTTGTCCGAATCCGGGTGTGTGCAATGCCGGGAAGCGACGCAAGCGAACACGGCGGCACCCTGCGCGGCCGCAATCCACGGGCTGGCGGCAGGGGCGGGGCCGCAGCCACCGCTTCCGGACCTGACCGGGAAGCCCCTAGCGCCAGCCACCCTCGGCGACGAAGGCCGCCCAGTAGTAGGGGTGCACGGACTGGCCCGCGGCGCGCCGCGCGGCCAGCGTCTCGCGCTGCGCCGCGGCCATCGCCGTCGGTACGTCCCGGCCCCGGCCGAAGCGCTGCGCGTACACGGCCGCCATCAGGGCAGCGGTGGCCTCGTCGTCGACTTCCCACAGGCTCATCACGACCGTGCGCGCGCCGGCCAGGCGCAGGGCGCGGCGCATGCCGAACACGCCCTCGCCCCGGCGCACCGGGCCCAGGCCGGAATCGCAGGCCGACAGTGCGATCCAGTCGACGCCGCGCAGGTCGAGTGCGGCCAGGTCGACGTCGCTCAAGATGCCGGTGGCCGGAGCGCCGAGGTGCGCGCCGCTGAAGGCGAGGCCCGACACCGCCGGCACCTCCCCGGCGATCGCCTCGCGCGCGGTCGATTGCAGGGTGAGCGAGCGACTCGCCCCCGGCACCGCCGCGCAGCTCGCGTCCAGGCTGAAGCCGTGCGTGGCGAGGTGCGCCACCTGCACCTGCGGCAGCGCGGCGAGCACGCGCTCGCGCGTCGCCGCCGCCCCGCTCAGCCGCTCGACCGGCTCGTGCCGCGCAGCGAAGAGGGCGTCGAGCTCGCGCAGCTCGCGCGCCGCGCTGGCGAGAGCCGCAAAGCCCTCCTGCGGAGCGCGCAGGCACAGCTGGCGCCGCGTCGCACCGGTCCCCGCGCCCGCGGGGAAGTCCGGCGCGCCGGCCAGCAGCACGCGCCCGGCCTGGCCGCGCGGCGGCGGCAGCAGCAGATCGGCCTCGTGCGTGAGCACATGCGCCTGCAGGCCGCGCTCGACGGCGAAGCCACCCGCCATCGGCAGGGCCGCCAGGTCGAGGCGGAACAGCTCGCCCGCCGGCACCATGAACAGGGTGCCGGGCGCGATGGATCCGTCCGCGCCCATCAGGTCGCGCGCCACCGCCGCGCCGCGGCGATCGAGCTCCACCGTGCTGGCACGCGGATCGCGCAGGGCGGCATACCAGGCGTCTGCGTCGGCGGCGATGGCGGCGACGCTGCCGAGGCGGCGCAGCGTGGGCCGTGCCGACGCGTCGAGGGTGAAGGCATACCACTCCTGCGGCACGGCGGCCCCGGCGGTGTCCAGTTGCCCGTGCATCTGCTCTTGCGACAAGCCTTCGGCCACGGCCAGCAGGCGGGCGTCGGGCGGCAGCGCGGCGGCGAGGAGCGCGAGCTCGGGCGCCTGCACGGCGGCCGCGGCGGCCGCTCCGCTGCCGAGCTGCCCCTCGGCCTGCTCGGCGGCCGTGCGCAACGTTTCGAGGTCGGCGCCGGAGGTGCCCCCCAACCAGGCCGCGGCCAGTGCGCTGTTGGCCTTGCGCCAGGTCTGCCAGGCCTGTGCCTGGGCGGGGTCACGCGCGGCGCGCGCGGCGGCGAGGCGCCGCGCCTGCGTGCGGGCGATGAGGCCGCGTTCGCCCATGGCCAGACGCCAGGCCGTCGCCGTGCTCGCCGCGTCACCGCGCCGGGCGGCCAGCGTCACCACCAGGGCGGTGGCGGGCACCAGCTTGTCGCGGAAGCCCAGGCTCTGGCGCTCCAGGTAGTCCGAGGCGACGCCCGCGACCAGGCGTTGCTGTGCTTCGGCCGCCTGCACCGCCAGGGCGAAGGCCGCGTCGCCCTCGCCCGCGCCCCACTGCGCCAGGGCGAGGCCGAAGCGCAGTGCCGTGAGCATCGGGTGCACGTCGGGCAGGTGGCCCTGGCGCAGCTCCAGCGCCCGCTGGAAACAGGGGACGGCCTCGGCGTAGTGCGCCTGCGCCAGGGCCACGCTGCCGAGGCCCTCCAGGGCGAAGGCCAGACCGGGATCGGTCGCGCCGTTGATCTTCTCGCGCGCGGCCAGGGCCTGGCGGAAGTGCGCCTCGGCGTCGGCGAGGCGGCGCAGGCCGAACTCGGTGTTGCCGAGGTTGGCCAGCACGATGGGGCGGGCGTACTCCAGTCCCGGCTGGGCGTCGATCCACTGCAGGGCGCGCAGTTGCCGCTCGCGCGCCGCCGCGCCGTCGCCCGACTCCTGCAGCGCATTGGCGAAGTTCACCGCCACCAGCAGGCGCACCTTCCAGGCCACATCGGGCGCGCGCGCCAGGATGCGCTCGGCCTGCTCGTAGTGGCGGCGCGCACCGGCGTAGTCGCCGACCTGCGCCAGCATGGCGCCCAGACCGGCCTCCAGGCGTCCGACGTAGGCGTGCTCCTCGCCCAGGTGGGCGCGGGCGCGGCGCAGCAGGTCGACGTAGAGGTCGCGCTCCTCGGCGTAGCGGCCCAGCGACTCCAGGTCGCTGGCGCGCGCGGTTTCGGCCTCCAGCACCGGCACGCTGTCGCCACCGAAGACGGGCGCCGCGTAGGCGGCGGCCTCGGCGTACTGCGCGATCGCCGCGGCGAACTCGCCCTGCACGCTCAGGCGGCGCCCGCGCAGCACGCGCAGGTTGAATTCGTGCCGACGCGCATGCAGTCCCGGCAGCGCCTGCCAGGCGCCGAGGGCCTCTTCCAGCGTCTGCAGGAAGTGCGCGCGCTGCGCCGCGTCGCCGCCACGGGCCTGGGCCCAGGCACTCCAGGCCAGCGCATCGAGGGCTTCGGCGCGCCACTCGCCGGCAGCTTCCGCGGCGGCAAGGGCCGTGGCGGCCTCGACCAGCGCCGCGGCATGGCCGCCGGTTTGCGCCTGCGCCTGCAGCAGGGCATCGCGACGCGGCCAGGCGCCAGAGGCGCTTGCCGCATGGGCGGCCAGATCGCGCCGCAGCGCGGCTCCTTCTTCCGTCCCCAGGCGCTCGCGCGCGACCGTCAGCTCCAGCCGATCGCGCAGCAGACCGCCGCGGGCATCGACATCCGCGCTGCGCTGCAACGCATCCTCAATCTGCTGGCCGGCCTGGACGAAACGCTGCTCGGCAATGGCCCGCTGCACCGCATCGTCCGCCGCCGCCAGTGCGGGCATCGCGCCCAGCACGATCAGACCCGCCAACCGCGCCATCCTGCCCGCCATCGCCATCACGCCCCTGCCCCGTCTCGGCGCAGTGTGCCCGCCGGGGATGAATGCTGCCATGCCGGCGCGCGCGGCGGCGCCATGCGCCGATGCGCCGGCGTCAGGGGGCGCCCACCTCGGCGTGCGGCAGGCGGAAGCGCCAGGTCCGTACCTCGCCCGCGGCCGCATCCAGCGCCTGCCGCAGCGCGGCGCTGTCGAGCCGCGGCGGCAGTGCGGCGGGTGCCAGGGTGGTCGCTCCCCGCTGTGCCGCGGGAGCCGTGCTGTGCTGCCATGCGGCGAGCACGGCTTCCAGCTTTGGCTGCGGCCGCCGCGCGGCGATGACCAGCAAGTCCTCCTGCGCGTTGTCCCCGCTGATGGTCCACGACAGGGGCTGCGCGCCGTCGCGCGGCAGGGTCTGGGCGGCCGCTGCCGGCAGGGGATTGCCGGGCTGCAGACCGGGGACGGGAAACAGCACCGCCGCGCCGTCGCCATCGTCGTCCAGCACATACAGCCAGCTCGTGGCGTCGCTGCGCCAGACCAGCTGCAGGCCGTCGCCGCGCCGCACCGTGGCGCCGTCGGCCAGGCGCAGCGTCGCGGCGTCGCGCAGCCGGTACAGCAGCAGTTCGGCCTGCCAGTCCGGGGCAGCGCCGCCGCGCGGCCAGACCAGCACGGCGGCCAGCGCCGCGGCGGCCAGACCGCCGGCCAGGGCGAGCAGCAGGCGCCGGCGCGGCGGCGCGGCGAGCGCGCGCTCCAGCTCCCGCGCCAGGGCCGTGGCATCACGCGGGCGCCGGCGCGGGTCGGCGTTGAGGCAGCGCTCCACGACGGCGGCGAGGGCGGATGGCACGCCGGGTGCCAGTGGGCGCAGCGGCGGCAAGGGCTGCGTGGCGTGCTCGTGCAGCAACTCCTGCAGCGAGCGCGCCCGGCGCGGGAAGGTGCCGGCCAGGGCGCGATACATGAGCGCACCCAGGGCGTACAGGTCGCTGGCCGGTGTGGCCGGCGCCCCCTGCAGCAGCTCGGGAGCGAGGTAGTGCAGGGTACCCGACACGCTCAGCGCGCATTGGTCGCGCACTTCGCGCGCGGCGCCGAAATCCGCCAGCACCACGCGCCCGCCGGCCTCGCACAGCACGTTCTCGGCCTTGACGTCGCCGTGCACCAGGCCGTGGCGGTGCACCGCCGCGAGCGCCGCGCACAGCTCGGCGCCGAAGGCCACGACCTCCTGCGCGGTCAATCGTCCCGACGCGAGCCGCTGTGCCAGCGTCTCGCCGCGCACCAGCTCCATCCACAGGCCGACGCGTCCCTGCTCCATGGCCGCGCCGTAGACCGACACCACGTTGGCATGGCGCACGCGCACCAGGCGGCGCGCCTCGGCGATGAACTGGTGCGCCAGCGCGTCCGAGTCGGCCGGGCGCAGCTTCAGCGCCACGTCCTGGTCGAGCAGCGGATCGTAGGCGCGGTAGACCTCGCCCTGCCCGCCGCGGCCGAGGCGCTCGCGCACCTCCAGGCCGGCGAAGCGGAACAGCACGGCGTCGCGGCGCTGCGCGGCCGTGGTGTCGCCCCCGACCAGGGTGTGGCGGAAGCCGCGTGCCAGATCCTCCAGCAGGCGCAGGCCGTCGATGGCTTCGGGATCGCTGCGGCGCGCCGCGACGCTGACGCGGGTCCAGTCGACCTCGCCCTGATCGAGGATGTGGGCCGCGAGATCCTGCACCTCGTCGCGCGGGTCAGCCA